>Ga0164290_1002017_pt1 | contig 18532 bp, 14 predicted proteins | sample Micstemetagenome_FD_108782 | JGI IMG/M metagenome (GOLD analysis project Ga0164290, IMG submission 108782) | Contaminated culture microbial community from soil near Moab, Utah, USA - Microcoleus steenstrupii SON62 (Illumina Assembly) | ecosystem: Environmental > Terrestrial > Soil > Soil crust... | reverse complement strand
TCCTCGGCTTCGGCTTCGGCCGGCGGGATGTTGCCGATGGGCTCCAGCAGCCGGCGATTGTTGAACCAGTCGACCCAGTTCAGCGTCGCGAACTTTACGGCCTCGAAGGAGCGCCAGGGTCCGCGCCGATGGATCACCTCGGCTTTGTAGAGGCCGTTGATGGTTTCGGCGAGAGCATTGTCGTAGCTGTCGCCGACACTGCCGACGGAGGGCTCGATGCCCGCTTCGGCCAGACGCTCGGTGTAGCGGATGCTGACATATTGAAGGCCCGCAGGCAATTGTACCGCTACACCAGGGCCATCTTCGCGCCCAATCCGCTCAGGGCTTCGGTAGCGGTGGTTTTTTGTGGTCAGAACTGTTTTTTCAATCCGACGGAAAAGGACGTATTGTGCGCTCCGCCAGCCCAAAAATCTGAGTTCAGGTTTGTGGTGAGATCGAAATCGCTGAATGCTTTCGTCGTGTAGCTTAATCCAGCTCTCATGGGCACATCCGTATCGCGCAGATCAAACCTCACCTGCTCGAATGTGATCAGACCATCCTGGCTCCGCGACGTCGGCACCCGCGCCGTAGCCGAACCGGCGATCGCTGTGGGCAAGACGCCCCCATAAAGCGTGATCCGATCATCGTCGTTCAACAGCTGTCGTCGCGATGCGGAGAAGCCGATGCTTCCATGCATGAATGGATCATAAGTGATGAGATTACCCTCACGTGTATCTACATCGCCAACGCCGACCTCAGCGAAGCCCGTTACTGACCAGCCGCCTACTGAGGGAAAAGTTAAACCAATCGCCGACGCCACATTCGAACTGCCAAGAGCGGACACGAACGGGCCGTTAGCAACGGATCCAAAGAAGCTGTTCGTCGCATGCCCCCCTGACAAAGTAAATTCAACGCTGACCGCCTCACGATTTGTTAAGCGGGACATGCTGAAGGAGATGGCATCTCCCTGCGGGTTTTTCTCCATTTGGCCCGAATATTGAAAAAACTGGTTCTCGCTTATGGGCATCAAACTCGAAAACCGCGTCGCTCCGTCTACGTTTTGATGAGCTTGAGAGAAAAACAGCTTCGCCGTGGCTGTGTCCTCGAGAACGCGCATCTCGGAATCAACTTGGCTGAAACCAAAACTGAGAGCTTCCATGCTGCTCGCAAGCGCCTCAGAGGGGTTCGCTTGGAAATGCGATGCGTGCGCCGTTGTCGTCAGTTCCTCACCTTTGACGTAGAAATCACCCCCCAATTGGTCGAGGAGCATGACGTCGCGGCCGGCCAAGGCTCTCTTGAGACTCGTTCCTACAACCGGAGCAGTCGCCTGCAAACCACCGCCTACGGAATGACGGGGTGACGTAGATACATGATGGCCTGTCGCGACTGCCAAGCCTCCGACTGGAGCCAGCGCGGCGGCCATGTCAGGTACACCGAGCCCATAGAGGCTGGAAATAGGTCGCGAGACATTCGCGCCAAACTGGACGCTTCCCGAGACTGACTGTTGGAAAGCACTCCAGTCATTTTGGGCCGTAGCGAGGAGACGCGTCGTCAATTCCTGTGGCGCAAGCTGTGGAAACGCTTGCGCGAGGAGCGCAATTTGGCCTGAGATCTGCGGCGCTGCGAACGACGTTCCAGTCATTGTCCCATAAGAGGTGTCGCTAGATGCAGTTGGGGCATGGACTGTCCCATTGGCCGTCAGGCAAAACGACGCCGCTGATCCGCATGGTGCTGAAATCAGATCCGAATCGAGAATTTTGCCGCTGTCGCGATCCACTGAAAAAAGTGCATTGGCGGCAACGATCCACGCCCCTTGCAGCTCTGGCACGAAGAGTGGAAGTGCCGCCCAGGCATCGACGTCGCCAAGCGACTCTTCGTTTGCGTTAGCAAAAACCACAACGCCGTTCTGTTGGAAGGTCCTATAGGATGCGAACAAGTCGGCCCACTGGCCAGATGAGCCGCCGAGTCGGCTTGGCAGATAGTCGGCATAGGTCGATGCGCCAGAGGCTTGGTAGGCAGCTTGCTCGTCGGAAGCTGCGACCTTGCTTGCCCAACCCCAGGAATTGTTCTGCACCTTGGCACCATTGGCCGACGCATCCAAAGTGGCTCCTGTCAGGTGGCTGAGAAGATTCGACGACGAAACATTGCCAAAAGAGGTGAGATGCAGCGCTGAGTTTGGCGCTACGCCCATTATCCCCCTCCCATCGGTGTTTGCTGCGGCGATCGCGGCAACCGACGTGCCATGTTGCTCGACATGTAAGCTTGGTGCAGAGCCGAGATAGGTTCGGATCTGTTTGTTTGCGAATTCCTGGTGCGAGATACGAAAACCGTCGTCAACGACGGCAATTAGCTGACCATCGCCTCGAACGGACTTGCCGTCAGCAAGTGTGGCGGTATGCGCGAAATGAATGTTCTGAAGCACATAGGGAGACGAATTCGTACAATTCGCGGCAACATAATTGGCACAGGCTGGAGCGACACCGAGCTGCTGACGGACAGTATTCTCTTCAAGCAGGTTCAGCCCCACAGCCGTGAATTCCGCATTGCTTTTGTAGCGTGCGGCCGCCTCAGGATTCAGTATCGGATACTCGCTGGGCGTGGGCTGAGGATCGGTCGGTGCGGAGGAAACTGTCTCGGAACCGCCTCCTTCACATCCAGACATAATTGAAATGCATATCGCTCCCAAAAGAAGGGAATACCGCATCGTACCCTCGAACTATCCTGACGCCCCGTCTTCCCTAGAGAACAATTTTGCCTCGCTCGGTCCATCGGCGTGGGGGCAAATAGGCAGCAGTACGGGAAATCGAGCGTTCTGTGTGACACCTAGACCACATTTCTCGAATCGAGCCTCCAGAGTGCCCATCATCTGTCAGGCAAGGATCACGAAGGTTTTTGCGTTCGAAGTTCCGAGGCATAGAACTTACTGACAAGCCTTGATCCACGTCACCATAAAAAAGCTTGACGAAAGTACTCATCTTTTGCAAAACGCATTGGCGAGCCAGGCTGGCTCGCTTGTGACCGCTCTGGAGGACAACCCAAATGAATCTCAAGTCGATGCTGCCGCGCCAGGCTGCCTTCGCAGCCGCCGCCCTTGCCGGAACCATGCTTGCAGCGCCGCTGGCGCTCGCGCAGGAAACCGTCAACATCTATTCCTATCGCCAGCCCGACCTGATCAAGCCGGTGCTCGACGCCTTCACCGAAGAGACCGGCATCGCGACCGAAGTCCTGTTCCTCGACAAGGGTCTGGAAGACCGCATCGCCGCCGAAGGCACGAACTCCCCGGCCGACGTGATCCTCACCGTCGACATCGCCCGCTTGCAGGCCGCCAAGGACAAGGGCGTGACGCAGGCGCTCGAAGACGAGACGATCGATGCGAACATTCCGGCCGAATATCGCGACGCGGAAGGCCACTGGTTCGGCGTTACCCAGCGCGGCCGAGTGATCTGGGCCTCCAAGGACCGCGTTGCCGACGAAGCGATCTCCTATGCCGACCTCGCCGATCCGAAATGGAAGGGCAAGATCTGCATCCGGTCGGGCCAGCACGACTACAACATCGCGCTCTTCGCCTCGCTGATCGCCCATTGGGGCGAGGCCGAGACCGAGGAGTGGATGAAGGGCCTGAAGGAAAACCTGGCGCGCGCGCCCGATGGCGGCGACCGCAACCAGGCCCAGAACATCATGGCCGGCGAATGCGACCTCGCGCTCGGCAACACCTATTATGTCGGCCTCATGATGAACAATGAGGAAGAGCCGGAGCAGAAGGACTGGGCGAACGCCATCCGCGTGATCTTCCCGACCATCGACGAAGATTCCGGCACGCACGTCAACGTCTCCGGCATGGCGCTCGCCAAGAACGCGCCGAACAAGGACGAGGCCGTCGAGCTGATGCGCTTCCTCGCCTCCGACACGGCGCAGGAAATCTACGCGGCCGAGGTCTACGAGTATCCGGTCAAGGAAGGCGTCGAGGCGAGCGCGGACGTGCAGTCCTTCGGCGAGCTCAACGCCGACACGCTGCCGCTGACCGACATCGCCGCAAATCGTCGCGCGGCCTCCGAAATGGTGGATCGCGTTGGCCTCGACGATGGCCCGAGCAGCTAAAGCTCGCGTCCAGAACTGACGTTCAGGCCGGTCCGGCAGCGGACCGGCCTTTGCCGTTTTCCCGATGAGCGCTTCGTGACCGACCAGCTTCTGATCGACAGGACCGCCGCCTTCCTGCCGCTGATATCGCGTCATCACGTCAAATGGAGCCACGAATTTACGATATTCTCACACCGTTCCACCCCCGTGCGGCGGATCAAAGCTCCGGGTTAATTGCGGTGACGCGTAATAATTCCCATATCTACGATATAGGGATTAATCAAAAATCCCACATTGCTTGAACGAACTAGTCTAGGACGCGTGAACCGATTATGGCATCGGATATGCTCTAAAACTTCGGCAGATCAATATCGTACTTCTTTTCTGCCGGATGACGGGAAAGGAGGTGTGTTATGACTCGCAGGTTGTCGACGTGGTTGAGAATTGTCGCCCTTGTTGTCACACTTTTCGCTGGTGTTGATTTCGCAAATTCCCAACATCGCCCATGCTCCGATCATGCGTCTGTCGTGGCCGCATTGACTGAAACTTTCCAAGAGAAGCAGTATGCATTTGGCGTTATCGGGCAAATGGCAATCATGGAAATATTCGTCAGTGACAGTGGGAGTTGGACGATCCTTGTGACCGATGTTCAGGGTAAAAGCTGCATAATTGCCGCAGGAGAAAATTGGGAAATAACGTTCGAGATCGCTGGTATCGATGCTTGACTGACCCTCGTTTCCCTCCCGCGGTTCTCGCCGCATCGCCACCGGCAAAAGAAGGTTCTCTTGCGTCGGGGGTCGATACTGAAATGGGGAATTCTCGCGGTTCTACCGGCTGGATCCTTGTAGGCCATTGCCCATTTCATTTGCGCCTTTCCGCCATAGCGTCGAACTTAAAGCAAGCACCACGACGGTCAGCTTGTCGGGGTCGGAACAAGAACTGTTCCCACAGACACGCTAAGGTCGAACGAAGCGCGAACGCGGTGATAGATCTGTAGATGAAGCTTGTATGCCGGTTGAAAGCCTCCGGCTAATCGCGAACCAATTTCCCCTTGGAGATCAGTTCCAAGGAGAACGCAGGTGGGTAGACGAAGGCTTGTCAGTTCAACGGAGGCGACGAACCTTCTAGGCGTTAAGACGGACGAGGATAGCCTGATCCGGCACTTTACCTTGGACCCGGCAGATCACTTGGAATGTGAACTCCGACGTCGACCTCAAAACAAGCTGGGCTTCGCCGTTCAACTCTGCACGATGCGCCAAACGGGGCGGCTCTTGTGGGAGAACGAGCAGCCGCCCGTTGCAGTGGTCAACTATCTCGCGGATCAGCTAGGCGTCGATGCGCGCCTATACGCTTTCTATGCGCATCGGGTACAGACCCGCTTTGATCATAGCCGGTCTTTGATGGAGTATCTCGGCCTGCGGACTGCCTCCAGGGAGGATCGCCGTGCGGCACTTGTGGCCGCGATCGGAGCTGCTGCCAATGGCGATCACGGGTTGCTGATCGCGACCGCCGTCATTGACGAATTCCGGGGACGAAATGCGCTCCTTCCCTCATTACACTCCATCGAGAAGATCGGCCTTGGTGGTCGCGCAATAGCCCGTCGACGGGCTGAAAAAGAACTCATCGATGGGATGCTGCCAGGTCAGCTTGGATCGTTGGACCGGCTGCTGGAGGTTGACCCAACGATCGGGCAGACCCGCTTTCATTGGCTACGGTCGGCGCCAGAAGCGCCGGGCGCGTCGAACCTGGTCGGATTGACCGAACGGATCGGGTTTCTGCGTAGGCTGGGGATCGATCCGAAAATGCAGGCGCGCATATCGTCTGGACGGTGGGATCAGATGATCCGTGAGGGTGGAGCGCACCCCATTTTGACCGGACAGGCGGCATAGCCGATAAGGCATAGGCATTCGCCTATGAGTACGACTATGTCCAAGAGTTCTGATGAGCCGTTTCAGCGGATCGAAGTCATCACTTCCGTGCAGCGCCGCCGGCGCTGGTCAGTGGCCGAGAAGGTCCGGCTGGTGGAGGAAGCCATGCAGCCGGGCATGAGCGTTTCCTACGTGGCACGTCGTGCCGGCATTTCGCCTTCCCAGCTCTTCGCTTGGAAGCGTCGCATGCTCCAAGGCGGTCATGCCGCCGTTCACGCTGATGAAGATGTCGTCGGCGCTTCTCAGGTCCGCGAGTTGGAGAAGCGGGTACGCGAACTTGAGCGCATGCTGGGCAGGAAAACCATGGAAGCCGAGATTCTCAAGGAAGCCCTTAAACTCGCTCGCCCAAAAAAACGGACGCCGCCGTTGCTGTCGTGGAGCGATCCAGAGGGCGGTTCCCAATGAGCGCGATCGCCAGAACGCTCGGCGTCTCCCGGTCGAACCTGATCGAACGCACCAACAAACCGTCCAAGCCACGAGGATCTTATCGCAAGCCCGACGACATCGTTCTTCTGGCGGAGCTGCGCCCAATCATCGACCAGCGGCCAACCTATGGATATCGCCGGGTGACGGCATTGCTGAACCGGCAGAGGCGACGGGATGGCCTGCCCATGGTCAACGCCAAGCGCGTGCTCAGGGTCATGCAGCAGAACGGACTGACGCTCCAAAAGCATACGGCTCTGCGGCCGACCCGTACTCACGACGGCGTCGTCGTTGCGCTGCGCTCCAACATCCGCTGGTGCTCAGATCATCTGGAGATCCGTGCCCGCAATGGCGAGGTGGTCCGCATTGTGTTCGTCATCGATGCCTGCGACCGGGAGATCATCGCTTGGTCAGCCGTGGCCAATGCCGGCATCTCTGGTGAAATGGTCTGTGACTTGATGATCGCGGCGGTCGAACGCCGCTTCAAGTCCCTTAAGGCCCCGCACCGACTGGAATGGCTCTCGGACAATGGCAGCGCCTATATCGCCAGGCAGACCGCGCAGGTCGCCGCTGCCCTCGGCATCAATCTGCTCTTCACCCCGGTTCGAAGCCCACAGAGCAACGGCATGTCCGAGGCCTTCGTCAAAACACTGAAAAGAGACTACGCCTCGACCGTCATCCTCCCAGACGCCGATACCATCCTGGCCTTGCTGCCCGACTGGATCGACGACTACTGTGAGGTCCACCCGCACTCCGGACTCAGGTTCCGCTCACCACGCGAGTACCTGCGTCTCACTGCGTAAACCCAACCGCCGACTGTCCGGTGAAACGGGGTCCACTCCAGAGGGCAACGCAACTCCGGCATGGCTGGCCAACGACTTCAACGCAAGTCGCCGGCACGCCCTGATCGTTGCACAGGTCATAAAGCTTGGACAGAAGCTCACCGATGATGCGGTCACGATGTTCATCAAGCTGATGGGACGGCTGTTCTCGCAAGCCAATAACCGCAAGAAGCAACGGCACATGGACGGTCGTACCGATACCGCCAAGGCGCTGCGCATGTTCCTCGACACGATCACAGCCCTGCAATCCGCGAACGATAATGGCCGGAATGCATTGGAGGTCCTCGACCAGGAAGTTGGCTGGCACCGGCTGCTCCGGATGAAGCCTGATCTCGAATCGATGGTAGAAGACAACGAGGCATCGCCCTTGGCCGTGGCGGCCGAGCAATATGTGACCGTCGGCAAGTATGCCGCTGCTTTCCTTCAGGCGTTTACATTCCGCTCGGCGCGCCGCCACGATTCGCTTCTTGCAGCGGTGGATCTGTTGAAGCGGCTCTATGCCGAGAAGCGGCGGACACTGCCGGAGCGCGCGCCAATCACCCACCTCAGCCAGGCCGACCGAAAACTCATCTTCGGGCAGGAGAAGCCCGATCGCAGGCTTTACGAGATTGCAACGCTCGCGGCATTGCGCGACAGGCTTCGATCTGCGGACGTCTGGGTCGACGGTAGCCGATCTTTCCGACCGATCGACGAGCATCTGATGCCACGGTCAACGTTCACAACCATGAAAGAGCAGGATCGCCTCGGCCTCGGTGTCCAAGGCGATGGCGCGGCGTGGCTGGCGGAAGCGCGCCAAATGCTCGACTTCAACCTGAAGCGCCTTGCACACAGGGCGCGATCCGGGAAACTCGAAGGTCTTCGTCTCGAGGCCGGTGCGCTGATCGTCACGCCGACCGCCGGCGAGGTTCCGGCGGTGGCTGAGGAACTGAATGCCGAGATCAGCGATATGTATCCGATGGTTGAGGTGCCGGACCTCTTGAGGGAAGTGCACGATTGGACTGGCTTCGCCGATCACTTCACGCATGTTCGGACGGGCGACGCTCCGAGGAATGTTTCGGCCATGCTGGCCGGCGTTCTGGCCGATGCGACCAATCTTGGTCCGAAGCGGATGGCCAGCGCTTCCAAGGGCATCAGCGCTCACCAGATCGGCTGGGTGCGCACCTTCCACGCCCGATCAGAGACTTACCGCGCAGCGCAAGCGTGCGTGACGGACGCACACACCCGACACCCTCATTCTCAACTTTGGGGCAACGGGACAAGCTCATCGTCCGACGGCCAGTTCTTCCGCGCGAGCGATCGCGCCGCCAAACGCGGCGACATCAATCTCCACTACGGCAGTGAACCCGGGTCGAAGTTCTACAGCCATTTGTCGGATCAATACGGCTATTTCAGCATTCTGCCGATCAGCCCGACTGAAAGCGAGGCGGCCTACGTACTCGATGGGCTGTTTGACCAGGACACGATCCTCGACATCCAGGAGCATTTCACCGACACCGGCGGCGCCAGCGATCATGTCTTCGGGTTGTTCGCGCTGATCGGCAAGCGCTTCGCACCGCGATTGCGCAATCTCAAGGATCGGAAGTTCCACACATTCGAGAGGGGCGATGCCTACCCGGCGCTCTCGAACCACATCGGGGCGCCGATCAACAGCGCCCTGATCCTTGATCACTGGGATGATCTGCTTCATCTGGCAGCGTCGATCACGACTCGCGCGGTTGTGCCCTCGACCATTCTGAAGAAGCTATCGGCATCGCCGAAGGAAAGCCAACTGGCGAAAGCCCTTCGGGAACTCGGCCGCATCGAACGGTCCCTGTTCATGATCGAGTGGTACTCGAGCCCGGCGTTGCGCCGGCGCTGTCAAGCCGGTCTCAACAAGGGCGAGGCGGCGCACAAACTCAAGCGCGCAGTGTTTTTCCATGAGCGTGGCGAAATTCGCGATCGATCATTCGAAAGCCAGGCATTCCGCGCATCGGGCCTCAATCTTGTCGTCAGCGCGATCGTGCATTGGAACACCGTTTATCTCGACCGCGCCGTCACACAGCTCAAGCGGGCGGGACGGAACATTCCAGACCCGTTGTTGAAGCACATCTCACCGCTGAGTTGGGAGCATATTAATCTGACGGGCATCTATACTTGGGACAGCGAGCATCAGATGCCAGAAGGCTTCAGGTCGCTTCGGCTGCCGCCGAGACTGCTTCGTGCCGCATGACGTTCATGCTTCGTTCGGCCTTAGCGTGTCGCTGGGAACAGTTCTTGTTCCGACCCCATTGTTGGTTCCAATATCGCCAACATTCTCTTGATTCTAGGCATAGCTGCGCTCCTTGCACCGATCGCCGTGGCATCAAAGGCGCTGAGGCGCGACGGCGTGGTGATGCTGGCTGTCGCTGTCGTTTTCGCAGCGCTTGCCGCCCTAATGCCGCTCGGACGTACCGTCGGGGGAGCTTTTGTAGCGGTGCTTGGGCTCTATGTCTGGTTCGCATTTCGGCAGGAGCGAGTGGCGGCAAGAACTGATCACGGAGCAATTTATGACAAGAGCCTCGCGCTTCAGGAGGTAGATGCTGCTCTTATACCTGAGACGACAAACGGCCAACCGCTGGTCGTCCCGCTCCTGATTGCGCTCGGCGGGCTTGTCCTTGTTGTGCTTGGCGGGCGCTTCCTTGTGGAGGGCGCAGTTTCGCTCGCTCGCGCCTTGGGCATCGCCGAGACCGTTATTGGACTGACCATTGTTGCCGTTGGCACGTCAATGCCAGAGCTTGTTACCTCTGCAGTAGCGGGGCTGCGGCGGCAGGGTGACGTGGCCTTTGGCAATATCGTTGGCTCCAATATCTACAACATCCTCGGGATCGGCGGCTTCACCGCACTGATCGCACCTGGCGTTGTACCTTTCGTTATCGTCTCGTTCGACAACCTCGTTATGATCGGCGTCTCAGCGGCGTTACTTCTAGTGGCCTGGACCGGCTTCAGAATCTCGCGGCTCGAAGGATTAGCGCTGCTTGCAGGATATGCGGTCTATGTCTACCTAATCTGGCCGTAAGGGAACCGGAGAACAAGGCGGCCCGATGACCTTCGACCTGAGCTCATGGAACGTGCCGCTCGCACTCGGTGCGGCTTCGCCCGACCTCGTGGCGTCGGCACTACTCATCCTGGTTCTCTGGATTGCTCGGACGATCTTGGTCAAGCTGATCCGGATGCGGACCAGTCTACCGCCACATGTCTTGCGTCGCTGGATTGCAACCAGCAGAAATGTTCTGCTCTTCCTGCTTTTGCTGGGCCTTGTCCTGATTTGGGCGCCGCAGCTCAGGACCTTCGCGTTGTCGCTTGCCGCCGTCGCCGTCGCACTTGTCGTCGCCACTAAGGAGATGATCCTCTGCGTTTCCGGATCGCTGATGCGATCCTCGACGCGTGCTTTCACGGTCGGCGACTGGATCGAGGTCTATGGTGTCCGGGGTGAGGTCGTGGACCACACACTCTTGGCCACCACAATCCAAGAGTTTCAACCGAGTTCCTTCCACTATACTGGCCGGACGGCGGTGCTCCCAAACAGTGTTTTTTTCACATCACCCATCCGCAACCTGAGCGTTTTGCGCGACTACACCTTCCACAGTTTCGCCGTCACGGCTGAGCCCGATGTGGACTTGCTAGATCGAGACGCCGAGATCGCTACCATCGTCGATCGGCACTACGGTGCTCATCGCGAAGAGGCCGCGCGGGTAAACGCGCGGATCGAACGCCGGAGCGGCGTCGACATTCTTGAGCCCGATAGCCGCATCCGCTTCTCCACCACCGACCTTGGCAAGCAGCGGGTGACTGTGAGCCTGTTCTGCCCCACACGCCAAGCCGACGTCCTAGAGGACGCCATCACCAGAGAGATCATGACGCTCATCCGCTTCGCGGAAAAACAAGGTTCATCGGCCGATCGATCGTGATGCTCGGAGTCAAACTTTCCAGGGGTGGTGCACGGTGAAGGGCCGCTCTTGCTGTTCTGACTGCCATACCCGGTAGCGCAGAGTGTAACGGCTGTCGCGACTGTGTGTGGTTCTGGCAAGACTCTCTCACCACCCAGTTTCGCCGCCTTTCGGACATCAAGTCCCTTAGGTCCGCACCGTCTCGCCTGGGAGGAGGCGCTCCTCAATGAGCTGGAGCTTCTGCTCGGTTGATCAGTGTCGGCGCCGTGCCTCGCCGGTGATGAGTACGATCCGTCGATGATCGTCAGCCACAAGGCTGAGCTTGAGGATCGCCTCAAGCCTTCCTTGCTATGCGAACTATGCCGTCGAAACGGGGCGGGTTACCCACCCCACTTGAGCCGTCCACAGCGTCTTTAGGAGTGGCAGCTTTTGGGCGACCACCGGAGGATCATGGATGACCGGAATGGGGGCGCATTGTGGTCGAAGTACAGTAGCCTGCTGAACGGCCGCTTTCCCGGCTTGGGGCCCCAGAAGCGGTCGGGCAGCTTGCCACCCCAATGCCGAAGTCCGAAGCAAGCCGCTCACCAACCGGGCGGAAATCGATTTCCGTCGCTATTGGGGCCGAGTCCGGACGGTCCGCTGTTGGAAGCGCTTGGCGGTTAGCTGCCTTTCCCGCACTGCCCTGTTGGGCAAAGTTTGCTTGGTCAGCGTAGGCCCATTGCGGCCAACAGAATCTGGTGGACGGAAGCCGTAAACGGTCGTAGCCGACCGGCCCCAGCATCAGATGCGACGCCACTGACCCTATCACCACACACTTCACGTCATGTTCGAATTCCGCACGTTGGCGCCGAGGCCTTCGGCGACATACGCACGCAGGAGCAGATTGAGAATCTCAAGATCGTTTTGCGCTTCCACCGGATGGCATTTCCTGGCGCCTTCGAGGGCCGCCTTCAGCCATGGGCTCATCCGAGGATGCGCCAGAACCCAGGCGATCCGCTCGTCATTGGTCTGCGGCGCGTCATCAGCTTTCGTCATCGGCCTTTCTCCATCGTCCGGTCATGGGTTGCACAAGGGACAGTGTCCCGGATCGGCCTTGGTCAGCCCGTCGCCGCGCGGCCGGTTCTCACGATGCGGGCAGGCGACGCAGCCGAAGACGCGGTGGCGGACCATGAGGCTCGGCGTCCCGCACCATTCGCAAGGCAAGCCGATCTCGACATCGACCTGTCCGTAGCCGGGCATGCCGCAGGCCGGACAGAGCGTGGACAGCCGCTCGGCGAGCGCGGACGCAAGGCGGCCGAGCGTCGCCATCCGGGTCGGGTTCATGTGGGCGCGCATGTCGGTCTGGATCAGCGCCCGACCGTCCTTCGATTGCGCCTGGGCCGACATGATTGCATGCTCGAGCGCGGTTCTGTCGCGCAGGCCCTTGTGGATGTGGCCAGCTCCGTTGTCGCTCTCGGCCGGTCTCACGATCAAGGCGTGGCCGGGAAAGGCGAGACGATCGAGGATGGGCGTCAGCTCGTCGCCCGCAACCACATAGGCGTGGCCGAAGGCCGGCGCGTCGTCGATCAGATGCTCGCTGACGACGATGGCGCGCGTGTCGTCGACAAGCACCATGAGCTCGACGCCCCCGGGGATGAACGGGATCTGCGGGTGCGGGCCGTAGCTGCCTTCGCTGGCAAGGCCGATCGGCAGGCCGGTTGCCTCCATGCCCAGCCGCGCCTTGGCGATCGCCGCCTCGCGGATGGTGCCGGCGCGCGGGATTTCGCCGGTGAAGGTGCCGAGCGCGTCGGTGTCGATATCCGGCGCAGACGAGACGATCAGTCCGAGCCGGTCGCGCAGGATGGGCGCGATTGCTTCTTCCTTTCCGTGCATCGTGGCAAGCACCGCTTTCCGGCCGGCATAGGGTGCAGACCGGTGGCCGGCGGCGGCTGCAAGGGCGACAGCTTCCGAAACGAGGGTCTTCATGCGTGCTCGTGAAGCCGCGCGGTCTCCACCTTCGTTTCGTCCCACGTCAGATCGCCGGCGTAGCGCCAGGCCATGCGGCCGTCCTCGTCGAGGGCGAAGAGATGGAGCCAGCGATTGTCGAACAGTGCCCGGACATCCGCGTGCCGCTCGAGGATGCCGGCGATCGCCTCGCGCGGTGCCTCGATGACGACGGTGAGCCGCAGCGGTTCATGCACCAGCCGCTCGCCGTCATGCACGGATTGCCAGGGCAGCCCGGCGCGCAGGAGGCCGCCATTGCCTTCGACCACGCCGATGCCGCCGGTGACGTTGTGCAAGAGTTTGTTGCCTGCGCCGAAGAATTCGGGTGCAACCGTCGAACCGTAATATTGCAGGCTGATCCAGCTCGCGACCACGACCGGCGCGGTCAGGATTAGTTCCAGCACGCCGAAGCCTTCGTCGCGCCGCCAGTCATAGTCGTGCAGGAAGGCGCGGCCGGCCAGATCGCGGCCAGTGGTTCGTCCTCGTGGTGCGGCGACAAAAGCCTTGCAGCCGGCGAGCGCCCATTCGGGTCGGAGTTCGGCCCAGTCGCGGGCGCGGCGGGCGATATCGACCTGCGTCCCGGCGCGGGGCAGGCGCCTCGCCCGCTCGGCGCGGGCAAGGCCGCCCCCGGTCTGGAGCCAGCCTTTGGCCGCTGCCAGGTCCGCGGCGTGGTCCGCCGAGGGATGATCGGCGTCGTAGATGGTGACGTCGTCGGTCGTCGTGTCGTGCAGGGCCGCCAGAAACAAGGTGTCCTCGGGAACCACGATGCCGCGTGCGACAAGGCCGGCGCGGACGTCGCGCGCGTTGATCAGCGAGGCGAGCAGCCGGGCATTGACATCGCCCGAATAGCCGCCGCAGGCTCCGCAATGCAGCGCGCTGGCATGCGGGTTATTGACGACATTGGCGCCGTGGCCGGCGATCAGCACCAACCTCGCGAAACGATCGGTGAGCGACATGGCCCTGAGGACGGCTTCGGCCATCTCGATCCGCTGGTCGAGGCCGATCGTGTCGGCCGGCCGTGGCGCCGGGTCGTTCGGCGCACCGTTGCCGCTGAGCCCCAGCGCGTCGCGCAGAAGCTTGCCGACATAGACCGGCCCCGTCGCCTCGACGAAGGCGAAGGAGGAGATGGCGGCGAGCTTGAAGCGGCCCCAGGCACGCTTGGCACGGGCCGCGATCCGTGCCGCGCGATCCGCGCGCTCGGTCTCAGGCGTCGGCTCTCCCGAGCAGGTGAAGAGACCGGGCCGGAGCAGCACGGGGAGGCGGGCTTCCACCACATCCGAGCCGAAGCGGCGGTGCGCGATCCCCATGCCGAAGAAACCGGCGAAGCCAAGCGTACTGATCCCGGGATCGAGCGTTTCCAGCGCCCGGCGAAAGACCTCCGAGCGCACGTCGATGCAGAAGGCCATCTGCATCGCGGGACGCGACGAAGCCGGAGCAGCGGGCCGCGGTTCGGCGAAGAGGGCCCGCAGCTGCCTCTGGGCGGCGCGCTCGGTCGCCTCCTGGAGGATCGCATCGACATGATCCTCTGCGCTTGCGGCAACCGGTTCGGAATGTGCCATCACGATCTCGCGCCATTTCGTGCCGATCTCGTGCTCGTATTGCCGCAGAAGTGCTGCTTCCCAGACAAGACGAATGGTGAGGAGGTCCGTCAGCGTGGCGTCGGTCTCGCCGGTGAGCTCGGCCTGCCAGAGGCGATAGCGCGCGAGCTGGCCCCATCCGCCAAGGCCGGTCAGCAGCCGGTGGAAGCAGTTTTCCAGCGCTGCCTCGGAAAGCCCAAGCGTCTCGACGGCGTCGATCAGGGCGGCCTCGGCGCTTTCGGGCGTGTCGGCTACAGTGCCGGCGAAGCGGGCGAGCCCGACGATCTCCGGGGTCAGGTCGTGCATGGCGACGGTGCGCCAGGAAGCATAGGCGGTGCGACCCTCGGGTGCGGCCCAGAGCGCCTGGCCCTGATCGAAATAGCCCGCCGCCCAGTGGCTGATCCGCTCATCGACCACGGCCTGCCAGTCGATGCCGCTGGCCTCGCGCGCCCATTCGGCGACGGTCAGCAAAGCCCGCGCTGCCGACGTCTCGACATGCAATGCCTGCTTTAGCGCGGCAACCGTCTTCGGGCGCAGCGCTGCAGGCGCCGCCTCGAGCGCTTCGGCCAAGTCGTCGTCGGTGAGGTCGCCGCTTTGGTGGCGCTTCCGATACCAGTCGCGCGGCATGGTCAGCCGGATGCCGGCGACCCGCCGCAGCCGCGCCGCGGCGACAGCCAACGGTTCGCCCGTCTGGCCGAGAAACGGATTGACCGCGACGCTGGACGCCAGCGGCCAGAGCGGCGGGATGGCGCGTGCTGAGCCCTGCGCCGCAGCCAGGATCGCTTCAGGGAGGGGAGACGGGGTCGTGGGTGCAGTCATCAGCATGGGGATTTTCCTGATCCTTGAGCGTCACGAGGGCTTGCGGACGGACCAGCCGCCCAACATGCGATCGAGCATGGCGTTGACATAAAGCCCGTTGGAGAGATGGACCCGCAGGCCTGCGGCCGCGGGATGGCCCGCCCAGAGCGGGAACATCGCCTGCGCGACCGCCACCAGGCCGAAGGTCAGGATGGCGAGCGCCATCAAGGTCAATTCGAGCCGCCCCGGCGCGGGCGTCGCCGGCAACACGCCCGCCGTCAGCCATTCGGTCGCCGTCTGGAGCGCGAAGTAGCCGAGGGCGGCTGCGGTCGCATAAAGCGCTGTCCTCGTCGTCAGGGCGCGCGGTGCGGCGTCCGCCAGCCCTTGGGCCAGCAGATAGGCGACGCCGAAGATGAGGATGGCGCCGAGCGCGAGAGCTTGGGGCGACTTGTGCTCGAACCCGAAGCCGAGGCCGAAGGCAGCGCCGATCGCAAAATAGATCGCGAGCGCGATGAGAAAGGCGCGGGCGACCGCACCCCCATCGGGTATGGCGACCGGTCCGGGCCGGCGGATGGAGGCGACCTGCTCGACGGCACCGCCCGAAGCCAGGAAGGCATGCGCCTTGTAGAGCGAATGGGCGACGATGTGGAGCAGTGCCAGCGGGAACAGCGCCAGCCCGCACTGCAGGATCATGAAGCCCATCTGCGCCACGGTCGACCAGGCGAGCGAGGTCTTGACCGCAGGCTGGGTCAGCATGACGAGCGCGCCGAAGAGGGCCGTGAAGCCGCCGACCATCGCCAGCACCGCCAGCACGCCGGGCGCCAGCAGCATCATGTCGGCGAAGCGGATGAGGAGAAAGCCGCCGGCATTGATGACGCCTGCATGGAGCAGCGCCGAGACCGGCGTCGGCGCCTCCATCACCTCGGTCAGCCAGCCATGGGTCGGGAACTGCGCCGATTTCAGGAGAGCTGCCAGCGCCAGCAAGCCCGCCGCGGCCGGCGCGTGCCAGGAAGCGTCGCCCGCCCGCGCCATGGCGTTGATCGCGGCGATATCGATCGTGCCGAAGGCCATGCTCATCAGCAGCACCGACCCGGCGAGCGACAGGGCGCCCAGAACCGCGAAGAGCCGCTTCTTGCGCGCCGCGCGCTGCGCCCCGATGCGCTCGGGATAGAAGAGCAGCAGACGGTGGAGCGCAAAGCTCGTCGCGATCCACGCGCCGAGCAGTTGCACGAGATTGCCGGCCTGGACGAGGAGAAGGACCGCGGCAAGCGCCGCGCACAGCCAGCCTGTGAACGCTCCCTGCCGGGCCTCGCCGTCGAGATAGGTGCGCGAATAGCGCAGCACGATCCAGCCGACAAAGGAGACCAGCAGCAGCATCGTCACGCTAATGGCGTCAAGCCGCACGGAGAGGCCAATCCCGGCCCAGCCGATCAGCGCGCTGTTGCCAGAACCCTGCAGCAGCAGGAGCAGCAGCGACCCAGCCGCGATGGCGAGGGCCGACATGGCGGCTCCCTCGGCGACGGCCGCTACGTGTGGCGGCCTTCGACCCGGACGAGAAGTCGCGAACAGCGCGGCGAGAAGCAGGAGTAGCGGTGCGGCGAGCGGAAGTAAATTGAGCAACAAGGCGGTTTCCTTGGGGAGCGGTGGCGACACTCTGCTGCTAACCGAGCCGCAGTCCGAAAGAAAATGCATTGTTTGCTCAATTCCGTTCGTTATTATCGAACGTCATGGCAGCGCTCAACTATCACCATCTGCGGTACTTCCGGGCCGTCGCCCATGATGGCAACCTCACGCGCACGGCCGCTCGCCTGAACCTGACCCAGTCGGCGCTCTCGGTGCAGATCCGCAAACTTGAAGAGCAGCTCGGCCATGCGCTATTCGACCGGCGCGGGCGACAGCTTCATCTGACCGAAGCCGGCCGCATCGCGCTCGACCATGCCGATGCGATCTTCGCCACCGGGGAGGAACTGCTCGGCACGCTTCGCGAGACCGGTACCGCGCGCCAGGCCCTGCGGGTCGGGGCGCTCGCAACGCTGTCTCGCAACTTCCAGATGGAGTTTCTGCGGCCCGTTCTCGGCCGGACCGACATCGAGCTCGTCTTGCGCTCCGGCGGCGCCGCCGAACTGTTGCGCGCGCTGGAATCGCTGAACCTCGACGTCGTCCTGATCAACCAGGCTCCGGCGCGCGACGTGCTGACCTCCTTCGTCGCGCATCGGATCGCAGAACAGCCTGTCGGCCTCGTCGGCACGCCGGATCGGTTCCGCGGCAAAGCAGGGCTCGTCGATCTCCTGCGCGATCATCCCGTCATCGTGCCGACCCTGGAGAGCAGCGTGCGCGCCGGCTTCGACGCTCTTGCCGATCGCTTGGGCGTGCGCCCGCAGATCGTCGCGGAGGTCGAGGACATGGCGATGATGCGGCTTCTGGCGCGCGAAGATGTCGGCCTTGCCGTCCTGCCGCCCATCGTCGTCAAGGACGAGCTGGCGGCCGGCCTCCTCGTCGAGGGCGACGAGCCCTTGGGGATCACCGAGACTTTCTTTGCCGTGACGATGGAACGGCGCTTTCCGAACCCGGCTTTGCGAACGCTCTTGCAGCAGGCTTGACGCAGAACGGAGTGGTTCAGCTACCCGACACCAAGGGTCCGTGCCGCATTCTTGGCCCTTTCGGCCAATTCCTCAAAATGCGACACCCGCCCGGTCGTCGCCCTGAAATAGACCCCGACTTCACGGGTCTCGCGCCAGTCGTTCACTTCCAGGAGACGCACGTCTTCTGCGTTGCGAAACTCCGCCCGTGCATAAAGTTCCGGGAACAGGGAACAGCCCATGCCGATCGAGACCATCTGGCGAATTGCGTCGAGGCTGGTGCCGACATAGTCGTCGACGACCGTCGCACCCGACGCCTTCGCCAAGTGCTGGACGTTCTCCAGGAGACGGTTGCCGCTCCCGAGCGCCAGAAGGCGTTCGCTTTCCAGTTCCTTCACAGCAACGGAACGCCTTTGCGCAAGGCGATGATCGGCCGGCACG
>Ga0164290_1002016_pt1 | contig 18552 bp, 10 predicted proteins | sample Micstemetagenome_FD_108782 | JGI IMG/M metagenome (GOLD analysis project Ga0164290, IMG submission 108782) | Contaminated culture microbial community from soil near Moab, Utah, USA - Microcoleus steenstrupii SON62 (Illumina Assembly) | ecosystem: Environmental > Terrestrial > Soil > Soil crust... | reverse complement strand
GAAACTGGTTTCGCGCGCTGAGCTTCACGATCGGCTCCTCTTCGTGGTCCGCCGCCCCGTTGCCGTTTAGCCGATGGCCAGCCGGTAGGCGACGCCCGCCGCCGCGCAGGCCGCCAGCACGGGAAGTACGCCCGTCCTGAAGCGGAACAGCGCGACCGCCGCGCCGACCGCGAGCAGCAGCGCGGGAAGGTTCAGGCTGGCGAGCACCGGCACGTCGACCTCACCGGTGAGGAACGGCACCTCGCGCACCCGGCCGAACAGCGCGTGAAGCGCGAACCACACCGCGAGGTTGAGGATGACGCCGACCACCGCCGCGGTGATCGCCGCGAGCGCCGCCGACAACGCCGCGTTGCCGCGCAGCCGCTCGACGAAGGGGGCGCCGAGGAAGATCCACAGGAAGCAGGGCAGGAAGGTCACCCAGGTGGTGAGCAGCGCCGCGAGCGTGCCGGCGAGCAGCGGGTCGAGCCCGCCGGGATCGCGGAAAGCGCCCATGAAGCCGACGAACTGCACGACCATGATGAGCGGACCGGGCGTCGTCTCCGCCATGCCGAGCCCGTCGAGCATTTCGCCGGGTTCGAGCCAGCCGTAGGTCTCGACCGCGGCCTGCGCGACGTAGGCGAGCACCGCGTAGGCGCCGCCGAAGGTCACGACCGCCATCTGGCTGAAGAAGACGGCGATGCGGCCGAACACGTCGTCCGGCCCGAGCGCGAGCACGAGCGCCAGCACCGGCGCGAGCCACAGGACGAGCAGCGTCGCGGAGATGCGGAACGACCAGCGGCGGTCCGGCCGCGCGTGCGCGGGCAGCTCCTCGCCGAGCGCCGTCTCGCGGTCGGGGACGGCGTTCCCGCCGCTCGATCCGTGCCCGCCCCCGCCCTTGAACGCCGCGAGGTCGGCCCTGCCGCCGAAGTAGCCGATCAGCCCGGCGCCGAGCACGATCGCGGGGAAAGGCACGTCGAGCAAGAAGATCGCCGCGAAGGCCGCGGCGGCCAGCCCGCGCATCGTCCCGTTCTTAAGCGCGCGCGAGCCCACGCGCACCACCGCCTGGACGACGACGGCGAGCACCGCGGCCTTGAGGCCGAAGAACAGCCCTTCCACGAGCGGCAGGTTGCCGAGCAGCGCGTAGACGTAGCTCAGCGCCAGGATCGACAGAAAGCCCGGGAGCACGAACAACGTGCCCGCGACCAGCCCGCCCTTCGTCCTGTGGAGGAGCCAGCCGACGTAGATCGCGAGCTGCTGCGCCTCCGGCCCCGGGAGCAGCATGCAGTAGTTGAGCGCGTGGAGGAAACGCTCCTCGCCGATCCAGCGCTTCTCCTCGACGAGGATGCGGTGCATCACCGCGATCTGCCCCGCCGGCCCGCCGAACGACAGCGCGGCGATCCGCGCCCAGGTGCGCACCGCCTCGCCGAAGGAGATCCCGTGCCCGTCCGTGCCGCTCATCGCGGTCGCCCTCCTGTTCGTCCCATCGTCTCAGAAGGACGCGGTCAGCGCCAGCGACAGGTAGCGCGTGTCGCCCGGCGGCGCGTTCGGCGCGCGGCGCAGGAAGCCGCGGCGCGCCAGCCACAGGCCGTTGGCCTCGGCGCGCAGCCGCTCCGGCACCAGCCACCAGCGCGCGCGGCCCTCCACTTGGTGCCCCGCGAACGCGCCCGAGCGCCCGGTCGGATCGCGCAGCCCGGTGGTCGAGAAGCCGTCCGAGCGCGAGGCGAGCCACAGCGCGCGGTAGGCGGCGAACAGGTCGAGCCGCTTCGACGGCGCGGTCTCGACCCGCAGCCCCGGCGTGACGAGGTTCGCCCGGCCGACGGCGTTGTAGAGCCCGGCGGGCGCCAGGTCGGCGCGGCGCATGCCGAACAGCGTGTCGAAGCGGCCGAAGCGGCCGCCCGGCCGGTCGCCGCTCGCCGCGTCGAACTCGACCGACAGCCGCGTCGCCCAGGCGTCGGCGAAGCCGTAGCCGGCGTCGGCGTGGACGAACCACGCTGCCACGTCCAGCTCGGTGGCGGTCGCAGCGAGCCCCGAGCTGACGGTGCCGAGCTGATAGATGCCCTCGACCTCGTAGTCCCAGCGTCCCTTCGCGGGATCGCGGACGACCCGCGCGGCGATGGTGTGGAGCCGGCGGTCGCGCGTCGGTCGGCTCGGTGCGTCGGCCTCGCGCAGCCCGAAATAGCTCAGCTCGGCCATCGGCCGATCGGGCGCCGCGCGCCGGCTCACCAGCCCGCCCCAGAGTTGCAGGTCGAAGGCCTCGCGGTCGACCTCGACCTCGTTGTCGAGCACCGAGTCGAGATCGTCGGGCCGGCGGAGCTGCGGCAGCACGTAGACCAGCGTCGCCGCCGCTCCGCTCGGTAGCTTGGCGTCGGCGCGCAGCCCCGTGTAGCCGTTCGTGGTGTTGCGGTAGTCGTCGGCGGCGACCAGGCGGCGCGAGCCGAGGTTGAGCAGGTAACGGCCGAGCTGCAGGGACACGCGGCTGCCGGCGCCGAACGGCGCGTCGAAGTCGGCGCTGACGTAGGCCTGCACCAGTTCGAGCGCGTTGACCTCGTTGGTGCCCACCGCGCTGCGGGGCCCCACGTCGTAGGCTCGGCTGTCCCACAGCTCGGCGGCGACCCGCACCGGCCCGGTGCCGTGGCCCGCGAACAGCGTGGTGCGGACGAACAGCCCGTCCTCGTCGCGCGCGAAGCCGGGGCGGATCTGGTTGCCGATCACCTCGTAGCGCACGCGCGTCGCGCCCGAGAGGTCCCAGCCGTCCGACGCGCGCGCCGCGCCGGTCGCGCCGGTCGCGAGCGCGAGCGCGGCGCCGAGCGCGGCCCGCCTCAGAACTCCCTCCGCACCGTCAGGCCGTAGGTGCGCGGGTCGCCGGGCTGGCCGACGATCAGGCCGGTGCTGCCGGACTGCGTCGCGAGCACCTCGTAGTAGTCCTTGCCGAGGGCGTTGCGCACCCACGCGAAGATATTCCAGCCGTCGTCGCTGCGGAAGCCGACGCGGAAGGCGGCGAGCGAATAGCCCTCGACGTCGGTGTAGGCCGAGCGCGACGGGTTCGACGAGAACTTCGAGCGGTAGCTCCCGTCGATGCCGGCGTAGGCTTCGCCGTCGAGGCCGAGAAAGCGCGTCGGCCGATTCAGCTCGAAGCCGTACGAGAAGGCCCACTTCGAAATCCCGGGCAGCCATTGGCCGGAGATATCGCAGTTGGCGGGGCTGACGCCGCCCGGCGTGCCCGGCGCGCTCGGGCTGTTGGTGGCGGTCTGCGCGGCGCCGCCCGACAGCTCGGGCGGACACGGGGCGTCGGTGAACTTCACGTACTCGTGGTCGGTGAAGGCGCCGTTCAGATAGACGCTGAACCGCGCCGACGGCCGCGCCGAAAAATCCGCCTCCACGCCGCGCACGCGCACCTTGTCCGCATTGGCGAGGTAGCCGCGGAGCACGCCGAGCTGCCCGTTGGTGACGGTCGCCTGATAGTCGCGGATCTCGGTCCAGAAGCCCGCGAGGTTGAACGTGGCGCGTCGGTCGAACAGCTGCGTCTTCAGCCCCAACTCGAAATGATCGACCTTCTCCGGGTCGACGCCGCCGGCGCTCAGGATCGGGTTGTTCTGCGCGTCGAGCGGGACGCCGGACAGGTTGATGCCGCCCGATTTGAAGCTGCGCGCGTAGGTGCCGTAGACCAGCACGTCGTCCGCGGCTTCATAGGACAGGGTGAGGTCGCCCGAGACGTTCCAGTCGGAGAAACGCGGGCGGTAGCTCTGCGGCGCCAGCACGCCGCGCTGGTCGCTGTTGAGCAGGGTGCTGCCGGTGCCGGTCGTGACGGTCGCGACGTAGGAGCCGGACTTCTTGTCGTAGTTGACGCGCAGGCCCGGCTGGATGCTGAGCCGGTCCGTTAGGCTCCATGTCACCTGACCGAACGCAGCGACGCTGGTGTTCTCGAAATCGATGCTGTTTTCGGACCGCAGTCCGTTCAGCACCGCCGGATTGTTGGCGTTCGCGCTCGTCGGGCTGAGCAGCCAGCGGCTCGCCGCGGGTCCCTGCTCTTGCGCGCCCGCGGTCTCGATCGTCTGGTGGAAGGCGAACACGCCGAGCACGTAGTCCAGCCGCTCGCCGTCGGCGGCGTAGCGAAACTCCTGCGTCCACTGGCGCTGCTTCGACGGGTTGGCCGACACGGTGGTGATCGGCAGGCCGGTGAAATCGCGGTCGTTCGACGGGTCCCAGTCCCAGAAGCGCCACGCCGTCGCGGAGGTGAGCGTGCCGGGCCCCGCGTCCCACTCGGCGAGCAGCGAGACACCGCCCAGTTCCTGCTCGGCCTTCAGGTCGCTGTCGAGGTCAGTGAGCCGATCGAACGCGTCGGTGCTGGGCGGCGCGTAGCCGAACGCGGCGGCGAGCGCGGCGAACTGGCGGTTGAGCGGCCGCTGCGTGGCGCCCGTGCGCACGTAGATCTGCGCGCAGCATTCGGGGTTCTGCCGGTTGAAGTCGCCGGACAGCACGAAGTCGAGGCTGTCGGTCGCGCGGTACAGGAGCTGGCCGCGCAAGCCGACGTTGTCCTGCTCGTTGACGTGGTTGCCGTTGGCCACGTTGTAGATCGTGCCGCGGCGGCCGGTCGACGAGACGCCGAGGCGCAGCGCGAGCTTGTCCTCGACCAGCGGGCCGGAAACCGAGGCCTTGGCCTGCACGAACTCGAGGTTGCCGACCGTGACCTCGACCCGACCCTCGGGCTCGAAGCTCGGGCGGCGCGTCGTGATGTTGATCGCGCCGGCCGTCGTGTTCTTGCCGTAGAGCGTGCCCTGCGGCCCGCGCAGCACCTCGATCCGCTCGACGTCGAGGAAGTCGAAGGTCGCCGACGCGATGCGGCTGTAGTAGACCTGATCGACGTAGAGGCCGACCCCCTGCTCGATGCCGTCGTTCGTCAGGCCGAACGGCGCGCCCAGGCCGCGGATGTTCGCCGCCGAGTTGCGCGGATTGGTCGAGTAGAATTGCAGCGACGGCTGGAGCTGCGTCAGGCGGCCGACGTTGTACGCGCCCGTCGCGTCGAGTTGCGGACCGCCAAGAACCGCGACGGCGATGGGCACGTCCTGCAGGCTCTCCTCGCGTCGCCGGGCGCTGACGACGATCTCGTCGCCGGCTTGCGCCGGGACCTGGGACGCGGCCTCGTCCGCCGACGCGTCGGCGGTCCGCGCGGCGCCGACCGACGACAGCGCGCTACTCAAGAGCAAGGCGTAGGTACGGCTACGGGCGCGCGGACGTCGCATATCGCCTCCTGGAGATCAGGCGTTCATGGGCGACGCGATAGAATACCCTACCGATTAACTAGACAAACAAGTAAGTCTTGCCGTCGCTAGAGCGCAGCTATCGCACCGGCCTCGCCGCGAACGGCGTCGCCGAGCGTGAAGGCGTCGAGGACACGCGCCGTTTCCTCGCGCACGACGATCATCGCGCGCCGGATGGCGCAGCTCGCCTCGTCGACGCAGTCGCCGCACGGCGCGTAGGCCGAAAGGCTCGCGCAGGGGACGAGCGCGAGCGGCCCCTCGAGCAGCCGGATCACCTCGCCGAAGGAGATTTCGCCCGGCCGGCGCGCCAGCCAGTAGCCGCCGGTCCGCCCCCGGGCCGAATCGACGAGCCCCGCGCGCTTCAGGTCGAGGAGGATGAGCTCCAGAAACTTCCGCGGCACCGCCTGCGCCTCGGCGATCGCCGCGATCTGCAGCGGACCGTCGGTGGTCTTCTCGGCGAGCATGATGAGCGCACGGAGCGCGTAGCGTGTGCGTTGGGCCAGCATCGCCCCAGGATTAGCGGCTCGCCGGCAGGCGGCAACGTCTATCGCCGCCGCGAGGCGCCGGGTCGCCTCAGACGGCCGTGGCGGGCAGCGGTGCGTCGATCTCGCAGACGAGCCCGGTCGGTCGGAAGTCGATCCTGACCTCGCCGCCGAGCTCGGTCGCGAGCCCGCGCTCGATCATCCGGGTACCGAAGCCGCGCCGGGTCGGCGCTTCCACGGGCGGACCGCCGCATTCGCGCCAGACGAGGTTCAGCCGGTCGCCGGCGACGCGCCACCGCACCTCGACACGCCCCTCCGGCACCGAAAGCGCGCCGTACTTCACCGCGTTGGTCGCCAGCTCGTGGAGCGCGAGCGCCAAGCTCACCGCGGTCTTCGGCTGGAGCCGCAGGTCGGGTCCCTCGGCGGTGATGCGGCCCGAGCTCGAGCCGAATGGCTCGGCGGCGGCGGCGGCGATGTCGCCGATCGAGGCCGCTTCCCAATTCTCGCGGGTCAGGATGTTGTGCGCGGCCGAAAGCGCCTCCAGCCGCCCTTCGAAATTGGCGCGCGCCGCGTCCGGATCCTCGCCGCGCCGGAAGCTCTGCTGCGCCAGCCCCTGGACGATCGCGAGCGTGTTCTTCACGCGGTGGTTGAGCTCGTTGATGAGCAGCCGCTGATGCTCCTCCCAGCGCTTGCGCTCGGTGATGTCGATGAAGGCGCCAACCGAACCCGCGATCGCGCCCGTGTCGTCGCGCAGCGGCACCGCGTTTCCGAGCAGGTGCACCGACGAGCCGTCGGCGAACTCGACCCGCTCCTCGTGGCGCCACAGCTCCTCGCCGCGCGCGGCGCGCTGGACCGGGAGCTCGTGCGGCGCGAGCTCGCGCCCGTCGGCGCTGAACACCCGGAAGTGCTCCGGCTTGGTCGTCGGATCGCTGCGCGACATGTTGTCGTGCGGGTCCATGCGCATCAGCTCGGTCGCGCGGCGGTTGCCCTCGATCGTCCGGCAGCTCGGGTCGGTGGCGATGAGGATGGCGGCCGGCGTCGCGTCGAGCACGGCGGCGAGACGGTCGCGGCTGGCGCGGAGCGCGGCCTCGACCGCCTTCTGGTCGGTGACGTCCTGGACGAGCGCGTAGATGCCGACGATGCTGCCGTCCGGACCGCGGTGCGGGATGTGCTGGACGATCGTCGAGCGCCGCCCCGAGGCGTGCGGGAAATCGACGTCGTAGGTGACCGTCTCGCCGGCCAGCGCGCGTTCGACGAAGGGCCGGCGCGCCTCGTAGACGGCCTCGCCCATCACCTCGCGCAGGTGTCGGTCGACGATCTCGTCGAGCGGGCGCCCGAACCACGCCTCGTAAGCCCGGTTGGCGAAGCGGAAACGGTGGCCGGCGTCGACATAGGAGATGAGCACCGGCATCGCGTCGGTGATATCGCGCAGACGTTCCTCGCTCAGCCGCAGTCGCTGCTCGGCGAGCTTGCGCTCGGTGACGAGCTGCGTCACGCCGACGACTCGCTCGACCGCGCCGGTGTCGCCGCGCAGCGGCGTCGCGAAGGTCGCGAGCCAGCCGACCTCGCCGGTGCCGCGCACGAACCGCATCTCGGCCTCGTAGGGCTCGCCGCGCTCCAACGCCGCCCGCGTGATCGCCGCCGCGCCCTCGACGTCGTCCGGATGGATGCGCGCCGACAGCTCGTCGAACTTGAAGCGCGATCCCGGCGCGTAGCCGAACACTTCCGCGCTGAAGCCCTGCACCACCACGTCGTTCGAGCGCAGGTCCCAGTCCCAGTTCGACATGCGCCCCGCGGCGAGCGCGAGCCGGATGCCTTCCTGCGCGTCGCGCAGCTCGGTCTCCGCGCGCTTGACGTCGGTGATGTCGAACGACACGCCGACGAACCGAGTCGGCCGCCCGTCGGGGCCGGCGATGCGGCTGCCGTAGCTCTTGAGCCAGCGCGTCTCGCCGGTGTCGGCCCGGCGGATGCGGTAGGTGATGTCGTAGGGGATACCCTCGGCGAAGCAGAGCTCGGCCGCCGCGCGCGCCCGTTCCGCGTCCTCCGGATGGATGCGCTTCAGCCAATCCTCGTAGGGCGCCGCGAGCCCGTCCGGCGCCGGGTAGCCGAACATCTCGAAACGCCGGGGCGACCAGGCGCCCGTCATCGTCTCGAGGTCGACGTCCCACGTCGCCATGCCGGTCCCTTCGACCGCCAGGCGCAGCCGTTCCTCGGCGGCCCGGGCGGCGAGCTCGCTTCGCTTGCGCTCGGTGATGTCGTAGCACACGCCGATCATGCGCTCGGGGCGGCCGTCGACGCCGATGACCGAGCGGCCGCGCACCGCGATCCAGCGCTCGGGCGTGTCGGCGGTGGGGATCTCCGCCGACCAGTCGGTCCCGGCCTCGAGCGCGGCGGCGAGCGAGCGGTCCACCTCCTCGCGCGCGCCCGGCGCCACCGCCGCCATGAAGGCCTCGAACGAGGGGAGGGTCGCCGCGTCGAGCCGCCAGACCCGGTAGTAGCCTTCGGACCAGACCACCGCGCCGGTGCGGACGTCCCAGTCCCAAAGGCCGACGCCGCCGGCCTCCTGCGCGAGCGTCAGCCGCTCCTCGCTCGACCGCAGGCGGCGCTCGCTCTCCTTCCGCTCGGTCACGTCACGGGCCATGACCTGGAGCGCGTCGCCCCCGCCCCAGCGGATCGGCGCCGAGGCCACCTCGACGATCGCCCCCGTGCCGTCGAGGCGCGTCCAGCGCTGCTCGACGATCGGGTTGCGCTCGCCGGTGCGCGCCGCGGCGTCGAGGCGCGCGCGGGCGAGATCTCGATAGGGCTCGTCGATGAACTCGAACGGCGAGCGCCCGATCAGGTCTTCCGCGCCGCCGCGCATCATCCGCGCGGCCGCTTCGTTCACGAAGACGAGCCTGTCGCGCTGCGTCACGAACAGCGCGTCCGGGCTGAGGCGCGCCAGCTCCTCGAAGCGCGCGTCGCTCTCGGCCGACGCCTGGAGCGCCGCGCGCTGCTCGGTGACGTCCTCGTTGGTGCCGAACCACGCGAACAGCCGGTCGTGCTCGTCGCGCAGCGGCTGCACGCGCGTCCGAAACCAGCGGAAGCGGCCGTCGCGGCCCCTGATCGGGAAGGGCATCTCGTCGGGCTGCCCCGCCGAAACCGCCGCCGCCCAGCGCCGGCGCACCTCGGGGTAGTGCGCCGGGTCGTGGAGCCGCTCCAGCCCGTCGCGCTCGACGTCGGCGAGGTCGAGGCCGGTGTATTCGATCCAGCGGCGGTTGAACCAGGTGAGCCGGCCGTCGGCGTCGGCGAGCCACGCCATCAACGGCAGATTTTCCGCGAGCAGCCGGAGCTCCCGATCGCCGACCGTCGGCGCCCGGCGAGCCAATGTCGTGCGATCGTCCGTCCCGGCCAAGTCGAACCCTTCCTGCCCTGCCTGTAGCCGCTGGCGCGCCGCGCCGCTACCGGTTCGGCGAGGTGGGGTCAGGCGGCCGCGGGGCGGCCCAGGAGCCGGCCGCCGGCCGGCGGGTCGCCGTCCGGCGCGAGCACCGCCCGGTCGCGTCCCGAATGCTTGGCGTCGTAGAGCGCGCCGTCGGCGCGGTCGATCAGCGCGGCGACCGTCTCGTCGGGCGCCCGCCACTGCGCGACGCCCGCGCTCGCGGTGATGGCGATGCGATGCCCCAGGTGCCGCGTCGGCGCGGCGAGCCGCCGCCGGACGGCGTCGGCGACCCCGAGCGCGTCGCGCGCGTCGGTGTCGGGGAGCAGCACCACCAGCTCCTCGCCGCCGAAGCGGGCGACGACGTCGCTCGGCCGGCAGGCGCGCGTCGCCTCCTCGGCCGCCCATTTGAGCACCGCGTCGCCGACCGCGTGCCCGTAGGTGTCGTTGATCGACTTGAAGCGGTCGAGGTCGAGGATGATGAGGCTCACGGCGCAACCGTCCCGCCGCGCGCGGTCGAGCTCCTGCGCCGCGCTCTCGAGCAGGCGGCGGCGGTTGGCGATGCCGGTGAGCGGGTCGGTGCTCGCCAGCGCCGCGAGCCGGTCGTTGGCGTCGAGCAGCGCGCGCGTGCGCTCTTCGACGAGCGCCTCGAGCCGGGCGGCGCGCCTGTGCAGCACCCGGGTGCGCAGCACGACGATCCCGGCGACCGCGGCGATCGCCGCCAGCGCCCCGAGCGCGCGGAACCACAACGTCTCGAACCAACGCGGCTCGACGTGGATGCGCATCGCCGTCTCGAAGCGGCGCGGGAACAGCCCGTCGACCTCGGCGCGGAGCCGCAGCGTGTAGTCGCCGCTCGGCAGGTTGGTATAGGCGGCGGCGGGCGGCGTACCGAACGGCACCTCGACCCAGGCGTCGTCGAAGTCCTGCAGCCGGTAGGCGTAGCGGGTCGCCGCCGGCGCACGGTAGTCGAGCAGCGCGAAGTCGGCGCGGAAGCCGCGCCGGCTCGACGCCAGCCGCAGCTCGCCGCCGGGCCGCGGCAGCGCGCCGAAGGGGACGGGCGCGCCGTTCACGAGAAGGTTGGTGACCGCGAGCGTCGGCCGGTCGGCCGGCGCCCGCGCGAGTTCGGGGCGGACGATCGTCAGGCCGCCCAGCCCGCCGAACAGCAACGCGCCGTCGGGCGACCGCGCCGCCGCGCGGTGGATGTAGCCGTCGATGCGGAGCCCGTCGCGGGGGCCGAGGTTGCGCGCCCGGAGGCTGCGCCCGTCGACCACCGCGACGCCGTCCGCCGTGCTCGCCCACACCCGGTCGCCTTCGACGAGCAGCGCGTTGATCTTCTCGCTGGCCAAGCCGTTCCGAGCGGTGACGCGGCGGAAGCGATAGGGCGGGGCGGGGCGGTCGAGCACGCCGATGCCGCCGAAGGTCCCGAACCACAGCCGCCCGCGCGCGTCGGCCTCGATCGAGCCGGTGTAGTCCTGCGGCAGGCTCCGCGGGTCGCCCGGGTCGTGGCGGAGGTTGGCGAAGCCCCGCGCGCCGGGCGCGGCGATGCTGAGACCGGTCACCGTGGAGAACCAGAAGCGGCCGTCGCCCGTCCGCGTGATGAGGCGCACCTGATTGCCGGCGAGGCTCTTCGGATCGGCGGGGTCGTGGCCGTCGCGCCGCAGGCGTCCGCGCGCGCTGTCGTAGCGGAACAGGCCGTCGTAGGTGCCGACGAGCACCTCGTCGCCGTCGACCGCCATCGACAGCACGAGCTTCGAGTCGAGCTCGGGGACGATCGAGCCCTCGACCGCGAACGTCGTCGGATCGACGCGCGCCAACCCCTGCGACCCCACCCAGATCCGGCCGTCGGGGCCGACGGCGAAGGCCTGGACGTCGCGTTCGGCCTGCTCGCCGGTGAGCCGGATGCGCCGGATCGAACCCGCCGCCCTGTCGACGACGTCGATCCGGCCCATGCCCAGGCCCAGCCAGACCCGGCCGCGCGGGTCGACCCAGACGCAGTGCACGTTGGGATCGGAAAGCGCCGCCGGATTGAGCGGCGAGGCGAGCAGCGGCAGCGCCACCCGGCCGGCCGGGTTGAAGCGGGCGGCGCCCACCTCGGTCGCGATCCAGACGTTGCCCGAACGGTCCTGGAGCAGCGCCCGCGTGATGTCGCCCGGCAGCGACCCCTGCATCGCCGGATCGTGGGCGATGCGCCCGACCCGGCCGCTCGCCGGCTCGTAGGTGAGGACGCCGCCGCCGTCGGTGGCGGCCCACAAGGTGCCGTCCGCCGTCTCGAGGAAGGACCGGACGGTGCGGCGGCGCGCGAGGCCGTCGGTTCCCGACAGGCCGGGGACGAGCCGCGCCCGGCCGCCGCCGTCGATGTAGAGCAGGCCCGACTGGCCCGAGCCGATCCAGAGGCGTCCCGCGCGGTCCTCGTGCAGCGCCCAGATCTTGTCGGTGAGGATCTCGCCGGCCGCGCCGTTGGCGGCGACGCGGGCGAACGCGCGCGCGCCGGCCCGCCGCACCAGCAGCCCCTCGTTGGTGCCCACCCACAGGTTGCCGCGCCGGTCCTCGAGCACCGCGAAGGTGCGGGGGTCGAAGCGGGGGGCGTCGCCGGGCGCGTTCGGCACCGCCTCGACCCGCCCGGTCTGCGCGTCGATGCGGTCGAGCCCGCCCTCGGTCGCCACCCAATAGCCGCCGTCCCGCGCGGGGCGCAGCGCGAAGATCTTGGCGTGCGCCGTGCCCAGCGATCCGACGGGGACGCGGTCGAACTCCATGCGGCGCGGGTCGAAGAAGACGAGCCCGCCGGCGTTGGTGCCTATGAGCAACCGCCCGTCGGCGAGCGGCGCGATGGCGCGGACGTAGTTGTCGGGCAGCTGCCGCGGGTTGAGCGCGTCCTGGCGGAACACCTGTGTCCGGTAGCCGTCGTAGCGGACAAGCCCCCCGAAGGTGCCGAGCCAAACGATGCCGTCGCGGTCCTGGACGATCGAGGTCACAGTGCCGTGCGGCAGGCCGTCGCGAACCGCTACATGCTCGAAGAGCGGCGTGTCGAAGGCCCGCCAGGCGTCGACCGACGGCGACGCCGTCGCCGCGCCCGACAGGAGCAGCAGCGGCGCGCCGACGCGCAGCCATGTCGTCGATCTCGAGGTCGTCGGCGCGGACGATCGGGCCGCGCGCATCACCGGAAATGCCATGCGCCCCCCAGCGCATCCTGCCTTCGCCAACGCTATACGTGGGCGCGGGGCCGGGCGATAGCCGCAATCCGGCCGGCGACGAATCCGCGCGGGTTCCGACCCCGCCTCAGCGCGGGGCGGGATCCAGCTTCGAGGTTTGGCTCGCCACCGCGACCCAGCGTCCGTTCCGCCGGGCGAAGACGTCGGTGAAGGTCCAGGTGCCGCTGGTGTCGCGGCCGTCCATCGAGGTCACCTCGTCGTCGACGCCCTGCACGACCGCGACGTCGCCCATCACGCGGACCCGCAGGTCGCGCAGCTTCATCGACCGGACGACGTAGCGGTCGTCGAGCAGACTCCTGAGCATCCGCGACTTCGTCCAGAAGCCCATCCAGTTCCCGCCGCGCCAGTCGGGCGCGTAGAAGTCCATCAGGAAGGCGCGGTCCTTGCGGATCAGCGCCCTGGCGTAATCCTCTTCCAGTCTGATCAGCTCCGCCTCGTCCGACCGCGGCGCTGCGCGCGGCTGCGCGACGGCCGGAACCGCGGCGAGCGCGGCCGCCGCGAGAAGAAGGCGGACGAAGCCGGTCACCGTGCCGCGCGGCTCACGCCGGGACGGCCGAGGCGACCGTTCCCCAGGTGCGATCGGCCGTGGCCTGGTGGATCGGCAGGACGAGGGTGAAGACCGCGCCGACCTCCGCGTTGCGCCCCGCGATGCTCCCGCCGTGCGCTTCGACGATCGTGCGGCACATCGGCAGCCCCAGGCCCATGCCCCGGTGCTTCGTCGTGCGGAAGGGCTCGAACAGGTGCGCCTGCGCCGCCTCGGAGAGCCCGGGCCCGGAGTCGGCGATCGAGAGCTCCACGCGGTCGCCGACCTCGCGGGAGGTGAGCCGCAGGCGCCTGACCTCGCGCCCCTCCATCGCCTCGATCGCGTTGCGGAGCAGGTTCACGAGCACCTGCTCGATCTGCAACCGGTCGATCATCACGGGCAGCCGGTCCGCGTGCAGCTCCCGGACGATCTCCACGCCCGCCGCCAGCGGCAGCCGCCGCACCTCCTCGCAGGCGGTGCCGACGGCGGCGGCGAGGTCGTCCGCCTTGAGCTTCACGCGGCCTTCGACGGTGAACGAGCGGATGCGGCGGATGATCTCGCCGGCGCGCAGCGTCTCGCGCGACGCGGCCTCCGCCGCCTCGCGGATCGCCGCCGCGTCGAGGGGGCCGGATCGCTCCAAGAGCATCCGGACCACCGCCATGTAGTTCGAACTCGCGGTGAGCGGCTGGTTGAGCTCGTGCGCCAGCGTCGTCGCCATAGCGCCCATCGCGCTCAGGCGCGACACGCGCATGAGATCGTCCTGCGCCTTGCCGAGCTCGGCCTCGGTGGTCTTGCGTTCGGTGATGTCGATCAGCGATCCGATGTAGCCGAGGAAGGCGCCCTCGTCGGAATAGCGCGGGCGGGCGGTGTTGATCATCCACCGCCAGGCGCCGTCGCGGCGGCGAAGCCGGATCTCGACGTCGAATGGCACGCGGACCTCCGCGCTCGCCGCGAAGAGCCGGCCCATGGTCTTCATCTCGTCGGGATGGAGGACGGCGATCCAGCCGTGCCCGAGGGCCTCGGCCGGGCTCTGGCCGCTGAATTCGTACCAGTTCTGGTTGAGATAGGTCGTCCGGTTGTCGGCGTCGGTCATCCAGACGATGACGGGCGCGTTGTCCGCCATGTGCCGGAACCGCGCCTCGCTCTCGCGCAGCCGCGCTTCCGTCGCCGTGCGTTCGCGTACCTCGCGGCGCAGCTCGAGCTGGGAGACGACCTGAGCGGCGAGCGCTCCGAGCGAGCGGGCCTGCCGGTCGGTCAGCCCGCGCGGCCGCGGCTCTGTGTCGATGACGCAGAGCGTGCCTAGCCGGTGGCCGGCGGGCGTGACGAGCGGCGCGCCGGCGTAGAAGCGGATGCCCGGCTCGCCGATCACGAGCGCGTTGGTCGCGAAGCGCGCGTCGGCCGCGGCGTCCCGCACCGTCATCGTCGCGTCGGCCTCGATCGCGTGCGCGCAGAAGGAGAGGTGACGCGGCGTCTCGCGCCGCGCGAGCCCGACGTGCGCCTTGAACCATTGCCGGTGCTCGTCGACGAGGCTGACGAGCGCGATCGGCGCCTCGCAGGCGTCGGCGGCCAGCCGGGCGATGTCATCGAACGCCGGCTCGGGCGGCGTGTCGAGGACGCCGTAGGACCGCAGCGCCGCCAGCCGGCCGGCTTCGTGCTCCGCCGTATCGATTTTCGTCTGCTCGTTCACGACACCCCCGGCGCCCCCTGCTGCCCGCTCCGGACCGCCACCCAATCGCGCGCGATCAAAGCATTGTTCGCGTCCCGTTCAAAGCGCCATCGCGCTATCAGCGCGGCGCCTCGCGCCGGGCGAAGCGTCTCGCCGGCAGGAATAGCTTCCGGATCGACAGGCCGACGGTGCGTCCCAGCGGGTCGAGCAGGTCCGGCTGGTAGTTGATCGGGGTCAGGCCGGCGGCGGTCCGGACCCGCTGCTTCGCGTCGAACAGGTTGTCGACGCCGAGCCTGACCTGCACGCCGCGCAGCCACGGGTGCCGGACGACGAGTTCGGGCCGCTCGCCGAGGTTGGCGAAGAAGCGAAGGTTGACGCGCGTCAGCGGTGCGAAGTCGAGGTCGCCCGACGGACCGCCGCGGACCGCGCCGCCGCTGCGCCAGTTCGCCGACAGGCGGGCGCCCAGCCCGTTGTTGGACCAGCCGGCGTCCGCGTCGATCCGGTGGGTCGGGCGGACCGCCCCGGTGTCGGCGGCCTCGCCGTCCAGGTAGTCGAGTTCGGGCAGGCCCGGGCGGATCCGGATCTCGTCGCGCAGGAGCAGCGTGTGGTAGGCCGAAAGCTGCAGCCGCCCGCCCTGGCGCCCGCCGAACGGACCGCCGGAGCCGCGGCGCCCGCCCGCGCCGCGCGGACCGGTCTCGCGCGACGGCCCTGCGGCGCCCGCCGCCTCGCGCGCGCGCCGGAGCTGGTCGAGCACCGCCGGCGAGGGGCGGCGCGAGCGCAGCGGCTTGGCGAAGTTGACGCCCCAGCGAAGCTCGTCGCGCCGCGCCCGGTCGAAGTTCACAGGCCGCAGGTCGACGCGGACGAGGTCGCCGTCGGCGTCCCGCGCGAACCGCTCGGGGAAGGCGGCCTCGATCGCCGGCGTCGGACCGGGGAAGCGCGATACCGGATCGTCGGTGCGGCTGCGCACGTAATCGGCGCGGAGCTCGAGGTCGGTCGCTTCCCAGGGGCGGATGGTGGTACCGAGCTTGGCGACGGTCCGCGTGTCGGCACGGAGCGACGGGTTGCCACCGGTCAGGGCTTCGGCGAGGACCGTCTCGCCGCGGCGGAAGTCGAACACCCGCGCGTTCGGCGTCGCGAGCAGCGGCTCGCCGAGTTGGGCGAGGCTGGGGGCGCCCCGTTCGCGCGTGAAGGAGGCGATGAGGCTCAGCCGTCGGGCCGGCGACCAGCGGAGGCCGCCGCCCAGGCTCGTGAGCGTGCCGGCGTCGGACAGCGTCTCGACCTCGGCGTTGGCGTTGAGCGACAGGTCGCCGAGCGGCGCCCAGGCCCCGTTGCGCTTCGCGATCGGCAGATCGAGGTTGAGCGACCCGCTCAACCGGTCGCGCCCGAGATCGGTCGCGGTCTCGACGATCCCGCGCCGCGTCCGGCCGTCGAGATCGCGCGTGTCAGCGCCGAGCTTCAGTGTCGCGTTCGCCCGGCCGGCGGGCAGCTCGGCGACCGGGCCGTTCGCCACGAGGTCGAGCGCGCCGGTCGAGCTGGTCGATCGCGTCCGGTCCCGACGCGCCGGCGCCGAACCCGTCTCGCGGTCGGTCAGCGTCAGATCGCGGGCGACGTCGTAGGCGCCGGTGAGCGACCAGCGCCAGCGCCCGCGTTCGCCGTTCAGCGCCAGACCCAGCCGGCCCGAGCGGCCGTCGGTGTCGCGCGCCAGCGCCTCGCCGGGACGGGCGAGCGACGGGCCGAGCCGCGAGCGACCGTCGGTGATCTCGATCTGGCCGTCGAGCGTCGAGGATATGTCGCCGAACAGCGTGCGGTTGACGGTGCCGCCGACCCGGCCCAGCCGCCGCGAGCCGAGCAGCGTGCGCACGTCGCGCGGGTCGACCGCGTCCGGGTCCGGGGACGGCCCGGCGAGCGCCACGTCGCGCTCGCTTTCGCCGAGCGGCGTGGCGCCTTCGACGCGGAGGTTCAGCGTCGTCCGGCTCGCCTCGCCGAGGATCAGCCGCGTGACGTCGGCCTCGCCCAGGCTGCGCCCGCCGTCGGTGGCGGTTTCGCCCTCAAGCCGCGCCGTCGTCGAACGGAAGCGCGGCCGCAGCACGATGTTCACAACCCGCTGGTCGGCGCGGTAGCCGTAGCTCAGCGCCACCTCCTCGGGCAGGATGTCGACGCGCTCGATCGCTTCTGGCGGCAGGTCGCGGACCTCGCGGAAACCCGAGATGCGGCGGCCGTTGAGGAGGACGACGGGTCCGCCGCCGTCGCGCCCGCGCGCGCTTTCCGTCTGCGGCGCGATGGCCTCGAGCAGCTCGGCCACGGTGGCGGCGCCGTACGCCCGGATGTCGCGCGGGCCGAGCTGGTTCTCCGGCGGGATGTCGCCGATCACCGCGCCGCGCTGACGTCCGCCGACCACGACGATCTCCGCCTCCGCATCGTCCGCGTCGGCGTCGGCCGCCGGCGCCTCGGCCTGGGCGACGGCCGGCACGGGAAGGGCGAGCAGCGCCGCGCCGACGAGCAGCGTCAGCGGTCCGGCGCCGTGGATGGGAGAAAGCTTCATCGAGACACCTACGTCCGCGCTCCCCGCCAACCCTCGGAGCGAACGCTCGGGACCCTCGTTTCGGCGCCGCCGATTCGCTCGGCCTGCCCAACGGCTCCTCGGGCGCTATAACGGGCCCCGAGGAGCCGACCGCATGACCCAAGCACCGACCCGTCCGAACCCGACCCGAGCTGCGGCCGCGGCGGCCGGCGCGCGTTGAAACTCCCCGACCGCATGGCCCGCCTGCGCCGTTTCCTGCTGCTGCCGCTGCTCCTCGGCGGCTGCTCGCCGCTCACCGCCTTCAACGGGCTTGTGCCGAAGGACGGCGGCGTCGAGCGCGCCGCCGATCTCGCGTTCGGCGACCATGCGCGCCAGCGGCTCGACGTCTACGCGCCCGACGGCGCGCGCGGCCGGCCCGTCGTGGTCTTCATCTACGGCGGCTCCTGGGCGTCGGGGACCAAGGACGGCTACGGCTTCGCCGGTCGCGCCTTCGCCGCGCGCGGCTTCGTGACGGTGGTGCCCGACTACCGGCTCGTCCCCGAGGTGGCCTTTCCCGCCTTCCTGGAAGACAACGCCGCGGCGGTCCGCTGGGTGCGGGCGAACGTGGCGGCCTACGGCGGCGACCCGGGCCGCATCGTGCTCGTCGGCCATTCGGCGGGCGCCTACAACGCCGCGATGCTCGCGCTCGACCCGCGCTGGCTCGGGCCGGACCGGGCGGCGGTGAAGGGCTTCGTCGGCCTGGCCGGGCCCTACGATTTCCTGCCGCTCGACGGGCCGGTTACGCGGGCGGCGTTCGGCTCGGCGCCCGACCTGCCGGCGACGCAGCCCGTCAATCACGCCTCGCCCGGCGACCCGCCGGCGCTGCTGCTGACGGGATCGGACGACACGACGGTGCGCCCGCGCAACAGCGAGGCGCTCGAGCGGCGGCTGCGCGCCGCGGGCGTGCCGGTCGAGCGCCGCGTCTACCCGGGACTCGGCCACGTCGGGATCGTCACCGCGCTCGCGCGGCCGTTCCGCGGCAAGGCGCCGGTGCTCGCCGACGCGGTCGCCTTCGCCGGCCGCGTCGTCGCCCCGAATCGCTGACGCCGCCGATCGCCGGCGTGGATCACTGAGCCCCGCCGCTCGTTGCTCTCTCCAGCCCCTGGAGAGAGGCACCGCCCTTGGCGACGACGCCCGAGCCGCTACCCATTCCCGAACCGGCCAAGGTGGCGCCCGCCGAGGTGCCCGGCCTCGGCACGCTGGTCGGCCTCGTGGTCGGCGTCGTGGTGGTGGCGGCGCTCTACCTCGGCCGCGACGTCCTCGTGCCGATCATGCTCGCGGTGCTGCTGTCCTTCATCCTCGCGCCGCTCGTGGGGCTGCTCCGCCGCGTCCGCCTCGGCCGCGTGCCGGCGGTCGCCTTCGCGGTGCTGTTCGCGCTCGGCGTCATCCTGTCGCTCGGCGCGCTGATCGGGACGCAGGTCGCCCACCTCGCCGCCGACGCGCCGCGCTACGCCGAAACGGTG
>Ga0164290_1002015_pt1 | contig 18565 bp, 21 predicted proteins | sample Micstemetagenome_FD_108782 | JGI IMG/M metagenome (GOLD analysis project Ga0164290, IMG submission 108782) | Contaminated culture microbial community from soil near Moab, Utah, USA - Microcoleus steenstrupii SON62 (Illumina Assembly) | ecosystem: Environmental > Terrestrial > Soil > Soil crust... | reverse complement strand
CTCCTCATAGCACGGCATGTCGGGAGTGAGTTGCAGGAGCAAGCACTCGCGCAGGTCGCGAGCACCCACGCCGGGCGGATCGAGACTCTGAATTGCGCTCAGGGCCTTCTCGGCGAGCAGTAGCTGTTCGGGTCCGGCGTCCATGGGCAGCAAATCCCGCAAACTGCTGCGGAAATAGCCGCCGTCCTTCGGATCGAGAGTCGATATGATCCGCTCGCACATGAGCAACATCTCGGGCGTCAAATCGAGTTCGCCCAGCTGGTGCATCAAATAGTCTTGCAGCGATTCGGACCGCTCGGCCACGTTCGAGATCGCATCGTGCATGCGATCGGCATCTTCTTCCATTCGGTTGGCCGAACGACGAGTGCCTTCTTCGAAGTATTCAGGATTGTCATTGTTCAGATTGAGCAGCCGCTCGAAGTCGTCGGCATTGTTATGCGCTTCGTCAACGACGAGCGGCTTCTCATCCATGCTTTTCGACTCAACCGGCTCGCGTTCGGACGGCTCTTCAGGAAGCGTGGGATCCCGCTCTTGGAGTTCCAGGATGGGATTCTCGCTGAGCTCCTGCTCGATGCGTTCTTGCAGAGCCTGAAGAGGCAGCTGCAGGATTTCCATCGATTGAATCATCCGCGGCGCAAGTTTCTGCACCTGGACCTGGCGAGCTTCAAGGCCGAAGGATAGTCGCATGACGAGCTGTGCCGTTTCGTGATTTACGTGTTGTCGGACTCGGGTTCGACGTTCGATTTCACCCCTAGGGATCTGACGAACTTCGACGGCACACCGGGTGTGCCTGCTACTTTCAAAACTTTCGCTCAAAACTTTTGCCGGCCGGCAAGGGCGTCGGCCAGGATCTCTTTGTTCGTGTGTTCCAAAATACTGCCCGTGGTAATGCCGCGAGCCAATCGGGTGATTTGCACGGGGTAGTCGGCCAGCAAGTTAGAGACGAAAAGTGCCGTACCGTCCCCTTCGACGGTCGGGTTAGTCGCCATGATGACCTCCTGGAACTGCCCGCTCTGAATTCGCTCGGCGAGTTTGTCGATGGTCAGCTGATCGGGGCCGACACCGTCGAGCGGAGCAATCCGACCGAGCAGCACGTGATACAGTCCCCGATAGATGCCCGCCTGTTCTAGCGCAATCAGGTCCCGCGGCTGCTCCACGATGCAGAGCTGGGTTTGATCGCGTTTGGGATCGGAGCAGACCGTACACAGTTCGCCTTCGGCCAGGTTGTAGCACCGGCTGCAATATCGAACATTCTCGCGGACGCTGCGAATCGCGTCCGCCAGTGCCATCGCCTCGGACTTGTGCACGCGCAGGATGTGGTAAGCGAGTCGTTCGGCCGATTTGCGCCCGATGCCGGGCAGCTTGGCGAACTCGTCGATGACCTTTCCTACCGATTCAGTGACGTGTGGCATCCGTTTCCTATCCTTGTCGCGCGCCGCCGGAAAGCTGCGCCAAGGCGTCGCCGAGGCCAGGGACGTCTAGTCCGCTGGTAAGCGACTGCATGCCCTCGGCGTGCAACTGGCGTGCCTTATCTGAAGCATCGTTCACGGCGAGCGTAATTAGCCGTTCGATTTCCAGCTGCTGAGCCGGTTCGAGCAGTGCCGGGGCCAGCTTCAGCCCTAGCATCTGGCCGAGGCCGTTCATGCGAACTTCGACGAGCCCTTCCCCAGCTGAACCGGTTACCGTGGCGGCCTTTAGATCGTCTTGCATGGCCTGCATCCGGCCACTCATTTGCTGCGCCTGGCGCAGCATGCTCGCCATATTTCCTAGGCCTTGGAACAAGAGAAGACTCCTTTTAGGCCTCTTCCGCGGCTGCGGCTCCTGCTTCTTCGCCGCCTTCGCGAACGGGCTCGATTACGTCGATTATTTCCGCGTCAAACAGCTCGATCGCCCGGCCGATCAACGGGTTTCGCTCTGCATCTCGCATCCGCCGCCGACGGTTCTGTACATTGGCGACCGGTTTTGCTGCAGCGGCAGCCGCTGCGGGCTCATCTGGCAGTGTGATAAATTCCAGGCGAATCGGCCGTCCCGATGCTCGCTGGAGCGCTTCTTCCAGCTTGGCTCGGCTTTGTGGCCTCTCGCAGTAGGCTATCGCCGTAGTATACGCTTTTCTGAACTTAACGGCCAGACGATTTGGCCCAGAAATTGCTACCGACTCGCACTTTGAGGCGAAGTCTGACGTCATATCCGATAGCCCCGTAAGGGCTTGCTGCCAAAAACGCTGGGCTTCAGGTAAGCTCAGTTGGGCTTCTTTTTCGGCGGTTGCTGGCTCTGCTGTCGCGTCACCGTTTTGGTCGGGCGTTTTTTTTTGAACTGCAGCAGCTGGGGCCGTAGTCGGCGGAGACGTGGGAGCGGTCGTCGCTTTCGGCGGGCGTCCGCCTGCCACGTCGGTGGCGGCAGGCGACCGCCTTTCGACTGTCGACTGGGTGACAGGTGCGACGCTGTTTTGAATCGGCGCGGGTCGCGGCGGGGAGGGCCGTGCACCGACCGTCGCACCGTCGCGCAGCTGGCTGACCAGTTGCGAGAGTTGCTCCAGATCCTCGAGCCGGCAGATTCGAACGAGTGCGATCTCTACAAGCGTTCGCACGTGCGTGCTTTGTCGCAGTCGCGTGAGGGTCTGGTCGAGGATTTGAACGATCGCCAGGATGGTTTCTAGCCCGAGACGCCGACCGGTGTCAGTGAGTTGCTGGTAATCGCTCGTGGATGAATGGAGCAGCATGTCCGCGGGGCAGCCGACGAGGGCCGCCATCGTGTCGCGGAAGTAGCCGAGCAACTGCTCCGTCATCTGGCCGAGATCGACGCCTTCCTGCACGGCGCCGTCGAGCTGCCGTAACGCTTCGGCCGCGTTTCGCTCAACGATACAGTGTGCGAGATCTGCGAGGCGGCTGCTCTTGGCAGTCCCGAGCATCGAATGGACGTCTTCAACTCCGATGCTCTTGCCGCCGAAGGCGAGCAGTTGCTCGAGCAGCGATTGGCTGTCGCGCATTGAGCCTGCGGCCCGGCGCGCGAGGATCTGCAAGGCCTCCGGATCGGCTTCAACGCCTTCGTTGTCGCAGATGAGCTGCAAGCGTTCGAGAATCGAACGCGTTTCAAGCGGCGAGAAATCGAACCGCTGACAGCGCGAGAGCACGGTGATCGGGATTTTGTCCGCTTCGGTCGTGCAGAAGATGAATTTCACATGCTCGGGCGGCTCTTCCAGCGTCTTCAGTAGCGCATTGAACGCCGGCGTGGTGAGCATGTGCACTTCGTCGATGATGTAGATCTTGAAGCGTGCTCGGCTGGGACGCACGTGCACGTTCGAGCGAAGCTGGCGGATCTCGTCGATACCGCGGTTGCTGGCGCCGTCGATCTCGATCACATCGACGTCTTCGCCCGAGGCGACGCCGCGACAGATATCGCACTCGCCGCACGGAGTGGTCGTCGGCCCGTTCACGCAGTTCAGCGCTTTGGCGAAGATGCGGGCCGTCGACGTTTTGCCGACTCCGCGGGCTCCGGTGAACAGATAGGCGTGACCGACGCGGTTCGTGTTGATCGCGTTGCCAAGCGCCTGAGCGACCTGCCCCTGGCCAACAAGCTGTTCAAAAGACTGAGGTCGGTAGCGGCGAGCTACGACGACATAGTCTTCGGCCGGAGAAGTGCTGCCTTGCGTGGTGGCCATAAAAAAGTTCCAGGCCCCAGGTTTCAAGTCACAAGTTTCGGCGAGTCCGCCGGGAACTGTCTGGAACTTGGAACCTGAAACCTGGAACGATCGCGATGCGAGAGGCTGTCGAAAAGAGGCCCCCGCACAAGAGTACCCCGCTTATGGCTGCTGCTGTTACACCCTGACCAGGTTCACGGCTCCCCCTCGCGAGGGCCCCTTTTCGACAGATGCTTTTATCATAGAGGCAAAGGGGCGAAGGGGCAAAGGGGCGAAGGGGCGAAGGGAATTGAGGAGCTCTGGCCCAGCGTAACCGGGGCCTCTGAAGCGCACGGCCGGCACAATCCCGACAGCTTGTCGACCGATTCAATCGTCCTTCGCTTCGGTGGGAACGTCGTTCAGGCTGCCTTCCACGGCGAGTTGGTGAAAGTAGTGCTGCACGTTGTTTTGATTCTCCAGCAGCCAATCGATGCCTGGCTCGTGGCGCATGGCTTTGCCGATCGCCTTGGCGGTCGCTTCGCGGTTGGTGCGGAAGAGGAGTTCGAAGTCGGGGCTGGGTTCGTCGAGGATACTGGGATCGAGCCAGACCGAGACGATGATGCCCAGGTCGTTGGCCTTCCGCTTGGGGATGTCGCCGCTACGGACTGCATCGAGCACGCCGTGGGCGATGGCTGCCTGGACCGTGCCCATGAGGATGTTCGTGTACTTCGCACTTTTGACCGTGACTTTGCTGACCATCAGCGTCGTGGGGCGAATCTGCACATCGCTGTTCAGGATGGCAAACACCTTGGTGTGCCCCTTCACCTGGTCGCCGATCAGGTTGGCGATGGCATAGCCGACCGGCCCGTCGAGTTCGCCGATCACGACCTCCGGTTCGGCTGCCGACCAGGCCGGTTCTGCCTCAACAAGGGCCTCGCCCGTGCGGAGGATGATGCGGTCGTCCCCTTTCTGTTTTTGCTGCTTTTTTAGTGCCTTCTTCGCGGCTTTCTTTTTGGCCATGGCTGTGCTCGATCGGTGGTGTTGCTAAGGGAAGCCAAAGAGTAAACAGTAGACAGTCCACAGTAAACAGTCCGAGACAGCATTCAGTTCTCAGTTTTCTGCAGTCAGCCATTCATGATGCAGCTCGATTTGATTTTGGAGAAAACCCGCGAGCACGTTCGCCAACTGCTGGCACACGATAGTGCGGGGCACGATTGGCATCACATTGATCGGGTTTGCCGTTCCGCGCTGGCCATTGCACGCGAAGAAGGAGCCGATGTATTCGTGGTCGAACTTGCCGCTCTGCTGCACGACATCGCCGATTGGAAGTTCGCTGGTGGCGACCATCATGCCGGCTCGAAGGCGGCCCGGGCTTGGCTCGAGGGTTTAGAGACTCCTGCGGACACCATCCAGCACGTCTGCGACATCATCGACCAACTCTCGTTCAAGGGGGCCGGGGTGGAGACCCCCATGTCGACGCTCGAGGGGCAGTGCGTCCAGGATGCGGATCGGCTCGATGCGATCGGCGCGATCGGCATCGGCCGGGCCTTCGCCTACGGCGGCTTCAAAGGGCGGCTGATGCACGATCCGGCCGTGCCGCCACAACGGCACGACTCGTTCGAAGCCTACAAAAAGAACGCCGGTCCGACGCTGAATCACTTTTACGAGAAGCTACTGCTGCTCAAGGACCGCATGAATACCGCCGCAGGCAAGCGGCTTGCCGATGCGCGGCATCGCTTCATGGAACTGTATTTAGAGCAGTTTCTCGCCGAATGGGATGGGCTGCGGTAAAGGCGGTGCAACCTGTTTCTAATCGCCTGACTGGGTCACACACGCGAAGGCTTCGAAGATGGGCATGTATTGTGAGGTGATCGCACTCCCCGAGGGAGAACTACGCAAGTGGATTGCAGCACGCAGCTGGGAAACCGCGGAGCCGCCGGCTTGTTGCTCCGTCAATCTCGAGAAGAGTTGGCACGGCCTGCACTACCTGCTCAGTGGCAGCGTCTGGGAAGGAGACGGGCCACTGGCGTTTTTACTGGCAGAAAATGAGACGATTCCAGACAGTGATACTGGCTATGGCCCTGTGGGGCTTCTCTCGGCCGATCGGGTTCGGCAGGTGCACGTCGCTCTCTCGGCATTGGCAGACGACGCTTTGTGGAACCGCTTCGATTCGGTCAAGATGTCCGCGGAAAGCGTTTATCCCCAGATTTGGGACGAGCCTGAGGCGGACCTGCGGCAGGAGTACCTGTTCTATTTCCGCGAATTGAAAGCACTGGTCGCTAAGGCAGCCGCTCAGGGGGACGCGCTGGCGATCATCATCGCCTAGACGTGAAAGGAAGTGCTCGAACCCGTGAGCCCACCTAGCTGGGAGGGCGCTCTAGGTTCCCGCCCCGATATCGATCACCTGCTCAAATCGCTGCACGGGCATCACGAAAATCTTGCCGTCTCCCAATCGGCCGGTGCGGCAGATTTCGGTCACGCGATCGACGATCTCACCTACGCGAGCATCATCGACCCAGAGCGAGATCTCGACCTTCGGCAGGAAGGCCAGGGCGTATTCTGTTTCGGCGTACTGCTGAAGATGGTCCTTCTGACGGCCGTAGCCTTTCACTTCTCGCACCGTGAAGGCCTCGACGGGACCGCGGCGCATTGCGTCGACAACCTTCTCGGCCAGGTAAGGCTTCACGATGGCGACGACTTGCTTCATTGGGCGGTTGGCTTCTGTGGCAAGCTCTTACGGCGGGGCGGCGAGGCGGAGCCTCGCGGCCGTTTCGTCCCAGGCTGGAGCCTGGGGCGGAGATGCGTGGGGGGCGGCGACGGATAAGACAGGTTTAGCTGAAAAAATTCTCGCCAAAGAGATTCAGTTCCGGGCCGCTTTCGACCTCGATGTCGCCATGCACCGTGGTGCAACAGGCGAGGCGCATGGTGTCTTCGTGGCCCACATAGGCTAGGGCCGGGATCGGATCGGGCACGAGGCCCGTCGGGACGATCGTCTTGAACTTCAGCCACTCGCGCATGGTCAACTTGTTCGTGTTGTCGGCCCCCTTCGTGACAAGCACGCGACATGTGCCGCAGAGACCCATGCCCTTGCAATTCATGTAGCGATTGAAACCGGCGCCGATGCCGTTCAAACCTTGATTCAAGTTGATGCCGGCCTTGATGGCTTCGGAGCGGAGATTCGCTCCGTCGGGCACTTCGATTTCTTTCTTCTCTTTGACGAACTTGACGATGGGCATGGTCGACAAAGCCAGCCGAACGGCTGGTCGCTGGGGTGTGAAGAGCAGCAGAAAACGCGACGCAAGCGAACTATCTGTAATGTAACCCGCCGGAATACGGGCGCTAATACAGGTTTGCGGAATTGCGAGGACTACGGTGCCGGCATCGTTCGTCCGACGACTGGCTCGAACCCGCCTTCTCTGGCAACCCTGTCAGGTTCCAAGGTCGAGCAAGCGCAATTCAGTTAAACCGCGCTCAACGAGTTCGCGGCGCAACTGGTCGGCTGACGTGAACTGCACTGCGTCCCAGCCGGCGGCTTGGGCGGCGGCGATGTTGTCGGCCCGGTCGTCGGTGAAGAAGATTTCGCTCGGCGGCGTTTCGCAAAGTTCGGCGGCCCGAGCATAGATTGCCGGATCGGGCTTCATCAGTCGCAAACTGCAACTGAGGGCGTGCAGCGGGAACAGGCCCATGATCTCCGGAAACTTGGCCGTAACGAAATCCCAGTGTTCGCAACTGGTGTTCGAGAGCACACCGATTCGCCGCCCCGCCTGCTTCAGGGCGGTGATGAGCGGCAGCATCGGCGAGTTCAGTTTGAAGATATTGTTGCAAGCCTCGGCGATCGCCTGTTGGCCGCCAGGCGCGGGACGGCACTTCGCGAGTTCGAAAAACCGAGCGTAGAACTGCTCGGGCGTGAATTCGCCACGCTCAAAATGCCAATGCAGGCCGTTCTCGCCGGTGGTGCCGTAGATGATCCGTTCGACGGTTTCGACGGGCAGTCCGGCGACCTTCGCCATCTGCTCGGCCCCGCGATGGTGCGAGAACGTAAGCAGCACGTTGCCCATGTCGAAGTAGAAAAAGCTTGGAGTGCGCATCGCGGCAGTATAAACAGTTTCAGTCCTCCGTTTTCAGTTCGCAGTTCGAACGGAACTGTCTGCTGACAGCTGAAAACAGAAAACTTTCTAAGCTGCCAGACGCCGGAACGCCACTTCGGGCGCCGCTTCCGTCTCGGCTCGGCCGGTGCCTTTCCGTACGCCGATGAGCACGAGAAACCTTCGCCGCAGGTTGCGGAGTGGCTCAGCAATTGCGCGATGGGCTCGAATCCACCACGGACGGCGGCGGTCCATCTCGTGCCATTCGATCGCCGCATCCTGGCAGCGAACCACACGATGCTTGAAAAGGCAATACTCGTCGGTTCGCTGCAGAACTCGCAGCAGCCCTGGGAGCGGCGTAAGCCAAACCAGCCGAGTTCGCGGCAATGCGAAGGATATCTGGAAGTCGAACAAGTAAGGCTGGCCGTCGTCGCCGACCAGGATGTTCTCGCACTTGTGTGTGTCGACATACGCGACGCCGCGCTCATGCATGCGCCGCAGCAATCGCTCGACCTCGTCAAAGAAGCCAGCGCTTGCCCGCTCCTCGTCTCCCAGTGGATGGCCCGGGATGAATTCATGTGCCACGGCGTTCGGCATCGGCTGGCCGATCACCGATACGGCGCCCAGTTCGGCTGGCACATTGTCGATTCCCTGCAGCCGTCGGTAGATGTGCCGCTCATGCGAAGCCAGAAATCGGCCTAGCCACCGCATCGGAATGCCTACGATCGACTGCCAGCGGTGAAATTTGCACACGATCCGCCGGCTGCCGGCCTGGTAAAAGGCGGTTGCCGCCCAGGAGTCGTGCTTGACGATTTCCGTGCGCTCGAACGTCTTGCCGGCTACTTCAATGCTGCTGGGTGGATCGCACGGACCGAGCGCACGCAGCAGATTGGGCCGGCGCCTGGGCTGGCAATTTGCCGGGGATAGCAGTGGATCGTGAATGGACGGCGTCATCATGGCACCTGATAAGCCGCAAAATCGGGCTTATCGATACCATCGGAATCGCCAAGCGTGAACTTGAGCCCCTCCTGTGGGGGCGGCTTCCGTAGGTCAGGCGCCCCGTGCCTGACGGAGAGCGGCCGGAATCGCAACCAATGTCGACTTCTTGGCTTGCGTGAGTTTTTCGGTACTTAAGGTAAGTCGCCCGACTCCCGAGATTTCGAGCGGAGCCTGGAAAGTTCGTCCTGGATGCTGTCAGTTGGCAACCCCTCTCGTCGGGCGATCGCTAGAGCCGCTTGGTAGAGTTCTAGGCTTTGATCCGGGTCGTCGCAGAAGTCTGCCTCGGTCTCGAGCAGTACCGGGTGAGCACCGTATTTTGCGCGCATCGCGCCGAGTAGTTCTTGAAGTTCTACGAACTTTGAGGACCTCAGCACTTCATCGTCCATCAGGGTAGCGTTGAGCACGGCGAGCGTATGCTGCGAGACCTCGTGCCACTCGTCTTGGGTGAACGGGAATTCAAGCATGACGTTCCGCCTAAGTCGGTCGACCACCAAGTTTGCGCAGCGGCACGCTGGGGTTGTTTGCGATGTCGCCCCCAGTTCATGAGGCACGGCTGTTTGACGACGCATCTACTTGAACTCTTTGATCCGAATGTTGCGGTACCAGGCTTCCGAGGGTGGGCCGCCGTGGATTTGGACGGCGAAGACTCCGCTGCGGGCGATGTTTTCGTCTTTCTCGGTGTAGTCGACAGTTTGAATGCCGTTGGTCCAGATCTGGATGTGCGGCCCTTCGCAGCGGATCACGAAGTCGTTCCAGCCGTCCGACTTCATTGACTTGCTCACTTCTTCGTGCGGGCCGGTGACGAGGAACTTGTTGCGGCGCGACTCGTCGTAGAGCGAGCCCCAGATGTTCTTGCCGCTCATGATGCCCATGTCGCACTGATAGCCGCTGACCTCGTGGTGGTTCGGAATTCGCTTGGTGCGGAACTGCACGCCCGCGTTCGCACCCTCGCCGACCAGTTTGGCCTGCAGTCGCAACTCAAAATTTTCGTATTCCTTTTTTGAGCAGAGGAAGTGGTTGTGGGCGATCTTTTCCTTCAAGTTGCCGCCAACAATCGCTCCGTCCTGAACACGAAATACCTTCTCGTCCCCTTCCCAGCCGTCGAGCGTTTTGCCGTCGAAGAGAGAGACGAAACCTTCTTCCGCCTTGGCAGAATCTTCTGCAGCCGTGGAACGAGTGAGTAGTGGCAGGGCGGTTGCCGCGACGAGGCATAGCAGCAGGAGGGCGTTTTTGCAGGGGAACGAAAATGGACAGGACATGCGAAGTGGCTCCGTATAATGGTGAGTCGGTATTGTGATGTCTGCTGCGGCGGGAATCCAGTCGCAATGTAGTAGTCACACTCCGTGTGCCGTTCGCAGTCCGCCGTCGAAGCAGACGGACGGCACATGGACGGTGCCTACTGCTTTGGAGACTTACGGCGAGCGGGCGAGACCTAAATGGCTCGTCACGCCATTGGAGATACCTCTGAAGAGGTATTGTGAAACTCTTGACGAATAGGAGGTAAAATGGGGCGATGGTTTGTGCTAAGTCGTTGTGAATGAAGGATCGGGAAGTGGATTCGACCTTCGCTGAGCGACTGTTGTAGGAGTTGTATTTTGCTCGGGCGGCCGAAGCAGCGGTTGGAAGGTTCGGCTTGTCGGATTCGACGTAAGTCGATAAGAGCGAGCGATTGCTTGGAGCCTGCCGATGGATGAGGAACGTTTGGACCTATCGAGTGAACCGCTAGCAGCGGCCGCCTGCCCACCGCGTCGGGCACCGTTCGTTGGCGTAACGTTCGGCTGTTGCGGCACCTACGCTCGAATTCATCGAAATCGTGAAGGAACGGCTTACGTCGGTAATTGTCCACGCTGCGCCCGACCGGTGCGACTGCAGATTGGGCCCGGCGGGACGGACGAGCGGTTCTTCACTGCATATTGAGTCGTTTCAAGGATTTGCGTACTATCCGCGCAAGTGACGGCGAGGGATCGATCGACTGCGCCAGCAGGACGCCGTCGGGGTGGTCGGTGGTTAGCGTCAGATCGGTAGACGTGATGTCGTAAGTCGTACAATGGTCGCGCAAAACTGATGTTGGATTTCGACATAACTCGATGCTCGCGCAAGTGTGCGGCCACCGACCGGGACCTTCAGGCCGGCGAGACGTGCTTCTCCGCCCTCGTGCCGGAAGGCGAGCAGGTGGTCCGCCGCGATTTCTCAGCCGAGGCGTGGCAGGGCCCCCCGGAGAATGCGATCGGGTGGTGGAAGTCAATCGTCGTCGACCCCAATGCCAATCGCATGCACTGGGCCCCGAGCGATGTGATGCTGAACTACTTCGTGCAACTCGCGGACAACCCGACCGCTGAAGACACCCGTTACGTGCTCGCCTTGCTGCTGGTACGGAAAAGGATCCTGCGCAATGAAGGCAGCGAAAAGAGTTCCGATGGTCGCGAGACCTTGATTCTCTACAGCCCGCGTCAGGAAGCTGAACACCGAGTGCCGGTGGTTCTGCCGACGGCTGAGCGAGTTGAAGCGATTCAAAACGAACTCGCCCAGCTGCTACAAACCGGCTCGTGCTAATTTCCTGTGAGCGTCATTGCTTGGCACTTTGAACATCCCGAGACCAACCTGCAGAGCAATGCGATGAACCGACGCTCGATAACAGTCGTGTTTGCGTTGCTGCTCGCCGGCGCGGTGCCTGGTTGCCGCTGGAACTCGATGTTTCGTCGCCCGGGTAGCGAGCCAGCGCCGATTCTATTCTCCGCACTGCCAACGAAGGACGAAGCGATCGCGGCGCTCAACGCGAACACTTCTCGTGTTCGTACCCTGCAGACGCAGGGAGCGACGGTGGCTGTGCCAGGCTTGCCGGCGATTAGCGCGGATCTAGCGCTCGAACGGCCACTAAACCTTCGCTTCCGTGCGGGAACCAACTGGACCGGCCCGGAACTGGATCTCGGCAGCAATCAGGAACTGTTCTGGTTCTGGGCTGCACGCAATACACCACCGCAGGTGATGTACGCACGTCACGACCGTTTCGGCATGTGCCGAGCTCGCGATGTTTTACCGGTGGAACCCGCCTGGCTTGTCGAGGCGCTTGGCTTGGTCGAGATTGACCCAGCGCTTGCGAGTGAGCCGGTCTCAACGGGGAATGGCCGCATCGAGATCCGCTCGCGAGTCAGCACTCCGCAGGGAGAAGCGACGCGGCTGGTGCAACTCGACGAGAAACACGGCTGGCTGCTCGAGCAGCATTTGCTCGATCCGCAAGGCAAGATCAAGGCAAGCGCTCGGCTATCGGGACACGAGTATTATCCGCTGGATGGGGTTTCACTCGCCCGTCGGATCGACGTGCAGATTCCTCAGGCCGAGATGCGTTTTACGCTGGATGTGACAAAGTACTCGATCAACTTGCCATTCACCGACGGCCAGGCGCTTTTCCAATTGCCTCAAGAAACGCTGAAAGGATATGAGTTCGTGGACATCGCCGATCCGAACTTCATTCCGGTCAGCATGCCGGCGCCGAGTTCCACGGCGCCACCTCCGGCGGCGACGCCGCGCGTAACGGAATCGCAGTCGCGATGGCCTCGGCTACGTGGCTGGCGATAGAAGGCGCGCATCATGCTGCGGCGCAAAGCGAGACGGCCGCGTTAGGGGCTGGCGGCGGTGTCGGCGCCGTGGCGGCGGAGCTTCGCACGTGCTCGGCTCAGTGTCGGCCCAATGCTGTTGGCCGGCATACCGATCTGCTGACTGATTTCGTCGTACGACTTTCCTTCAAGGTGATAGAGTCGCACGACCTGAGCCTCGTCTCCTTGAAGTTCTTCCAGTAAGCGTTCGACTTCTTCGCGGCTTTCGAGGCGATCTTCGACGTGATGGCCATTGTGATCGGCAACCTGATCGATGTCGGTGTGGTTGTCGGTTCCGGGAGCAGCTTGCCGGCGGTGAAGCAGTTCGCGGACTACAACGCGTCGGGCGATCACGGTTAGGTAAGTGGCCAGCGAGCTTTGGCCGCGGAAGCGGCGAAGCACAGCCATGTCGTCGGCCAAGATGGCCAAGAAGACTTCAGAGGCGAAGTCCTCGAGATCGGACGTCGTGAGTGACAGGGACCGGGTCTGGAACGTGTGATTGACCACGTGGACCACTAAGCCCATGAAGCGGTCGACGAAATCTTCCCAAGCTCGGGGCTGGCGGGTCAGGCAGCGCTGTAGGAGCTGGCGATCGATATCCGAGAGTGCCACGTAGTACAACCCTTCCAGAAGAGGTCGAACCGAAGAGGCAGTGCTGGCAGAATCCGGCCTGCGTAACCGCTTCACGGAAACCCAATACTTGCCTCATTTTACGTGGAGCCGCAGGCCCGGGCAAGGTTGGACTTAGCGATGCTATCAACTTCGCTGCTGCCGCTTGACACTCCCCTGGGCGAACTTTACGATTCGTCGGTTCCCGGCAATTCGACCGCTGAAGTTCCGGCCCGGCAAAGACTTGTCGTCGCTCGCTTGGTACTTTCGAGTGGTTCGGCCGCTAAGGATCGCCCTCACCTCTAAAATGTTTGAAAAAAACGGTTAGGGTTCGGCGATTGCAGACTCAAGCTGCGAAATGCCGATGGGGCGTAAGTCGTTCAGGATCGACTCCGCCGATCGAATTCCACAGACCCAAGAATTCGCCAGCGCTCGAGGAGAGCTACATCCATGACTCACGTGGTTTGCCAGGCCTGTTTTGGCTGCAAGTACACCGACTGCGTCGTTGTTTGCCCGGTTGAGTGCTTCTACGAAGGCGAACAGATGCTTTACATCCATCCGGATGAGTGCATCGATTGCGAAGCCTGCGTTCCGGAGTGCCCGGTCGAAGCAATCTTCCATCAGGACAACGTGCCAGAAGATCAGAAGCCGTTCATCGAACTGAACGCCGAACTGGCTCCGCAGTGCCCTTCAATCACCGAGAAGAAAGAACCGCTTGCCGGTAACTGAGCTACGCGCGATCGCCGCGAGAAGGTCAGCTCAACAGCAGCGCGCTGCAAGAAACTCAAAAACGACAAGCATTGCCGCTTGTCGTTTTTTATTGCGCCCGCGAGTACATCGCATTTCGAGCGGCACTGCCTCGACTATCCCAGATCGACCGCGGCTGAAGCCGTCGGCAAAAAATCTTTCCAGCAGTGATACTTGGGGTTGGTCAGCTTCATCGCCAGAATTGGATTCGTCTTCGGCTCGGCGGGCTGCGACATCAGATGCATGTGCGCTTCCTGCGGGGTGCGTCCACCTTTCTTGGTGTTGCACGTAACGCACGAGCAGACGACGTTGTCCCACGAAGTTTCGCCGCCGCGGCTTCGCGGCATGACATGGTCGAGACTGAGTTGATTTGCTGGGAGCGACCGGCCGCAGTACTGACAGCGGTTTCCGTCGCGGGCAAAGATATTGCGACGGTTGAAACGCAAGGTTTTTCGCGGCACTCGATCGTATCGCAGCAAACGAACGATTCGCGGTACCTGGATCTCCGAGTGAACCGCTCGCACCCAGTCTTCGTGGGGCAGTTTCTCGAGGGCTCGCATCGCGCTTAAGTCGCACCAGCTCTGGAAGTCGTAATTCAGGTACTGCCCATCTTCGATGTGAATGACTTCGGCACAATCGCGATAGAGAAGAATAAAAGCTCGCCGCACGGTGATGACGTGCACCGCAAGATAGAAGCGGTTGAGCACCAACACGCTTGAGCTGAGAACCCGACTTGGCTCCGCTTCGCTCATACGAGCCTCCCCGGCCTTGAACCTGGCGTTGTGCAAGGCACGAAAACACGGTTCCTCAAGCGACGGGCAATGCCTCGCCTGGCGCTCGGGGATCGATCCTTTGGTCCGCAGGTCTTCGACCCGCTGCCGCCGTGGATCAACCGTTCAACCTGGCAAACTAACCAGTTGATTGTAGCCACCCGCAAAACCAACTGCCAGTGAGCGCGACCTTGCCGCCGAACGGGTTGCGGTGGAGGGGTGCAAAACTTACCAGACTGGCAAAGTCAAGATGGTCTGTGACTGGACGCGGAAATCTAAAGCTCATCGGTGCAAAAACGTCTTGAATCGGCTTGTCGCCGCTTTGCGATTCGCATTAGGATGAATCGAGTCAGACGACGTGGACGAGATCGCTGTGGTGGCGACTTGGATGCGTCCTGTTCGAGGACCTCGAAATGATTCATTATTCGTGCGATCGTTGTAAGCGTGTGCTGGATCCGCAGAACGACCTCCGCTACACCGTTCGCGTGGAAGTGCAGGCCGTCATGGATCCGATGAACGACTTCGACTCGGACGACGACCGTGATCATCTGATGGAGATCGAAGAGATTTTGGAGCGGGTCGACGACGAACAGTGCGAATCGATCGGGCAGGATGTATATCAGAAGCGGCGTTTCGATCTGTGCCCTGAGTGCTGCCGCAAGTTTGTGCAGAATCCGCTTGGGCGTGAGGTTAAGACATCGCTGGGGTTCAGTCAGAACTGAAAACGACTAGCTCGACCCGAGACGGGCACCGTTTCTTCGCGATAGCTGAGCTTTCGACAGGATCCGCCGATGTCGCGGCGATTTCGACGTCGGCCGTCAGTTTCTTACTTGCTGCTGGCGCTCTTCGCACTCTTTATTTTTGCTCGCACCGGTTGGCAGTACCTCGATGTCGATCTGCCAGCCGATGAGGCCAATGAGACTGCAGCAACCGAACACGGAGGTCTCGTCGCGGGGCCCTGTGAAGTGGTGCGGGTCGTCGACGGCGACACCATCATCCTGAGGCAATCCGCCGTCGCCGAGAGTCTGAAGGAGCCGCAGCATCGGCAAGCTCAAACGGCCGCTCAGTATCGTGTTCGGCTGTTAGGCATCGATACGCCGGAGACCGTGAAGGAAGGCACGGGGATTCAAGCCTGGGGCCCTGAGGCGACCGTGTTCACTCGCGACTTCCTGCAGCGGGGACTGCTTCGCGTGGAACTGGACAAGCGGCGCATCGACCGCTTCGGACGCAGCCTGGCTTACGTCTATGTGGGAGACGAGTTGCTGAACGCGGAAATCGTTCGGGCCGGCTTGGCGCGTGTTTCGGCGTATCCTGGCGATTCGCTGGCAATCCTGAAGTTGCTTCGGCAAGCTGAAGCCGAAGCGCGCGAGGCTAGACGCGGGATTTGGAGTGAGGGATCGCCGAGACGGCTCGAACCTGCGATCGATTAAGCCCAATCGATGCCAGTGCGCTTCTTCATGCGATCTTCGTAATTGCCGAGCAAGCCGCCGATCACATCCCAGCGGTCAGTTCGCCGCACTTCGATATCCCCTTGCTGATTGACTCGGATGATCGTGTCGTCGTAGATGCCGGCGGAGGATAGATCGTCGATGTGCAGCTCATCGTCGCTGACAATGTCCTTGAGCATCCTGCCGGTCATTTCAATGAACTTCATCCGCCGATTCTCCGTTCGCAACACCACCGATAGCTCAATGTTCCGGCCGCATTCTAGCAAACAGGAAATACGCCATCCATGTGCCTTACAAGCGCTTGGGCGTCCCGGGCCGCTGCAGAATGAATGTACACTCAGCGGGGTAGTGAAGGGACGTAGACCTCTTCCATGCGTCGACGGTTGCGGTGGAACTTTCTCCTTCGAACGACGGACGAAGGTTCCTCTAAATGTCCGATTCCGATGCTGTAATCCACAAGCTGCAAGACACTGCGCCTGGAAACGTCTCCCTCCAGATTGTGCTCCGCGGCAGTGTGGGAGACTACGCCTCCCGGTACATCATCGCAGTGCATTTCGAGCGTCACGCCCATTCCTTTGGCGTGTTTCTTCACCGTCTTTACTCCCGCGGCCGGCTTCACTTCTCCCAGCACACGTTGAGGCAAATTGAGTCCAATGATTTCGACCGTTGTTGTCGACGATTTCGAGTCGCTCGCATGCACCGTCTTGGTTTCGCGTCGAAGCTGATAAGGTGGCTGACCGGCGGAATAATGGATGATGCTCTCGACATCGGACTCATCGCCATCGACTTCGATCTGTCGAATCTCGGTCGCAAACTTACGACCGTTGACGAATAATTCTCCGGGGCCCAGCGACTTCGCAGTGGTTGGTTGGCCGGCGACCTCACCCCAGTACCCATGCTTGACGATCTGCGACTGCGTTGGAAACCGCTTGCCGGAGACTTCCACTGTTACATCCACCCGGAGCGTGAAACTATCCTCGCCAACTTCAACGAGGGTTGTCCGTGTCTGCGTGGACGTGATGTTTGTAACGTTCCCATGAACGTCGAGAGACTCGGTCGTAACCTGCACCGTTTTCCATGAGCCAACCGGAAACTTAGCCCAAGCGTGCTGCTCTCGACTGGGCTGCAGTTGCTGAGCAGCGCAAATGCAGACGCAAGTCAATAGAATCGCCGCGGCGATCCAACTCGATGACCAGCGCTGTGACAAAGTTGCAGACTCCAAGGTGCTACGGTCCCAACTCGGAAGCGGAGACAGCGTAGACCCTGGAGTTTAGCTGGAATGGTCGGAGAAATCGAACGCTCTCAAGTGACGCCTGCGCTCTCCGCCGTTTATGTGGTGGGCAGGCGTCGGAACGTGACGGTCGCAACAGTCTTGCGGCCTACGAAGAAGTGGATTCGCGGTCTACTGACTTAAGAGTCGAGGCAGTAGACGCGAGCAATTGGAAAGCCATGACAATTTCCTGGTCATGTCGCGGACGAACGCTGCGCAGGTCGACCAAGAGACGTCCTCGAGCCAGTCGGCTCACCAGCGCCGGAGTGCCTGCCTCAAGCCGAGCGGCCAGTTGTTCGGCAGTTCCTTCGGCTGGCGTGACCGCTACGCACCAGGTAGGCAACCGATGTCGAGGGACGGGCGCACCGGCTAAATAGGTTTCGTCTTCAACCGCCGTGGCGCTCGCGACGGCACTGGTCGCTTGGATTTGCGGGGCTAATCGCTCGGCTCGGTTCTTCAGATTCTCCATTGGAGTCGAAAGCATACTCAGGAGCGGAATTGATTGCTCGGCTGTCGGCATCGCCTGATACAAGTCCAGCGTTCCATGCAGAGCAGCGAGCGTAAGCTTGTCGGCTGCTACTGCTCGGGCGACCGGGTGGAGCGCGAGGCGATCGATCGTCGCCTGTCGGCCGACTAGGATGCCGCAGGGTGGGCCGCCCAGGAGCTTGTCGCCGCTGAAGATCACAAGGTCAGCCCCGCTTTTGATCAAATCAGCAACCACGGGCTCGTCTGGTAGACCGTAGCGAGCAAAGTCGATCAGCGCACCCATTCCGAGTTCGACGATCAACGCCACGTTCATTCGCCGTGCGAGTTGGGATAGGTCGGCGAGGGCAGGCTGGCTTACATTACCCAATTGCTGAAAGCTGCTCGAATGCACTCGCAGGAGGACGGCCGTGCGATCACTGAATCCTGTGGCAAAGTCGTCGGCAGACGTGCGATTCACGGCGCCAACCTCTAGCAGTTGCGCTCCGGCCGCTGCAACGGCGTCAGCCACTCGATACCCATCACCCGTGTCGATCAGCTCACCGCGGCTCACAATCACCTCCTGGCCAGAGGCGAGCGCGGAAAGCGCGAGATGACTTGCAGCTGCACCGCTGGAGGCCACGATCGCGGCCTCAGCTCCGGTCAGTTGAGTCAATGATTGTTCGACAGGCCCAATTCCAGGTCGCCGGGCTGATAGAGACGTTGCGCCGTAATTTGCGCCCAGCGACGCCATCGCCTGCAGCGCTTCGTCGGCCAAGGGCGCACCACCCAGCGTCGGATGCAAGATGACGCCGGTTGCATTGATGGTCGGCCGCATCGCACGGTGGCCGCCAGCGGCTATCCACTTTGCGATCCGCTCGGCCAGTTCGTTGGCGCTTGGGACGTTGATACCGGATGCGTTTTGTACATCGGTTCGCAGTCGATCGAGGAAGCTGCGCACACCCG
>Ga0164290_1002014_pt1 | contig 18590 bp, 18 predicted proteins | sample Micstemetagenome_FD_108782 | JGI IMG/M metagenome (GOLD analysis project Ga0164290, IMG submission 108782) | Contaminated culture microbial community from soil near Moab, Utah, USA - Microcoleus steenstrupii SON62 (Illumina Assembly) | ecosystem: Environmental > Terrestrial > Soil > Soil crust... | reverse complement strand
GCTTCCATAATCGTCACATCCAAGTGGATGGTTTGTGGGAAACCGCGCCGCCCTGGGGCAAACGCCTGATCGATATTTTCGCCACCCTCATCACGCTGGCTTTTTTTGCCTTGTTTGCCTGGATGGTGAAGGACAAGGTGATCAGCGTCTATGCCAGCCATGAGCAGACCTTTGATCTGCGCCTCCCGCTCTGGCCGCTCTATGCCGTTGCCGCTTTGGGCGTGGTGCTGGCGGCACTGCTGTTGCTGCTTCGCCTGGCGCGGCTCTTAACCGGTAAGACTATCGATACCCGCTCCGAAGCGGAAGAGGTGCGCTAGTGGATCAGGATGTTGTGGCGGTTGGCGGCTTTGTGCTTCTGTTCATCCTGATGCTGCTGCGTGTTCCAGTCGGCGTTGCCATGGGCATTGTCGGTGTGGGCGGATTTGGCATCCTGGCGGCGATCAAGCCGGCGATCAACCTGTTGGCGCAATCACCGATCCGCGTTGCCACAGACTACGATCTCGCGGTCATCCCGATGTTCATTCTGATGGGCTGCTTTGCTTCTTCGGCCGGCATGAGCCGTGAATTGTTTCGAGCCGGTGAAGCTTGGCTCGGCCATCGCCGTGGTGGCCTGGCCATGGCAACCGTCACCGCCTGTGCCGGCTTTGCCGCCATCAATGGCTCCTCGGTGGCCACCGCCGCCACCATGACCAGCGTGGCTTTGCCCGAGATGCGCCGCGCCGGCTATCATCCGGGCTTTTCCACTGGCGTGATCGCCGCCGGCGGCACGCTGGGCATCATGATCCCGCCTTCGGTGATCTTCGCGCTCTACGGAATCTTGACCGAACAGGATATCGGCAAGCTATTCATCGCCGGCATCCTGCCCGGATTGCTGGGGGTGCTGTTCTATATTATCACCATCCAGATTGTTGGCTGGTGGCGCCCGGCCTGGCTGCCACGCGGGCCACTGCATAGCTGGCGCGAGCGATTTGAATCCCTGCGCGATATCTGGGCCACCGGCCTGCTCTTTATCGGCATCGTTGGTGGCATGTATGGCGGCGTTTTCACCGCCACCGAAGCCGCCGGCTGCGGCGCCTGTGGCGCCCTGATCATTGGCATGCTGCGCGGTCGGCTGCGCTGGCCGGAAATCAAAGCCAGCCTGATCGAGGCGGTGCGCACCGGCGGCTCGATCTTCACCATCGTGGTGGGCGCCTTCCTGTTCGGGTATTTCCTGGTCATCACGCAGACTCCACAGAAAGTGAGTGAATTCCTCACCGCCCTGCCCATCGGCCCCTATGGCGTGCTCACCCTGATCCTGGTCATGTATCTGATCCTCGGCGCCCTGATGGATGAGTTGGCGATCATCCTGGTAACCGTGCCGATCATCTACCCGGTGATGCTGCAACTCGGCTTTGACCCGATCTGGTTCGGCGTCGTCATCGTGATGGTCACCACGTTGGGCATGGTGATGCCACCAGTGGGCATCAATGTTTTTGTCATCAACTCCATCGCCCGCGATGTCAGCCTTGGCGCGATTTACAAGGGGGTGATGCCTTTCATTCTGATCGATCTGGTGCGCCTGGCCTTGCTGGTGATCTTCCCGGCCATCGCGCTGTTTCTGCCCGGGCATATGGACTAAGCATGGCAAAGCAGCCCAAAGACAAGATGAGCACACCGGCCCCCGCCTTGGATTTCGGCCGCCTGCCGGAATACTACGGCTATCATTTGCGCATGGCGCAGCAGGCGGATTATGCCGATTTCGCCCGCGAAGTCGGCAAGGATGGCGTCTCGCCTGGCCGCTTCAGCCTGCTCACGCTTTTAGGCCGCAATCCCGGCATCACCCAGAGCGCCCTGAGCCAGGCGGTGGGGCTGGATAAATCCACCCTCACCCCAGCGCTGGATCAATTGGTGCGCAAGGGCCTGGTGCTGCGGCGCAAGGCGACCAGCGACAAGCGTTCCTATGCCCTCTCGCTCAGCCCTAAGGGCCATGCCCTGCTTGGCCGCCTCACCCAGGGCGTGGAGCGCCATGAGGCCAATGTGGCCGCGCTGCTGACGCCGGCGGAGCAGAAGCAATTGCTGGTGCTGCTGAAACGCATCACCCTAGGCTTGAAGCAGGGCGACTAATCGCTTTCGCCAAGCTTGCCCTTCAGCTTGGCGAGCGCCAGCCGGATGCGTGACTTCACCGTGCCAAGCGGCAGCTTCTCGGCCTCGGCGATATCGCGGTGGGAAATATCCTTGAAAAACGCCAGTTCAAGCAACCGCAGCTGCTCAGGGGGCAATTCAGCCAAGGCCGCGCGCACGCGCTCCTCGTCCCGCGCCTGATCCAGGTGACTATCGGGGGCTGGCGGCGGATCGGGCTGGAAGGCGGGATCGGTGGGATCGAATTCCGGCCGGCGCTCGCGGCGCAGGCGGTCGATGCGCTTGTTGCGCGCGATGGTGAACACCCAGGTGGCCACCGATGCCTGCGCGGGATCGAAGGTTTCCGCCCGGCGCCACAGCGTGACCAAGCTTTCCTGGGCCAATTCCTCGGCCACATCCTCGCGCGCGCCCTGACGCAACATGTAGGCCTTCACCCGAGGTGCGAAATAGGCAAACAATTCAGCAAACGCAGCCCGGTCACCCGCCTGCGCCACCTGGCGCAGCAAGTCCGCCTGGCGCTGCCGGTCCATACTGGCCTTGTTCATAGCGGCATGGTGCTTGATGCCGCCAAACTATGCAAGGCGAACCAATGGCTTATGCCCGCCTGCAGAAAAGGGGGTGGAAATGCCGGGCCTGCGTCGCTATGTTCCGGCCATGATCATCCGGCCTGTCCTTCTTGCCGCGACGCTGCTGGCGCCGATGCTGGGTTTTGCCCCGGCCCTCGCCCAGGGCAAGGCTGCGGCCACGCCTCAGGCTGCCGACCCCAAGCGCGCCGAGACCAAACGCATCGGCAGCTTCCAGGGCTGGCAGGCTTATCAGCTCGAGGGCAAGGATGGCCGCACCTGCTATCTGCATGGCCTGCCGGAGAAGAAAGAGCCGGCCGGTGCCAAGCGCGGCGAAATCTATCTGCTGGTAACCCATAAAACAGCCACCAAGATACGCAACGAAGTAAGCATCGTGTTCGGCTATGCGCTGAAGCCGGAAAGCCCTGCGCATGCCAATATCGGCAAGGACGACATCACCATGTTCACCCATGGCGAAGCCGCTTGGGCCGCCGATGCCGCAACCGATTCCAAGCTGGTGGATGCCCTGCGCAAGGGCAAGCAGCTGGTGGTGAAGGGCCAGTCGGCACGCGGTACCGCCACCACCGATACCTATAATCTCAATGGCTTTGGCGATGCGCTGAAGGCCATCGACAAGGCTTGCGGCGTGACAGGAGCCGCGTCGTGAGCATCGCCATCCCGCTGGTGCCCGATCTGCAAGCAAAACCAATGGCCGCACCCGCTACTGCTGCCGGACCGGTGGAGCTGCTGGGCCTCACCCGCGCCGAAATCGCCGCCGCCCTGATCGCCGCCGGTGAGCCGGAAAAGGGCGCCAAGATGCGCTCGAGCCAGCTGTGGCACTGGATCTATTATCGCGGCGCCCGCGATTTCAGCACCATGACCACGTTGGCCAAGGACCTGCGCGAGCGCCTGACCAAGAACTTCCAGGTTGGCCGCCCCAGCGCCGCCAAGGATTTGAAGAGCAGCGACGGTACGCGGAAATGGCTGCTGAAATTCGCCGATGGCGAAGAAGCCGAAGCCGTGCATATCCCGGAGGACGATCGCGGCGCGCTCTGCGTGTCCTCCCAAGTTGGCTGCACCCTCACCTGCCGCTTCTGCCATACCGGCACCATGAAGCTGGTGCGCAACCTCAATCCGGCCGAGATCGTTGGCCAGGTGATGCTGGCGCGTGACTGCCTGGAGGAATGGCCTTCGCCCAAGGATGGCCGCATGCTGTCCAACATCGTGATGATGGGCATGGGTGAGCCGCTGTACAATTTTGATAACGTGTCCAAGGCGCTGAAGATCGTCATGGACAACGAAGGCATCTCGATTTCCAAGCGCCGCATTACGCTTTCCACAGCCGGCGTGGTGCCGATGATCGAGCGCTGCGGCGCTGAACTGGACGTGAATCTGGCGATCTCGCTGCACGCGGTGCGCGACGATGTGCGCGATCTGCTGGTGCCGATCAACAAGAAATATCCAATCAAGGATTTGCTGGAAGCCTGCGCGAAATATCCGGGCTTGAGCAACGCACGGCGCATCACGTTTGAATATGTGATGCTGAAAGGCATCAACGACACGCCGGCCGATGCGCGCGAATTGGTACGCCTGCTGCAGGGTATTCCGGCCAAGGTGAACCTGATTCCGTTCAATCCCTGGCCCAATGCGCCCTATGAATGCTCGTCCAACAACACGATCAGCCAGTTCAGCGAGATCGTGTTCAATGCCGGCTATTCCTCGCCGGTGCGCACACCGCGCGGTCGCGACATCATGGCCGCCTGTGGCCAGCTCAAATCCGCCAGCGTGAAGCGCTCCAAGGCCGATATCCTGCGTGAGCAGGCGGCGAAGGAAGCAGCCCTTGCCGAAGTCCAGGTAGCCAGCTGATGCGGATCATGGCCCCTTTGCTGCTGCTTTTGCTGTTGCTACACGCCGGCGCGTCCATCGCGGCCACCAGGGACGCCGCGCCGCAGCCATTGCCTGACGGCCCCGCCGCCTATGCTGGCAATGCGAATATGGTCACCGGTTTTGCCGGGCCTGACCAATGGATCATCCCGCGCTACTTCGAACGCCTGCGCGAAGACCAAATTCGCGCCAAGGCCAGCCGTAAGAAAATGGCGCGTGAATTACCCCCTGGTGTGGCCAAACGTCCGGCCAAGGGCGACATCCTGCCCGGCAATTTCGAGCGCCGCCCGCTGCCCACGGCCCTGACCCGTGACCTGCCGCGCCTGCCCAGCGGCATCGACCGCCTGATCTTCGCCCAGGATATCGCGCTGGTGCGCAGCGATGGCTTGGTGCTGGATGTCATCGCTGACGTGGTGAAATAGCTGCCCTAGAAGCCAGCCGGGTCGCGGCAGCCGGTATTGGGCCGTGGCAGCCGCGGCAACTGGTTGATCGCGGCTATCTCCGGCCACCAGACACTGGAACGTAGGCGGCATTCCAGCAGATCGCGGCGGAAGTCAGCCTTGCTTTCCACATGCTGGTCATTCCAGGCGGCATCCAGGAAGCGCAAAGCCGCCTCATATTGCCCGCCATAGATCAGCTCCAGCATGGTGCGGAACAGCTTCGGCGGCACGCCGCGCGGTGGCCCGCCCAGGAAACTGGTCTCGCCACTGGTCCAGGTTTCCAGCAGGCGCACATGCCGCGCCTCGGCCTCCAGCCGCACCGAATTGGGCGCCGCACGCCGCATCAAGCTTTCCGCCAACCGATAGCTGCCGGCTGCCGGATTGTATTTCAGCACCACGCGCGGCATCGCCGAATGCGAATAGGCGGCGCGCCAGAACACATAGGCGGCATCCTCCACCACGATTTCCATATCTGGGCTGGCATCGCGCTGCTGGAACCGCGGCAGGCCGTCGCCGCCGGCCACATAGGCAAGCTGGCGCGGTTCCGGCCCCAACTCGATCAGATACAGCGTGTAGCAACAGCGCGCGCCGCCCGACCAGCCAAGCAAAGCGATTTGCGGCTTGCCGGTGCCGGCCACATCTGCACCAAGCGGCGGCAGCCGCGTCTCATGCCCGGTCAAGGCCGGATCAAGCCAATGATCCTTCAGCGTCAGCAGCGTGCGGCCATCGCGGCGCAATTCAAAACGCTGCTCCTGGATGGCTGGCTGACGCCCGGCACGTTCCTGCGCCGCCACCTCTGCCGGCGGCTGCGACAGAATGCTGGTCATCACCAGATGGTAATCACCATAGCTGCGATTCCACTCCACCCGCTGCCAGGTTTGGGCCTGGGCGGCCGGAGCGAGACAAAGCAGCAGGAACAGGCAAAGGCGGGCTGGGAAGCGCATGGCCGCCATTCTGCCGCTGATTGGGGCGGCATTAGGGCGTTGGTGCGGCCTCTTTGCGAAGCGCCAATTCGGCTTCCAGCTCGGCGATACGGGCTTCATAGCGCGCCAGCACCGGTGCAATCTCATCGGCCGAGACACGCTGGGTGATATGCTGTGGGCAGTTGATCGCCCAAAGATCGAGATGGAACAGTACCGCGCGCTCGGGCCGCGCCTGGTATTGCGGATGATGCAGGTGCTGCAGCAGCACGGCATCGCCTTCCACGATCTCGGCGCGCCCCCACAGCTGGATCCGCCGCTGCAGCGCGTAGTCGATCACGAAAATGAAAGCGCGGTCATTCTCTGCCAGATTGCCGACACTGATATACTGCCGGTTGCCGCGGAAATCGGCGAAGCCGAGGGTCTTTTCGTCCAGCACCTTGAGGAAACCGGGCGGGCCACCGCGATGCTGGATATAAGGCTGGCCGGCAGCGCTGGCAGTGCCGAGGAAGAAATGGTCGCGCTCCGCCAGGAAGGCAGCAAGATCGGCATTGGCGCTATCGAACCAGCCTGCGCCAAGACGACCGCGCGCCATCGCAGCGCGGGTACCACGCTGAATTTGCGCCTGCTTCACAGCGTCGGTATAGGCGATATCGAGCGGATCGGTCATGGTGCGAGGATAACGCGGCGGCGCGCGAAGGAAAGCCCCGCCTCAGTCGGCGATTTGCGGGGCTAGATGGCTGGCGCGCCGCTCCGGGACAAGGCACAGCGACGGGGTGATTCACTCCACGACGTTCAGCTCAAGGCCATAGCGTTCACCCTCGGCTTTCATGGGCGCGGGGCTCAGACCAGCGGCGCCGCCCGAGGGAGCGGCGCCGCATAAAGCTTCAGCGACTGATCGCTTTCGATCTGTTAATAACGCTTGTAGTCGAGGAACTTGCCGGTCATGACGATTTTCACGCGATCGCCTTTGGGATCAGGCAGGCGCTCCATCGTCATGTTGAAATCGATGGCTGACATGATGCCATCGCCAAATTCTTCATGGATCAGCTCCTTCCAGGTGGTGCCGTAGACCTGCACCAGCTCATAGAAGCGATAGATCGTCGGATCGGTGGGCGGACCCGGCGGCAGCGAACCGCGATAGGGAATCTCCACCAGCAAGGCCTCTTCCAGCTTAGTGAGGCCAAACAGCTTGGCGGTCTTCTTCGCCTGCTCCGGCTTCAGCTTCATCTGCCCAAGCAGGCCGCAGGTAAGGTAGATGGTCGATTCCTTGGGATCGATCTTCTTGGTGATCTCTTTCCAGGTCCAGCCCTTAAGACGCTTGGCATCCAGGATCTTCTCGGTAACGGCGCTGCGTTGCACGGTTTCTCTCCTTAGTTTTCAGCGAACAAACTTAATCAGCCGCATCATGCAGGCCGCCATCGGTCACCGGTAGCTTGGCGCTGGCATAGACATGCGGCGGCTTGCGCGGATCGTAGCCCTGGGGCGGAACGAAGCTCTTGGAGCGGCGCACCAGGAAATCCAGCAGGTGGTTACGGATCGGGTAATATTCTGGCTGCTGGTGCAGGGTTTCGCGCAGTCGGTCCTTGGGCAGGGTATTCACCAGCACTTCCGCGATACGCGCATCAGGGCCGTTGGTCATCAGCACGATGCGATCCGCCAGCAGGATCGCCTCATCCACATCATGGGTGATCATGAACACGGTGAGCCCGGTGGCGGCGCGGATACGCAAGACTTCGTCCTGTAATGTCCCGCGCGTCAGAGCATCGAGAGCCGAAAAGGGCTCATCCATCAGTAGCATCTTCGGCTCGATGGAGAGTGCGCGGGCAATACCGACGCGCTGTTTCATGCCGCCGGAAAGCTGCGACGGCCTCTTCGCTTCCGCGCCCGCCAAGCCAACCATGGCGATATACTTGCGCGCCTGTTCCTGCACTTGCGCCTTGGTCCACTTCGCCCAGCGCGACGCAACAGCGAAGCAGACATTCTGCTCCACGGTCATCCACGGCATCAACGCATGGCTCTGGAACACCACGGCGCGATCAAGGCTGGGGCCATCCACCGGCTTGCCCTCCAGCAGGATGGCGCCCTCGGAAGGCTTATCCAGGCCGGCCAGGATATTCAGCACCGTGGTCTTGCCGCAGCCGGAATGGCCAATAATGCAGACGAACTCGCCCTGCTCGATGCCGAGCCAGACATTCTCGAACACCGTGGTGGTGCCGCCGGCAGGATTGGGGAAGCGGCGTGCCAGGTCTTGGATGGCAATGAACGGCTGGGTCATGGACAGGCCCTATTCCGGATAGGTGACAAGGCGCACGGCAATGCCGAGCAACTGATCCAGCAGCATGCCAACCACACCAATGAACAGGATGGCGTTGATCACATTGGCAATCGAAAGATTGTTCCACTCGTTCCACACGAAGTAGCCGATGCCAGTGCCGCCCACGAGCATCTCTGCCGCCACGATCACCAGCCAGGCAATCGAGATCGAAATGCGCATGCCGGTGAGAATGGTGGGCGCCGCCGCTGGCAAGATGACGCGGAAGATGAGGCGAATGGTACTCACTTCCAGGGTGAGCGCCACGTTGAGCCATTCTCTGCGCACATTAGCCACCGCGAAGGCAGTGTTGGTCAGCATCGGCCAGACCGAGCAGATGAAGATCACGAAGATCGACGAGATGCCGCTATCCTTGATGGTGTAGAGCGCCAGCGGCATCCAGGCCAACGGCGAAACCGGCCGCATCACCTGGATGAAAGGATCGAGCGCCTGACGGAATAGCGGCGAGAGGCCGATGAGGAAGCCGAGCGGCACGGCGACAATGACGGCGAGGCCGAAGCCCAATGCCACGCGGCCGATGGAATAGACCAGCTGGATACCGATGCCCTGGTCGTTCGGCCCCTTAATGTAGAAGGGATCGGCCAGATGCGCGCCCAGAACCTTGGCCACATCCCAGGGCCCCGGCATGGCCGACTTGCCCTGGGTGGCGGTGAGCCCCATCAGCTTGGCATATTCCGGATCCATCGCCTGGGTGGCGGTAGTGCCCATGGTGCCAATCTGCCAAGCCGCCAGGAAGGCGAGCAGCAACGCCACCGAAACCGCGGCGGCGCGCAGGCGGAAGGAAGCCTTCATGCTTAGACCCGCTTGATCTTGAACGAGTTGATGTACTCGGTCGGCTTGGAGGGATCGAAGGCTTTGCCCATCACCGAGAAGGTCTTATACGGGCTGGATGGCGGCGTGAGGCCAACATCCTGCATCAGCTTCGCCGTATCGGTGGCGAGGAAGACCTGTTCGGCCACCTTCTGGTAATCGACGTCGCCCTTGAGCTGGCCCCAGCGCTTCATCTGGGTGAGAATCCAGATGCCGAAGCTTTGCCACGGGAAAGGCGCGAAATCGATACGATCCGGCACGCGCTTGATGTTGCCCAGGCCGTCGGCGTATGTCCCGGTCAATACCTGCTCCACCACCGTCACCGGCTGGTTGAGATAAGCGGCCGGCGCGATGGCCTCGGCGATCTGCTTGCGATTTTCCGCCTTCGTCGCGTAAGCCGTCGCCTCAATGATGGCGCGCAGCAGGGCGCGATAGGTATTGGGCGCCGTGGTGACGAATTCCTGGCTGGCGGCGAAGGCGCAGCAGGGATGGCCGTCCCAGATTTCCTTGGTCAGCAGGTGGATGAAGCCAACGCCGTCATAGACCGCGCGCTGGTTGACCGGATCGGGCGCCAGGAAGCCGTCGATATTGTCGGCGCGGAGATTCGCCACCATTTCCGGCGGCGGCACCGAGCGGATCTGCACATCGGTATCCGGATCGATGCCATGTTCGGCCAGGTAATAGCGCAGCAGGTAGTTGTGCATCGAATAGTCGAAGGGCACCGCGAGCTTGAAGCCCTTCCACGACTTCGGATCGCGCTTGTCCTTGTGCTTCATGGCCAGCGTGATGGCCTGACCGTTGATGTTTTCCACCGCCGGCATGGTGTAGGGGATCGGGTTCGATCCGGTGCCGGTGGTGATCGCCAGCGGCATCGGCGACAGCATATGCGCCGCGTCGTATTCCTTGTTGATGGTCTTGTCGCGGATCACCGCCCAGCCGGCGGTCTTGATCACGTCAACATTCAGACCGTGCTTGGTATAGAAGCCCATCGGATGCGCCATGATGATCGGCGTGGCGCAGGTGATGGCGATGAAGCCGACCTTGAGATCCTTCTTCTCCAGCGGGCCCTTGTCCTGGGCGAAGACCTCGCGGGCCGTGGCCAGCGGGAAGAATTGTTCGATGGCAGAAAGCAGGGTGCCGGCGCCGATGGCATGCAACACACGGCGGCGGGTGGTGTCGTTGGGGATCAGGGCGCGGATCACCGCCTGGTCCACGGCGCTGGTCAGGCGCTTTTCCTCATCGGCCGCTGTTGCCAGGCGCGCCTGGGTCTGGCGCTGCCATTCCGCCACATCTGCGTTATGCGCCGAGAGGCTCTGATGCTGGCCGCAGGGGCAGGCATCCAGGCGGGTCTTGGCGTCGAAGGGATCTTGGAACAGCGACATGGCGGCGATCTCCGTCTCTCGTGTTGCCTAATTTATAGGCATAATTACCTCTGCCCGAAACAACTGCATACGAAGCAGCAAGCTTCATGCCATGTTTATGCGGCTAGGACAGAAACCCGGTAATCGGGGATTTCCCTCAATACGAATCAGCTTGGGTTTTGCTACGAAAAACCGTAATATACGAATTATCGTTGTCTATATAACGAATATTCGTAGTTTTTGTGAGGCGCAAGGATGACTCAAAACGAAGCAACCGAGCAATTCGGCTTGGTTTTCGAAGATTGCGCCGAAGCTATGCTGGCCGTGGACCCCTATGGCGACCGGGTGCTGGACGCCAATCCGGCCGCCTGCCGCCTGCTGGGCTATGACCGTGCCGCTTTGCGCGGCAATGCCATGAGCAAGCTGCATCCAGGGCAGGTGCCGGCTTTGGTGGTGTTCACCGAAGCCGTGCTGGCCAAGGGCCGCTTCTGGAGCACCGACCTGCATCCGCGCCATGCCAGCGGTCGCGAGCTGAAGGTGGAATATGCCGGCTCCGTGCTGGCGGGCCAACCGCCGCGCCTGCTGCTCACCTTGAGCGACCTGGAAGCGCGCCGCCGCCGCCATGTGGACGAGGCGGCGGAGGGGTTCGTGCGCGGCGGCCTGGCGGAATGGCAGCGCGTGGAACGCTTTTTCCGCGATGTGGAGCGCGAAAACCAGTTGATCCTGCGCGCCGCCGGCGAAGGTATCTATGGCGTCAATGCCGAGGGCAAGACCACCTTCGTGAATCCAGCGGCCGAACGCATGCTGGGCTGGCCGGCCGAGGAATTGGTGGGCAAGGATATGCATACCATCGTGCACCATACGCGCCATGACGGCGGGCATTACCCAGCGCATGATTGCCCGATCTATGCCGCCTTCCGTGATGGCGCCGTACACCAGGTGGATAACGAAGTGTTCTGGCATCGCGCGGGCCAGCCGGTCTGGGTGGAATACACCTCCACGCCGATCCGCGACCGCGGCGTGGTGGTGGGCGCGGTGATCGTATTCCGCGATATCGGCCATCGCCGCGAGGCGGAAGAAAAACTCCGCGCCGCCCTGGCCGAAGTGGACAGCCTGCGCCAGAAGCTGGAACTGGAAAACGCCTACCTGCAGGAGGAAATCCGGCTGGAGGGCAATCATCGCGGCATCATCGGCGGCTCGGCGGCGATCCAGAATATCCTGCGCCAGGTGGATCTGGTGGCCCCCACTGATGCCACCGTGCTGGTGACCGGCGAAAGCGGCACCGGCAAGGAACTGATCGCGCGGGCCATCCATGAAGCGAGCAAACGCCGCGACCGGCCGCTGATCCGCGTCAATTGTGCCGCCATCCCGCGTGAGCTGTTCGAGAGCGAATTCTTCGGCCATGTGCGCGGCGCTTTCACCGGCGCCTTGCGTGATCGCGTTGGCCGTTTCGAACTGGCCGATGGCGGCACACTGTTCCTGGATGAAGTGGGCGAGATTCCGCTCGAGCTGCAGGGCAAACTGCTTCGCGTGCTGCAGGAAGGACAGTTTGAGCGCGTAGGCGAAGAACGCACCCGCAATGTGGATGTGCGCGTGATCGCCGCCACCAACCGCGACCTGAAGCAGGAAGTGCGCTTAGGGCGCTTCCGCGAAGACCTCTATTTCCGCCTCAATGTGGTGCCGATTGAATCCGTGCCGCTGCGCGAGCGGCGCGAGGATATCCCATTGCTCGCCTCGCATTTTCTGCGCGGCACAAGTCGCAAGCTGAAAACCAGCGACCTGCGCTTCACCGAGGGCGATATCCGCCGTCTGGAACGCTATGCTTGGCCGGGGAATGTGCGCGAACTGGAAAACGTGATCGAGCGCGCCGCAATCCTGGCGCGTCAGGGCCGCCTGCGTCTTGATTTGCCTGATGGTGCACCCACGCCTGCACGCACCCTGACGGCAGAGCCTGCGGGGCGTGATGGCCTGCTGACCGAAGCCGAGCGCCGCGAGCGCGACCGCCGCAACATCCTGGCTGCCCTGCAGGCCTCGGGCGGCAAGATTTTTGGCCCCGGCGGTGCCGCCGAACGCCTGGATGTGAAGCCGACCACGCTCACTTCACGGATCAAGGCCCTGGGCATCCGGCCCCAGCGCGGCACTGAAATCTAGCGGCCGAGTTCCTCGGCCACCAGATTGATCCAATAGGCCGAGCCGCTGATCAGCGCTTGATCATTGAAATCATAATGCGGCGTGTGGACATAGTGGCAGGAGCCATCCTCGATGCTGCCGCCATTGCCGAGCAGGATATAGGCGCCGGGCTTCTTCTCCAGCATGAAGGCGAAATCCTCGGCGCCGGTAAGGCGTTCCGTATCACCATCGCATTTTGCTTCGCCCACCGTGGCGGCTGCCGCGCGGAGCGCGATCTCGGTCTGGGCTGAGGCATTCACCAGCGGTGGATAGCGGCGCAGGTAGTGGTATTCCGCCATGCAGCCATGGGCGGCGGCGATGCCATGGGCCGCTTCGCTCAGGCGCCGCTCGAGCAAATCGCGATCCGCCGGCGTGTAGCTGCGCGCCGTGCCCCGGATGGTCACTTCCGCCGGAATCACATTGGGTGACCCATAGGCGCCAGCGGCGATATGGCCAACGCTCAAGACGGCGGCATGCTGCGGCGAAACATTGCGGCCGATAATATTCTGCGTGGCGGTGACAAAGGCCGCCGCCGGCTGGGTCGGATCGGTGCCCATATGCGGCATGGCGCCATGGCCGCCGCTGCCCTTGAACACCACGGTCCATGTATCGGACGCCGCCATCATCGAGCCGGGCCGGATGGCGAAATGGCCCAAGGGCAGGCCGGGCATGTTGTGCATGCCATAGACCGCATCGCAGGGGAACAGATCGAACAGGCCCTCCTCAATCATCACCCGCGCGCCGCCCTCGCCTTCTTCCGCCGGTTGGAAGATGAAATGCAGCGTGCCGCTAAAATCGCGATGCTTGGCAAGATACTGCGCCGCGCCGAGCAGCATGGCGGTGTGGCCATCATGGCCGCAGGCATGCATCTTGCCCTGATGCACGGAGGCATAGTCGAAGGTATTGTGTTCCTGCAGATTCAGCGCATCCATGTCAGCGCGCAAGCCGATGCTGCGCCCGCCCTCGTTGCCGCTCCCGTGCAGCGTGCCCACCACGCCGGTCTTGGCCAGGCCCTTATGTACCGGGATGCCCCATTCGGTCAGCTTGGCCGCCACCACATCGGCGGTGCGGATTTCCTGGAAAGCCGTTTCCGGATGCTTGTGGATGTCGCGGCGGATGCCGATCAATTCGGCTTCAAAGCCCTTCAGGGCGGCGAGGAGGTCTTGCGTCATGGTTATGGTCCTGGGCAGGGGTTTTCATTACCTCAACACCGGCGGCCGGGCTTGGCAAGAGGTGGCCTGAATTGTCGCCGTACAATCCCGGCCTGGACTTCCCGAGCCAGCGGCGGCAAATTGCCGGCATCCCGAGACAAAAATAACCGATGGTCCCGCCCCCATGACCACGCCTGCCAGCGCCCCCGCTTCCTTCCATCATGCCAGCCTGACCCGCGCCCAGAGCATCTGGATTCTGGCCGGCGCCGCCATCATGCTGTCGCTGGCCATGGGCATGCGCCAGAGCCAGGGCCTGTTCATGCGCCCGATCGGCGAAGACCTGGGCGTTTCCGCCAGCGATTATGCCTTCGCGCTGGCCTTGCAGAACATCATCTGGGGCGTGACGCAGCCCTTCACCGGCGCCCTGGTGGATCGCTATGGCACGCGCTGGATCACCATCGTGGGCTGCCTCACCTATGCCGCCGGCTTCATCCTCACCGCCTTCGCCACCGGACCGCTGATGATCATGCTGGGTGCCGGCGCGCTGGTGGGTGTGGCTTTGTCCTGCACCACCTCAGGCATCGCAGCCAAGATCGCCGCGAAAGTTGTGCGGCCCGAACGCCGCAGCCTGGCTTTCGGCCTGGTCTCAGCCGCCGGCTCTATTGGTACTTTCTTTTGCGCCCCGCTGGCGCAGGGCGTGATCGCCACGCAAGGCTGGCAGATCGCTACCTTCGTGTTCATCGGCCTTACCGCCGCGATGATACCCGCCGCCTTTATCGGCAGCCGCGCCGATACCGTGCCGCTGCCGGCGCAATCCACCGCGGCGGAGACGCTGAGCGAAACTTTGGCCGAAGCCAGCCGCCATGGCGGCTATATCGTGATGGCCGCCGCCTTCTTCGTCTGTGGCCTGCAATTGGTCTTCATCACCACGCATCTGCCCACCTATCTGGCCGATTGCGGCGTGGACCCCATGGTGGGTGCCCAGGCGCTGGCGGTGATCGGCGCCTTTAATGTATTCGGTTCCTGGCTGTTCGGCTGGCTGGGCGATCGCTACCAGAAGCGTTTGCTGCTGGGCCTGATCTATCTGCTGCGCTCGCTGATTCTGGCGGCCTATTTCACTTTCCCGGCTACCCAGGCCACCACGCTGCTTTTCGCAGCCGCCATGGGTACGCTCTGGCTTGGCGTGATCCCGCTGGTGAACGGCCTGGTGGCACAGATATTCGGCATCCGCTTCCTCGCCACCCTCACCGGCATCGCCTTTTTCAGCCACCAGGTGGGCAGCTTCCTGGGCGCCTGGGGTGGCGGCGTGATCTATGATCTGCTCGGCTCCTATACTCTGGCCTGGCAGCTCGCCGCCGGCATCGGCGTTGCCGCCGGGCTGATGCAGATGATGATGAACGACCGGCCAACGCCGCGCATGGCGGCCCAAACGACGGCGGCAGAGTAAAGGCTGCGGCCGTGGCATGACCACGGCCGCAAACTTCAGCGCGCGAGATACTGCTGCACTGTATCCTGCGCCACTTTCTGCAGATGCTCGGCAATCTCCGGGCTTAAGCCGGCACTATACTTCAGCCCAACCGGCGACTTGCCGAACAGCGAGGCATAGGTGACGGCCGAAGCCAGATAGGTGCCAGCCAGACTCGGATGGCGCTTGTCGGCAACATAGAGGTTGAGATCAGGCTTCAGCTTGATCGAGTTGGCAAAGGCCAAACCCGCCGGGATGACCAGAGCCTTTTGCTCGTTGCCGGCCTTGGTATAGGCCTCGGCGAGTTGCGCAGTCATCTCGGGTTTGTCCTGATAGGCCCAGGACATGAAGAAGGCCGGCTGGCCGCCATGCTTGCGTACGGTGTCGCTGTGCTTCTTGGTGAATTCAGCGAAGACCTTGCTCAGCGTTGGATGCACCGGGCATTGGCTGCAATCCATCATCACGGCGACTTCGAACAGCTTGCCGCTCGGCGGATTGAACACCACCTCGTTGTCGCCGACGAAAGAATAGCGACCGATGCCGTTAGGCTGGAAATAGGCATCGACATTATGCCAGTCGAGGCCTGAGCCGCTGATTGTCACCGACGAGGCGCGGTATTTGTGGTCTTTCATGCCCTCGCGCACCATCTGCGCGATATGCCCGTGCATGCTGTTATTGTAATAGAAGAAGCTGTTGCCGATATAAATCACCGAGGCCGGCGCACCGCCGACATCCTTCACCGCCGGCTTCGTCTGCGCCCAGGCGGCAGCTGTGGTGACAGACAGTGCGAGAGCAGCGGCGATTCCCAGCTTCACAAGTCCGCGTGCGGTTCGCTGCAGGGACATGGCATTTCCTCCGGTTGTTGTTTTTGGCTTTAAGCGGCTGAATTCTACTGCGGCCCGCAATCGGCGGTCAAACGGCTCCCGGCGGCGGGTGCCTGTAGAGTCGCTCCAGTGTCAGGTGGGTGTGAAGCCGGCGCCGGAGATCAGGCCGGGCATGACGAAACCCTAGGCCGCCTGCCAGCGGCGGAGTAAGCTGCGCTGCGGAATAATCAAAAAAGCTGAGGGACGCTATGCTATTCGAGACCACCATTGCCGGCAGCTTGCCGAAACCCGCTTGGCTGGCCGAGACGCACAAGCTGTGGCCGCAATGGCGCGCCGAGGGTGCTGATCTGGAAGCCGCCAAGCGCGATGCCACGCTGATGTGGCTGAAGGAGCAGGAGGATGCCGGGCTCGACATCGTGGGCGATGGCGAGATGAGCCGACAGCATTTCGTGCATGGCTTTGTGGAGAATATCGACGGCATCGACCGCGCCCATAAGGTGGAAATCGGCATTCGCGACAACCGCTATAAAGCGATGGTGCCGCGCGTGGTGGGCAAGCTGGCCATGAAGGGCCGCGCCCATCCCTGGGAAGCGCCGTTCCTGCGCGCTCATACCAAGAAGAAGGTGAAGTTCACCCTGCCCGGGCCGATGACCATCATGGATACGGTGGCCGATGAATTCTATGGCGACCGCATCAAGACCGCGATGGCCTTCGCCGATCTGCTCAATGCCGAGGCGCGCGCACTGCAGGCCGAGGGCGTGGATATCATCCAGTTCGATGAGCCGGCTTTCAATGCCTATACCAAGCAGGCCGGCGAATGGGGCATCGACGCGCTGCACCGCGCCATGGATGGCCTCACCTGCACCACCGCCGTGCATATCTGTTACGGCTATGGCATCCAGGCCAATATCGAATGGAAGCGCATGCTGGGCAAGGAATGGCGCCAGTATGAGGATTTTTTCCCCGCACTCGCCAAAAGCAAGCTCGATCAGGTATCGCTGGAATGCGCCAATTCCAAGGTGCCGCCGGATCTGATGGCTTTGCTGGGCGACAAACAGGTGATGGTGGGCGTGATCGATGTGGCCACCGACGCCATAGAGACACCGGAGCAGATTCTCGCCACCATCGAGGCGGCGCTGAAATTCGTGGCCAAGGACAAGCTGATGCCAGCGACCAATTGCGGCCTGGCGCCACTGGACCGCAACGTCGCCGCCGCCAAGCTCAAGGCGCTGGGCGAAGGCGCGAAACTGGCGCGGGTGAAATTCGGCTAGGCGTATTCCAGCCAGATAATCCCGAGCACCAGCAACAGCAGGAAGATCGTTTCGCCCACCAGCAAAGTGATGGCGCGCGGGCCGACGCTGGCCACGGATTTCAGCGTCGTCTTCATGCCCAAAGCCGAGATCGCGATCACCAGGCACCAGCGCGAGGTACTTTTGGCCGCATCCAGCACCGGTGGTGGAAACACCCCGATGGAGGTGAGCAGCACCAGGGCAGCGAAAGCGATCAGGAACCATGGCAAAGGTGGCTGGGCGCCCGCTTGGCTATCGGCTTTCTGGCGGCGAAAGACCAGCGTGAGGGCAAAGACCACCGGCAGCAGCATCGCCACGCGTAAAAGCTTGGTGAAGGTGGCGATGGTGCCGGTTTCCGGCGAGATGCTGAAGCCCGCGCCCACAACTTGCGCCACGTCATGAATGGTGGCGCCGATGAACACGCCGGCGGCGGCGTGATCCAGCCCAAAATAATACACGATCATCGGATAAAAGATCATCGCCAGCGTGCTGAGCGCGGTAACGCCGATAACGGTGAAGGCCGTATCGCGTTCAGAATTTTCGCCGCGCGGCAGCACGGCTGAGATGGCCAAAGCCGCCGATGCGCCGCAGATCGCCACGGCGCCGCCGGTGAGCAGGCCGATGCGATCCGTGAGCTTGAGCGCGCGGGCCAGCAGCAGGCCGCATAGAATGGTGGCTGCCACGCTGACCAGCACGGTCAGGATCGGGCGCGGCCCCAAAGCCATGATCTCGGTAAGTGTGATCTGGGTGCCGAGCAAGGCGATGGCGAAACGCAGCAGGCCACGCGCGGCGAATTCGATGCCGGGCACGCAGCGGCCTTCCTGGGACAGGAAATACAGCGCCATGCCGAGCAACAGGGCGAACAGCATCACCGGGCCGCCATAATGCTGGCTGAGGAAGGTGGCGGCCACGCCCACCACGCCGGCGGCCATCACGCCGGGAAACAAAAGCTGCGCCTGCTGCTGCAGGGCAATACGCGACAAAGCCATCCGCCACCCCCAAAATCTGCCGGATCGTAGCCAAGCGGCGGCGGCGCGGCTATCGTTCCGCCCAAGGAGATGCGATGACGCGGGCGGAATTCGACTGGGACAATCTGCGCTATTTCCTGGCCGTGGCCCGTAGCGGCCGGCTGACGGCGGCGGCGCGCGCGCTGAACCAGGACCATACCACGGTGAGCCGCCGCATCGCCGCCCTGGAGGCTGCCTTCGGCTCGCCGCTCTTCGAGCGCCAGCCCCAGGGCTATCGCCTGACCAAGGCCGGC
>Ga0164290_1002013_pt1 | contig 18620 bp, 13 predicted proteins | sample Micstemetagenome_FD_108782 | JGI IMG/M metagenome (GOLD analysis project Ga0164290, IMG submission 108782) | Contaminated culture microbial community from soil near Moab, Utah, USA - Microcoleus steenstrupii SON62 (Illumina Assembly) | ecosystem: Environmental > Terrestrial > Soil > Soil crust... | reverse complement strand
TCCTGAGCCAGGATCAAACTCTCCATTGTAAATAGAGTGTTGACATCCTGACTAGAAAATTCTCATTCGAAAATTGTTCGAGTCATTTCGTCTAATATAATTTTAGCAAATGACACCTTACCTTGTTTAGAATCAGGTATCTCTACCTGATGCTGTTATTTTCCCTTTCTTTCAAAGAACTTCGATATAAACCTCTATCTATACCGTTTCGTAAGTGATGCGGCTGCGACGCCTGCAGGCCATCCTTATTACCAGATGCCTCACCCTATTTTTTCGTAAGAACTGTTATTGATTTTTGCGTGGCGCTGTTTCAGCGGGAGTGCAAAGATACGTGTGTGTGTCAGAACCACCAAATTTATTTTCAAATTTTTCGAAGATTTTTTGAGTGATAATCTTCGTAAGTGGTTGACTTTCAGAGACTTAAAGAGCTCGCTATTTCGTTAGCGGAGTGCAAAGATAGAAGGTTTTTTCATTCGGCCAAACTTTTTTTCAAAATCAACAAATTTGTTTCTGAAGGCGAAGCTTAGCGTTTGATTTCCAACTATTTAAAGAGCATTCCGTTTTTCAAAAGCGGACGGCAAAGATACAGGTTCCGGAGCTGCCCTTCCAAATCTTTTTCAACTTTTACTTCTAAAAGATTGTGAAAGAGAGTGAAATCTGTTTTCTGTGCGTACCGTCGTTCAAAAAGCGGTTGCAAAGATAAGGAGCTTAGACATGCCGGCAAAGCATCGGTAGAAATAAATTGCAAAAGATCGCTGAACCCTGCACTGCCTACTCCAGTTGCGTAACCTTCTTCAGCAGATATCCTATATATAGGCACAAGGCGAGCACCGCAATGCTGAATAAACCTACTGCCCCATAATGGATCAGGCGGCCACTTCCCGGCTCCGTCTGCACAATCAGCCCCGCCACAAAGGAAGCGCTTCCTACAAACAACTGCTGCAGCGATGCATTGAGACTCATAAAACTCCCCCGGTACGCCGGCTCCATCACGTTGCTCACCAAAGCCTGCGCGGCAATCATCCGTCCGTTTACCAGGATGAACCAGATCCCGCTTATGATCAGCACGTAATAAAAAGGAATGGAAGGCATGTGCGTGATGAAGTAAACAAAAGGCAATCCCAGCACAGCGCTGATTGTAAAGATGCGCACCTTGCCGTATTTGTCGGCCATCTTTCCGAAAAGCGGAGCCGAAAACAGGGTCGCCACGCCGCCAACGACATAGGTCAGCGGGATCTGCTTCTTGGTGAAGCCCACATTGAACTCCATAAACGGATTCAGGAAAGGTATGATCAGAAAGTGCCCGAACATCAATAGCGCGGTAAACGATAGCGCAATCAGGGCGGGCTTATGACTGAAGATCACCTGGAAGGCTTCTGTTTTAGTTCGCGTCGCTGCCGCTTCGATATGCCCGCGCACCGATGGCACAAACCGTGCACTCAGCGGCACCAGCAACGCACCCAGCGCGGCAACCATGATAAAAGGCGCATGCCAGCTCACGGCATTGGCCAGGTAAAGACTCAGCGGAATACCCAACACCGAAGCCACCGAAAAAGCTGCCATCAAATAGCCCATCGCCCTGCCCCGCTTTTCATAGGGAAAGGTATCCGCCACGATCGACTGCACCTGCGCACCGATGAGTCCGCCGAAGAGCCCGGCCAGTATCCGCGCGGCAATCAGAAAGCGGTAATCGGGCGCTATCCCACAAAGCAGGGTGCCGATAACAAAGCCCGAATAACCAAAAAGCAGGGTGCGCTTCCGGTCGAAGCGATCTACGACAAACACCGCCAGAATACCGGAGGCGAAGGCCGCGTAGGAATAGGAAGAAACGATGAGCGAGAACTGTTGCGTATTTATACGGAAATACGGCATCAGGTAGTTACCCAACGGCATGATGATCATGAAGTCGAGGATATGGGTGAAATTGATGGATGCCAGGAGGAAAAGGAGCAGGCGCTCTTTGGAGTTCATCTGGCTAAAGTACTTTCTTTCGTCAAGTCAAAATTCATAAGTAAAAAGTCAAAAGCCTGCTCTCCGCAAACACATAGAGCGAGGAACAGGTGTTGACTTTTGAATTTGACTTTCCTATTTAACACGCCGGATAGACGCCCCCAGCGCATTGAGTCGCTGGTCGATGTACTGGTATCCCCGGTCGATCTGGTCGATGTTCTGGATGATGCTGGTGCCCTGTGCGCTCAGGGCGGCAATCAGCAGCGACACGCCGGCACGGATATCCGGACTCGACATCTTGATACCCCGAAGCTGGTGCTGACGACCCAGGCCGATTACGGTGGCGCGGTGCGGATCACACAAAATGATGCGTGCCCCCATGTCGATGAGCTTGTCGACAAAGAAAAGACGGCTCTCAAACATCTTCTGGTGCACCAGCAGCGAGCCGCGGGCCTGTGTCGCCACAACCAGAATGATGCTCAGCAGGTCGGGTGTAAGCCCGGGCCAGGGATGGTCGTACATCGTGAGTACACCGCCATCCATATATGTTTCGATTTCATAGAGTTCCTGGGCAGGAATATGGATATCATCGCCGATGAAATTCATTTTGATGCCCAGCTGCTGAAACTTTTCGGGTATAACGCCCAGCATATCCAGCCGCACGTCTTTGATGGTCAGTTCACTTTGCGTCATAGCCGCGAGCCCGATGAATGATCCGATCTCGATCATATCGGGGAGCATGCGGTGCTCGGTACCATGCAACCGCTCCACGCCCTGAATGGTAAGCAGATTGGAACCGATGCCGGCGATTTTGGCACCCATACTGTTCAGCATCAGGCAAAGCTGCTGGATATAAGGTTCGCAGGCGGCATTATAGATGGTCGTCGTGCCTTCAGCCAGCACAGCAGCCATGATGATATTGGCGGTGCCGGTTACGGAAGGCTCGTCGAGCAGCAGGTAAGTGCCCTTGAGACCATCCGTGGTAAAGTGAAAAAAGCCGTCTTCGGCATAGTACGTAAAATCGGCACCCAGTTTCTCAAAACCAAGTATATGCGTATCGAGGCGGCGACGCCCGATCTTATCGCCCCCGGGCTTGGGGATGAAGGCTTTCCGGAAACGGCCAAGCATCGGTCCGGCAAACATGACGGAGCCGCGCAGGTGACCGCTTTTGGCTTTGAATTCCTCGCGGCGCAGGTAGTCGAGGTCCACCTCGTCGGCCTGAAACACGCAGGTCTGCCGGTCGATGCGGTCGACTTTGACATTCATTCCGGCCAGCAGGTCGATCAGGTTGTTGACATCGAGGATATCGGGGATATTATGAATCGTTACTTTTTCGGGCGTCAGCAAAACGGCGCTGATGATCTGCAGCGCCTCGTTCTTGGCGCCCTGCGGAATGATCTCGCCGTTAAGGCGGCGACCACCTTCTACTTCAAATGAAGCCATGGTTGGAAATATTTTGCGCTGGCAAGATAGCGCCGGCAGCGGAATTAGGTATTGGGAATTAGGTATTGGTAAGGAACCTCAGAAAATTCTCTGTACACGAATGCCAGTTCGCGGCCCAAACGCCAAATTCCTCATACCTAATTACAAATTCCCTAAATCAATACCTCTTTTTACCGTACTTATTATTATTCCGCTTTCCGCCGCCCTGTCCGGGTTGCTGCTGTTGGCCGCCCCCGCCGCCCCGCTTGTATCGGTTCTGCTTTCCATAGCGGCCCTGCGGTTGGTTCTCGCGATCCTGGGAAGGACGATACTGCTTGACATACCCCGCATTGCTGAACTCCAGTTGTCCCTTGGTCAGGTTGGCCAGTTCCTGCTGGATGGCATCATCATGCACGGCGTCTTTGTGCCAGGTGTTGTAGGCCAGCTTCATATAATAGGCGATAGAGTTGGCAAAGCCCTGACGTTTTACCGGATCTTCCTCCTTCAGCGCTTTGTCGATCACCAGCTCGAGGTTCTTGCCCAGGTGCGAGTATCTCGGATAGCGGCGCGGGTAGGGAAGCGGATCAGGCTTTGCCTCGATCTCCTCACGGGTGGGAATCGGATACGGAGAATCCACATCCAGTTGAAAATCGGAGATCAGGAAAAGATGATCCCACAGCTTATGCCGGAAGTCTTCGATCGTTTTAAGATGCGGGTTCAGGAAGCCCATCAGCTCAATAATATAATTGGCCTGACGCTGGCGCTGGTTGCGGTCTTCAATGGTGAGCAGGTGGTCGACCATTTTCTGGATGTGGCGGCCATACTCGCGAATCATCAGCTTGGGCCTGCCGGTATTATATTCCATGTTCCAAAAAGTAATGAATGGTGAAAATAAAGAGGGGCGCGGTTCAAAGGTGGGCACCCGGAGCCGGGCACGTCGCTAAGGAGGGGAACCACTGAGGTGGAGCAAATATAATGTTCCATATTCAATGATCAATGCGCAAGTTTCAAGTGATCCGATCCTCTTGAGCCTTGCCTACTGAAAATTGAACATTCGTTGCGGGTAAAAAGAAAGGGGCCCCGAACCAAGGCCCCTTTTACAAGCCACCATCCTCTTCCACCTAAGAGGCTCTTTATTACAAGGTTTGTAAGGTTAAGGGTGAAGCACCAAACTTCGTGTAAAGAATAAAACAAATACGGGGCCAATTTTAACACAAGCAGTGAACCGGGTTACAGGCACCGCAGCTCAGCCATAATTGGGGAATTTCCGGTACAACACACAGCAATCGTTGAAAAAAATCCACACATCGGCAGAAAAACACCCGGAAGTTATTTTTGGCACGACCGCGTCTCCACTGCCCGGAAACCTGGTTTACTTTCGCCAGACGCGCCTCTTACTACGCTGTTTTCCGGCTGTTTTGCTGGATAGGAGATATTCATTGACCTTTGCGGCCCATGAAGATCGCCGTCAACACCCGGGTTTTGCTGAAAGACCACCTCGAAGGAGTGGGGTATTTTATCCAGGAGGTGTTCCGGCGGCTGGCAGCGGCGCATCCCGAACACCATTTTTACTTTCTTTTTGACCGTCCCTACGACGAGCGATTCGTGTTCGGGCCCAATGTTACCCCCATCGTGGTCGGACCACCGGCCAGGCACCCGGTATTGTGGCGGATCTGGTTCGACATCCAGGTGCCGCTGGTGCTCCGGAAAATTAAGGCCGATGTGTTTGTTTCGCCCGATGGCTTTGCCTCGCTGACCACACGCGTACCACAATGCCTGATCGTACATGATCTCGGCTTTCTGCATCAGCCGGATGCCTACCGGAAAATACACCTTGGTTACCTCAGGCGCCAGCTGCCCCTGTTCGTGCGCAAGACGAAGCATATAGGCACCGTATCGGAATTCTCCAAAAAAGACCTGCAACAGCACTACCGGCTGCCCGACACGAAACTCACCGTTGTCTACAGCGCGGTAAAGGATGGATTTGCCCCACTGAGCTGGGAAGAGCGCTCTGCGGTCAAACAGCAATATACCGGTGGACAGGAATATTTCATTTATGCCGGTGCCCTGCAGCCGAGGAAAAACCTGATCAACCTGCTGAAAGCTTTCTCTATCTTCAAAAAGCGCCAGAAGAGCAGTTGGAAGCTGGTACTGGCCGGCCGCCTGGCCTGGAAGAACGACGAGTTTCTAAAACTGCTGGAAACGTATAAATACAGGGAAGACATCGTGCTGACCGGCTATGTGGAAGAAGATGCATTGAAAAAACTTGTTGCATCGGCTTATGCGCTCGTGTATCCCTCCTTTTTTGAGGGCTTCGGAGTTCCTGTACTGGAGGCGATGAAGTGCGGCGTACCGGCACTGACCTCTGAAAATACCTCCATGGCGGAGATCTGCGGAGATGCCGCGCTTTATTTCGACCCCAGGGAGCCGGCATCTATTGCCGGGGAGTTGATGCACATCTATAAGGATGAAGACGGCCGCCGCGAATTGATCGAAAAAGGCTTCGAGCAGGCTGCACAATTCAGCTGGGAACGCACCGCCGACGGGGTGTGGGCCTGTATCGAAAAGGCTATTGCCGCGAAGTTGCGCTAGTTTTCATGCCGGCACGCGGCCTGGGAACAACCCGCACCGGCTCCGCATCAAAACGGGAACCGGCAAGGGCTCTTTCGATCTGGCTGCCTGCCTCTTCATCGATGAACACATAGGTGATCGCTGCTGGTATCAACCGGAGCACCTTTCAGCTTTGCCTGCAGGGTGACTGACTACTTCCCCAAGGTAAAATTCGATAACCGGACTTTGCGCAGAGGCCCACCTAACGGAAGCAAAGCAGCAGCAGGAAACGCATGGAGTACTTTTCTCAAAGATAGAAGTCGTTGCTGAGGGACTTCGCCAAAAGATGCAGCCGCTACCTGCCGCAAAACGGACCATGTTGGAGCGCAGCAGCAAACCCTACGGGCAGGGGGCGCACCCCTCAATAACATGGGGGCTGCATCGCAGCCCCCATGTTATCACTCATCACTCATCACTCATCTGATCGGCTCATAATCTTTAAACAGCCTTACCTGTGTGGCATCATACTGTTGGCGATAGGTCCTCCAATGTGAAGCGTAGAACTGGTTCACCCGCTGCACGGCCTGGTCGATCAGGATGCCGGCGTTGGTGACCAGGGCGCGCTCCTGTTCGGCGGGGGCGATGCTTTTGCTCATGATATAGCTTTGCGCCAGCTGGATGCTGCTCAGCACGGTCACATCGTCTTCGCGGAAAAGACCCTGCTTCTCGTTCTTCTTGCCCCCGATAAACTCGCGGAGCACCTTGATACTGTCCTGCATGCGGGTAGTGGCTTTCCGGAGTGAGTCGTACTCCTTTCCTTCCAGGCTGCGCAACGAACTGCTGATCTTGGTGAGTGTTTCTTCCGATTCGGTGAGGCGATCCATGGCTTCGGTCAGGCGGTCCGTAGTTTTACGGAGCTCCTCGAGCAGGCTTCGCTGCGCCATCCTTGCTTCAGGTGTGCGGTTGACACGCGGATCATCCTTCAGGGTAACGGTGGTGGAGTCTGAACTGCTGCCCAGGGTCAGCACCACGCGGTAGGTACCCGGCAGGGCCATCAGACCTGGTGTTTCGGCGGCACCCGGACGCGGCTTCGGTGAGCCCGGCGCACGATAGCCCTTCTCCTCCATGCCCCACCAGCGGCGGTTGTAGCCACTGTCGGCCTTCCACTTCAGGTTGCGAACGAGCTCATTGCGGTCGTTATAGATCCGCACACTGAGGCTGTCCTGCTTTTTCGCGCCTGAATCACGCAAAGGACTTACCCAATACGATAGGGCCGCACCACGCGGACGGTTCGGCGCGTCATATAGGCCATAGGTGCTCCATTCGTAACCCGGGGCAGGCCGGTAGTTGGCCTGGTATGCATCCGGTGCCGGGAACACGGTGAGCCGTTTACCGGGAGCAGCCATTCCGCGACCCGAAGCCAGGCGGCGAAGCGGACGGATATCGTCGAGTACCCAGAGGGAGCGGCCAAAGGTGCCGATCACCAGGTCGGCCTCGCGCTCCTGGATGGCCAGGTCGTAGGTAGATACGCTGGGATAGCCATTCTTCCATTGCTGGAAGCTGCCGCCGTTGTCGAGTGAAATCCACAGTCCATGCTCTGTGCCCACGAAGATGAGATTGGGCTCGGACGGATCCTGGATCATGCTCAGCGCATAACCGCGTACTTTCTTTTCATCCACCAGCCTTGTCCACGTTTTGCCGAAGTCCGTCGTACGGAAGATGAAAGGCGTAAAATTGCCGCGGCGGTAGTCGTTGGCCACAACAAAGGCTTCAGCGGCATTGTAGCGGGAAGCCTTAACCTGCGGGATCCAGCAACCGGCCGGCATACCGGGTATCTTTCCACGGAAATTGGTCCAGGTTTTCCCGCCGTCGCGGGTAAGCTGCACGTTGCCGTCGTCGGTGCCGATCCAGATCACCCCGCGCTCGATGGGTGAAGGCGCAATGGCAAGGATGGTGTTATAATTCTCTGCCCCGGTAACGTCGAGCGTAAGGCCCCCGTTTTCATCCTGGTTCTGCTGCTCGGGGTTGTTTGTTGTCAGGTCGGGCGAGATGATGGACCAGCTGGCGCCTTTGTCGCTGCTTTTGTGCAGGAACTGGCTGGCATAATAGATCGTTTTCGGATCAAAGGGATCCTGGGCGATGGCCGCATTCCAGTTGAAGCGGAACTTCTGGTTCAGTTGTGTGGCCGGCGGACGCAGGTACCAGCTTTCGCCCGTCTTCCAGTTTACGCGGCCGAGGTGGCCCTGCTGGCTCATGCTGTAGACCCAGCTCGGGTCTTCGGCATCGGCCATGACATCAAAACCATCGCCCCCGCCCACATTATGCCAGTAGTAGTTGCGGATACCGCCATTGATCCAGGTATAGGCCGGACCGTGCCAGCTGCCATTGTCCTGAAGGCCCCCCATGACGTTGTAGGGAATTTCGTTGTCGACGTTCACATGATAAAACTGTCCGAGCGGCAGTCCTTCGGGGAAGGTCCAGCTACGTCCCCGGTCGCGGGTGACGCCCATGCCGCCGTCATTGCCGTCGAGGATGAAGTTGGGATCGGTTGGTGAAATCCACCAGGCATGGTGGTCGGGGTGGATGCCCGCATAAGGCAGCAGGGTACGGAACGTTTTCCCGCCGTCCTCACTCACATCCACCATGGCATGAATGGAGTAAATGCGGTTTTCGTTTTTTGTATCAACGCGGATGTCCTGGAAGTAAAACGGACGGTTGGTCACGTTCTTCGCCTCGGCCGTCACCAGCTCCCATTTAAAGCCACCATCATCGCTCTTATACAATCCGTTCTTTTCGGCTTCAACCAGTGCATACACCCGTGTGGGCTGGCTCTGCGCGAAGGCGATGCCGCAGCGTCCGAGGTTACCGCCCGGAAGGCCTTCTTCCTTTCCGAGTTTCTTCCAGTTACGGCCGCCGTCGGTGGTGATATAAAGACCGCTGCCCCGTCCGCCGCTTTTGAAGCTCCAGGGCGTACGGCGGTGCTGCCACATGTTCACGATAATCTTGTTGGGATTGGAAGGATCCATCACCATATCACCAACACCCGACGTGTCGTTGGTGTAGAGAATCTGCTTCCAGGTTTCGCCGCCATCGGTGGTCTTGAATACCCCGCGCTCGGCATGAATGCCATAAGGATTGCCGATCACGCCCGCATAGAGCACATCGGGGTTGGTGGGATCGATGAGGATGCGGTGGATGTTGCGGGTCTTTTCGAGGCCCATGCGGCGCCAGCTGCGCCCCCCGTCCATGGTTTTATAAATGCCCTCTCCGATGTTGATGGAGTTGCGGGGGTTGCCTTCGCCGGTGCCCACCCACACTACGTTGGGGTTGGTTTGCTGGATAGCGATGGACCCGATGTTGAGCGTGGGCTGTTCATCGAACACCGGCGTCCAGGAAGCACCGGCATTGGTGGTCTTCCAAACCCCTCCGGAGGCGGCGCCGATCCACCACACATCCTGGTTGCTGTTGACGACATCGATACAGGTCACGCGGCCGCTCATGCCGGCCGGACCAATGTTGCGGGGCTTCCAGTCTTTGAACTGTTCGAGCGATACCGGCTGGGCTGCCACAGTGAGACCGATCAGAAGTACGGATAAGAAAAATGAAAAACGTTTCATGGCGGGGATTTCAAGGGGATAAACTTAAGGGAAAAAAGATGGAAATGTTCAGGGGGTTCAGAGGGTTCAGGGGTTCAGAGGGTTCAGGGGGTTAGTGAGGTCAGGGGGTTTAAGGGGCGGCAGCAAATGCAGTTTGGGGATACGTTCACATTTCGTGCAAAACCATCGGGCGGGTCCGGGCGTATCTTTAGGGAGTAGAAAAAATTATGAAGCGAATCTTTACTTTGTTGCTGCTTTCGGTGCTCTTTCAGCAGTGCACCCAGGCGCAAAACCAGAAGCAGGTCATGAAGAACGAAAAAAAGCACCCGGTATACTCGCATACCGACACCGGCCGGGTGGTGATAAGTGATACCGAGTGGCAGCAGTTCCTGCCGGCCGATGTGTACCAGGTGGCCCGGCAAAAAGGTACCGAACGTCCCTGGAGCAGCCCGCTCGAGCATAACAAGGAGAAAGGCACCTACTACTGCGCCGTTTGCGGCAATGCTCTTTTCATCAGCGACACCAAATTCGACAGTGGCTGCGGATGGCCGTCGTTTTACCAGCCAGTCAGCAAGGCCAGTATTATCTATACACCCGATCACAGCCATGGCATGTCGCGCACCGAGGTGCAATGTGGCCGGTGCAAGAGCCACCTGGGACATGTTTTCAACGATGGCCCGCCGCCTACAGGATTGCGTTATTGCATCAACGGGGTTGTGCTGGACTTCAAAAAGGCACAGGAAGCCGGTGCCCGCTATGAAAAAAAGCAGCAATAAACGACCGGTGAACCTTACCGACAGAATTAGCCGCAAATAATGATTCTCAAACCGGAGTCGATAAATCGCCGCTGCCCGTGCAGCGGCTTTTTTTATTGATTCTACCCGATTTCCACGCCGCCTGGGCTCCAAAAGATCACTTTTGCGGGAAGCATAAGCCTCAGCTCAACCATTAAACGCAAATTCCTTCATATAAAATTATTTCCCTATTTTGAATGGGCAAACCCGTTTCGAAGGGGCCGGATCGGTCTCAAGATCGGGTGGCGGGGCCGGCAAAGCGCCTTTTTTGGGCTATATTTGCCCCCTAAGCCTTAGTAAGTAATCCAAGCACATGGTGAATATCATTCTTTTTGGCCCCCCGGGTAGTGGAAAAGGTACGCAGTCGGATAAGATCGTCGACCAATTCGGGCTGGTCCACCTGTCGACCGGCAACCTGCTTCGCCAGGAAATCGCCGACAAAACACCGCTGGGCATCGAAGCCCGCAGCTTCATGGACAAAGGTCAACTGGTGCCCGACGAGGTCGTCATCGGAATGATCGACACCTGCCTTGAGAAAAACATCGGCGCCAAGGGTTTCCTGTTCGACGGGTTCCCGCGTACGGTGGCCCAGGCCGAAGCGCTCGACAACCTCCTGAAACTACGTAAGACCGCGATCACCCGCCTGCTGGCGCTCGAAGTTTCGGAAGAAGAACTCGTGAACCGTCTGCTGAAGCGGGGCGAAACCTCCGGCCGTTCCGACGACACCGATGTTCATGTAATCCGGAAGCGCCTGCTCGTGTATCGTAACGAAACCGAGCCGGTAGCCGCGCACTATGCAAAAACAGGCAAGCACGACAATATCAAGGGAGAAGGTTCCGTAGAGGAAATCTTCGAGTCGCTTGCTGCCAGGATCAGACCTTATATGGAGGCTGCCCGGGTAGAAGAATAAGCTGCCCGGCCTTCGGAAATAGGGAGGGGTGGAAAACCGCAGCTGGGAACAGCGGACCGGTTCTCCGCCCTTCTTCTTTTCTGGCTGCGAATCGGTTATCTTGGGCACAAAATCGACTGTATGAAACGGCTTATTGTTTGGATCGCCTGCTGCTGCAGCACGGCAGCCTTTGCCCAGAAACCCTACTGGCAACAGGAAGTCAACTACAAGATCCAGGTATCGCTGAACGATCAGACCCACACCCTGCGTGGCCAGGAGGAAATCGAGTATGTAAACAACTCGCCCGACCCACTGGAATTCATCTGGTTTCACATCTGGCCCAATGCCTACCGCAACGACAGCACCGCTTATGCCCTGCAGATGGCCCGGGAAGAAAAAACCAGAAAACAACTGGCAAAATTCAGGGACAGGGGCTTGCTCGACAGCCTCGACTTTACGGTAGACGGAAAGAAAGCACGCTTCGAGCGGCATCCCCAGCATATCGACGTGGTGAAACTCCTGCTTCCGGCACCGCTGGCCCCGGGCGGCCGTGTACGTATCGCCACGCCCTTCTTCGTTGACCTGCCCGAGTACATTTCGCGCTCGGGTCATGTGAAGCAATCCTACATGGTCTGTCAGTGGTACCCCAAGCCCGCCGTCTACGATCACAAGGGATGGCATGCCTTCCCCTATCTCGACCAGGGCGAATACTACAGTGAGTTCGGCTCCTTCGACGTAAGCATAACTGTCCCCTCCGATTATATCGTTGGGGCTACGGGCATCCTGCAGAACGCCGATGAGTTGCAACAATACAAGTCGATCGGCGCTGCCAACCTCAAGAGCGCTTCCCGTAAGAATACGGTCCGATACAAGGCGCCGGCAGCGGCAACCAAGACGCTCCAGTACAAGGGGCAGCAAATTCCCGACTTTGCCTGGTTCGCCGACCGAAATTTCGTGATCCGCTACGATACGCTTCAGCTGAGCCCGGGCCGCGTGATTGATGTATTTACCTATCACCATCCGGATGGCAACAAACACTGGGTGAACAGCACCGACTACGTAAAAAGCGGCACCCGCGCCTATTCGTCCTACCTGGGTGCCTATGCCTACCCCGTTGTGCAGGCGGTGGAAGGACCCAAAAACGAATCCTCCGGCGGCATGGAGTACCCGATGATCACCCTGATCACCAGTCCGGAGGCCGGCGTTGAAGAGCTGGATGCCGTCATTACACACGAAGTAGGCCACAACTGGTTCATGAGCATGCTCGGCTCCAACGAGCGCATGCACGCCTGGCAGGATGAAGGCCTCAACACCTATTATCAGTTCCGTTACGAGGCTGAAAAATATCGCTATAACAGCATCTTCGGCAAGCAGATTCCCGGCGAACTCCGGAAAATGCCGGCCGACCAGTTTCAGTCGGCCATATACAGCACGCTCAACAAGGCCATACCCATGGAATCGCCGATCGACCTGCCGGCTGCGGATTACCCGAACGAAGACGAGTATGGTGTGGCCTCCTACCTGAAAGCCTCCATCTGGGTATATTTCCTGGAATTGAACTTCGGACGCGAAAAACTCGACTCGGCCCTACGTGCTTACTTCGACCAGTGGAAGTTTAAACATCCCTATCCCGAAGACCTGCGTGCCGTATTGGAGCAACAACTGGGCGCCGACATGAGCACCTATTTCGATCTCCTCAAAAAGAAGGGAACACTTTGAAACGAACATCCTGCCCCCGGGGCAGGATGTTCGTTTCCGGAGCATTTGCAAACTTCCTAAATTGCCGGTATGGATACCACCAAGCGCGCTTTCCTGACCGGGCAATTCGTGCCCCTGCTGAAACAGATTTCTTCCGACACCTTGCCCCACTGGGGGCGGATGACCCTGCAGCAGATGACCGAACATTTTTCGGATTCGGTGCGTATTGCTTCGGGTAAAAGTGTGCCGAAAAGCGTCGTTACACCCGCAGAACAGCTCCCCAAAATGGTTGCCTTCCTGGAAAGTGATAAACCCTTTCGCGAAAACACCCCGAATCCGCTGATGCCCGAGGTGCCTGCCCCGGTACGCCACCGCACCATCAGGGAGGCCTTTGACGAACTGCAGGAAGAACTCGACCATTTCGACCGGCACTTCGAACAGAACCCGCACCTGCTTACCACCAACCCTTTCTTCGGCGACCTCAATTACGAACAGAATGTGCAGTTGCTGTATAAACATGCGGTGCACCATTTGCGGCAGTTTGGCGTGATGGTGTGATTTCAGATTGCCCTTAGCCCGTCCCCCCATCCGCCAGTTTCTTCACTCTCCCCGGCCCCTATCTCAAGGGGAGCGGGAACGAAGTAGGATTATCGGAGGTATTTCCCCTCGCCCTTTGGGAGAGGGGTTAGGGGTGAGGGAATGACTCCGCAGGAGCCGACCAATTACCAATAGACGAATAAACCGATAAACTAATAACCTCCCCTAACTTGCAGCTCACATCTTTTGCTATATGAAAAAACTGGAGAACTATATCACCGGCCGGTGGATCACCGGCGATGGCGATGGTCAGCAACTGCTCGACGCGGTGACCGGCCAGGCCATCTATGCCGCCAGCACCAAGGGAGTCGACTTTGCGTCGGTTCTCGACTATGGCCGTAGCGTGGGCAATCCCGCCCTCCGCAAACTTACCTTTCATGAACGCGGACGTATGCTGCGGGCCCTGGCGCAATACCTGATGGCGCGGAAGGAAGAATTCTACCGCATCAGCTATCATACCGGCGCCACCCGTGCCGACAGCTGGATCGATATTGAAGGAGGCATCGGCAACCTTTTCGCCAATGCCTCGCTGCGCCGCAAGTTTCCCGACCTCCCCTACTGCACCGACGGCGATCCCATCGGCCTGAGCAAAGGCGGCAGCTTCATGGGCCATCACCTGCTGGTGCCCAAAGAAGGTGTGGCCGTACACATCAACGCCTATAATTTCCCGGTATGGGGGATGCTCGAAAAATGCGCCGTCAACTGGCTGGCCGGCGTGCCTGCCGTTGTAAAGCCGGCATCCATCACCTCCTACCTCACGGAAGCCGTGGTAAAAGCCATCGTCGAATCGGGCATCCTGCCTAAAGGCGCCCTGCAGCTGCTCTGCGGATCGGCCTGCGATATGCTCGAGCATGTGACCGCGCAAGACGTGGTGACCTTCACCGGATCCAAAAGCACCGGACTGATGCTGAAAGGACAAAAGCGGATTCTCGAAGAGAGCATCCCCTTCAATATGGAAGCCGACTCGCTGAACTGCATCGTACTCGGAAAAGACGTTGTCCCGGGCACGCCCGAGTGGGATCTGTTCATCAAGGAAGTGCGCAAGGAGATTACCGTAAAGGCGGGTCAGAAGTGCACGGCCATCCGCCGCATCTTTGCCCCGGAAAATGTCATCGAAGACGTTTATATCGCATTGGACAAGGCCCTCGCGCAGACCCCCATCGGCAATCCGGCTCACGAAAAGGTGCGCATGGGCGCCCTCGCCAGCCTGGGACAACGGGAAGAGGTGCGCAATAACGTGCAGAAGCTGCTGGCCACCTCACAGCTCGTTTACGGATCGCTCGACTCCGTAGAAGTACTGGAAGCCGACGCCCGGAAAGGCGCCTTCCTTTCGCCGCTGCTGCTGCTGAATGATAGTCCGTTCAAAAGTGAAGACGTACACGATATCGAGTGCTTCGGGCCGGTAAGTACGCTCATGCCCTACGGTGACATTAACGAAGCCATACAGCTGGCCAAGAAGGGCAAAGGATCCCTCTGCTGCTCGATCGTTACGGCCGACAACCGGATGGCCACCGACTTCGTGGTCGGCGCCGCCACGCACCACGGCCGCATCCTGGTGCTCAACCAGGAATGCGCGAAAGAAAGTACCGGGCATGGCTCCCCGCTGCCCCTGCTCGTGCACGGTGGTCCGGGCCGCGCCGGAGGCGGTGAGGAAATGGGCGGAACCCGTGGGGTAAAGCACTACATGCAGCGCGTAGCCATCCAGGGATCTCCCACCACCATCACGGCCATCACCCAATCGTATCAGGCCGGCGCCCAGGGTAGCGACCCGGGCCAGCATCCCTTCCGCAAATACTACGAAGACCTGCGGGTGGGCGACCAGATCGTAACCGAGAAGCGTATCATCCGCTCCGAAGACATCGACGCCTTCGCCGAGCTCAGCGGCGACCATTTCTATGCGCATAAGGTGGATACCGACTTTTCGGGTACCATGTTCGAAAAGCAGGTAGCCCACGGCTACTTTATCATGAGCGCCGCAGCCGGCCTGTTTGTCGACGGCAGCGAGCTCGGACCGGTGCTGCTCAACTATGGCATCGATGAGCTGCGCTTCACCAAACCGGTATACCCGGGGGCCGAACTGACCATTCGTTTTACTTGCAAGGAAAAGGTGCCGCAGGATCAGAAAGAGGAGAACGATATACCGAAAGGCATTGTAAAATGGCTGGTGGAAATGCTGGACGAAACCGGCGAACATGTAGGTGTTGCCACAATTTTAACAATGGTAAAACGCAGGCAGAGCTAAAAAAACTGCCGCTGTATGTGTTCTGGTCGTATTTTTTCGTGTGGACTGAGGCGAGGTGTTGACAGGCGATCTCCTAACAAAACAGGAGCACAGGGCTCCGGTAAAAAATGAACTCATGAGCAAGGATATCATCAACGGTTATGTTGACGTGGAAACCCACAAGGGCATTACCACCATCGAATTCTACCATCCGCAAAGCAACTCGCTGCCCCGCCGCCTGCTTACGGCGCTGGCAACGGAAATCCATGACGCCGGGTTGAACCGCGAAACCTGTGTGATCGTGCTTCGCTCTGCCGGCGACCGTGCCTTCTGTGCAGGCGCATCCTTCGACGAGCTGACGCAGATCGCGGACGAAAAAGCGGGCTATGCCTTCTTCAGCGGCTTTGCCGATGTGATCAATGCCATCCGCAAGTGTCCCAAAATGGTCATCGGCCGCATTCATGGCAAATGTGTCGGCGGCGGCGTGGGACTGGCCGCAGCAGTCGATTATGCCATTGCCGTGGATGGCTGTGACGTCAAGCTTTCCGAGCTGGCTGTCGGCATCGGCCCCTTCGTGGTAGGTCCGGCTGTTGAGCGCAAGATCGGCACATCCGCCTTCAGCCAGCTGGCCATCGATGCCACCATGTGGCGCAACAGCGAATGGGCCAAAAGAAAGGGCCTTTTTGCCGAAGTGCATCCCACCGTGGAAGGTATGGATGAATCGGTGCGCCGCCTGGCGAACCAGCTCGCCCATAGCAGTCCGGAAGCGATGCGCGAAATGAAAAAGGTATTCTGGAAAGGAACAGAAAACTGGGACGAACTCCTTGCCGAGCGTGCTGCCATCAGCGGCCGTCTGGTGCTGAGCAATTTCACGCGGGAAGCCATTGCACAGTTTAAGGCAAAGGCGAAGGTGTAGGAGATGGGAATTGGGAATTAGGAATTGGGAATTGGGAATTGGGAATTGGGAATTGGGAGGTTCTGATAGCTACAACCGATTCTTGGTACCTGACCTGAAGAAGCCGGAACTCCGTTCCGGCTTCTTTATTCAACCAATTGGCTCCCTAATCGTTATCGCAGCATGCACACATTTGACCGGTCTAATTTTGAGCAGTTGTGTCAGGAAATGGGCAGGCGCGATGAAGGACTGCAGCGCATACTGGATGAATATGGCTTTCCACCCATGTGGACACGCCCCAACCGCTTCGCATCACTGGTACTGACGATTCTCGAACAACAGGTGTCGCTGCAATCGGCCTTTGCCGCCTACAAAAAGCTCACAGATTATATCGGCACACCCACGCCGGCGAAGCTGCTGGCACTGAGCGACGAAGAATTGCGCGCCTGCTACTTTACCCGGCAAAAGATGGAATATGCCCGCGGACTGGCCCTGGCGCTGCAGCAGCGCCGGCTCGTGCTGAAGCAACTCGAAACCCTGCCCGATGAAACCGTACGCCACCAACTCACGGCGCTGAAGGGCATCGGCGACTGGACGGCCGACATTTACCTGCTCCACTGCCTGCGCCGGACAGATCTTTTCCCTACCGGGGATATCGCCCTGATGAACGGGATCAGGCTGGTGCGGCAACTGAACCAACTCTCCAAAGAGGAAGCCCTGAAGTGGGCCGAACCGCTCCGGCCCTATCGCTCCATTGCCACCATGATCATCTGGCATTTCTACATCCGGAAGCGGAACATCCGCATCCTCCACTAAGTGAGCACCCTTCTCCTATCTCTTACGCTTTACAAGGCGCGGTGCAGGGTCGCACAGAAACCGGAAGCCGGACAGTTGAACCAAAAAATCGTATTTTTACGGGTAGCGTCATAAAGACGTATCTGCAGTTTTTGTGCGTACGCTACCCGACCGCTACAGCCTGCAGCTATGAAATAGCACCAAACAGGGAAGCTGAAAACTGAATAGAGTAAGCACCGGAGCAATCCTATCTGACATGTTAAAGAACTTTCTGGCGGCAAGCCTGACTTTGCTTTCCTTCACTTTGTTCGCGCAGGACAAAGCTTCACTGACCAAGGAAGAAACAGTGAATTACATCAACAAAAAGCTGAAGGAAACCTACGGCGTAGACTTCAGCACGAGTTTCGAGATTATCACCCAGTCGAAGCCCAGGGCCAGTCATCAAACCAGGAAGATGTACGTTATCTACAACGAATGCACCCTGGAATCGGATGGACGCATCACTCATATCGACAAGATCGCTTCCTCAACAGCGGGATGCTACAGCGAACCGTATTACTACGGATCTAAATCTACCCGGGTTTCCTTCAATCCGGCCCACATTACCCGGGTGGAAGCACTTTCGGGCAGCGATCCGAAGATCGGTTCCATCCGCATTGACTTCATTTCCAATACCGAAAAATGGGAAAAGCACAAGTATGAGTATAAGCTGCGTTCGGAGGTGAAGAAAAAGGTTTACTCGCATCGCGACTTTTTCGGCAATCCCGTTTACTACGATAATGTTTCCGACGTCTACCGCTGCGACGACAGCTGGAGTTCTACGGACGTACCCACGGGCAGCCTGATCGTTTACTATTTCAGCAGCGATCCCGAAAACGGTAACCGGCTCGTAAAGGCATTCAAACACCTGGTAGCGCTGGCCAAAGCAGAAGACGATCCGTTTGGAAACGAGTAAGCACGCAAACATGCAGAAACGGATTCGGACCTACGCCCTGCTGGCACTGCTTTTCTGCCTGCAGCTGGCTCAGGCGCAAACCGCCGGCATCGGCGAAGTAAGCAGCATTGAAGCCAAAGTAGCAACCCTGGAAGGCAACAAGGCTAAGGTCGCAAAAATCAAAGAAGAGCTTGCCGGCCTGCAGGCGGCCTGGTCGGAGCGGATCAACAAGCTTCGTAATGAACTGGCGGCCCTTTACAAGGAGCGCGACGACCTGAT
>Ga0164290_1002012_pt1 | contig 18626 bp, 14 predicted proteins | sample Micstemetagenome_FD_108782 | JGI IMG/M metagenome (GOLD analysis project Ga0164290, IMG submission 108782) | Contaminated culture microbial community from soil near Moab, Utah, USA - Microcoleus steenstrupii SON62 (Illumina Assembly) | ecosystem: Environmental > Terrestrial > Soil > Soil crust... | reverse complement strand
CGGGCCGGTGCGATGTCGGCCGCCATGGGCGCGCTGCTGCTGCCGGCCACGGTGGTGGCGCTGCGCCGCGGCTGGCGCGGCGAGCTGAGCTTTCGCGTCGTCGCGCTGATGCTGCTGCTGGCCGACCTGGCGCTGTGGGGGCGCGTCGGCTTCGCGGCCTGGTGGCTGACGGCCGGGCCCGCCGATGCCGCGCCCTGGCAGAACGGCAGCAGCGCCATCTTCATGCTGGCCTTCATGGCCGTGCTGGCGGCGGGCTTCGGCTTCGTGACGGCCAATTTCGAGCGCATGGCCAGCCAGATGCGCAGGCTGGCCAGCGTCGACGGCCTGACCGGCGCGGCCAACCACAACACGACGGTCTCCCTGCTCGCCCACGCGCTGGAGCGCGGCCGCCGCGAAGGCCAGCCGGTGGGCTTCGTCATGCTGGACCTGGACCACTTCAAGCGCGTCAACGACGAGCACGGCCATGCCGTCGGCGACCAGGTGTTGAAGGCCGTCGCCGCCTGCGCGCGGGCGCGGCTGCGCGGCTCGGACGTGCTGGGCCGCCTGGGCGGCGAGGAGTTCGGCCTGGTGCTGCCGGCCACCGGCGCGGCCGGCGCGCGTCATCTGGCCGAACAGGTGCGCCAGGCCGTGCAGGCGCTGGAGCTGCACGGCGACGGCGGCCGGCCGCTGCGCGTGACCCTGTCCGCCGGTGTCGCCGAGGCGGCGCGCGGCGACACGCCCGAGACGCTGATGCATCTGGCCGACAAGGCGCTCTACCAGGCCAAGCAGAATGGGCGCAACCGGGTGGTGGTGGCGGATGAGTGGATGAGGAACTCGACGCTGCAGTCGGTGGTCGGCTAGAGGCTGCAGGCGCCGGCGGGGCTGGGCACCCCTGTCTGCCGACCGGTGAACCGTGGTACCTCCGGCCGGCCGAGGTCGAAATGGCTGAGCTGGTCGCTGCGCTGGTTGCAGACATACATCGTGCGGCCGGCGATGCAGGCGCTGCGCGGGTAGCTGCCGTGGACCCAGTGGTGGTCCAGCAGCCGGGGCTGGCGCGGCTCGGCCAATGACAGCACGCCGATGCTGTCGTGCAGGCGGTTCAGCGCATACAGATGTCGGCCGCCGGGCGCGACGATGAGGTCGGAGGCGTAGTTGGTGCCGGCAAAGCCGGCCGGCAGCACGCTGATCTCGTCGAGCAGGCGCGGGCCCTCGGCCGACAGCTCGACGGTGGACAGCGTGGACGACTCTTCCTGCAGCACGTAGAGCAGGCGCGGGTCGGCGGGGTGGAAAGCAAAGTGGCGCGGCCCCGAGCCGGGGCTCAGCGCCAGTTCGCGCGCGGCGCCGGCCGGCACGGTCGCGGTCAGCGGCCACGCCAGCAGGCGGTCGCGGCCGAGGTCGGTGCCGAGCAGCCAGCGGCCGTCGGGGCTGGCCTGGATCATGTGGGCATGCGGCGCCTCGTGGCCGCTGTTGGCCTGGCTGCCCGGCGGCGCCTTGGCGGCGCGCTGCGGACCGGGGCGGCAGTCGGGGCCGGTGCAGCTGGGCCAGCTCTCGGCGGCGCCCAGCCGGCCGTCGGCCCCCAGCGGCAGGGCGGCGAAGCGCGCATCGCCGTAATGCGCGACCCACAGCCGGCCGGCGCTCAGCGACAGATGGCAGGGCGAGGTACCGCCGCTGGGCTGGCGCTGCAGCAGCGTCAGCGCGCCGGCCTCATCCTGGGCGTAGACGGCGACATGGTTGGCAGCTTCCTCGGCGGCGTAGATGCGCCGGCCGTCGCTGGCCAGCCAGCTCGGGCTGCCGGCATTGGCCGTCACGCCGAGCGGCTTCAGGCTGCCGTCGGCGTCGATGGCAAAGCTGTAGATGCCGCGCCCGAGCGGCGCATAGGTGCCGACATGCAGGAAGCGGGGAGGCGGGGCTGCGAGGGCGGGCATCAGCGGCAGGGCGGCGAGGGTGAGGAGGTGGCGGCGTTGCATGGGATCTAGAGGCGCAGGCGGATGCCGGCGCGCAGCAGCAGTTTCAGCAGCACCAGCACGAGGCCGAGGAAGACGAGGCCGCGCGCCAGGCCGGCCCAGCCGGTGGCGAGGGCGTCGGGCCAGTGCCAGGCGGCCAGTGCCAGCAGCGCGGCCAGGATGAAGGGCATCAGATAGGCCAGCAGCGGATGGCGGGCGGCGTCGCCCAGCACGGCCAGCATCGCGCGGCCCGGCGCGGCGGTGGCCAGCGGGAGCAGGGCGAGGTAGAGCAGCAGCGTGGCGCCGGCGCAGGCCAGACCCCAGCTCGGCGTGGCGTGGATCTTGGACAGCGGAAAGTGTGGCCGCAGCGCAAAGCCGGCGGCCAGCAGCAGGAAGGCCAGCAGCAGCGCCCAGGTCGTCGCCCGGGTGGGCGGCCGGGGGCCGTGCAGCAGCAGGGCGGCGGCCAGACCGGCCAGCACCAGGGCGGTGTGGGTGGCATGCCCACCACCGCCGAGCTGGGGGGCGCCGAAGGCGAACCAGCCGACGCAGGCTGCGATGCCCCCGAGCGCCAGCGGCAGCCGTGCGCGCGGCGCCGCGGTGATGAAGAGCAGGGCGGCCAAGCCGTAGGCCCAGCCGATCAGGCCGAGGATGCCCCACCAGTGCAGGCCCATGCCGCCGGGATAGACGACGGCCAGCCCCGCCAGCAGCGCGATGCCGGCTGCGCGCCAGGGCCAGGCGAGCAGCGGCCCGCCGGCCACACTGCCCCAGATCAGGAAGACGCCGGCGAACGCCGCCAACAGCCAGGCCGAGCCGTTCAAGCCGGCCGGCGCCATCTCGGCATTGACCATGAAGAGGCCGGTGACGACCAGGGCCAGGCTGCGCCCGGCCGCATGGCGCAGCGCCGCGGCGGGGCCGCCGGCGTCGATGCGGGCCTGCAGTGCGAAAGGCAGCGACATGCCGACGATGAAAAGGAAGGCCGGGAAGACCATGTCGACGAAGCTCATCGCGTCGGCATCCGCCGGCATGTGCTTCGTCCAGGCCGGCAGCCCCGCCACGCCGGCCCATTCGTTGACGAGGATCATCACCGCGACGGTCAGGCCGCGCAGCAGGTCGATGCCGGGCCAGCGGGGAGCGGGGGCGCTTGATGTCATGGGCGCGGATTGCACAACAAAAAAGGGCGGCCCGGGCGGGCCGCCCCAAAAGCAGAGGCAGGAGACTGCCACCACGAGGAACGACAGGCCGGCCCGCTGAGGGGCCGGCTGGGCGGACGCCTCAGTAGCTGTAGCGCAGCACGGCCTGGTAGCGCTTGCCGGTGCGGTAGATGCCGCGGGTCAGCAACTCGGTCTTGGCGACGCCGGCCACGTCGGCGTAGTTGCGGTACTCGCTGTCCAGCAGGTTCATCGCGTCCAGGCCGAGGCTGAGGTGGTTGGTCAGCTTCAGGTTGGCGCTGGCGGCCAGGTCCTTGCTGCCGTCGGTGATCAGGAAGTTGCCGCGGTCGGCCTGCGTGTAGTACTTGGAGCGGTAGGTGTAGGTCAGGCGGGCGCTGAAGCGGTCGCTTTCATAGAAGGGACTCAGGCTGTATTGGTGCCTGGAGTTGAACGGCAGGTGCGAGCCGGCCTGGGCTGCCTTGGCGTCCGAGAAGGTGTAGGTGGTCAGCGCGCCGAAGCCCAGGCCGATGTTGGCCTGGAAGGCCAGGCTCGCGCCCCTGATGGTGGCGCTGCCGGCGTTATTGGGGCGCGATACGGCGTAGGTCGTGTTGGTGCGCTGGTTCTGGTTGTAGTGCACCTCCGGCTGCGTGGTGGTGAGCACGTAGTCGGAGACCTTCTTGTTGAAGATGGTGCCGGCCAGGATGGCGTTCCTCGCGAAGTACCACTCGGCCGAGAAGTCGAGGTTGGTGGACCGGTACGGCTTGAGGTTGGGGTTGCCGCCGCCGCCGGTGAGCGTCTGGTCGCCCAGCCACAGATAGCTGGACATGTCGCCGTAGTTCGGGCGCGACATGACCTTGGCCGCCGACGCGCGCAGCACCAGGTCGTTGCGCATCTCGTAGGCCACGTTCAGGTTGGGCAGGATGTTGCGGTAGCTCTTGGTCACCGTGGTCGGCGCGTACTTGTCGGCCGGGCAGGCCTGGCCGGTGGACACCGTGCAGGCCCAGCCGCCGCTTTCGGAGCTGGTTTCCACGACGCGCACGCCGAAGTTGCCGCGCAGCGAGTCCAGCGCGTAGTCGGCCTGCACGTAGGCGGCATCGACGACCTCCCTGACCGCCCAGGTGTTGGCGACGTAGGAGGGATCGCTGAACGTGGAGGGTGTCGGCATGGTCTGCCACGGCGCCAGCCACTTGCCGCTGAGGATGTAGCCGGCCAGAGCCTCGCCGTCGATGGTGTAGCGCCGGTTCAGGTCGCCGACGTTGCCGAAACCGCTGAGGTAGTTGTCCGGCAGTTGCTTGGGCGAGAACTGGCTGGCCCTGGCGTTGCCATAGCCGGCGACGGCGGCCAGCGTCACGCCGGCCATCGTCTGCGTGGTGTGGTGGGCGCGGTGCTTGGCGCCGAAGCGTAGCTGGTAGATGGGGCCGTCGAACTTGAGGCCGCCGTCCACCTGCATGAACTCTTCCTTGTCCACGGTGGGCTTGTTGACCATGTTGCCGCCCCAGCCGGGGTTCCAGGAGGGCAGGGTCGGGTCCGCACCCCAGCCGCCGTCGATCTGGAAGGCGGCCGGGTCCTTCAGCGGGTTGGTGCCGGTGATGGTCAGCGCGGGCGTACCGCTGGTGAGGTCGTAGCTGTAGTCGGACCAGCTCAGGAATTCGCCGAACACCTGCAGCTTGGTGCCGCCGGTGGCCTTGGAGAAGCCGGCGTGGAAGGAGGCGAACCAGCGGTCGTCCTTGTAGCTGCCCTTGAGGTCGTAGGACTTGGTGTCCACCGTGGCCTTGCGGTCGATCAGGTCGTACACCATCAGCGCGTTCTTGAACGTGCCCTTGGTGATGACGCCGCCGTCCACGGTCAGGTCGGTCATCTTGCCGAGGCTGTTCCAGCCGTTGCCCTGGAAGGCGAACATCGAGTGGCTGCGGTTGTTGTAGCCGGCCTTGACCTTGAGGGCGTTGAACTCGAAGTCGAGCTTGTCGCTGGCGCGGGCCTGCAGCGACAGCGACAGCGTGTCGCGCTCGCGGGTCTGCTGGAAGTAGTGCGCGCTGGTGGCGTTGGGCCCCACGGCATTCGGGTTGGCCGCCAGCGTCGTGGCGCAGCTGCCGATGCAGTTGCCGTTGCTGATGGAGCCGCCGTTGCCGCCGCCGGCGATGTAGTTGCTGCCCTTGACGGTGCCGTACGACTCCACGCCGTCACGGCGGATGCCTTCTTCGGAGCGCTGGGCCGAGAAGATGACGCCGAGGTTCCTGGCCTCGTTGCGCCAGCCGACCAGGCCGGCCAGGGTGGGCTCGCCCTTGCCGATGCGGTCGTTGTAGAGGTAGCCGACCGAAGCGGCCAGCGTCAGCGCCTTCTGGTCCAGCGGCTTGCGGGTGGAGATGTTGACGGTGCCGCCGATGGAGCCCTCGTCGAGCCAGGCTTCGGGCGACTTGTAGACCTCGACCTTGTTGATCAGCTGCGGGGCCAGCAGCGAGTAGTTGAAGGTGCGGCCGGGCTGGTCGGCGATGAACCAGTCCGCCGAGGCGATCGTCTGGCCGTTGATCAGCGTGCGGTTCAGCGCCGGGTCGGTGCCCAGGATGGACACCTTCTCGCCCTGGCCGAAGGCCTTGTCGATGGTGACGCCGGGGATGGTGGTCAGCGCCTCGGCGACGTTGGTGGCGGGCAGCTTGCCCACGTCCTCGGCGGTGATGACGTCGACGATGGCGTCGGCATTGCGCTTGGTCTGCAGGGACTTCTCCATGCTGGCGCGGATGCCGGTGACGACGACGGCCTCCAGGCTCTCCGTCTTCTTCGCGGCCTCCTGCGCCAGGGCCGGCAGGCTCAGGGACAGCAGCACGGCGGCTGCGATGGCGGACTGTCTGTGCATCGTCTTCTTCTCTGGCATGGTCTCTTCTCCGGGTGGGTGTTCAGCACCCCAGCGGGTGCATGAGGGGGACGCCAAACAGCTCACTGGCGCGTTGGTAGTAGGCGGCGCGCGCGGCGTTCTTGCGCCGTGCGTCGGGGTCGGCGGGCTTGTCGCACTCCAGCGGTCCGTTGATGGCGCGCGTCGTCGCGCCGAAGCCGGCGCCGGCGCGGATGGCAGCGTGCGAGGTCCTCGTGGACTCGCCCGGCTGCGTCATCCAGTACCACAGGGCGGTGCGCCAGGCCACGGTGGAGTCGCGCGCGACGCGGTCGGGGTCGCTCCAGAGGTCGATGCCGAGGAAGTCGCCGGCGGCCTTGTACTGGTAGTTCCAGCTCAGCTGGATCGGGCCGCGGCCGTAGTACTGCTGGCCCGCTGCGCAGGTCAGGCGCGCGTCGCTGCGGCAGTACTTGTCCCAGTTCTCGCGCTTGTACTCGCGCTGGGCGCGCAGCTGGTCGGACTCGTGGGCGATCTGGCCGAGGAAGGCGGCCATTTCCTGGCGGCGCTGGGTAGCGTCGCCCCAGTCGGCGAAGCCCGGCGTCTGGCGCACGGCCTCGACGAAGCCCTCGTAGCTGTAGAAGGCGATGCGCTCGGGGAACAGGGTGTCGAACTGGGCCCGCGTGGGCAGGAAGGGCGAGTCGGCCGCGGCGCACAGCGGCAGCAGCAGGGGGGCGATGACGAGGGCTCGGATCATGGCCGGGACTGTCTGCCCGGGCGCCTATGCGCTGCTTCAACGCCTTGTTAAGGCTGCCTTAACGCGGGCGGCGCCAGAATGCGCGCCATGCGCATCTGCCTGCTCGAAGACGATCTGGAACTGGGCCGCTCCCTGCAGGCCCTGCTGCAGAACGCCGATCACGAGGTGATGTGGCTGCGCCGCATCGCGGACGCGCGGCTGTGGATCGCCGAGGGCGGTTTCGATGCCGTCGTCATGGACCTCGGCCTGCCCGACGGCGACGGCATGGAGCTGCTGCGTTCGCTGCGCCGCAACCACCGCAAGCTGCCGCTGCTCGTCATCACCGCCCGCGACGCCATCGAGGACCGCCTCGATGGCCTGGACGGCGGTGCCGACGACTACCTCGTCAAGCCCTTTGCCGGCTCCGAGCTGCTGGCGCGGCTGCGCGCGGTGGCCCGGCGCAGCGGCGCCGACGGCGGCGAGCCCCAGCAGGCCGAATGGCAGCTGCGCGACCTGGTGCTGGACGAGCCGCGCATGGAGGTGCGCCGCGGCCAGGAGCGCGTGCCGCTGTCGCGCACCGAGTTCTGCATCCTGCTGACGCTGATCAAGCTGCCCGACCGCGTCGTCACGCGCCGCCAGCTCGAGAGCCGCTCGCCCAGCCAGATGGACGGTCGCAGCCTGGACGTGCACATCTCCAACCTGCGCCGCAAGATCGGCGAGGGCTACATCCGCACCGTGCGCGGCGTGGGCTACCTGGTCGAGCGCGAGGCTTGAGCGCCGCACCGCGCTCGCTGTTCCGCCGCAGCCTGGGCGCGGTGTTCGCCGTGCTCTTCCTGTGCTGGCTCTTCCTCGTCGCGCGCGAGCTCATCGACATCCGCGTGCTGCAGGTCAGGAACGGCCAGGCCGAGAACATCATGTGGGCCGAGCAGGCGCTGGAGCGGGCGCGCGACACCCATGCCGACGCGGCGCGCCTTGATGAAGCCCTGCTCGCCCTGGAGGGCATGCGCGAGCGCGAATGGCGCCTCAAGGGCCACCGCACGCCCTTCCGCCTGCTGCAGGTGCTGAAGAAGGACGTCGTGCTCGCCGAGCTGCTGCCCGACCTGACGGGCCGCGACCGCGTGCTGCCTGCCGAGTCCGTCCCCGGCCAGGACGAGCGCTGGCTCTACACCGAGGTGCGCGACGACGCCCGCGAGCTGGTCGTGCGCCGCTGGCAGGAGAGGCCGGGCGACTGGCACTTCAGCCTGGCGGGCCTGAGCTATTACGCCCGGCCCCTGCTCTACGGCCTGCCGCTGCTGGCCCTGCCGCTGTGGCTGCTGTTCCGCCTCGGCTTCGCGCCGCTCAAGCGCATCGGCGCGCAGATCTCCGCCCGCTCGGCCCAGGACCTGACGCCGCTGCCGGCCACGCCCTATGTGGAGCTGGCGCCCCTCGTCAATGCCGTCAACTCGCTGATGGCACGGCTGCAGCAGCGCCTGGACCGCGAGCATGAGTTCCTCGCCGACGCGGCCCACGAGCTGAAGACGCCGCTGGCCGTCATCCAGCTCAGCGCCGAGGGCATGGACCAGGCCGACATGCGCGCCCGCGACGAGGCGCGCGAGCGCCTGCGCCTGGGGGTGCAGCGCGCCACGCACACCGTCCACCAGCTGCTGGCCCTGGCTCGCTCCGGCGCCGACGCCCTGGACCTCAGCAAGGCCCGCCATGACCTGGTCGACCTGGTGCGCGAGCGCATCGCCCTGGCCAGCGGCCTGGCCGTCAAGCGCCGCATCGAGCTGGAGCTGGCGGCGCCCGAGCAGCTGATGCTGTGGCTGAACCGCGAGTCCCTGTGCAGCCTGGTCGACAACCTCGTCGACAACGCCATCAAGTACTCGCCGCTGGGCGGCCATGTGACGGCCGAGCTGGCCGAGACGCCGGACGCCGTCGTGCTCAGCATCAGCGACCAGGGCCCCGGCATCGCGCCCGAGCTGCGCGAGCGCGTCTTCGAGCGCTTCGTGCGTCTGCAGGGCGACCAGGACTGCCATGGCAGCGGCCTGGGGCTGACCATCGTCGAGCGGGCCGCCGCGCAGCATGGGGCAACGGTGGAGCTGCTGGACGGGCCGGGCGGGCGGGGGCTGATGGTGAAGGTCAGCTTTCCGCGCGCGGAGGCATGAGCCGCACCGAAGCCGCGCGCCTGGCGCTCAGCCGCGCTCGTAGTCCTGCAACAGGCTCCTCACCTTGGTGGTGATGATGTCCACCGCCGGACCGTTGGCGCCGTGCGGCAGGATGACGTCGGCATTGCGCTTGGTCGGCTCGATGAACTGCTTGTGCATGGGACGCACGGTTTCCAGGTACTGGTTCACCACCGACTCGGTGCTGCGGCCCCGCTCCGTGATGTCGCGCTGCAGCCGGCGGATGAAGCGCACGTCCGAGGCCGTGTCCACATAGATCTTCAGCGACATCATGTTGCGCAGCTTGGTGTCGTAGAGGGCGAACAGGCCCTCGACCACGATCACCGGCGCGGGCTTGACGGTGATGGTCTCGCTGGAGCGGTTGTCCGCCGCGAAGTCGTACACCGGCATCTCGATCGCCTCGCCTTTGCGCAGCGCGGCCAGGTGCTGGTTCATCAGCGGCCAGTCGAAGGCATCGGGATGGTCGTAGTTCTGCTTGCGCCGGTCTTCCGGCGGCATGTGGGACTGGTCGCGGTAGTAGTCGTCCTGCATGACCACCGCCACGTTCTCCGGCCCGATGTCGGCCAGCACCTGGCGCGTCACCGTCGACTTGCCGCTGCCGCTGCCCCCGGCGACACCGATGACGAAAGGTTTGTGAGGGGATTTGGGCATGGGGTCGTGGCGCGGGCGTGGATAGTGGGAACGGATTTTCGGGCAGGCGAGAGGATCTTGATCGGAGGGCAGTTCTGCTTGAGGGAGGCTGCGGCCCTTCGCCGCAACCCGTGCGGCAACGCGGGTTCCACCCCTAGCGGCCATTCGACGATCTTGGCTAGCTGGATGGAAGGCTGCCGTTCAACGTGCGAGGTCAGCGGGCCGCGAAGCCGTCCGCGGCAGCGACTGGTTGGCCCTCAGACCCGTGCGAGATTGGCCTATGTTCATGGGTCACCAGGATAGAGCGGGGACGGCCTTGAAAAGGACACCTTGCCATCCCGAGGAGGCACAGCCTTCAAAGGCCAAGCAACTGCGGAAGAGCAGGCGAGCGCGACGGCGATAGCCGTAGCGGCAGACAGCAGCGAAGTCCCGCTGAAGAAGCCCCAAAGGACCAAAGCTGAGATTGCGACTAGCTGGAACAGAACCGCAGCTGGAGCGGTGGCGATGGATGGCAGGAAACTGAACTCATCACAGCCCGCGCATCGCACCGGGCGCCGCTTGCTTGATCTGACTGCGGCAAGCACCGGTATTGATCGAGCGTGGCAATGCGGACAACGCTTCATGTGATGGCTAACGTCTGAATTCAGCCGACCAGCCAGCGAAGCTGGCGCAGGTCGGCTGCAATGATGGGTTCGGCGTCGCGAGACTCATTCGCCCCAACCAGTCCTGATAGAGGAGACGCCAGCTGCAACCGAAAGCAAGCTGACGCCAATGAGGAACGCTGAACCCAAGTGATAGAAGAATGGCATATCTGGTGAGAGACCGCCCTTGATCTTGATGGGCAAGCGATGCCACCAGGAGTAGCCGAAAGAAATCCCGCCGGCCAAACCGAGACAAAGGAAGCCGGCGCCTTGCAATGCGTGGACCGCTGCCGCGGATATGAAGGGCAAGAGTGAAACTAGAAGCGAGCCGAAACCCAAGGCGCCAAGTATTGCTAACGGCACTCTCAAGATCGAGTGAAAGTGCATGTCTCTCTCGATAGTCCACCGCGGATCGTGGCTCATGCGACGCCTAACTATTGGTTTATCCAGCACGCCGTGCCGCAGAACTCCGGCGCCTGCTGCTTAACCAACCCACCGGATTCGCGGTAAATCCATGTCCAGCAATCACTTTTGCCACGGCGCGCCGGAATTCTCGGCCATTAAATTGGCGGTGAATGCGGCGCCCATCGATTCGACTCTGCTATCCGGCAGAACACGGCGCAACGGTGGAAACTCCCCCGGCGCACGGTTGCCGAACCTCAGCGGCGCAGTGTGACGGTTGCTGCATGGCGGCCACTCATGGGCGGCCGCTCTGCCCGGTAGCGCACATCGACCAGGGCCGATGCGAAGGTCGGGTTCCGCTGCAAAGCGGTCCGCCTGCGCGCACAAGCCGCCCGCAACTTCAAAGCACCCGTCCTGCGCGGCCCCGCGCCTCACCTGCTTCCATCGCCACCTCGCCGTTGACCCACACGGCCTGCAGCCCGGTCGCGGCCACGCACGGCTCGCCATAGTCGGCGCGATCGGTCAGATGCTCGGCTTCGAACAGCACCAGGTCGGCCGCCCAGCCCTCGCGCAGCAGCCCGCGGTCCTTCAGCCCGAAGCGCTGCGCCGTCAGCCCCGTCATCTTGTGCACCGCCTGCTCCAGCGTCAGCAGCCCGCGCTTGCGGCCGTAGTGGGCCCAGACGCGCGGGAAGGCGCCCCACAGCCGCGGATGCGGGAAGCGGTCATGCGGCAGGCCGTCGGAGCCGATCATGGCCAGCGGGTGGGTGAGGATGCGGTCGACGTCTTCTTCGCACATCTGGAAGTAGCAGGCCCCGCCCGGCTGCAGGCGCGCCACCGCCTCGGCTTCGCTGCACGCCCAGTCGCGCGCAATGTCGGCCAGCCAGCGGCCGGCCAGATCGGGCCGGGCCTCGCTCCAGGTCAGGCGGATGGGCGTCAGGCCGTCGGCCAGGTCCTCGCGCAGCACCGTGGAGCCGGCCAGGTAGGGGTAGACGTCCAGGCCCAGCGCCTGCCGCTCGGCCAGGCGCTCGATCAGCGCCAGGGTCTGCAGGCTGCGCCCCCATTGCGCGCGGCCGGCGCATTTGTGGTGGGAGATGACGAGGGGCAGGCCGGCCGCGTGGGCGCAGTCGGCGGCCTCGGTGATGGCGGCCAGCACGCCGGCCATCTCGTCGCGCAGGTGCACGGCATAGACGCCGCCATGGCGCGCGGCGACGCGGGCCAGCGCCAGCAGCTCGGCCGCGTCGGCCGCCGCGGCGGGGGCGTAGAAGGTGCCGGAGGACAGGCCGGCCGCGCCCTGCTGCATGGCCTCGTCGAGCAGGGCGCACATGGCCGCGCGCTCGGCCGGCGTGGCGGGGCGGTCCAGTTCGCTCATGCAGCGCAGCCGCAGCGCCGTGTGGCCGACCAGGCCGACCGCATTGACGGCCGGCCGCGCCGCGTCGACGGCGGCGCGCCAGTCGGCAAACGAGGCATGGCGGAACTGTTCGCGCGCCAGCAGGTTCAGCGGCGGCGGCGGGTCGGCCGTCACGAGCGGCGCCAGCGAGATGCCGCAGTTGCCGGTGACGACGGTGGTCACGCCCTGGGTCAGCTTGGGCAGCATCGCGGGCGCCGTGATCAGCGCCGCGTCGTCATGGCTGTGGGCGTCGATGAAGCCGGGCGCCAGCACCAGGCCACTGCAGTCGCGGCGCGGGCCTGATGCCTCCAGCCGGCCGCCGATGGCGGCGATGCGGCCCGCCTCGATCAGCAGGTCGCCAGGCCAGCCGGGCGCGCCGCTGCCGTCGACGATCAGCGCGCCCTGCAGCAGCATCAGGCGAAATGGGTGGTGATGGCGTCGACGACGCGGTCGTCCTCGTCGACGACGGCCATCCAGGCCCATTTGTCGAAGGTGGTGCAGGGGTGGGAGGGGCCCAGGGCCACGCGCTCGCCGACCGCAGGCCCGCCGGCCGTGGCCGGGTCCCAGCGCAGATAGGCGTGCTGGTCGTTCAGGCCCGTGACCTGCCAGCCGGCCGGCGCCTTCATGCGCTCGTCGTCCTGCAGATGCCAGACCGGCACGGGCCAGCCCTGGTCGAAGGACAGGTCGCGCCGGCCGGCGTTCAGCAGGGCGAGGCCCGGCTCGGGGCAGGACAGCACCTCGGTCCAGACCTCCAGCGCCGGCTGCAGGCTGGGCGCGCCGAGGGGCGTCCCCATGCGTTCGTCCATGGCCTGCATGTAGCGGCCGTAGTGGGCATGGTCATGGCAGACATAGCAGCCCGAGCGCAGCAGGCCCAGGCGCTGCGGCCGCGCGGCCAGCACCGGCGCAACGAGGTCGAACAGCGCCGAGCCGCCGCCGCTCAGCCACAGCGGCTGCACGTCGATCAGGCCTTCTGCCTCGATGGCGGCCAGCAGGGCCTCGATGCGGGCCTGCCAGGCCTGCATCAGGGCCACGTCGGGCGCGGTCTCGCCCTGCACCTGCAGGCCCTCGTAGAAGCCGATGCCGCGCAGGCGCAGGGCAGGGTGGGCTTGCAGGGCGCGCGCCAGGGCCAGGGCGGGGCCGTGCTCGCGCAGGCCGCAGCGCCTGTCGCCGAGTTCGATCAGCACGTCCAGGCGCGCCTCGCCGGCGCCGAGCCGCGCCCAGTGCGCGGCGATCAGATCGAGCTGGGCCTGCGAGTCGACGAAGAAGGCCAGCTCCACGCCGGCATGGCGGCGGCGCAGGTCCAGCAGCTCGGCCAGGTCGGCGGCGGCGACGACCTGGTTGGCGATCAGCGCCCGCCGCGCGCCCGCGGCCAGGCCCAGGCGCAGCTGGTGGACGTTGGCGAAGGTCAGCCCCCAGGCGCCGGCGTCGAGCTGGCGGCGGAAGAGCTGGGGGCTCATGGTCGTCTTGCCATGCGGCGCCAGCTGCACGCCGCGCGCCGCGGCGAAGTCCTGCATCCAGCGGATGTTGTGGGCCAGGGCGTTCCGGCGCACGACGGCCAGCGGCGTCGGCAGATCGCCCAGCGTCCAGCCGCGCCCGGCCACCTCGGCCAGCGGCAGCGGCGGCTGTAGCGCCGGGAAGCCTTTCAGCCACGGGCCCAGCCAGCCGGGGCGCGGTGTGTCGTCGTCGCTCATGGCGCCATCATCGCGCCGCTGTCTGAAGGGCGTCTAAAGGCGGCGCTTGCGCGGCGCGCCGGGCCCCACCAGACTGCCGCCATGACTGCACTGACCTTCCTCGGCGCCGAGCCCACGGCCAGCGACCGCCAGCCCCGCCCCCTGTCGCCCGCCGTGCGCGCCGGCGACTTCGTCTATGTGTCCGGCCAGGTGCCGGTGGACGCCGAGGGCCGCATCGTCGACGGCGGCATCGAGGCCCAGACCCGCCAGGTTTTCGCCAACCTCGAAGCGGCGCTCGCCCTGGCCGGCGCCACGCTGGCCGATGTCTGCAAGACGACGGTGTGGCTGGAGGACGCGCGCGACTTCGGCGCCTTCAACCGCGTCTACATGGGCTACTTCCCGGCGGCCAAGCCGGCGCGCTCGACGGTGGAGTCGCGGCTGATGATCCCGGCCCGGGTCGAGATCGATGCGGTAGCGTATCGGCCGCTGGGCCCAGGGCGCTGAGCCGACATGCAGAGGCGCCGACACGGAGGGGCCAGTTACTTGGCCTTGGCCCGGTTGTGCTTCACCGCCGCGCGCACCAGCGCCTGGAACGCCGCCTCGTCCAGCTCATCGGCCGGCCCGAAGTCGATGGCCCGGCGCACCTTGCCCTCCAGGCTGGCATTGAACAGGCCCTCGGGATCTTCCAAGGCGGCGCCATGCGGAAAGGTCAGCTTGACCTTGGCCTTGTAGGTCTCGCCGGTGCAGAGGATGCCGGCGCATTCCCACGCCGGGCCGTCCCATTTCCAGGTCTCGAGGACGCCGGCATCGGCGGCGAGGATCAGGCGGCGCAGGCGCTTCAGCGTGTCGGCACGCCAGTCGCCGAGGGCTGCGATCTTCGCGTCGATCTGTTGGGAGGGCGATGTATGGGCCATGGTTCGGTTACTGGCGATGACGCCGCATTGTGTTGCCAGCTCGCCGGCACGCGAACGAACGGCCGGTGCTCATGGCGGCTTCGTCTGCACCTCGTCGGACACCACCGTGCCGTTCACGACGCCGAAGATCCGATAGCGCTCGTGCTGGTGTCGGCCAGAGAACAAATCCTGCTTCACGATCGCGCCCTGTGGCAGCACGATGCGGCCGGAGAACCAGGTCGCGGCCATCGGCGCCGCGCGCCCGTCAAAGAGAGATGCCAGCGGGATGGGCCGGGGCGCGTCGCTGCACGGATCCGACTCGATGGACAACAGGATGAGCTGCCGGCCTTCGATGGACCAGTTGGCGCGAAAGCCGTGCCAGGAACCGCTGCAGTCGGTGGTTCCGAGCAGGGGATACAGGCGGGCGCGGAACGCTGCGTCCTCCAACAGCGGCCGCAGCGGTGCCGAGAAGATGGGCGCCGTCTCGCCGTCCACCCACAACGTGTCGGGTATCTGCGGCGTGGCCATGCAGGCCGATGCAGCGACAGAGATCAGAAGTGCCGGCGTCAGATGTCGCATGGGGCAGTCGAAGGGCCGCGGGGAATGTCCGGGCGCCATTCTGGACGACGCCTGTCTTGAGGCAATCTTCAGATTGGCTTGATGTGGCTCCAAGGGGAGGCGGCCGATGATGGCCGGATGCTCCTGGACGAGATCGCCGCCGCCCTGCTGCCGGGCCCGCAAGCCCTGACCGCGCTGCCCGGCCGGGGAGCGGCGGTGCCGCGTGACGACGCGGCGGGGCTGCTGCGATTGAGCCGGCCGCGTTCGGCGCCGCGGCTCCCGCGCCTGGGCGACGACGAATCCTTCCGCCTGACGCTGACGGCCCAGACCGCGCGACTGGACGCGGCCACGCCGGCCGGCGTCAGCCATGGCCTGCACTGCCTGTCCCAGCTCTGGCATGCGGCGCGCGAGGCCGGCGCGACCGAGCTGCCGGCCCTGCAGATCGACGATGCGCCGCGCCATCCCTGGCGCGGCCTGCTCGTCGACGTCGCGCGCCGGCCCCTGCCCTTCGAGGCCCTGCTGGGCCTGCTCGACGGCATGGCGGCCGCGCGGTTGAACGTGCTGCACTGGCATCTGACCGACGACCAGGCCTGGCGGCTGGAATCGCGCTGCCATCCACGCCTGCAGGAGTGCGCCAGCGGCGGCTTCTTCTACACGCTGGACCAGGCGCGCCGCCTCGTCGACGAGGCCGCCGTGCGTGGCATCCGCGTCGTGCCCGAGCTGGACCTGCCGGGCCATTGCTGGGCGCTGGGCCTGGCCTATCCCGAGCTGCTCTGCCCGCCGGCGCCGCGCGAGGCGCAGACGGGCTTCGGCATCTTCGGCGCCGCCGTGAACCCGGACGCCGAGGCCCTCTACGCGGTCCTCGACGGGCTGCTGGCGGAATGGGCCGAGGTCTTCCCTGATCCCTTCATCCATCTCGGCGGCGACGAGCTGGCACCCACGGCGTGGGCCGAGCCGGCGCGCCTGCAGCAGGTCTTGCTGCGGCGCCTCGGCGCCCTGCTGGACCGCCATGGCCGCCGCCTCGTCGCCTGGGACGAGATGGGCCAGGCCGCGGCCCTGCCGCCGGGCAGCCTGCTGCAATGCTGGCGCGGCGAGGAGGCCCTGCGCCTCGCGCCCGCCGGCCTGGCGGGGCGGCTGCGCAGCGCCGGCTTCTATCTCGATCAGATCCACCCGGCGGCCTACCACTGGCGCCGGCCGCTGCGCCTGCCGGCCCGGCCCACCGCGCCCGCAGACGGCGCCGGGGGCTGGCGCCTGCAGGCGGCCGTCGGCAACTGGCGGGTCGAAGGCCGGCTGTGGTCGGGCGGTGAAGGCGCCCGCCTGCATCTGCGCAGCTCGGGCACGCTGGACGAATGGCTGGCGCCGCAGCCTGTCGGCCCGGGGCGCTGGCGGGTCGACAGCGACCTGGGCGAGCTGGAGCTGTGGGCGCCGGTGGAGGGCGCCTCTCACGGCTGGCTGCGCCTGGGCGCGCTGCGCCAGCCCTGCGACTGGCGGGCGCTGGACGGCGAGGTCCCGGCCTGGCCGGCCGAGGCACCCGCCGCGACGGCGCCGCTGCTCGGCGGCGAGGCGGCGCTGTGGGGCGAGCTGGTCGAGGCGCCCCAGCTTGCACTGCGCTGCTGGCCGCGTGCCCTGGCCGTGGGCGAGCGCCTGTGGAGCGATCCCGACGGCGACGACCCCCGGCTGGCGCAGCGCCTGGCCGCCGCGCAGCGCTGGCTGGTCGCCACCGGCCGCATTCCCGCCGACCCGGCGGCGGCGCTGTTCGAGGCCCTCTGCCCCGACCCCGCCGACCGCGCCCGGCTGCGCGCCCTGGCCCTGTGGCTGGAGCCCGCCTCCGGCTATGGCCGCCAGCATGCCAAGAAGGCGGCGGGCCGCTATCACCAGGGCGAGGCCCTGGACCGCCTGGCCGACGCCCTGCCGGCCGAGAGCCCGCTGATGGCGGCGCTGCAGGGCGAGCCGGCCTGGCGGGCCGCCCTGGACGAGGCGCGGGGCGAGCTGCCCGCCTGGCACGCGCTGCTGGCCGCATCGCCCAAGCTGGCGCCGGCCCTGCCGCTGCTCGACGTGCTGGCCGACCTGTTCGAGCTGGGCCTGGCGCTCTGGTCCGGCCACCGGCCGGCCGATGCGCAGCAGCGCCTGCACAAGGCCGCGGCCGTCGTCGACGAGATGCTGCCCGCCCTGGTGCAGCCGCTGCAGCAGCGGCTGGACGCGCCGTGATGCGGGCCCTGGTGCTCTCGCTGCTGGCCGGCAGCGCGCAGGCCGCCGACCTCGAGCTGCTGCATGCCTGGACCTCGGGCAGCGAGGCCGCCATGGTGACCGAACTGAAGGCGGCCGCGCGGCGCGGCGGCGTCGAGCTGAAGACGACGGTCGTGGCCGGGGCGTCCAATGCCAACACACTGCTGAAGGCGCGCTTCCTGTCCGGCCATCCGCCGACCCTGGCCCAGACCGACAAGCCGCTGCGCATCTGGGCCGAGGCCGTGCCGCTGGCCGACCTGGGCGAGGCGGTCAACGCGCGTTTCGCGGCCCTTCCGCATGCCGTGGCCGCCGAGCTGCGCGACGCCCGCCAGAAGCCCGCCGCCGTGCCGCTGAACGTGCACCGCCTCAACACGCTGTGGAGCAACCAACGCCTGCTGCGCGCCCATGGCCTCCGGGTGCCGCAGGATTGGGACGAGTTCCACACGACCGCCGCCCGGCTGCGCGAACGGGGCCTGCTGCCGCTGGCCATCGGCAGCTCGGCGGGGCAGAAGCTCAGCCTCTTCGTCGCCGTCGTGCTGGGCCGCGCGGGGCGCGACTTCTTCGAGCGCGCCCTCGTGCAGGCCGACCCGGCGCTGCTGGCCGGCGAGCGCATGCGCGAACTGCTGGCCGAGTTCCGCCGCCTCAAGGCCTATACCGATGCCGGCCAGGTCAGCCGCGACTGGGCCGGCGCGACGGCCCTGCTGCTGCAGGGGCGGGCGGTGTTCCAGTTCACCGGCGACTGGGCCAACGGCGAGTTCCAGAAGGCCGGCTGGCGGCCAGGGCCGGACTACGACTGCACGGCCGCCCCCGGCCATGGCGGCCTGCATTACTTCGAGTTCGACCGGCTGGTGTTCTTCGCCCAGCCAGCGCGCCTGGGCGCCCAGCAGCGCCTGGCCGGCCTGCTCCTGGATCCCGTCACCGCGACGACGCTGGCGCGGCTCAAGGGCGGCATCCCGGTGCGGCGCGACGCCGACCTGTCCGGCTTCAACGCCTGCGCCCAGCGCTCGGCGGCGGACTTCCGCGCCGGCGAGGCGCGCGGCGAGCTGGTGCTGGCGCTGAGCGCGCGCATGGGCGAGAGCGCCTACGGCGGCCTGCGCGACCTGCTGTCGGCCTACTGGGCCAGCGAGCGCATGACGGCAGCGCAGGCGCAGACACGGCTGGCCCAGGCCCTGAGGCAGGTGGACTGATGAACGAACGTCGCACCGCCCTGGCCTGCCTGGTCCCGCTGCTGCTGGTCGGCGCCGTCTTCTTCTACGGCTTCCTGCTGTGGACGGGCTGGCTGTCGCTGACGCGTTCCAACCTGCTGCCGAGCAACGATTTCGTCGGCCTGCAGCAGTACGAGCGCCTGCTGCTGGACCCGCGCTGGCAGGCGGCGTTGTGGAACCTGCTGCGCTTCGGCCTCGGCTTCGTCGTGCTGCCCCTGGCGATCG
>Ga0164290_1002011_pt1 | contig 18734 bp, 15 predicted proteins | sample Micstemetagenome_FD_108782 | JGI IMG/M metagenome (GOLD analysis project Ga0164290, IMG submission 108782) | Contaminated culture microbial community from soil near Moab, Utah, USA - Microcoleus steenstrupii SON62 (Illumina Assembly) | ecosystem: Environmental > Terrestrial > Soil > Soil crust... | reverse complement strand
CCTGATGGCCACGGTCAAGGGCGACGTCCACGACATCGGCAAGAACATCGTCGGCGTCGTGCTGCAGTGTAACAACTACGAGGTCATCGACCTGGGCGTTATGGTGCCGGCCGACCGGATCCTCGACGCCGCGGTCGAGCACAAGGTCGACATCGTCGGCCTGTCGGGCCTGATCACTCCGTCTCTGGACGAGATGGTGTTCGTGGCGCGCGAGATGGAGCGGCGCGGCTTTTCCATTCCCCTGCTGATCGGCGGGGCGACGACCAGCCGGACCCATACGGCGGTGAAGATCGAACCGGGCTATCGCAGCGGCTCGACAACCTATGTCATCGACGCCTCGCGGGCCGTCGGCGTGGTCTCGGGCCTGCTGTCGAAGACCGAGCGCGCGAAGAACGAGGCCGCCACGCGCGACGAATACGTCCGCATCCGCGAGCAATATGCCCGCGGTCAGGAGGTCAAGGCGCGGGCGTCACTGCCGGCCGCGCGCGAGAACCGGTTCCGGCCCGATCCGTCCACGCCCCTGCCCTGCGCGCCGTCCTTCCTCGGCGTGCGCGCCTTCGACAGCTGGGACCTCGGCGATCTGGCCGACCACATCGACTGGACGCCCTTCTTCGCCAGCTGGGAGCTGATCGGCCACTATCCGCTGATCCTCGAGGACGAGATCGTCGGCGAGGCCGCGCGCGACCTGTTCAAGGACGCCCAGGCGATGCTGAAGCGGATCGTCGACGAGAAATGGTTCACGGCGAAGGGCGTGGTCGGCTTCTGGCCCGCCAACGCCGTCGGCGACGACATCGTGGTCTGGGCCGACGAAAGCCGCACCGCCGAAGTCGCCCGCTTCCACACCCTGCGCCAGCAGATCAAAAAGTCGAACGGCAAGCCCAACCTGGCCCTGTCGGACTTCGTCGCGGAGAGGGGGCAGGACTATATCGGCGCCTTCGCCGTCACCGCCGGCCATGGTGAGCTGGAGATCGCCAAACGGTTCAAGGACGCCGGCGACGACTATTCGTCGATCATGGCGACCGCACTGGCGGACCGTCTCGCCGAGGCCTTCGCCGAAGCCCTGCACAAACAGGTCCGGACCGAGCTGTGGGGCCATGCGCCGGAGGAGCAGACGACGGTCGAGGACCTGATCGCCGAACGCTATCAGGGCATTCGCCCGGCGCCCGGCTATCCGGCCCAGCCCGACCACACAGAAAAGGCGACCCTGTTCCGGCTTTTGCAGGCCGAGGACAACGCCGGCATGGCCCTGACCGAAAGCTTCGCCATGACGCCGCCGGCGTCGGTGTCGGGCCTGTATTTCGGGCACGCCGAGAGCCACTATTTCGGGGTCGGCAAGATCGATCGCGATCAGGTCGAGGACTACGCCGGCCGCAAGGGGTGGACCGTCGAACACGCCGAACGCTGGTTGTCGCCGATCCTGAACTATGAGCCGGGTGCAGCGCCGCGCGAAGCGGCCGCCTGACGCCTATTCGAGGCCGACGTCCGCGGGCGTGGCCGGTGCGGTGGTGACGTTCCCGCGAATCCGGCGGGCGGCATGCTCGCACCGGCCGGGCAGGCCGAAGAACAGGCCGAAGGCCTGGCTGCGAACCGACTCGTCCGCACCCGCCAGCGGGGCCCATTTGGCGGTGGCTTCTGCAGCGGCGGCGGCGGCGGCGGCGCGGCTGGCCGCGGTCTGGCGCGGCTCGGCGGCGTTCAGCGCGCCCCGAAAGTCCGCCGCCTCAAGCTTGCCGAGACGAATGATGTCGCGGTCAAGGTCGTCCGCCGTGGCCAGGGTCTCGCCGAGTGCAACATGGCCGTTCACAAGGGCCTCGCACCACGCCACGAGCGGATAGTCCGCCTCGGGCGCGCCGCGGGGCATGGGGTTGGCGTAGGCGACGGCCTCCCGGAAGCGCTGGTTCTCCCCCGCGTCGCTCGCTGGGGCGGTGGACATGACGCCCGCGTCCTGCGGCGACGGGGTCTGGGCGGTGAGCACAAGGGCGGAGACGAGGCTGAGAAGCATGAGAAATTCCACGGTCATGTGACGGCAAGGTCCGGCCGCAACGCTTGAACAGGGCAGATGGTTTTTCTGCGGCGGCGCTCCGGTCAACAAAAAGGGCGGCGGACCCGAAGATCCGCCGCCCCAGATGGTCTCGACGTCAGGCCTAGAAGTTGGCGGTGACACCGAAGAAGAAGTAACGGCCGAGCGCATCGTACAGCTGCGGGTAGGTGTTGCCGTTGCCGGTCGTACCCACGCTGTAGGACAGTTGCGGATCGTTATCGAACACGTTGTTGACGCCAGCCCGGAGCGTGACGGTGTCCCGCACTTGCCAGGTCGCCGCCAGGTCGAAGTAGTTCTCGGCGTCGAAGTACCGGTCGAGACGGGCGCCGCCGTTGTTCAGCGAGCCGTCAGCCGGGCTCAGAACGCCAAGCTCGACTTCACCGAAGTGACGCCAGGTGCCCGAGATGTCGAGATCCCAGGGCGTCATCCAGGTCATGCGAGCGCGATGACGCCACTCGGGGTTCGGAACACCGCACTGGTTGGCGTAGAACCCGGCGCAGTCATAGACCGAGGCTGCACCGCCGAGACCCGTGTCGGTCACCAGCTCATTGAGATAGGTGCCGACGAACGAGAAGCCGAGCGATCCGAGCTCGTTGATGCCCCAGTCCTCCAGCGGCACGTTGTAGTTAGCGTTGACGTCGATGCCAGAGGTCTTGAAGCCACCAATGTTGGTGTTGATGTCCAGGACGCTGGCGTCGCCAACCCAAAGCGTGCCGTTCCCGGGGTTGCGGTTGATCAGAGCGCACGAGCTCGCGTTGCCCTGGTTGTAGCAGAGGTCGAGGATGTTCTGGGCGCCGGTCGTCTGGATGGCCTGGTCGACCTCGATTTCGAACCAGTCAACCGAGACATTGAAGCGCGGCAGGAACGAAGGCTCCCACACCACACCGAAGGTGACGGTGTCGGCTTCTTCCGGGTTCAGGTTGGTGTTGCCGCCCTGGGTGAAGTTGTACTGGCCAGCGGGGCTTTCGAGGTTGCCACCGGTCGATTGACCGGGGGTGACCTGCCAGGGGTTGGTGCCGATGCAGGAGGCCGGCACCGGACCGGCGCCTTCGGCCGCACGGCCGGGGGCCGAGCAGGGATCGAAGTCCATGTCGAACAGGTTCAGACCCTGGGCGGTGAACAGTTCGATCACGTTGGGAGCCCGCACGGCGCGCGAGTAGCTGGCGCGGAAGCGGATGTCCTCGACCGGAGCGTAGTCGGCGCCGAGCTTGTAGGTATCGGTGCCGAAGTTTTCGTACTCCGAGCGACGATAGGCGCCGTCGATCGAGGCCGAATACGCCCAGGGCTGCTCATCGGCCAGCGGGATCTGGAACTCGCCGAAGACTTCAGCGACGTCGGTATCGCCCGTGAACCCGATCGTCGGGCCGCCCTGGCCCGCGCCGTCATTGGTCTGGAAGGCGGTGTCGGTGACCGAGCCGAGGTAGTCACGGCGATACTCGGCGCCGAACGCCACCTGGACGGTGCGCGACGCAGTCGGCAACGACCAGCCTGTGTCTCCGGTGATCGCGGCGGTGATGACCTGTTGGGTGGTCTCACCGGTCTGGATCAAGGGGATCTGGAGGTAGTCGAGCGCCGCTTCGGTCACGCCGCCCGGGGTGAAGACATCGTAAGGCACGCAGGTCGCGTCGATGCCGGTGCCGCCCTGTGCGACCGAAGCGGCCGACCGGCAGGTGGGCGTGCCGCCGACGTCGATGACGTCAAGCGCGCGACCGAGGCGGGTCACCGAGAAGTCGTTCAGGTAGGTACGGGCCAGACGGACACGCGAGAACTGCGCGGCGATGTCGTAGTTCCAGCCTGAGGTGATCTCTCCGCGCAGGCCGACGACGCCGCGGTAGGACTGATAGTTCAGGCTGTCTTGACGACCGCCGCCTTCGACGTTCCGGCGACCGATGTAGAACGGTACGCGCGCCTGGTTGCCAGCTGTGACCGGATCCGGATCAACGGCCGCGCCGCAGCCGATCAGGCCGGACTGCTGAGCGGACAGAAGCGGGTTGTCGCAGTTGATGTCAGCCGTGTTGAAGAAGCTGCCCGACGGGGCGATTTGCGCCACCGACGAATAGTCGGAGAACATCAGCTGGGCGAAGACCTCAGTCTTGTCGTTCACTTCGTACCGGCCGAAGGCGCCCATCGTGTAGCGCTCGTCCGGGCGCTGGTAGTAGTTGATCGGGCCGAAGTTGTAGGCGTTGTTGTCGCCGACGTAGGGCACGAAGGTGCGGCCTGCGCCCAGGGTGTAGGCGTAGCTCGGGCCGCCCGTGCCGAAGTTGGTGAACTGGCCGGGGAAGGATGTGCCGGAACCGCCGCAGGCGTAGGTCGTGGGACCCGAGGCGGCGGTCGGCGCAGCCAGCGAACAGGCCGAGTAGTCACGGTCGCGCTGGAGGATCGGATTGTTGTTGCGATAGCCGGCGTAGGCCATCAGGTTGCCGCGGCCGTCGGGCGAAGACACGCCGAGGGTCACGTTCACCGAGCGGCTCTCGCCGTCGGAGACATTGTCGTCCGGCAGCTGGAACTGCCCGGGGTTGGTCAGGCCGCGGCGGGCGACTTCGGCACGCACGTTGCCGACGCCGTCATAGTCGTTGTTGTGCTGATAGAAGCCGTACTGGGCGTCGATCTGGAGGCCTTCGAAGTCCTTCTTCATGATGAAGTTGACGACGCCGGCGACAGCGTCCGAGCCGTAGACGGCGGAGGCGCCGCCGGTCAGGACTTCAACACGCTCGACCAGTTGTTCCGGAATCTGGTTCAGGTCGGCCGCGTCGTCGTTCGGCGAGCCGTAGCCCATCCGGCGACCGTCGATGAGCACCAGAGTCCGCGAAGAGCCGAGGTTGCGCAGGGACACCGTGGCCGTTCCCGATGCGCCGTTCGCGACCGTGGAGTTCTGGGCGGCGAAGGCTTGCGGCAGCTGGGCGATCAGATCCTCGACCCGGGTCACGCCGGCGACGTCGATATCCTCGCCGGTCACCTGCGTCACCGGGCTGGTGGTCACGAGGTTGGTCTGCGGGATACGCGAGCCGGTTACGATGACATCGTCGAGTTCCGCGTCCTGAGGCGCGTCCTGGGCCATGGCCGGCGCGGCGAAGGCGAGAGCGGCGAATCCGCCGATCATCGTCGTCGACAGCAGCCGATTGCGGATTTTCTGGGTTCTCAAAGGTCGTCTCCTGATGTTCGGCGGCATCCGGAATCCGGCGCCGCCGCGGCCTTAGAATGGAATATTCCCTTCCCCGCGGACGGAATCCGACCGCAGTTGAGCAAAGGTTATGCGCCGCACGCCGGTATCCGCCAGCCAAATTACTCAGCTGTAATCCTGTGGAAGCGTAACTGTCGTATTTAGGCCACGATACCGACACAGCCGCTGTTGCAGGCGCGAGTTGACGGTGGCGGCGTCTTGGCCGACTTAAGGCCGCACCCCCCTGGGCGTTTTCGAGCTTGACCCGATGTCATTGATTTCCGGCTTCTCCGCCCTGGTGGCGGCCTCCGTTATGTCGGGACAGGCCGTGCCGCCCCAGGAACGGCCTGAATCCCTCGCGCGGCTGATGGCCTGCCGCTCCATCGCCGACGATTCCGCCCGCCTCGCCTGTTTCGACGCCTCGGCCGGCGCGCTGGACACCGCAGAACGATCGGGCGAGGTGGTGATGATTGATCGCGCGGGCGTCGCCGAGACCCGTCGCCAGCTGTTCGGCTTCGAGATGCCGTCCCTGCCTCGCCTGTTCGGCCCGGACAGCGCCGCCGCCGAACTCGATTCGATCGAGACGACCCTGCGGAGCGCCTCCCTGGTGGGCGAGGGTCGGTGGATCTTCCGGCTGGAGGACGGCGGCGTGTGGCGTCAGATCGACTCCGAACGCGTCCGTTTCGAGAACCGCCCCGGCGAAGCGGTTCGGGTGCGCAAGGCCAGCCTGGGCAGCTTCCTGCTCACCGTCGGCGGCAGTCGCGCCGTCCGGGTGCGGAGACAGTAGGGGTGTCGCCTCGCCCCCTTTCGGCGACCGTCTGGGCCTCTCCCCAGCTCTCTCCCGACGCCCTGCCGGACCTTGCCGCGGCGGGGATCAGGCGAATCATCAGCAACCGACCCGACGGCGAGGATTACGATCAGCCCTCGGCCGCAGAGATGGAGGCTGCGGCGTTGGGAGCCGGCCTGTCCTTCGCCTGGGTTCCGATCTCCGGACTGCCGGGTCCTGACCAGGTCGCGGCGATGGCTGGCCTGCTCGCGGAGCCGACTCCAACGGTCCTGTTCTGCCGCTCGGGCATGCGGTCTGCGGCGGCGTGGGCCATGGCGGAACGATCGAGAGGCGCGGACGCGGACGAACTGCGCGCCGCCGCCGCCGCCGCGGGCTACGATCTCGGACGGGCGCCGTTGTGACTTGCTAGCGCCCGATCGCTACACGGGCGGCGTAGGGCGCCGGCTCGGGCGTGCAGGACGCCACGGCAAGCTGGATCGCCATGAGACACAGGAAGGCCGCCGCGATGGGCTGGAGCCGATTTGAGACAGCCAGGGCGATGGAAACGGCCACTTGGGGCACTCCGCGGAAGGTTTGCCACGGCCTGACGCAAGGCCCGGGCCGCGCGCGATGATCCCGTTCGTCGCCTCCCCGGCCTTCGAATACGGCCGCGCCGACGCCGTGTCGCCGCTGATCCGGCGCGTCATCGCGAACAATCCGGGGCCCTTCACCTATACCGGGACCGGCACCTATATCGTCGGCCGGGCCGAAGCCGGGGCGGCCGTGGCCGTGATCGATCCCGGACCGGCGGACGACGCGCATCTGGCGGCGCTGCTGGCGGCGGTCGGGGGACAGACCGTCAGCCATGTCTTGGTGACGCACACCCACCGTGATCATTCTCCCCTCGCCCGGCCCTTCGCCGAGGCCGTCGGCGCTCCGGTTTTTGCAGCGCGTCCGCCGGTGGTCACGGTCCACGCCGCAGGCGGTCCGGACGAGGACGACGACGAGGCCTTTTCGCCGGACGTCGTGCTGACCGGCGGCGAACGGCTGCGTGGCGACGGCTGGCGGATCGAGGCCATGGCGACGCCTGGCCATGCGTCGAACCACATGGCGTTCGTGCTTGAGGATGAAAACGCCCTGTTCAGCGGCGATCACGTGATGGGCTGGTCGACGACCGTGGTGGCGCCGCCTGACGGGGACATGGCGGCCTATATGGCCAGTCTGGACGCCGTGATCGCGCGCGACTTCGCTGTCATCTGGCCGACTCACGGCGCGCCCGTCACCGATCCGGGTCCGTTCCTGCAGGCATACCGGTCCCATCGCATCGCGCGTGAGGCGCAGGTGCTGAGCCGGCTTGCGGCCGGCGACCGCACGATCTCCACAATGGTTCCGGTGCTCTACGCCGCTGTCGATCCGCGCCTCTGGCCGGCGGCCAGCCTGTCGGTCTGGGCCCATCTGATCGCGCTCGAACAGGCAGGACGGGTCCACGCCGCGCCGGGTCCGGTGATCGGCGCCGAGTGGTCGCTCGCCTGAGCCTCAGCCGGCCGAGCGCAAGGTCTCGCTGATGGCAGTGGCCAGACGGCAGGCTTCGCCGCCATGGGGACGGTGGTCCCGGGCCGCGACCCGGATGTCCGTCCGGCCCGGCCGGATGCGGATCACGGCGTCGTGGTCGAATCCGAACCAGAAGCCCTCCCGGCTCCCGTCGGCGCGGCCCACGCCTGCGCCGCGCAAGGTGAAGCCGGCCTGTTCGAGCGCATGGATGGCGGCGGTGGGCGCGATCTGCCGCATCACCGGCAGGGCGCCGGGACAGGCCTCCGGTCCTACGGCCGGGCCAGGCCCCTGCCCCCTTCGCTGGTCTCCCAGATCGCCAAACCCCGGAACTTCGTCCAGGTCGGTGCTGACGTTCTCGGCGGCGCCCCCGGCCTGGCGGGCTTTCTGCCAGGCGAAGCCTCCGAGCGTCGCGCCCGCGACCAGCACCGCCACGAGCGCCAGCGGGCCCAACTTGCGGAACTGGCGAAACGAGAGGAGCAGCGCCCCGATCGCCGCCGCGGCGCCCAGGAAGGCGAGATACCAGCCGGCGCGCATCGTCAGCAGGTCGTAACCGATCTCGACCGGCCAGGCGCCGACCCGGGTCCCCAAGGCCGCGACCAGCACCACCAACGGTGCCGTTGTGGAAACGAGCGCCAGCGCCTGGACCCGCCCCTCGCCCGGCGTGCGGCGGGCCACCGGCTCAGCCTTCCGCCGTGGGCAGGCGGTAGTCCTTCAGTCGCTCGCGGACGAGCTTCTTGTCGATCTTTCCCGTGGCGCCCAGCGGTATGTCGTCCACGAAGACGACGTCGTCGGGCATCCACCATTTGGCGATCTTGCCCTGCAGGAAGTCCAGATGCTCCTGCTTGTTCTGGGTCTCGCCGGGCCTGAGCTTGATGACGAGGACCGGACGCTCGTCCCATTTGGGATGGGCGGCGCCGATGACGGCGGCCAGTTCGACCTTGGGGTGGCCCATGGCGATATTCTCGATCTCGATCGAGCTGATCCACTCCCCGCCCGACTTGATCACGTCCTTGGCCCGGTCGGTGATCTGCATGAAGCCCTGCTCGTCGATGGTCGAGACGTCGCCGGTGTCGAAGAAGCCCTCGTGGTCGAGGATGTCCCCGCCCTCGCCCTTGAAATAGGCCCCGGCGATGGTCGGCCCCTTGATCATCAACCGGCCGTAGGTGTGCCCGTCGTGGGGCATTTCCTGACCGGCGTAGTTCTTGAGCTTGAGCTCGACGCCCAGCGGAGGGACGCCCTGTTTGATGCGCCATTTCATCTGCTCGTCATACGGCAGGGCCAGCAGCTCGGGCGGCAGGTTGGACAGGGTGCCGATGGGCGAGGTTTCGGTCATGCCCCAGCCCTGCAGCACCTCGATGCCGAACTCCTCCTGGAAGGCGCGGATCAGACTTTCGGGCACGGCCGAGCCGCCGATCAGGACCTTCTTGACCGTCGGAATGCGCAGATTGTTCTCGCGCAGATGGGTCAGCAGCCCCTGCCAGACCGTCGGCACGGCGGCCGAGAAGGTCACGCCCTCGCTCTCGATCAGCTCATAGATCGCCGCGCCGTCCATGCGCGCGCCCGGCATGACCAGCTTGGCGCCGGAGGCGGGGCCCGCGAAGGCGATGCCCCAGGCGTTGGCGTGGAACATCGGCACCACCGGCAGGATCACCTCTTTCGGTGATGGCCCCAGGACGGTGGACTGCATGCCCAGCAGGGTGTGGATGAAGTTCGATCGGTGCGAATACAGCACCCCCTTGGGATTGCCGGTCGTGCCCGAGGTGTAGCAGAGGCCGCAGGCTGTCTGTTCGTCGAACCCGCCCCAGACGACGTCTTCCGAGGCAGAGCCCAGCAGGGCCTCATAGCACTCGGCGCCGGGCAGCCTGGTCGCCGGCATGGTCACTTCATCCGTCATCACGACGACCCGCTCGACGGACGGACAGTGCGGAAGGATCGCCTCGAGAAGGGGGACGAAGGTCAGGTCGACGAAGATGATGCGGTCTTCGGCGTGATTGATGATGTAGATCAGCTGTTCCGGGAAAAGACGCGGGTTCAGGGTGTGGCACACCGCGCCAATGCCCATGATCCCGTACCAGGCCTCCATATGCCGGCTGGTGTTCCATGCGAGGGTCGCGATCCGGTCGCCCACCTTGACGTCCCAGTCCTGAAGCACGGCCGAGACCCGCTTCGCGCGAGCATGGATTTCGGCATAGGTCGCGCGGACGATCGGGCCCTCGACCGACCGGGTGACCACCTCGCGATGGCCATGCCAGTTCTTCGCGTGGTCGAGAATTTTATCGACCGTCAGCGGCCAGTCCTGCATCAATCCGAGCATCGCGATCCCTCAAGGCTGCGCCCTGCTTTTTGAGGCGCTTGAAAGCCACGCTATCGGCGTGAATGGTGATAAGCAACGTGACGTCAGGTCACCCTGCCGCCTGGCGGACCCTGCCGAAATCTTCTGCGCAGTCCTGGAAGCGGTCCATGCCCGTCCTCATCGCCATCACCGGCGGCTCCGGCTCCGGCAAGAGCACGCTGGCGGAAGCCCTTGTCTCCGCCCTTCCTGACGGTTCGGCCGTGCTGCTGCGCGAGGATTCCTACTATCGCGACGCCGCCAGCCTGCCAGACTTCGACCCGGCGACGTTCGATTTCGACGATGTGGCGGCGCGCGATCATGAGCTGATGATGCGCGACCTCGCCGAGTTGAAGGCTGGCCGGCCCATCGTGGCGCCCCTCTATTCCTTCATTCACCACGGACGGGAGCCGGGTGGGGAACCGGTGCCGGCCGCGGACGTCGTCATCGTCGAGGGCACCCATGTCCTGTGTACGCCCGGACTGGTCGCGCTGTTCGACATCCGCGTATTCGTCGACACGCCGGCTGACATCCGCTTCATCCGTCGCCTGCTCAGGGATCAGAGCGAGCGGGCCCGCACAGCGGACTCGGTGATCGCCCAGTACCTGGCGACCGTGCGTCCCGGCCACGAGAGGCTGACCGAGCCGTCGCGATTGAACGCGGACTTCATCGTCGCAGACGCCACGGCGGCCGTGAAGCTGGAGGATCCCCAGGCGGTGGTCCGCCTCGCGGCCCCTGTTCTGGCCCATCCCCTGCTGGCGCCGATGATCGGCGGCTAGACCAAGAACATCGTTCTTCGACCTCTTGACCTGCCGGCTGATCCGGCCTCATCGTGCCTCGTTCAGCGAGCGATGAATTCCATGCATGGACCCTCCGGCGGTTCTTCCGGCCTTCCCGACAAGCGTCAGGCGATCCTGCAACGGGCCAGAAAAGCCTTCGTCAGCGAAGGTTATGCGGCAGCGAGGATCGAGCCCATCGCCCGGGAGGCCGGCGTTTCCACCGCAACCCTCTACGCCCTGTTCGACGGCAAGGCCGAGCTGTTCTCGGCTGTGATCGAGGATGCGGCGGAGGAGTTTTCCCGCGAGATGGCCCGGGTCAGGGCGGCCGAGGGCGACGCGCGTCAGCAACTGACGAGCTTCGCCGAATCCTATGCCGGCTTCATGAGCGACCCGTTCGTCCGGGCCATATTCCGTCTGGTGATGGCCGAACGTCCGCGGTTCCAGGCCGTCGCGATGCGGTTCTTCGAAAAGGGGCGTCAGGCGTTTGGCGGCGCCCTCATGGAAATTCTGGTGAACCTCTCGAAGACGGGCGCGCTGCGGCCGGTAGAGCGGCCGTCCTGGGCGGCAGGCCATCTGATGGGGATGATCGAACATCCGGTCTTCTTCGTCCCCCTGGTCACCGGAGACGAGATCAGCGTCCGCCGCTCCAGCGCGGACGTGGCGGAGGACGCGGTGAAGACCTTCCTGGCGCGCTACGGCGCCTGAGACATCAGGGCCAGAGGCGGGACGTCGTCCAGGCTTGTCCGGTCCTGTCGAACCTCAGGCGGTCGTGCAGACGGAACGGGCGGTCACGCCAGAACTCGACGCTGTCGGGGATCACCCGCCATCCGGTCCAGCGCTCCGGACGAGGCACGTCGCGACCCTCAAACCGGTCCGTCTCACGGTCCACAGCCGCTTCCAGCGCCGCACGGCTGTCCAGCGGCCGCGACTGGTCCGAGACCCAGGCCCCGATCCGGCTTTCGCGGGCGCGGCTGGCGAAATAGGCGTCCGCCTCCGCCGCCGTCACCGGTTCGACCGAGCCTCGCACCCGGACCTGACGCCGCAGCGACTTCCAGTGGAACAGCAACGCCGCGCGCGGATGGGCGGCGAGGTCCAGGCCCTTGGCGCTCTCGCGGTTGGAATAGAAGGTGAAGCCGCGCGCATCGACGTCCTTGAGCAGCACCATCCGACTGTCCGGCGCGCCGTCCGTTCCGACCGTGGACAGGGCCATGGCGTTGGCGTCGTTCGGCTCTGTCCCCCGGGCGTCCGCGAGCCAGTCCAGAAACAGGCCGAACGGCTCGCTCCGATCAAAGATCGTCTCATCCGAATTCGCGGCCAGGGCGGCCGCGTATTGCTCGGCGTACTCTTCGCGGGTGGGGCTGGGCGGGATCACGGGGGCGGTCATGACCTGCTGATAGACTCTCCCGGGGGCGCTGGGGAGAGGCTTCACGGTTAACCGTGTCTTGACCATGTCGGGGGCCTTAGTGCGCGGATGCGCGCCCGATCGCTTCCTGAAGTCGCTTCCACCCGCGAGGCTTGGGCCCTGCTCGGCCTCACGGCCCCCGTGGAGGGTGAAGCCCTGAAGGCGGCCTTCCGCGTCGCCATCAAGGCCGCCCGTCCTGAGGCGGGTGGCAGTGAGGCCCTCTTCCGCAAGACGATCGCCGCCTGGCGATTGATTCAGGCCCAGAACGCACCTCTGGCGCTCGCCGCGCCCACGGCCCGTCCGCCGGCGCCGCCGGTTTTGACGATCAGTCCCCTCGACGCTGTGAGGGGCGGCGTGGTCGAGATCCGGATCGGCCGGCGAATCCTCAGGGTCAAGGTCCCGCCGGGCTTGCGCACCGCCGATCATCTGCGCCTCAAGGGGGCGGGGGACGGCGCCGACCTCTATCTTCCGGTTCTGGTCCGCATGGCGGGCGGATTGAGCGTCGTCGGCGACGACCTGTACATGACGCGCCCCGTCCCGCCGAGGTTGCTGGAGGACGGCGGGCGGCTGGAGATCGAGACCCATGCCGGGCCGCGTTCGGCCTGGCTGGTCGCCGGCCACCAACCCCTTCGGCTAAGGCTCAGGGGGCTCGGGCTGCCGGCGCGCGGTGCGCGGCCCCAGGGGCATCTGTTCGTGACCCTGGAACCTTCGGAAGACGCCCCGTCGGCGGCCGAGGATCTGCTGGTCCGCTTCGCCCGCGTCTGGACGCCGGACCGGCTGGCGGCTTAGGTCGTCCCATGTCCCACAACAGCTTCGGCCATCTGTTCCGCGTGACCACCTGGGGCGAGAGCCACGGGCCGGCGATCGGCTGCGTCGTCGACGGTTGCCCGCCCCTGATCCCGCTGACGGAGGCCGACCTCCAGCCCTGGCTGGACCGGCGCAAGCCGGGTGGCAGCCGCTTCGTCACCCAGCGGCAGGAGAGCGACACGGCCCGCATCCTGTCGGGCGTATTCGACGACGGGAACGGCCCCGTCACCACCGGCGCCCCGATCGCCATCCAGATCGAGAACGAGGACGCCCGCTCGAAGGATTATGGCGACATCGCCCGCGCCTTCCGGCCCGGTCATGCGGACTATGCGTACCAGGCCAAATACGGGGTCCGCGACCATCGCGGCGGCGGCCGGTCCTCGGCCCGTGAGACGGCCATGCGGGTGGCGGCGGGGGCGGTCGCGCGGAAGGTTCTGGGCGAAGGCGTCCGCATCCGCGCCGGGGTCGTCCAGCTGGGCCCACACCGGATCGCCCCCGAGGCTGTGGATTTCGACGCGGTGTACGACAACGCCCTGTTCGCCGCCTCCGCGGCGGTCGTCCCTGCGTGGGAGGCCTACCTCGACGGCGTGCGCAAGGCCGGTTCGTCGATTGGCGCCGTGGTGGCGCTGGAAGTCACCGGTCTGCCCGCCGGCTGGGGGGCGCCGCTCTACGGCAAGCTGGACGCCGAACTGGCGGCGGCGATGATGTCGATCAATGCGGTCAAGGGCGTCGAGATCGGCGCCGGCTTCGGCGCGGCCGAGCTGACGGGCGAAGAGAACGCCGACGCCATGCGGCTGGGCGACGACGGGTGGCCGCTCTTCCTGTCCAACCACGCGGGCGGAGTGCTGGGCGGCATATCCACGGGCCAGCCGCTGACCGCGCGGGTGGCGTTCAAGCCGACGTCTTCGATCCTGACGCCGGGTCAGACGATCACGCGGGACGGGACCGAGACCGAGGTCCGCACGAAGGGCCGCCACGACCCCTGCGTCGCCCTGCGCGGCGTGCCCGTGGTCGAGGCCATGGCGGCCTGTGTGCTGGCCGACGCGATGTTGAGGCACCGGGCGCAGGTTCGCTGACCCCTTTTCAGCCACTGGAACTGTTACTATATACCCGCCAGCGAGGTTCATAACCCTCGGAGTCCGGGAGCATCCCCATGATCGACGTTCGACCCTTCAACACCCTCGGCGGCGCCAACCACGGCTGGCTGAACGCCAAACACCATTTCTCCTTCGCCAACTACTATGACCCGAACCGCATGAGCTGGGGCCGGCTGCGCGTCTGGAACGACGACGAGATCGCGGCGAAGTCGGGCTTTCCACCCCACCCGCATGCCGACATGGAGATCATCACCTATGTCCGCACCGGGGCCATCACCCACGAGGACTCGCTGGGCAACAAGGGCCGCACCCCGGCCGGCGACGTGCAGGTGATGAGCGCGGGCACGGGCGTGCGTCACGCCGAGTTCAATCTCGAGAACGAGATGACCACCCTGTTCCAGATCTGGATCGAGACCGACAAGCCGGGCGCCAAGCCCGACTGGGGCATGAAGCCCTTCCCGAAATCGGACCGGACCGGAAAATTCCAGGTCCTGGCCTCGGGCGATCCGACCGACGACGCCCTCACCATCAACGCCGACGCCCGGGTGCTCGGCGCGACGCTGAAGGCGGGCGAGAGCCTGACCTACAGTCTCGCAGACGGTCGCCGGGCCTATCTGGTGCCTGCGGTCGGGGCGGTCGAGGTCAACGGCGTGCCCCTGAACGCCCGCGACGGCGCGGCGATCAAGGACGAGGCGGAGATCACGATCACGGCGCGGGACGATGCGGAGCTGGTGATGGTGGATTCGCTGTAGCGACCCTTCTCCCCTCCGGGGGAGAAGGTGGGCCGCGAAGCGGCCCGGATGAGGGGGATGTCTGCCGCATCTCCCTCGCCAGCCGGGCCGGGGCCGCCCGCCCCCTCATCCGTCAGGCTCCGCCTGACACCTTCTCCCCCGAGGGGAGAAGGAAAAGGAAAACGCCGCCCCGGTCTCCCGAGGCGGCGTTTCTGTTGAGCGGCTTCAGACCGTCAGTGCGTCGCAGGCACCGTGCCGACATCCTGGATCGGCGGAGCGGCCGGCAGGGGCTCGGAAGCTTCGTCCCATTCCACCGGGGTCAGGGTGCCGGTCAGGGCCCATTTCAGAGCCTCGTCCGCCGTCTTGATCGGGACGATCTCCAGCGCCGACTTCACGTTGTCGGGCACGTCGGCGAGGTCCTTCTCGTTCTCTTCCGGGATCAGCACCGTCTTGATGCCCGAGCGGAGGGCCGCCAGCAGCTTCTCCTTCAGGCCGCCGATGGCGGTGACCCGGCCGCGCAGGGTGATCTCGCCTGTCATGGCGATATCCTTGCGGATCGGGATGCCGGTCAGGACCGAGACCATGGCCACCGTCATCGCGACGCCGGCCGAGGGACCGTCCTTGGGCGTCGCGCCATCGGGCACGTGCACGTGGATGTCGGTCTTCTCGAACGCCGGCGGCTTGACGCCGATGCTGAGCGACCGGGCCCGGACGTAGGAGGCGGCCGCCGAGATGGACTCCTTCATCACGTCCTTGAGGTTGCCGGTCACGGTCATGCGGCCGCGACCCGGCATCTTGATCGCCTCGATGGTCAGGATCTCGCCGCCGAACTCGGTCCAGGCCAGACCGGTGACGATGCCGACCTGATCCTCCTCGTCCGTCTCGCCGTAGCGGAACTTGCGAACCCCGGCGAACTCGGCCAGCTTGGCTTCGTCGATGGTGATCGACAGGGTCTTGTTCTTCGACATCTCGCGCACCGACTTGCGCGCCAGACCGCCCAGGGCGCGTTCCAGCGAACGCACGCCGGCTTCCCGCGTGTAGTAGCGGATCAGATTGCGGATCTGCTCGTCCGGCACGATGAATTCCGCCGGCTTGAGTCCGTTCTCTTCCGTCACCTTGGGCAGGACGTGCCGTTTGGCGATCTCGACCTTCTCGTCCTCGGTGTAGCCGCTGACCCGGATGATCTCCATCCGGTCCATCAGGGGCTGGGGCATGTTCAGGCTGTTCGCCGTGGTCACGAACATGACGTTGGACAGGTCGTAGTCGACCTCGAGGTAGTGGTCGCCGAACGCATTGTTCTGCGCCGGATCCAGCACCTCCAGCAGGGCCGAGGACGGGTCCCCGCGCCAGTCGGCGCCCAGCTTGTCGATCTCGTCCAGCAGGATGAAGGCGTTGGTCGTCTTCACCTTCTTCATCGACTGGATGATCTTGCCCGGCATGGAGCCGATATAGGTCCGGCGGTGGCCGCGGATCTCGGCCTCGTCGCGCACGCCGCCCAGCGACATGCGGATGTATTCCCGGCCCGTGGCCTTGGCGATCGACTTGGCCAGCGAGGTCTTGCCGACGCCCGGAGGGCCGACGAGGCACAGGATCGGGCCCTTGAGGCTGTTGGTGCGCGACTGCACCGCCAGATACTCGATGATCCGTTCCTTGACCTTCTCGAGGCCGTAGTGGTCCTCCTCGAGGATGGCCTCGGCCTTCTCCAGGTCGATGGGCTTGGACTTGGCCTTGCCCCACGGGATGGACAGCAGCCAGTCGAGGTAGTTCCGCACCACAGTCGATTCCGCCGACATCGGCGACATGTTGCGCAGCTTCTTGACCTCGGCCTCGGCCTTGACGCGGGCTTCCTTGGACAGGCGCGTCTTACGGATGCGCTTCTCCAGCTCCATGATCTCGTCACGGGCGTCGTCGGTCTCGCCCAGCTCGCGCTGGATCGCCTTCATCTGCTCGTTCAGATAATATTCGCGCTGGGTCTTCTCCATCTGGCGCTTCACGCGCGAGCGGATCTTCTTCTCGACCTGCAGGACGGAAATCTCACCCTCCATCAGGCCGTAGACCTTCTCCAGGCGCGACGGCACGGCGATGGTTTCCAGCAGGCCCTGCTTGTCGGCGATCTTGACCGACAGGTGCGCGGCCACACTGTCCGCCAGCTTGGACGGGTCGGTGATCTGGGGGATGGAGCTGAGGGCCTCGGGCGGGACCTTCTTGTTCAGCTTCACATAGTTTTCGAACTGCTCGATCACGGCGCGCAGCAGGGCTTCCGACTGGGCGGGCTCGCCCGGATCGTCGGCGATCTCGACGGCCTCGGCCTCGAAATACTCGGTGCGGTCAGTGAATCTGGTCAGGCGCGCGCGGCTCTTGCCCTCGACCAGCACCTTGACGGTGCCGTCGGGCAGTTTGAGCAGCTGCAGGACGGTGGCCAGGACGCCGATCGGATAGATGGCGTCGGCCTGGGGATCGTCATCGACGCTGTTCTTCTGGGTGGCCAGCAGGATCTGCTTTTCGCCCTTCATGATCTCGTCGAGCGCCTTGACCGACTTCTCGCGTCCCACGAACAGCGGCACGACCATGTGCGGAAAGACGACGATGTCTCTCAGCGGCAGGACGGGCAGGGTTTTTGTCTCGGACATTGATGCGTACTTTCTACGGGGTCCTCGTTGATCTCGGCCCCGCCGCGCCGTCGTTGGGAGCGCCTGTGCTCCGCCGTTTCGACTCGGCCCGCCAGTTGGCGGCCTTCGATTGAGTATGTGGTTCCGCACACGCCGGGTTCAAGCGTTGCCGGTGCGGCCCGCCGGTTTCCATCCACAAGCGGTCAAGCTGCATGGATGAGCTCTCGCAAAGGAAAGATGTCGCGAAAATCATGCTCTTGATGCGCGGAGGCGCCCGGAACTCGCCTTTTCGGGCGTGTGGCCCGGGCGCATCAGCCCGGCGGCCGCGCAACCCTCCCCCAGCTTGGCCGTTGGGAATGCGCACTCCGGGAGGAACAACCATGCGAACACTGATCATCTGCGCCGCCGGCGCCCTGGCCCTGGCCGCCTGTCAGAGGCCCGCCGAAGAAGCCGCCGAAGTCCCCGCGGCCGACGCCGTAGTCGACGCGACCCCGACGGATGCGACGGGCGATGTCACGACCGGGACGTCGACAACGTCGTCCGGCGCCCGATCAACGTCGGGCTCCTCCACGAGGGCCAGCGACGCCGCCGCCCCCGCCATGAACGCGGCTCCGGCCACTGAAACCCCGATGACCGGCCCCAGCCCCGCCGTCCGCGACGCGGCCAAGGAGAAGGCCGAGGAAACCAACCTCCACCCCGCCAACTAGGGTCGGGCGTCAGGCAGGAAAAAGGGCGGGTCCATCGCCGGGCCCGCCCTCATTTCGTTCTGATCCGGGGATCAGGCGGCGCTGTCGGGCGCGGCCTTCTTGGACTTGGTTTCCGAGTAGATCAGCAGCGGCTGGGCCTTGCCCTCGATGACCTCGGCGTTGACGACGACCTCCTCGACGCCCTCGAAGGTGGGCAGTTCGAACATCGTCTCCAGCAGGATGCCTTCCAGGATGGAACGCAGGCCGCGGGCGCCGGTCTTGCGGGTGATGGCCTTCTTGGCCACCGCGATCAGGGCGTCGTCCGTGAACGTCAGATCGACGTTCTCCATCTCGAACAGGCGCTTGTACTGTTTGACCAGGGCGTTCTTCGGCTCGGTCAGGATGGTGACCAGGGCCGGTTCGTCCAGGTCCTCCAGCGTCGCCAGAACGGGCAGACGGCCGATGAACTCGGGGATCAGGCCGAAACGCATCAGATCGTCGGGCTCGACGCCCTTGAGGATGTCGCCCGTGCGGCGTTCGTCGATTTCCTTGACCTTGGCGCCGAAGCCGATCGAGGCCCCGTCGCCGCGCGCCGCGATCACCTTCTCGAGGCCGGCGAAGGCGCCGCCGACGATGAACAGGATGTTGGCGGTGTCGACCTGCAGGAACTCCTGCTGTGGATGCTTGCGGCCGCCCTGCGGGGGCACGGAGGCGACGGTGCCTTCCATGATCTTCAGCAGGGCCTGCTGCACGCCCTCGCCCGAGACGTCGCGGGTGAT
>Ga0164290_1002010_pt1 | contig 18761 bp, 19 predicted proteins | sample Micstemetagenome_FD_108782 | JGI IMG/M metagenome (GOLD analysis project Ga0164290, IMG submission 108782) | Contaminated culture microbial community from soil near Moab, Utah, USA - Microcoleus steenstrupii SON62 (Illumina Assembly) | ecosystem: Environmental > Terrestrial > Soil > Soil crust... | reverse complement strand
CTTCCTTGGTGTATTGACGCACATTTACCTCGTAAATGTTGGTGTGCTTGATCCACTCTTTACTGTTTGCAGTTGTATCCATTTTATTCTCGCTATTTTGATTTTTTACAGCCGGGCCGGAATTACAGGCCAGCATGGCTGTGAGACTAACAAGGCAGAAAGTTTTCGTCATAAAAACAGTTATAAAAGTGAAAATAAGAACAACACTTTCAACTCTCAAATGTTTATTATCCCTTTAGCAGTTAAGCTGCTAACTTTGCCGCCAATGAAGAGTTTTGACGTTCCTATTGTTTACCGAAGTCCCTTGATTTCTGCTATAAAAAAGAAGCGGAAAGAAGCGGACCGAATGAAAAAAGACTTCTCACCTACCCTGTTGGATTTTGGTCCGGCACGCATTTATCTTGCCCGTCATTTTGGTTTTTGTTATGGTGTGGAGAACGCCATTGATATTGCGTTCAGAACAGTGGAAGAGAATACTGGCAAAAGAATATTTCTGTTGAGTGAAATGATCCATAACCCGCAGGTAAATGCAGACCTGATTGCCAGTGGTGTGCAATTCTTACAGGATAATTATGGAACGCAGATTGTTCCTTTTGAAGAATTAACAGCAGATGATATTGTTCTGATACCTGCATTTGGAACGACACTGGCAATTGAAAAACAGTTAAGAGAAATTGGAATACAGGTAGAGAAATACAATACTACTTGCCCCTTTGTAGAAAAGGTTTGGAACCGTAGCGATGTGATTGCAAAGAACGGATATACGATCATCATTCATGGTAAGCCCAAACATGAAGAAACAAGGGCTACTTTTTCGCATGCATCTGCTACCGCACCTTCGGTTGTGGTGAAGGATATGAAGGAAGCCGAAGAACTAGCGAAATATATTACAGGAGAAAAACCCTCATCTCATTTCTATACTGAATTCAAAAACCAATACTCCGAAGGATTTGATGTAGAAAGAGCCTTGGACAGAATTGGTGTGGTCAATCAAACTACTATGCTGGCAAGCGATACACAAGCTATCGCTGATTTTTTAAAGCAAATTATAGTGACAAAATATGGTTTGACAGATGAGAATGTAAAGGAACGGTTTGCAGATACAAGAGATACCCTATGTTATGCTACTAACGATAATCAAAGTGCTGTAACGGGTATGTTGCAAACAGATGCGGATTTAGCTGTTGTTGTAGGCGGTTATAATTCTTCCAATACATCGCATCTGGTTGAACTATGTGAAGAGAAATTACCAACCTATTTCATTAATAGCGAAGAAAAGATTCTTTCAAAAAACACCATCATGCATTACGACTTCCATACAAGCATGGAGTTGATCACTGAGCATTATTTGCCAGAGAAACAACCAATCAATATTCTTATTACAAGTGGTGCTTCTTGCCCCGACGCTTTGGTGGAAGGTGTAATTAAAAAGCTCTTAAGCTTTTACCCGGAAAGCATTTCCATAGAAGATGTCACCGTCAGGTTTTAGTGTTAAGTATTGGCCGTCAAAAAAATTTTTAGAAATTTCCCAACGCTTTCTTTTTTGAGGTAGTCAATCTGTATGTATGCCCTTCCGGAAGCAGGCAGATGATTTAAAAATCTTAATCAAGAAAAATGAAAAAGAAAGCAACCTTCGCCTACTTGTTTTTTGGTCTTTTTGTTTTGGGCACCGTTACCTCCTGTCAGAAGGAAACGAGTGAAAATGTAAACCCCAGCATATTCGGTAAATGGAAAGTAATTCGGGCAACAGCAAAGCTTCAGCTACTCTCTTATTCTGATTCAACAAGCTACCAGGGCACTCCTAATGATCATTTCACTTTTACTACAGATCACAAATGGCATTCGCATTTTCAAAACGATGATGAATCATCCACTTTTACTCTTTCGGGAGATATCATTACCCTGACAAACAGAGATGAGTTTCCGAACAAGCTCCAGATAAAACTTCTGACAACTGACCAATTGACGCTTTATTCAAAGGAGAAGATCGACAATTTTCCTTTTCCTCAATGTTACCAGGAAATGACTGTGCATCTTGAAAAAATTAATCAATAACTTGTTGTATGAAAAGGCTTTTATTCCTGACGATCCTCATTCTGTTTTTAACTCACGGCAAGGCACAATTCATTGAAAAGTTATACCTGAAAGACAGCACAACAATTTATACAGGATGGATAGTAGAACAAGTGCCCCAGGACTATATAAAGTTGCTTCGGCTTAAAGAAAGAGACACAGTAGAAGTAAAGACCGAAGAGATATGGAAAATAGTAAGAGTGATTGATCCTAAGAACCATCTTATCCCTTTTGGACAAAAGAGCAAAAGAGATCAGACGATTTATGCAGAGGTTTTAGGAAACGGGTTGTTCTACTCCTTAAACTACGACACACGTTTACAGAAAAACAAAAGAGAGGGATGGGGATTAAGGGCAGGTATAGGTATTATCTCTATAAGTGCCAAAGACACTGTAAACAACTTAAAAGGTCGTGTTGCCATTACAAGCATTCCACTGATGGCTAATTATATCATTGGTAAAAACAGAAGCGGACTTGAAGTGGGCATTGGGCCAACCATTTTGCTTGCAAAGCTTAAAGACCTTAGAAATAGTGCGCCAGACAATGTTTCTACCAGCAACCTGTTAGATGAACCCCTAACCGCAAATAATATTTATTTGACAGGTGTGATTGGTTATAGATACAGAGCTTTGAACAATGGCTTTTTATTTAGAATTGGATTAACGCCTTATGTGAGTGATGGAGCAATCAATATGTCAGGCGGCTTGTCATTAGGATTTGTGTTTTAGTAATCTTTTTTAGCAGTAGTTAGCATGACCGATGAAATAAACATTGAGAACGTTATAGAAGGTTGCCGACATCAGGAGCAATACTATCAGAAGGAATTGTATATGTTTTGTTTTCCGGGTATGATGAAGATATGCCTGCGTTATACTAAAAACATGGATGATGCGGCAGCCTGCTATAACACAGCCATGCTTAAAGTGTTTTCGAAAATTCATCAATACATTGGTGACGGGCCGTTTTTAGGATGGATAAGAACAATTGTAGTAAATACCTGCATTACTGAACTGAAAAAGAAGGCGAAGTTTATCAACAGACCGGTAGATGATATTCCTGAAACGCATCTTCCAGTTACGGACTTTGATGATGTTATTACAGCTAAAGAAATATTAGAGATGGTTCAGGAATTGCCCGCAACACATTCCATTGTTTTCAACATGCATGTAATGGAAGGCTTTAATCATGACGAAATTGGGATGCACCTTGGAATTTCAGCCGGTACTTCCAAATGGTATTTACATGAAGCCCGTAAAATATTGAAACAAAAAATAAAACAGTTTTATTATAATGACGCCAATCCGAAAGTTATATAGCCCAGATCCTTTTGATGATCTTATTAAAGCTAAATTAAACGAAGTAGAGGTAGATGCTTCGCTTGCAGATAAGTATTGGCAGCCGGTTGATGATAGGTCTTTGCAAGAACCATCCAGAAAAATGTCTTTTCTTTATTGGATCGGTGCGTTTGTTTTAATCATGGTGTTACTTTTTTTAATTAAAATGATCACACATGCGCCTGCAGATGTTACTACACATGAAACGAACAAAATTCAGGTTCAACAAAACAATTCATCGCCTTTAAAAGAGCAATCTGCTATTCAAAAAACAGAGTCAGCAAAACATACTGTATTGATAAAACATCAAAAGCAACTAACCAAAGTAAACGCATCAACTGATTTATCAATTAGTAACCTCCCTGTTCATGATTCCGCTTCCTTCATAGTTAAACCGGCAGTTGCCCCGTTAGATTCAATAGTAAAAACAGAAATTTTTCAAAACAAGCCCATGCAACTGATTGATTCTGTAAAGCGATTGGATAGTGTAAATAATAGGCCGCAACAACAAACAAAAAAGAGAAAGTCTTCCTATATTATCTGGTAACAGAGGCTTGATAATAAAATAAAAGCGGTTTGCAACTCTCATTGCAAACCGCTAACAATTAATTGTGGCCTCTTTAATGAGCCATATCTTTCACCAATACCGGCGTAGATGTATGATACTCCTTTTTATACAATAACTCGTAATACTCTTCTGCCTTACGGTTACTTTCAAACTGAAAACGAACATCTTTCATTCCATTCTTAACAATCGTTCTCCAGGTATTATAATTATCATAGTACAATGGCAGAATATCTTTTGTAAGAATCTCATATAGTTTATCCAGATCATACTGGTCCTGCTCCTGCACACTTACTTTTCCATAGTCAATTGGCGGCACCACAAAACCATTGTTACCATTATGAATGAATTCAGGAATCCATCCGTCATTAGTAGAAAAGTTTACGGCACCATTCATAGCAGCCGTCATGCCACTTGTTCCTGATGCTTCTCTTGGAACACGGGGATTATTTAACCAGCAGTCTGCCGCCTGCTTTAAACGTTTCGACAGGCCTAATTCATAACCAATCATTACAGCTACATTCTTGTAACTCTTGCTTAAATGCACCAAATGATTGAATTCGGAAATGGCCGGATAGTCAACCGGGTAAGGCTTACCTGCCCAAATGATTTGTACCGGATATTTTTTGTTGCTGAGCAACGCCTCAAAACGTTCTTTATCCTGTGTAATTAAACCAGCTCTTTTATATCCTGCAAAACGGCGAGCCCACACAATAGTGAACACATCTTTGTCAAACAACTTACCTGTTTGATCTGCTACGATGTCAAAAGCTCTTTTCTTCAGGTATTTCTTACGATCATCAAATGCGTAGTCATCACCATACTCACCAAACTTATATAACTGCTTATCCGCCCAATACTTCCAGTTTTGTGCATTAGTTATGGCATGTATGGGACAGATATCATCATACTTACCCCACATTTGCCTTGATACAACGCCATGTAATTGCGACACACCATTAGCTACTCTTGCCATACGCAATGCTGCTAGCGAGTGATTGAACTGGCCATCATCCGGCATACCTGTCAACACCTTTGTTTCTTCTACACTCAATCCGCAGAAATAACTCATTTTATGACAAAGATGAATGTCGTGTTTTTCGTTACCGGCTTCTTCTGGTGTATGGGTTGTAAACACCAAACGCTTTCTTACTTCTTCTAAATTGCGGTTGTATTTGTCGTATAAATAAAAAGCAGCGGAAAGTCCATGTGCTTCATTTAAATGATAGACCTCAGGATTGTATCCAATCTCATCTAACAATTTAGCGCCGCCAACTCCTAACAAAATGAACTGTGCTACTTTAGTAGCCACGTTAGCATCGTACAGACGATGTGTGATTGTTTGAGAGATGTAATCATTCTCCGGTATGTCGGTTGTCATTAAAAACAACGGAGCTGAATTGAAAGTGGTTGGAGGCAGGTACATTACCTTAACCCATACAGGATGTTCATGAATTGTGATCTCGAATTTGATACCTGTATCTTCTAAAAAGCTATACTGCTTTTCCATCCAGGTCACCTGAAGGGTTTGATCCTGGTTGCGGGCCTGGTCGTAATAGCCATACTTCCATAAGATACCAATACCAATAAGGTTTTGTCTTAACTCATAAGCCGAACGCAGGTGTGATCCGGAAAGAAAACCCAAGCCACCACTGTAAATTTTCAAAGGCTGATGAACTGCAAACTCCATTGAGAAATAAGCTACGCGTTTGCTATAGCGTTCATCCACCGGGTAAGGAACTTTAAACGATTTGAAATCCATTGTATTAGTTTTTCGTGCTGTACAAAGTAAAGGAAAATCAGTTAATGTGTTAGCAATACACAATAAGTGTTTATAACTATGCTATTTTGATTTAGGAGATGTTTTGGCTTTTGACTCTTTGTTTTTGGAATACGTGCCATCGAACGAGCATTCTATTCCCCTGCTGGATCCGCATCCTCCTTCTTCTTTTAATGTAACGGAGTTCGAACCAAACTTCAATTCTAAAACACAAGGATTACCACTTTGGCGAAAAGCCGCAAAATTATCCTTCACTAATATCTCCCCCTTTAACTCTCCGGTGCATTCACCTTTATTTTTTTGCAAGTGAATGAAAACATTCAATTGATTAGCACTTCTGCCGTCCCGCACCGAAACAAGACTGTTCTTATCCAGGAAATAATCTCCGGCGTATTTATGTGTTTTGGGCAAAGTATCAATGGGGTTGATCAATTCAACATTTGTATCATCAAAAAGATCGGTAAGTATTAAACGGAATTTATTATCTGTGAGGCTATAGCCATATACTTCCTTTCGATCTATCAATACATCATCTGTTGTTCTTTTGGCTACAGTCCTTGTTATCGAGTACGTTTTATCGATCGATGTGGTTTGCGTAGTTGTCTTATCAGTATCCGGAATAAGAAATGGAAAGACGGCACCAAATTTTTGCTCCTTATCAAAAGCAAGGATATAGGCTGCATGCTTATTTGCTGCAGATGCTTTTACAATAAAATACGTCTCGCCGTTAGAAACTTTAAGCATGGCAAGCGGTATATATTTAGGCTTTGAATTACCAAAAACCGTTTTCTTTACGGTATCAATCAACCCGGTAAATTCTGCAAAGCGAATAGCAGCAGTGTCTTTGTAATTGACTAATCCAGTATCTGTAAGAACATAAGGTGCCTGGGTTTGATTAAATCGTTTCGATAATCTTTCGTAGCTATAACTTCCTTCTTCTTCATTGCTGCCCGAAGTTTCATCATTTCCACAACTCATTACCAATAGAGCAAGCAGAGCTATTCCGATCCTGAGCATAAATAATCTTTGTGTAAAGTAAATGAAAACCTGCCAACAACTTTCAGCAAATTGTTTACTGTATGGCATAATTTTTTAGTTTTGTCTAAATTTTAAATTAGACAAGCTTGAATTTTTCCGTTAGCGAAGAAAATTACCTGAAGGCTATTTACCATTTACAGGAAACAGATGGCAAAGTAACAACCAATGCCCTGGCAGAAAGACTCCGGACTAAAGCTGCATCGGTTACGGATATGATGAAAAAGCTGGATAGTAAAAAGCTGCTGCATTACAAGCCTTATTATGGCTTTTCATTAAGTGCAGAGGGAAAGCGTATAGCTCTTTCCGTTATCCGCCGTCACCGATTGTGGGAATGTTTTTTAGCCGACCGGTTAAAATTTGACTGGAAAGAAGTTCACTCCATAGCAGAGGACCTGGAACATGTGAGCAGTAAAAAACTTATAGACAAACTGGATGAATACCTGGGCTATCCCGAAGCAGATCCGCACGGAGATCCTATTCCCGACAGCAAAGGAAAACTACGGCAAAGCAATACAATTGCATTAAATGAACTTCAGTTGAACCAGCCTGCCGAGATCTTACAGGTTACCGATCAGTCAGATGAAATACTAGAGCACCTGAAGCAAAAAAATATTGGCATTGGAACTAAAATAGAAGTGAAGAAAATCTTTGCTTTTGATCAGTCGCTGGAGATCAAGGCAAAAAATCAAATCATTACCATAACACAACAATTGGCAAAAAGCTTATTTGTAAAAAAGATCTAGTATGGAACAGTTAGAACAGTTTTTTAGAGAGATTGGGCCTGTTTATGCCGCTTTATTAGCTACTACATTCACCTGGCTGGTTACAGCAGCAGGTGCTTCGCTGGTGTTCTTTTTCAAGACAATGAACAGAGGCATTTTAGATCCTATGCTGGGTTTTACGGGTGGGGTAATGGTAGCTGCCAGCTTTTGGTCTTTATTAAATCCAGCCATTGAAATGTCAGAAGTACTATATCCAAATATGAAATGGATGCCCGCTGCTGTAGGCTTTTTGCTGGGTGCACTGTTCCTTTTCTTTTTGGATAAAAACACTCCACACCTGCATATAAACTTTGGTGTTGAAGAAACAGAAGGAACAAAAAAGCAATTGCATCGAACTACATTGCTTGTGCTGGCCATTACGCTGCACAATATTCCCGAAGGGCTGGCAGTAGGTGTTTTGTTTGGTGCTGCCGCACAAGGCATGACCGACACACTGCCCGCTGCAATTGCTTTAGCTATTGGAATAGGGATTCAAAACTTCCCGGAAGGGATTGCTGTAGCTATGCCCTTGCGGCGGCACGGTGTAAGCCGCTTAAAAAGTTTTTGGTTTGGGCAATTGTCTGCTATTGTAGAACCTGTAGCCGGAGTTATTGGTGCAGTGGCTGTGATTTATATGGAGCCGATCCTGCCTTTTGCTTTGGCTTTTGCTGCCGGTGCCATGATCTATGTAGTAGTGGAAGAAGTAATTCCTGAAACGCAACGGGACAAATATACCGATCGATCGGTATTAGGCTTTATTGGTGGCTTTTTAGTTATGATGATATTGGATGTGGCATTGGGATAGTGTTATGCATCTTTTTATTTCACGCAGAGACGCTAAGCAAGTTGAAGATCGCCAAGCTTCGCGTTCTTAGCTTACTTATATTCTTTGCATGAAAAACTTCCAGGGAGAACCACAGAGAGTTATTGAGAGCCTCCGAGGTTCTCCGTTCTGCTCCGTGGCTCTCTGTGGGCGATGGCTCAATAGAATAACAGAACGTACAAGTGAGTGACACAACAAAAGCTTAATAGTAGCATTAAAGCTGACTATATCACCCCTTTCTTTCTCTCAGCAAATGTTTAAAGCGGCTAAAAGTCTCTGGCTGAATGTGTAAATAAGAAGCAAGGTATTTCTGAGGAACTCGCTGCAATAGCTCCGGATTTTTATGCACAAAATCCAAAAAGCGTTCCCTTGGTGTAAGCTTGATCATGTTCATGTGCCAGCGGTCTTTAATGATCATGGTAAACGTGATCACCAATCTTCCCAGGTGCTCCATCCTTTGATTGCTGGAGTAAACTTTTTCAAGATCTTCATAAGCAATGGAAACCATGCTTGTATTTTCAATGGCGTCGATTGTATATTCGGATGGTTGACGACTGTGAAAGGACTCCTGGCAGTGAACAATATGTCCTTCGGTAGAAATCTGAACATTGATCTCTTCCCTGTCACGCAAGTAATATTTCCTTACTAAACCTTTGGTGATAAAATTCATGTGATCCTCAACTTCGCCTGGCCTTGTAATAATCTCTTTTTTTTTAAAGTGCCGCACTTTTAAGTAGGGCCTGAGCAGTTGGTCAAACTCTTCCTGCGAGAGGGTAACGAACTTATGCAGAAACTGGAAAAACAATTGACTTTCTTCCATTGATGCGGTGTATTTGTATGCCTAAGGTTTCCTCAACAAATTAAGTCAAAATTTGAACATGCATAAACCTTAGTTTTGCCTCCCGAATAGTCGGAATATTTAATAAACAAACCAAAGCCAAAATGAATCAGAAGATCAAAGTAGCCAACCCGGTAGTAGAACTGGATGGAGATGAAATGACACGCATCATTTGGAAGTTCATTAAAGACAAACTGATCCTCCCCTATCTTGATGTGGATATAAAATATTATGACCTGGGTATTGAATATAGAGATCAAACAGCTGACCGGGTAACCGTTGATGCAGCTAATGCCATCAAGCAATATGGTGTGGGAATTAAATGTGCTACCATTACGCCGGATGAAGAAAGGGTGAAAGAGTTTAACCTGAAGCAGATGTGGAAGAGCCCTAATGGTACTATCCGTAATATTTTGGATGGCACTGTTTTCCGAGAGCCAATTGTTATCAAAAATATTCCGCGACTGGTTACCACCTGGGATAAGCCAATTGTGGTGGGTCGTCATGCATTTGGCGATCAATACCGTGCTACCGATTTTGTAGTAAAAGGAAAAGTTAAGCTTACTGTAACTTTTGAAGGTGAAGACGGCACTAAGCAGGAATATGAAGTATACAACTATACAGGTGAAGGTGGTGTGGCCTTAACGATGTACAACACAGATGAAAGTATTCGTGGCTTTGCCCGTAGTTGCATGAACATGGCTTTTCAAAAAGGATGGCCACTTTACATGAGCACTAAGAACACCATCTTAAAGAAATACGATGGACGCTTTAAAGATATTTTCCAGGAAATTTTTGATGCAGAATTCACGGCTAAGTTCAAAGATGCAGGGATTACCTACGAGCACCGTTTAATTGATGATATGGTAGCTTCTGCCATGAAATGGAATGGTGGTTTTGTATGGGCCTGTAAAAACTACGATGGGGATGTGCAAAGTGATTCAGTAGCCCAAGGCTTTGGTTCTTTAGGTTTGATGACTTCTGTTTTGGTTACACCCGATGGTCAAACTATGGAAGCAGAAGCAGCACACGGAACAGTTACACGTCACTACCGCGAGCATCAAAAGGGCAATCCTACTTCTACCAATCCTATTGCTTCCATCTTTGCGTGGACAAGAGGCTTAGCCTTCCGCGGTAAGCTGGATGGCAACCAGGAGTTGATAGACTTCTGCAATGCATTGGAAGCAGTTTGTATTGAAACTGTTGAAAGCGGCAAGATGACGAAAGACCTGGCAATGAACGTATATCCTGATAAGAAACTAGAAGCCGGAAAAGACTATTTATACACGCAGGAGTTTTTAGATGCGATAGATGAGAATTTGAAAAACCGAATGTCAAAGTAGGTTATTATTGAAATAAGAAAGCCCTGCATTAATGCAGGGCTTTTTCATGATCTGTAGATTATACAAAAATATAAATCCCAATTAGTTAATTAACAATACCGGTCTTATTCTTATACCGCTTGTTTTATTTGCATACTTCGCATCTTATCGTGTTCCAGCTGACGTTTGATGCAATTCACCGCATCGCTTACATCATCAATCAACACTACTACCAGATCACCAGGCCTTGCCCTGCTAATAGCAAATTCAACTGCTTTGCATTCGTTGGTGTGATATACAATCGGGATAGCAGGATTGATGTTTTGAATACCTTTTGTTAGCAACAGGTCTATCTCCTGTGCATCACGTCCACGCAAATCATCATCGTGCCTTACCACAATCTCATCAAAGATCTTTGCTGCTTCTTCACCTAGTTCAATAATGTCTTCATCTCTTCTGTCTCCCACTCCTGTTATTACACCAACCTTTCTTGCATCTTTAAACGATTTTACAAACTTGCCCAAAGCTCTTACTCCATGCGGGTTGTGTGCATAATCAAGCAACAACTTGAAATTCGTAAACTCAAATATGTTCAAACGTCCCGGTGTAGTTTCTACAGAAGGTACAAACGTTCTTAACGCCTGTTGAATTACATTCAGGTTGATACCATTTGTATAGGCTGCTAATGTGGCGGCTAAAGCATTGGCTATATTAAAATCAGCCTTGCCGCCAAACGTAATCGGAATGTTCACTACTTCTTCTACAGGGATAATATGATTTCCTTTTCGGATCAATAAATAACCGCCTTCGCAAATGGCAGCTAATCCACCTGCAGCGCAATGCCTTTCCACACGAATATTATCGTGATATAAAGAGAACAACGCTATGTTGCTCTTTACTCTGTCTCTCATAGCATACACCAGGTCATCATCCGCATTTAAAATGGCATAACCATCTTCCATCACTGTTTCGGGAACAATAGATTTCACTTTAGACAGCTTTTCAACTGTATCAATTCCATCTTGTCCTAAATGATCTGCTGCAACATTCGTTACAATGGCTGCATTGCATTTATCAAATGCCAACCCGTTGCGAAGCATACCACCTCTTGCTGTTTCCAGCACAGCAAAATCTACTGAAGGATCTTTCAACACAAACTTTGCAGACCATGGTCCCGAGCAATCACCTGTTTCAACTAACACATTATTAATATAAATACCATCGGTTGTCGTAAAACCTGTATTGTATCCTGCCGTTTGTGCAATATGAGCCATCAAACGTGTAGTAGTTGTTTTACCGTTGGTACCGGTTATGGCAACAATAGGAATACGTCCTGCATCATTATTAGGGAACAACATATCCATCACCGGTGCTGCCACATTGCGTGGGGTACCAAAAGACGGTTGCAAATGCATCCTGAAGCCAGGAGCTGCGTTCATTTCAATGATAGCCCCACCATTTTCTTTGATTGGTGTACTTAACGTTGGCGCCATTACATCAATACCGCATATATCTAAACCAATCAATCGTGCTGCTCTTTCAAATAATAAGATGTTTGAAGGATGCACTTCGTCAGTCACATCAGTAGCTGTACCCCCTGTACTTAAATTGGCTGTTGGTTTCAAGTAAACTCTTTTTCCTTTTTCGGGAACTGAATCCATTGTCAAGCCGTACTTGCACAACAGCTCATGACAGATGTCATTCACTTCTATTTTAGTAAGAATATTATTGTGTCCATCTCCTCTTTTAGGATCACTGTTAGCAATATCAACCAGTTGTTTGATTGTATGTTTTCCATCACCAACAACAGAAGCCGGTGTTCTCAATGCGGCTGCAACAAATTTGTAGTTAATCACAAGTACCCGAAAGTCGCATCCCGTTATGTATTTCTCAACAATAATCTTATCTGAAAACTCTTTAGCTCTATGGAAAGCATTTACAGCTTCATCATACGTATTGATATTGATAGTAGCTCCATTCCCATGATTGCCATCCAAAGGTTTAACCACTATAGGAAATCCTACTTCATCAATCGTTTCCTTTAAACTTTCAACATTCCTTATTATTAAACCACTCGGTGCAGGAATGTTAGATGCAGCCAACATTTTTTTTGTTCTGTCCTTGTCACCGGCTATATCAACTGCAATATTGCTTGTGTGATTGGTAATGGTTGCTTCAATCCTTTTTTGCTTGCTGCCATAACCTAATTGCACTAAAGCATCATCATCCAAACGGATATAAGGAATGTCCCTTCGAACTGCTTCATCTACCAGGGAGCCAGTGCTCGGACCAAATTTTTCGCTGATCCATAATTCTTTGATCTCTTCAATATCCTTTTGAAGATCATATTGCTCACCCTTTATCAGGGCTTCCGCAATCCGAATAGCAGCTTGTAACGTATAGCGGCCTTCTTTCTCCCCATCGTATTCAAACACCACATGATAAACTCCTGGTTTACCGGTTCCCCTAACCCTTCCAAAACCTACCGGAATACCAGCCAAACTTTGAATTTCAATAGCAACGTGTTCGATCACATGACCCATCCAGGTTCCTTCTTTCACTCTTTCAAAAAATCCACCTTTGTGCCCGCGACTGCAGTCGTGTTCTTCCAAAGAAGGTATCAATGCTTTCAGCCTATCGTAAAATCCTGGAATCTCGTCTGTAGGTTGTTCTTCTAGTTCTTCGAGGTCTAAAGTGGCTTGTATTAATTTTTGTTTTTTAATGGACCAGAAGTTGGGTCCTCTTAAAACTCGTATCTCTCTCAATTTCATAAAGATGGTTTCTATAAATAGTAGAGATAAATTTTGTACCAATTTCGGCCTCTACAATTACAGCCAAGCTTAAACAGTGGCATCTTTTTTTGATTGTGGAAAATTATTGTTCACCCAAAAGGATATTTAATAGCGATTGGCGGCGCAGAAGACAAAGGCACAGAAGAAGAAAGAGAACGGCAAAACAGTTTAGATTTTTTCACGGCAGGCATCTTAAAACAAATTGTTGAGCTTGCAGGTAAAAAAGAAGATCCAAAAATTGAAATTGTTACAACAGCCTCTTCTATTCCTGATGAGGTAGCCCAAGTGTATAAAAAAGCTTTCCGCAAATTGGGGTATGTAGAGATTGGTCACCTAAAAGTTACTAATCGTGAACAAGCTGAAAGCAAAAAAGTATTAGAACGATTAGAAAAATGTAATTGCATTCTTTTCTCAGGCGGCGATCAGCTGCGCCTATGTTCTATTCTGGGTGGCACCTATTTCAGCGATATGATCCTTAAAAAATAGCATGATGAACATTTTGTGATTGCAGGTACTAGTGCTGGAGCAGCGGCCATGAGCCATACCATGATCTGCGGAGGTAACGAAGCCAAAGCCTATCTAAAAGGACAAATCGAGTTTGGAATGGGTTTCGGCTTACTGCGTGATGTAATTATAGATACCCATTTTGATGCAAGAGGAAGATTTGGTCGGTTAGTACAAGCTATAGCGGCACAACCGGGTGCTGTTGGAATTGGACTAGATGAAGACACAGGAGTGATCATTGAAAAAGGATATAAACTGAAAGCCATTGGATCTAGCAGTGTGGTGGTAATTGACGGCAGTGGCATGAAGCATAATAACATTGCAGACATCAAAAATGGAATGCCGCTGTCTATTGCCGGGCTCTATGTTCATACAATGACTAACTCAGACACCTATGATTTGGAGACAAGGGAATTTATTGGCGTGAAGTTTTCTTTACATCATGAACATTAAATGACAAATAATGGCCCTACAAATATTGGTTTATTATAAAGACCATCCTTTAGCCTTCAATGTAAAAACACAGGAAAAGGAAATTTATCACCTGTGCAGAAGCCAGGAAGAAAATCATGTTAACGGCGAATACATTCCGGAAAAGATCATCATTAGAAGGAAAGGAAAGATTTGGGTAAGTGATATTGAAACCAGCCCTGAATTAATAGATGCGTTAACAACAGAAGTAATCAAATTTAACAGAGACGTATATTAATATGAATAAATTTTCCATTGCAGTGCATGGCGGAGCCGGCCCCGATTCGGAGTTTATACGGCAAAATATTCAAGGCTATAAAGATGGTATTTCAAGGGCTCTAAATGCAGGTTACAAAATATTAGAAAGAGGGGGAAGCTCTGTAGATGCAGTGGAAGCTGCTGTAAATGAGATGGAAAATGATGGTCTTTTTAACGCAGGTAAAGGTGCTGCACTGAATGCAAAAGCTGAGGTTGAATTATGTGCTTCAATCATGTCGGGGAAGCACAGAAAGTCAGGCGCAGTAGCAATAGTGAAAAATGTAAAAAACCCTGTATCGTTAGCCCGTGCTGTAATGGAAAAAACAGAACATATTTATTTGGGCAGTTACGGTGCATTGGATTTTGCAAAAAAAATTAATGCCCCATTAGAACCCGATTCATACTTTATTACTCCGCATGCATACGAACAATACGATGAAGCACGGAAAGAAGCTGGTGTTACTGACAACGAAATAGCAGAAGAACAATTAACCAAAAGAATGCATGGTACTGTTGGTGCTGTTGCTGTTGATGTTCACGGAAATGTGGCAGCAGCAACATCAACAGGCGGAACTGAATTTGCGAAAGAAGGCCGCATAGGCGATAGCTCTATGATAGGTGTTGGTGCCTTTGCAAGAAATGAAACCTGTGCCGTTTCGACGACAGGAGATGGTGAATATCATATACTTTATGTTTCTGCCTTTCACATCACGGCTTTAATGGAATATAAAGGAATGAGTGTGCAGGAAGCCTGTAGGTTTTTAATTCATGAAAAATGCAAAGATGTTGAAGGTGATATGGGCATTATTGCGGTAGACCCTCAGGGAAATGTTGCCTTAGAATTCAACTCGGAAAGAATGCACCGCGGGTACAAAACATGTGATGGCAAACTGCACGTGGCCATTTACGATGAACAATTGTAATTAGAGCTTCAATTCACCCAATCTGATCATCGCATACATGATCCCATTTAGATGAAGGCTTTGCATCATCTTGTTTTCTCTTACAAGGGATTTTACTTCATCTAAGGAAAGGAACAGCACTTCAATCTCTTCAGACTCATCTAACTTTTGATCAGTAACCTTTTTTCCTCCCCTTGCTAAAAACAAGTGTGTAAAGTTGTTGGTAGTAGAAGGGTTTGCACAGACCTTCCCTAAATACTCAAGAGAATCAAACTCATATCCCGTTTCTTCTTTTACTTCACGCCGCACCGCTTGTTCAGGCGTTTCGCCTTCCTCAGCAACGCCACCAGGCAACTCGGTTTCAATGCTACTAATGCCATGTCGGTATTGTTTAACCATGATGACCTTATTATCATCCGTCACCGCAAATGCATTCACCCATTCAGGATATTCGTTTACATAAAATGCAGGGATAATATTGCCATTGGGAAGCTGGCATTTGTCTTTTCTTATAGTTAACCAATCTTGATTATGTAAATACTCCGATTCTAAAACTTTCCACTTCATAACTACCAACTAAAAACTGTGAATTACAAACTTATCACCACCCCATTCTTTCCCTCAACCTTGTTATATGTGCTGTATGATGTCGGCTGTGCCATGCATACATACCCAACAAGTGCCAAAGCGTTATGTTCTTTTTATGATCGGGGTGATAAACTGTTTTTTCCTTCCAATCATTTTCGCTTAAACTTTTCAAAAATTCATGCCACCTGCGATGAAGTGCAAATAATAATGTGATTGAAATATTGATCGGCAAATTTTGAACATCACTGGTTTTAGCCCACTCTGCTTCTTCATAGGGTTTAATCACTGGATCCTTTTCTGTATAGCCCAGTTTAAAACGTATGTAAGCATTCATATGGCTATCTGCAACATGATGCACCAATTGATGTACGGTCCAGCCTCCATCTCTGTAAGGTGTTTGCAATTGTTGTTCATCCAAATTGTTTACAGCATGTTCAATGGCTTGCGGCAGAAAATGAATTTCGGCCAGCCACTCTTCTTTTTGCTCTTCAGAGTATTCTTTAGGCTCATATTTTCCTACAGGATATTTCAGCTCTTCCAGAGATGGTGATGTTGCTTGCATATAACTGACTTTAAGAAACGATCTCTAATAGCTCAATTTCAAATACCAGTGTTGCTCCTCCGGGAATGCCACCTGTACCTCTGTCACCGTAGGCTAAATCAGAAGGGATCCATAATCTCCAGATACTCCCTACAGGCATCATTGGAATAACCTCCTGCCAACCTTTGATCAATTGAGTAGGTTTTGCACTAAAAGGCTGGCCTCTTCTGTACGAGCTGTCAAACTCTTTACCACTTAACAAGCTTCCTTTATAATGCGCTTTAATAGTATTATTGAGCGAAGGCTTTGGTCCATTACCTTCTTTTACAATTTCGTACTGAATACCACTTTGTAATTCGATTATTCCTTCTTTCGACTTATTCTGTTCCATGAAAGCAGCACCTGCTTCTTTCTCAGCAGTTAGCTTGTCATTTTGAAAACCTCTTAATCTGTCTTGTAAACTCATAGTGCAAATTAAAAATTAGAGAAAAAATAAAAACTGTATCAGTTGAATGTAAATAGGCAGTATCAGTTACCCTTCTCGTAAAGAATGGCCGGTAAGATGAATAAATACATCTTCCAGGTTGGCCATCTTCATTTCTTTCGGACGTTCAAAACCCGTAGCCACCAGGTTATCAATTAATTGATCCGGTGTATTTAAGGCAACGATGTTCCCGGAATCAATAATGGCTACCCGATCACACAAATACTCTGCTTCATCCATATAATGTGTGGTCAGTATCACTGTAGTGCCGCGTCTTTTTATCTGCAAAATCAAATCCCAAAGATTTCTCCGGGCCTGGGGATCTAAACCAGTAGTTGGTTCATCTAAAAAAATAATTTTAGGATCGTTTATCAGCGTCGTTGCAATGGAGAAGCGTTGCTTTTGTCCCCCACTTAACTCTTTTACTTTAGCCTTTGCTTTATCCTTAAGATTTACACTATCCAACAATTGCATAGCATCCACTTCTTTGTTATAGAGACCCGAGAAAAGCCTTATCAATTCGATTAGATTAAGATTGGGATAAAAGCCACTCGTTTGCAATTGCACGCCAACGATCTTTTTTATTTCCTTAGGCTGTTTATCCAAATCAAAACCGTCAACAATGATCCTGCCGCTTGTTTTGTCCCTTAGTGTTTCAATGATCTCCAGTGTAGTTGACTTACCCGCACCATTTGGTCCTAACAGGCCAAAGATCTCTCCTTCATATACTTCGAAGGAAATGCCCTTTACAGCTTCGAAGTTGCCATAATGTTTAACCAGGTTATCAACCGAAATGATCGTCTTCTTTTCCATAAATATTAAAAGGCCAGGCTTTTGACATGGCCTCAGCGCTAAACTGTTTCCATATTCATTGCCAAACACCTCTCCAACTCCTCCATCATGTTTTTACTTCCGATAAACAAAGGTGTACGTTGGTGAAGTTCTTTTGGCTCAATGTCTAAAATCGATTGTTTGCCGTTAGTTGCTTTTCCACCTGCTACTTCTGTAATAAAAGCAAAAGGGTTGCATTCGTATAACAAACGCAGCTTTCCCTTAGGTTTATCAGTAGTGCCAGGATACATAAAGATGCCGCCTTTGATAAGATTGCGATGAACATCCGCTACCATGCTTCCTATATAACGTTGTGTGTAGGGTCCACCGTTCTCTTTTGTTTTATTCTGACACAGATTGATGTATTTTTTCACCCCTTCATCGTACTGGAAAAAGTTACCATGATTTACAGAGTAGATCTTCCCTTTATCCGGACAAACGATATCAGGATGGCTTAAACAAAACTCACCAATTGAAGGATCTAATGTAAAGCCATTCACTCCTCTTTTTGTAGCATACACCAGCATGGTTGATGATCCGTACACTACATATCCCGCAGCCACCTGGTTACGGCCTTTTTGAAGAAAGTCTTCTCTTACAACAGGCGTTCCTCTTTGCGAAACTCTACGGTAAATACTGAAGATCGTTCCGATAGAAACATTCACATCAATATTACCACTACCATCTAATGGATCAAACAGGCAAACGTATTTTGAATTTTTGCTGATGTCATCATCAAATGAAACAAAATCATCCAGTTCTTCCGACGCAATGCCGGCGCAGCTTACGCCTCTTTGCAACACTCCCATAAATTGGTTGTTGGCAAATACATCCAGCTTTTTTACATCTTCGCCTT
>Ga0164290_1002009_pt1 | contig 18837 bp, 12 predicted proteins | sample Micstemetagenome_FD_108782 | JGI IMG/M metagenome (GOLD analysis project Ga0164290, IMG submission 108782) | Contaminated culture microbial community from soil near Moab, Utah, USA - Microcoleus steenstrupii SON62 (Illumina Assembly) | ecosystem: Environmental > Terrestrial > Soil > Soil crust... | reverse complement strand
GAAAAAGCCTGCGACACCGTTTGTAATGGTCAAAGGCACACTAATTTTATCAAAAAAGAATAGCCATATGGCCAACAGTAATAAGATTACAGATGTGCCAATAAAAATAATCTGTTTCATTCGTTTTGAATGAATAATCTGATAAAACATATAACCATAGAAAATAAATTGAACCATGGCAAGTGATAAATATATATGTGAATTTTTGGCTACACTCAGGTTGGGGGGATTAGCAAAATACACTCCCCCAAGTTCCCCCAATAGGATAAATGCTAAAACAGGAATAAAATAAACATATCTCGTGTTTTTTATATACCGGTAATTCCAGACAGCGGTAATAAGTGCTATGGCTTCTACAATATGATTACTAATGATTTTCATTTACTGATCAAATCTTTCTGGCTTTCGAAAAAAATGAATATATAAAAAACGGCTGTGTTTCCACAACCGTTTTTCACCCATTTTTTTGGGTTTAATGCGGATAATCAGTTATTGCTGTTTTCAGTCTGTTTTTTAGATATGAGTAATTGTTGCTGAATGAGCTCATTCTTTTTAAAAGCAGACAATTCTGTTTCAAGCTGCTTTTTCTCTTGCTCTGTAAGCTGTCCGCCTATACCTGAAAGGTCTGGCTTTCCTGCATCTACCCAGGCTGTGTACCAGAAATTGGCAATCATATCAGCAGACTGTATCAGTCTGTCATTAATACTGTTTTTTAAAGATGCGGCATAAGCTTTGGCAAATGCTGAGGTATAGGTTTTCGATTCACGTCCTCTTCTGATCTGTACCCTGTATTTCTCCTCTTCAGTAAAGGCGGCAGATACTTCTTTTTCTTTGGCCAGCATTTCAGGTACCATATTAAAACTAGCCCGGGCCACTTTCCAGATAGCATCTGAGGGGTTTTTCAGGTATATGGCCTGATGGGCAGAATATAAACGGTAATTACCAATTTCAATTTCAGGAATCATAGACTCCCATAAACTGTGTAACCCTTTTTGATTGCTAAGCTGACCATCATAATTCACCGTAGTATGCAGGGGTACATGTATATCTCCAATATAATGCCCCAGATCGGCGGCATAAAAAAGAATACTGTCCTTATTTTTCATTTTAAACGCCTGTGTAAGCTTACCCTGTATATATATAATATGGTATGGCACGTAACAATATTTCAATAAACTGTCTTTAGAATATAGCTGAATGGCTTTTTGCCAGTCCATCGGCATTTTATGCGCCGCATCAGCACCATACATTTCAAAGTCAATAAAATGTCGGGGGGATTCTGTACTGTCTTCATTCCTTCTGATATCGGGTCTTGGGGCATTGTTGACAAGGTTTTCCATATTCCTGTAAAAGAAGGACCTTACAGGGTCGGGTAATTCATAGACGGCCAGTTGATGAATGGTTCTGTGAACGAGAAACCCCCATCCTGAACCAACGATAAAAAAAAACATTAAAACAGCCACCAGTATGGGTTGTATATATCTTTTCATATTCATTTTTTTAAAGACCGGCTGCGAAAATAGGGTATTCGGTTTCATCTCCTGTAATATTTGGAATGTTTAGGCTACTAACCTGCTGTTGACGGCGATTTATTACCTTCATCACCCGAAACTCTTTCCCAGACCTTAACCAAACATGAATATGAATAAGATTCTCGAACTACAGGCATTAAGAAAATATTATGCCACACAAAAAGCAGTGGATGATATCAGTTTTTCCATTGAAAAAGGAAGCATTTTTGGTTTGCTCGGACCGAATGGTGCAGGTAAAACCACATTGCTCCGGATGATTACCGGAATCTTCTATCCGGATATGGGAGAGATTATGCTGGACGGAAAAAAATTCGATCCGATCAACGATATCCAGCTAATCGGCTATATGCCTGAAGAAAGAGGACTGTACAAGAAAATGAAAATTGGTGAGCAGGCGCTTTACCTGGCCCAGTTAAAGGGATTGAGTAAGACCGAAGCCATGGAAAAAATAAGGTTCTGGTTTAAGAAACTGGAAATGGAAACATGGTGGAATAAAAAAGTAGAAGACCTGAGTAAAGGGATGAGCCAAAAACTACAGTTTGTAACGACGGTATTACATGAACCCAAACTTATTATCCTCGACGAGCCTTTCAGTGGACTTGACCCTTTAAATGCCAATCTGATTAAAGATGAAATATTCGGACTCGCCAAAAGAGGATCAACCATTATTTTCAGTACGCACCGGATGGAGCAGGTAGAGGAAATATGTGATCATATTATTTTGATGAACCTCGGTAAAAAAGTGCTGGATGGTTCAGTGTCAGGCATCAAACAAAGTTTTAAAGAGAATAAGTTCAGTATAAAAATTCAGGGCGAAAATATTAATGTGGGTAGTCAGGCTTTTAGTATTCTTGAAGACAAGGGCAATGGCTATGTATTGAAGATTAATGAAGGGTTTAAAAGTAACGATATCCTGATGCATTTTCTGCAGCAGGGTGTTACTGTAGAAGCTTTCAATGAAATTCTTCCATCGCTTAACGAAATATTTATCCGCCTGGTAGAAGGCAGTAATGCCCGAACCAGATCGTTTCAGCAAGTAGATTAAAAAGTTTCCCTTCAACCAACTAACTACATAATTTATGAATAAAATATCATTAGTAGCCAAAAGAGAATTTCTTACCAGGGTTCAGAAAAAAACATTTCTGTTAACCACGATTGGGGTACCCGTACTCATTTTTGCTTTTTATGCCGCTATCATCTTTTTTACCGTAAAGTCTTCAGATAATTTCAAAATTGCCGTATCAGATAATGCCAATGTTTTTAATGGTGAAATCGACAGTAAAAAAGGCAGTGATGTAATCTTTGAATTTGTAAAAGATGATACAACTGTATTAAAAACAAAACTGGAGCAAAAAGAATACGATGCCTATCTCTACGTGCCTGCCGGGTATTCCATAACAAGTAAGACAATAGATTCTCTGCATTTCAGGTCGGCTAAAACGGTAGGTATCATGACCCGTGAGAAGATAGAAAACCGTATCAGTAAAACCCTGGAAGAGAAGCGCCTGATGGCCATGAATATTTCAAAGACGCAACTCGATAGCATCCAGAACCAGAAAGAATCCATTACTTTTTCTAGTTCATCTGGCAAAACGGAGAACCAGACAAAAGTAGGCTTGAGTTATGGTGTTGGTTTTGTTTCCGGGTTTATGATCTATATCATTCTCTTTATTTACGGTACTATGGTAATGAGAGGGGTGGTAGAAGAAAAAGTAAGCCGTATTGCTGAAGTAATCATCAGTAGTGTAAAGCCTTTTCAATTAATGATGGGTAAGATTATTGGTATTGGTGCCGTAGGTTTATTACAGTTTATTATATGGGGCGTTTTGATTTTCGCTATCCAGTTACTGATACCTGTATTGTTCCCGCAATTATTTGAACAGATGCAATCGCAGCCTGTTCAGCCCGGTATGATGGCTGCTGCAGAAACATCCAAACAATCCGGGGCACTTAGTGGTATTATGGCTGGCTTAAACGAAATCAATTTCCCTTTAATTATCGGTTGTTTTATATTCTATTTCCTGGGTGGATACTTTATGTATGCTTCTTTGTTTGCTGCTGTAGGTAGTGCTGCCAATGAAGATATGCAGGATGCACAGAGCCTGTTATTACCTATTATGATGCCGATCATCTTTGCCATTGTTATCATGATGCAGGCCGTGAATAATCCTAATGGAAGCCTGGCGGTTTTCGGAAGTCTGTTCCCGCTTACATCACCCATTGTTATGATGGCGAGGGTGGCACATGGTATACCAGATGGGGTAACCGTATTTCAACTCATATTGAGTATGGTATTCCTGATACTCGGTTTCTTCGGAACCACCTGGCTTGCCGCTAAAATTTATCGTACCGGTATCCTGATGTACGGTAAAAAAGTTACCTGGAAAGAGCTGTGGAAATGGGCGGTGAAAAAGAATTAGAATAAGAAATAAGGAATAAAAAATAAGGAATAAGAAAGGGGTATTCAACTTTCTTATTCCTTATTTTTTATTCCTTATTCCTCTGTTTAAATTGCCAGATTTAACAGTAACACTCCAATGATCCCAAGCACCGATATGGTGGCTTCCATAACAGACCAGGAGAGGAATGTTTGTTTGAGGGTCAGGTTGAAAAATTCTTTAAACATCCAAAAGCCAGAATCATTGATATGAGATCCGAATACACTTCCGGTACCTATAGCCAATACCATCAATTCTGGTGATACATTGCCCGCTGCCACTAAGGGGGTAACAACGCTGGCAGCTGTAATTCCGGCAACAGTAGCTGAACCTATGGCAATTCTGAGTAATGCAGTAACCACCCATGCAAAGATTAACGGGGGCATTTGCCATTTACTGCTGAATGAAGCAATGTATTGGTCTGTTCCACTATCCTGTAAAACCTGCTTGAAAATTCCACCAGCAGTAATAATCAGTAGAATAACAGCAATACCTGAAATGGCTTCATTTAACCATTTGGTAATGGTTTCCATACTGTTTCCTCTTTTCAATCCAAAAACACCGATGGCGAGGAATACTGATAATAACAAAGCAATGGTAGGGTCGCCGATAAACAAAAGCGTTTTCTTTAACAATTGATCGGGTAAAAAATAATTGGCAATCACTGCCATGGTAATCAGTATAACAGGTAAAAGGCCAATGAGAAAACTGGGTAGAGCAGCAGGTAGTTCTTTTGTATTTTCTGCTTCAGAAGTAAAAAGAAATGACTTGATATTAACTTCTGTTTTTTTCAATAAACGCCCCAGAAAAGGCCCGGCAACAATTACTACTGGTATGGTAATGATTAGCCCATAGATCAGCGTTTTTCCCATATCTGCTTTAAATGCATTGACCAGGAAAACAGGGCTGGGATGTGGAGGGAGAAAAAAATGTGTAGTTGATAAGGCAGCCGCCATGGGTATAGCAACATACAATAAAGGTAGTTTTGCCTTATGGGCAATGGAAAAAACCAGTGGTACCAGTATTACAAAACCTGCATTATAATACAACGGGATACCAATAAAAAAACCAGTGAGCATAATAGCCCATTGAATATTTTTTTCTCCAAAACCATTGATCAGCGTACGTGCAATTTTTTCTGCTGCACCACCAGTTTCCAGTATTTTACCAAGGATAGCACCAAGACAAATAATTAACGCCAGACCACCCAAAGTATTGGCCACCCCTTTCTCCACTGATTTAATGATCTGCATGGGTTCCATGCCAAGGAAAATGCCGGATAAAATAGCAACGATAAGCAATGATAAAAACGGGCTTACTTTTTTATAAGTCAAAAAAAGTTGCAGGCAAATCGCAAATAAAATGACAAGCAGTTCCATATGTTTGAATTGGATGTATTTATTTTTTTACCGGAATATCCAGTATAGCCTGAAATGCAGGTTTAGGCTGCCTATTCCTGTTCCAGAGCAATGGATAATTGGTGCGATTGGGTATCGGGTAATCGTTCTTCCAGCTCATACCATCATGAATACCCCAACAGGTAACCCGCGCTATTTTATCTTTTTTCCCGTAAAAGATATTAAATAATTCCTTGTAACGATTGGTTAATTGTTGTTGCACATCATCCGGTAACCCTTTTTGATAAGGATCGAGGAAGGTCTTAAACTCTTCAAGCTGAAACTGTCTGTCGCTCATACCCTGACCAATAATTTGTCCTTCTTTGGTGAGTGGCAAAACATCTACATCCAGCTCGGTAATCATTACTTTAACACCTGTTGCAGCATAAGCATCAATGGCTGCTTCGATATACTCATTTGTCGGATAATTAAGACCCCAATGCCCCTGAATACCTACACCATCAATCCTGATACCTTCTTTTTTCAACATTTTTACCATGCGAACAATACCATCTCTTTTTGTTGGCCGCCATGCGTTAAAATCATTGTAGTATAATTCGGTATTAGGTGCATACTGGCTGGCAAATTTGAAAGCATATTTCACCAGCGTATCGCCATTGCCAAAAGCGTTTACCCAACTGGTAGGTCTGTAACTGCCGTCGTTATCTATTACTTCATTCACAACATCCCAAGCATGTACCCTTCCGGCGTATCGACCGGCTACTTTTTCAATATGACTGCGTAGGCGTTCAATTTGTTCTGCTTTTGTGTTGGCTTTTCCACTGGCATTGGTAAAGAACCAGGCCGGAACCTGGTTATGCCATACCAGTGTATGTCCTACAATAAACATTTTATGGGCTTCACCAAATGCAACAAATGCATCAGCGGGACCAAAATTGAAAACACCCGGCTGTGGATTAATTAATGCCGCTTTCATGGAGTTTTCAAGTGTAATGCTGTTGAATTGTTTTACAACAATTTCCTGCGATAATTTATCGGAACCCGAAACAATGGCATCATTTACAGCAGCGCCCATTAGAAAAACACCTTTGTATGCTTCTTTTAATGAACTGTTTTGTGGTTGTATTCTGGTAGTAAAACTAAGTACACCATAAATTAGTGCGATGCACAATAAAATAGTAATCCGGCTTTTATTCATAGGGCAGCAATTGTATTGATCAGGCAACTGAGTTAACCAGTGTGCCAATTGAACTGATGCTGATTTGTATTTCATCAGCAGATTGTAAAGTGAAACTACTGTCTGGTACTACTCCTGTACCGGTCATAATGAGGCAGCCGAAAGGGAAAGATGCTTCCCGATATACGAATGAAACCAATTCTGCTGGTGTACGTTTCATTTGAGCCAATGTAATAGAACCATTGAAAGCAACTGAATTATTCCGCAGAATTGTTAATGAAATTTCTGTGTTCTTGTCAATCGGTTCATCGGTAATATAAACACAGGGACCAATTGCAGCGCATGCATCATATGTTTGGGCCTGGGGCAGGTATAAAGGATTTTCTCCTTCAATACTCCTGCTGCTCATATCGTTACCAATGGTATAACCAATGATCTTGCCTGAAGATGTTACAACCAGTGTTAATTCTGGTTCTGGAACATCCCATGTACTGTCTTTGCGTATTCTTACTTTTTCGCCATGTCCCACTACGCGATGTGGAGTAGCTTTAAAAAAAACTTCGGGCCTTTCAGCTTCATATACTTTTGCATAGAAATCGGCACCGCCGCTGTCTTTACTTTCTTCCTGCCGGCCAATCTTACTTCTTAAATAAGTTACACCACAGGCCCATAGTTCCTGTTCTTTACCGATAGGAGCTCTTAGTGCAGATGTATCCAGTGAGCTAAAAGGTTCTGCTTTTCCGGATTTTATCCAGGAACTGGCTTTTTGTAAAACACCATCATCATTGATAAAATTGTTCCAATCTTCTCCTGCTGCGAAGTATAGTTGATCGTTTTGTTCCAGTGCAATGCCATTCAATAATTTATATGCCTTCATGTTTTTATTTTAACCCAATACGCAATACACGCATATCGTTTGTAATGAATAAATTTTTCTCGTCGTCGGATAGTGCCACATTTGAAGCGGCTTCATCCAGTTTAATTTTGCCTAGTAATACAGCATTACTATTGAAGATCCAGATACCTCCTGGTCCAGTTGCAAATACAATTCCCTTACTGTTTATTTTTAGTCCGTCAGGTAAACCTTTGATGCCCTTTTCCATTTTAGCAGTGTGAAATATTTTCCCATTTTTTAATTCACCATCAACCACATCATAGCTATACCAGTTGGGTTTAGCAGGATCGGAGCAGGCGATGATCAGTTGTTTTTCGCCCGGAAAGAACGCAATGCCATTTGGTCGGGTAATACTATCTGTTAAAAGAGATACTATTCCATTTTTTTTGCGGTTGTACACGCCGTTAAATGGGATTTCTTTTTCCGGATCAAGATCGTTTTGCATGGGTAAGCCATAGGGTGGATCCGTAAAAAAAAGATCTCCCTGTCTGTTATACACAGCATCATTCGGACTGCTGAAGCGTTTGCCTTTGTAATGAGAGGCCAGTCGCAGAAAATGAGCTTCCGGTTTATCAAGACCGGATGACATAGCAGCCATCTGTCTGTTGCCATGCTGACACAGAACAAGATTGCCCTGAGGATCTAACAGCAAACCATTGCTACCTGGTTCTTTACTTTTCGAAGAAGTGCCGGTAAAGCCTGAAGGTTGCAGGTAAATTTCTTTGCCTTTTTCTGCGGTCCATTTATAAATAGTGTTGGTGGGTACATCAGAGAATAAAAGCATTTTATATCTTTTAACCCATAGTGGTCCCTCGCTCCATTCAAAACCCTCGGCAATAATTTCTGCTTTACTGTTTTTGTCGATTACCAGATCAAGTGCGTCATTAATTCGTTCAATAACTCCTGTTGTTTTGTATTGAGCAAATGAACAACAGCTAATACATAAACCGATGATAATGGCAGTAGTCTTTTTCATGGGCATTATTTAATGTGAATCTCTGGTAACAACTGAACCGGAACTGCCCTGCAAAAAATCAAGATCGGCACCTTTGTCTGAACCCATAACATGTTTAATATACAGACTTACATAACCCCTTGTGGCAGCAGGTGCTGGTGCAACCCAGTTAGCCCTTCTTTTTGCTAACTCTTGATCCGATACATCAAGATGTAATTTTCTTTGCTCATCATCCAGTTCAATCATATCGCCATTTTGTACAAGAGCGAGGTTGCCACCAATGGCCGATTCGGGAGATACGTGAAGGATAGCAGTTCCATAGGCAGTGCCACTCATTCTTCCATCGCTGATGCGAACCATATCTCTGATACCTTTTTCCAGTATTTTTTTAGGCAAAGCCATATTGCCCACTTCGGGCATGCCGGGATAACCAACAGGACCTACATATTTTAAAACCATTACACAGGTTTCATCAATATCCAGTTCAGGGTCATCAATTCTTGCATTGTAATCTTCAATGCTTTCAAATACTACGGCTCTTCCCTTATGTTTCATTAAATGTGGCGAAGCGGCAGAAGGCTTCATTACGGCGCCATTCAATGCGAGATTGCCTTTTACTACTACGCAACCTGCTTCAGCAATGAGTGGTTGTTCATATGGCGCAATTACTTCAGTGTTATAACAATCTGTCTGGCCTGTTATATTTTCATGGTGGTTTTTGCCTGTTACCGTTATTACATTTTTATGCAGGTGCTTACTTAATTCGTTTAATACTACAGGTAAGCCACCGGCATAATAAAAATCTTCCATGAGGAATTTTCCCGAAGGCATTAAGTTCACGAGCAGCGGAATCTTACTGCCCAATGTGTCAAAATCATCCAGATGCAGGTCAACGCCAATCCTTCCTGCAATAGCCATCAGGTGAATAATAAAATTGGATGAACCGCCTACAGCCGCATTTACTTTAATAGCATTTTCAAATGCTTCTCTTGTTAATATTTTATCAATCGTCAGGTTTTCTTTTACCATCTCCACAATCCTTCTTCCACTGAGTTGTGCCATTACTTTTTTTCTGGAATCGGCCGCAGGTATAGCTGCGGCGCCACTTAGTGTAAGCCCGAGCGACTCTACCATACAGGCCATGGTAGAAGCAGTACCCATTGTCATGCAATGACCAATACTTCTGCTCATACAGCTCTCTGCATATTCGCATTCTTCCTGCGTCATCTTACCCGTTTTCATGTCTTCATCAAACTTCCACACATGTGTGCCGCTGCCAATGGGTTGTCCTTTATATCTTCCATTCAGCATCGGGCCACCGGGTACTACAATTGTGGGTAAGCCCACGCTGGCGGCACCCATTACCGTAGAAGGAGTTGTTTTATCGCAGCCTGTTAACAGCACAACGCCATCAATCGGGTTGCCGCGAATAGATTCTTCTGTATCCATGCTCGCAAGGTTGCGAAACAGCATGGCAGTAGGCTTCAATAATGTTTCACCCAAACTCATGATCGGAAACTCCAGTGGAAAACCGCCTGCTTCCAATACACCTTTTTTTACTGCTTCGGCATGATCACGGAAATGTGCATTACAAGGTGTAAGCTCACTGAATGTATTGCAGATGCCAATAACAGGGCGACCATCAAACATATCAGTGGGCATCCCCTGGTTTTTCATCCAGCTCCGGTAAATGATTCCGTCTTTATTCTTTTTACCAAACCAGTCCTGACTGCGTAATTTCTGTGACATGAGTTATGTGTTTTAATCTTTTGTTTTTTATGGCATCAGTTGTTGCGTCGCACACTTAAACAATGGTAATACTAATCAGCTTTAATTGTTATTCTTTTTCCCGTTCTCATGGCTTCATAAATGGCTTGTAGGTACTTTACATCTCTTCTCCCCATTTCACCAGGTACAATGGATGGTTTATTATTCTTAATTGATAATGCAATAGCATCTAATTGCCTGGCCTGCTGGTTAACCTGAGGAAAACTCATCGGCCCGGCTGGTGTATAACCACTCAATCCATTATAGTTATAGGCGGTGGTAAGTTCAAAAACACCTTGGACTGCCTCGGCTTTAAGAAAATTCATGTTGTCATCATAACTCGCTGAGCCACTACCTATAAGTCCAGTAGGGAATTCAAATTGCCAGCTTAATGATTGTTCAACTTCACTAAATCTTTGTAAATCTGTTTTCTTTCCTTCCTGCGCTGTAACAGCAATAGGTAACATGCCTGTTGTGTAACACATGACCTGAATAGCATAGATGCCAAGATCCATCAAAGGTCCTCCACCTGCATATTTTTGTTGTAAGCGCCACTGGTTTGGAGTGGCTTTAAAACCAAAGCCGCCGCTGATTTTCTTAATTTCACCATATTTTTTTGAAGTACCCAGTTTTACCATTTCAAGATTGTAGGGTTCAAAATGTAAACGATAACCTACCGATAAAAATTTATTGGCTTTTTTAGAAGCTGCTATCATTCTGTCACAATCAAGAACAGTAATAGCCATTGGTTTTTCACAGATAACATGCTTACCCGCTTCAAATCCCCGGATTGTATATTCAGCATGCATATTATTAGGTAATACCACATAGATAATATCAATATCAGGATTGTTTTTTATCTGGTCATAAGTATCATAACTGTAGATATTTTTCTCCGAAAGCTTATACTTTTCTTTCCAAACAGGAATCTTTGAAGGTGTTCCGGTAACAATACCTGCGAGATAACAATGTTCTGTTTTCAATAGGGCAGGCTCTAGCTGACCGGTAGCGTAACCACCGAGACCTACCAGTGCGATGCCTAGTTTTCTATGCTGGTTCATATTCTTTTGTGTTGAAACGAGTGGATCAGTCAAATCCTCGGCAGACAGAAAAGGCAGACTTAATCCGGCGAGGCCAAGATTGCTGATAAATTTTCTCCGTGATGAGTGATGTTGATGGTGCATAACATAAATGTGTTACGTAATATAATCGTTATTTTAAAAAGGAGTCACAGAATTAATCTGCATAATTTAATTACCCTGCCTCTTTTCATATAAGACAAGGCCACAAAAATGGTAGTTGCATTAAAACAACATATTCGAAAAATGCAAATAGCTGAATTATAGTAGTTTACAATTTATGGTTGCATCATATTTGCAGTGCTTTGCAAAACATGATGCAACTTTTATTATGAATTGCAGACCTGATTCAACAAAATCAACCTTCTTGAAAGCAAGGGTTAATTGTTGCATTCTTTTTTGGAAAACAATTCCGTGTCTGTTATCTGGCAAGCCGTTGTGTCGTACATCGGTGAGGTTTCATCTAATGCAGAAGTCGGTATAAAGGAAAATACCAATAATCATCTATGCTACATAAACAACCGTTTTGACATTCTGATAGCTGTTTTTGGTAACTGGTAGAATTTAGTAAAAATAAAAAAGAAGACTGGCTAGTTTTACTAAGAAAACAGGCTGTAAAGTGTTTTCATTTCCGGCAATCTGGTTTCCTAAAACTTGTAAATAGCCTGATCATTGAAGTATCATTTTTCAATGAATCATTTGGATAAACGCACAATTTTCTCATGTGTTTTAAGTTAAAAATGCATATCAACCTGGATTTCTATCCGGGTTTTTTTATGAACTGAGTTTAATAAAATCTTCTGCTATTGACAATATTGTTACTTAAGACAGCGGTAACTGTTATCAATAAAATGATTGATGTTATTCGTTGACTTTAATAAAATCAAATACCGTGACTGGCTATTTTGGTATCGAAAATTTAAAAGCATATGAAACTTCAGTACAAACTTTTGATGATCTTCTTTTCATTTTTGTGTGGCAGCATGTTGAATGCTCAGGTTAAAATATCATTTGCTGAACCTCCTTTGATCCCAACCTTATTCCAGACCGGCATAATAAGTACAGGAATTGCTGAGCGCGATTTTGCCTTGTCTCCTGATGAGAAAGAATTATTTTATACTATTCAGTCACCACTGGGTTATTTTCAAACCATTGTGTATATGCGAAAAGACTCAAAAGGAGTTTGGAGTAATCCACAGATAGCCCCTTTCGCGGGTAATTACAGCGATCTTGAACCAACATTCTCTCCGGACGGCAAGCGACTTCTTTTTTCATCCAACAGACCGATTTCGGGTGATAAGGCTAAGGATTTTGATATCTGGTATGTTGAAAAACAGAGAGATAACTGGTCAGCAGTACCCCAAAATATGGGTTCGCCAGTTAACACAGAGGCAAATGAGTTTTATCCGTCTCTTACAAAATCCGGCAATCTCTATTTTACCGCCTCCTATAAGAATGGCATCGGTAGAGAAGATATATATGTTGCAACCTGGACAGAAGGTAAATATAACCAGCCAGTAGCTTTGGATACTGCTGTTAACTCTAAAGTTGATGAGTTTAATGCTTTTGTTTCGCCGGAAGAGGATTTTATCCTGTTTACTTCCTACGGTCGAAAAGATGATATGGGCAGAAGTGATTTGTACATCAGTCAGAAAGACAAATCTGGTAATTGGCAATCTGCAAAGCATATCACAATGCTCAACTCTAATAGAATTGATTATTGTCCGTTTGTGAGCTTTGATAAGAAGAAAATGTTTTTTACAAGTGAACGGAATATCTTAAAACAGGTGTTTGATAAAAAGGTAACATTTGAAACACTTGAAAAAACATTCAAATCGCCTCAAAATGGCAGCGGCGATATTTACTGGATCAGTTTCGATAAAGTTTTAGAAAGTTTGAAATAGCATTTTTTTTCAGGTGGTAAAAGGGTTGATAGTCTGTTACAATGACTATCAACCCTTTTCTTTTGGAGAAGTACATGAATGACGGTTTGCTTTGTATTAAAAGCCGATAACTAAGTAAATACTGTATCGATATTGATTCTTTCCACTCATTGACACTTTCTGGTTGTTGGTTGAATAGATATTTTTTCAAGCAGTAGAAATAAAACATTTACTGTCTTGAACCTATCGTCTCTTGTCAGGGAAGCACAAACAGCTTTCCTTAAAAGGAAGACAAAATGAAAACTAATTTCTTGAAACTAAAATTGACTCTATGAGAAAAAGTCTGACGCTTTTGTGTTTTGCGTTATTATCCAGCTTAGTGCTGCTTGCGCAAACACGTATCATTAAAGGACGGGTTGCCGATGAGAAAGGTAATCCGTTACCCGGAGCATCTGTTCAGGTTAGAGGAACCAAAACCGGTACCACAACAGATGCTGAAGGTAATTTTTCCATTGCCGTGCCAACCACTGCAAAATCATTACTTGTATCGTCTCTTAATTATGTAAACAAAGAGTTTGCAATAGGAAACGGAAATACGTTTACAATTACGTTAAAAGCAAATGATGCAAGTCTTGAAGAAGTGGTAGTAATGGGTTACTCCACCGTAAGAAAAACAAATCTCACCGGATCTGTTGCAAAAGTTGCAGGTGCCGAAATTGAAAACAGACCCAACCTGAGTTTCGATCAGGCTTTGGCTGGTAAGGCTGCCGGGGTGCAGTTAAGTACTTCATCTGGTTTAATTGGCGCACCGGTTAACATTCGTGTAAGAGGTGCTTCTTCCATATCATCAGGTAGCCAGCCATTAATTGTTATGGACGGCGTTCCGTTAATTCAGGGAGATAATGGTCAGTTATATAATCCAACGAATGCTTTGGCAGATATCAACCCGAATGATATTGAAAGTGTAGAAGTTTTGAAAGATGCATCTGCGGCTTCTATTTATGGTAGTCGTGCATCCGGCGGCGTATTAATGATTACAACCAAAAAGGGAAAATCAGGGGCACCCAGAATTACTTATAATAGCTATTTCGGGTATAGTCAGCCTGCAAGAATGATGAATGTACTTGACGGACCTCAGTACACATCTGTCATTAATACCATGAGAACCAATGCAGGTCTTACTGCTTCTGCAGCTAATGGTGATTATAATGGTGATGGTATTACTGATAATACTGATTGGCAGGATAAAGTGTACAGGAAAGGAATTACACATGATCACCAGATTGGTATCAGCGGAGGCTCCGAGCGTACGACCTATTATGCTTCTCTCGGTTTTAATGATTTTGAAAACTATATAATTGTCAACAGACAAAAAAGAGCAGCAGCACGATTGAATCTTACAACCAAAGTGACCAATTGGTTTGAAATAGGTATTAAAAGCCAGTTTACACGTACAACATTGTATGGTTTAGGATCAGGAACCGGAGCAGCGTTGAGTGGCGTTCCTTTTGGTCCATTAACAGCTTATCCGAATGTTCCTGTTTATGATGCTACCGGTGCTTATTATATCGGAAATGGAGGTAATACTGTAGCGCAGAATACACCGAACCCCGTGGCGGTTCAAAATCTGAACTATGATACAAGGGATAACAGAAGATTTATTAATAGTGTGTATGGTGAGATTTCTTTGCTGAAAGGCCTGAAATTGAAATCTCAATACAATACTGATATGCAGATCAGCTTCACTGATCAATATTGGGACCCTGCGGTGGGAGATGGACAAGGGTTGGCAGGTGTGGCTCAAACAGTAGCAACTGATTCACGCGTATGGAGTTGGTTTAACACTTTAAATTACGATACCAGATTTGGCGATCATGAGTTAGGTGCTTTGGCAGGAGCAGAATACACCAAAAGTTCTGCAACATTTAATTATATTTTCGGATTGGGTTTAAATGATCCCTTAATCAGAATAATTACACCGGCAAATTATGCTACAACAGGAGGAGAAAATGGTATCGATGTAAATAATGGGCTGGCATCTTATTTCGGAGGAGTTAATTATGGCTATAAAGGCAAATATCTCGCAAGTTTCAACATCAGGAGTGATGCTTATTCAGGATTTGGTCGTACCAATCGTTGGGGATACTTCCCATCGGGGTCAGCAGCCTGGAAAATATCTCAGGAGAGCTTCTGGAAATCGAGGTTAATCACAGATCTTAAGCTAAGGGCAAGTTATGGCATTACCGGTAACTCAAATATTGGTAACTATCCAAGTCTGGCAACATTTGCTCCTACACAGTATGCGAATATTGCGTCATTGAATCTGAATAATCCGGGCAACTCAAATCTTCGCTGGGAACAAACGGGCCAATTCGATGTGGGGTTTGATATGGTAATTGGTAAAGGAATCAATGTTGTTATTGATTATTACAGAAAAAAAACAAAGGACCTCATACTGGATAATCCCATCCTTGCAACTGTAGGCTTCCCGGGTAATACCATCACTGAAAATATCGGAAGTATTGAAGCATCAGGCTTCGAACTTGCAGTGAATGTACCAGTTATCAATAAGCGTGACTTCAAATGGAATATCAGTTTTAATGGAGCCACCAATAAAACAAAAGTTATTTCAACCAACGCTTTTGGAAACGACATATTCGGTGGACAGAGTATTGTTCGTCCCGGATACAATATGAGTGCTTTTTACCTGATACGTTGGGCTGGAGTTAATTCGGCTAATGGTATGCCAACATTCTTAGATGTAAATGGTATAGCAAAACAATATGATCATTCTGCTCCTGCAGCCAACAGATGGACAAGGGTAAGTGATGGTGCTGTAACCACTGCTATTACGGCAGCAGATCGGGTGGTTTTGAATGATAAAACACCTTACCCGAAATTTTTTGGCGGTCTGTCGCAGTCATTTAGTTACAAACAAATTGATCTCTCATTTGATATGCAATATTCTTTAGGGGCTTATACATTCAATAATACCCTGCAGAATTTAGTGCTGATGACAGGTACGCGTAACAAAAGTGTAGAAATCTTAAAAGCATGGACAAAAGCAGGCGATCAGACAGATGTGCCCAGATTATTTTTTGGCGAGAACCAGTCTACCCTGGGTTCTACCAGATTTTTAGAGAAAGCTGATTTTGTTCGCATGAGAAATATTCAGATTGGCTACACATTACCTAAGAAACTTCTGGAAAAGGCGAAAATTGCCAACCTGAGAGTGTATGCACAGGTTCAGAATGCATTTACTATTACAGGGTATAAAGGAATGGATCCGGAGAGTAATGCAAATGGTAATGTCAATATCGGATTGGGTATTGACACATTCAGGCCATACCTCGCACGCACTTTTACATTTGGTATCAACTTAGGACTCTAACATAAAATATAATACGATGAAAAAAAACATATTTAACTCATTTATACTAGCTGGTGTATTACTGGCTTCCTGTCAGAAAGAAGTGACGGAGATTGTGCCGCCTGATCGCTTATCTTCAGATTTAGCATTCAGCACTGCACAAAAAGCAGAAACATCAGTAATGGGTGCCTATAATGCATTGCAAAGTGCAGACTATCTTTCTGGTCGTGCATTGGTATATATTGATCTTTTAGGAAATGATATTTACGACCGAACTAATTTTTTTGGTGATCTGCCCAGATTTAACCTGTTATCTAATGCCGGATTTGCAGGCGGTTTATGGAATGCCGGATATATTTCAATTGCCACTGCCAATCGCGCAATTGCAGGGTTAGCAGCTAATCCGGGCGTCGTAACTGCCGCCAAAGCAAAAGAATTAACGGCTGAATGTTTATTTATTCGCGCAGTAAGTAGTTTTTACCTGGTTAACTTTTTTGCTCACCCATATAACTTTACGGCGGGTGCTACGCATTTAGGTATACCGATTGTTACAGAAAATTTTACCAGTAATGATCCTGCTGCGAATAAACCACGCTCTACGGTGGCACAGGTATATACCGCTATTATCAGCGATCTGACTGCTGCACTGGCTGACTTGCCAGCGGTTTATGGTACGGCGGCATCTTATGCTTCGAAAACAAGGGCAACCAAAGCGGCGGCGGCAGCTTTGCTGGCAAGGGTGCATCTTTATAAAGGAGATTATACAAATGCTAAATCGGTAAGTTTAAATATCATTAACGGACAGTATGGAACATTTGCATTGAATGCCTCTCCGGCAGGAGCATTCGGACCGGCTAATTATCAAACAGCGGAAAGTATATGGAGTATACCGAATAGTACGACAGACAATCCGAATACCAATAATGCATTGCCACAGCATTATTTTCCGGGTGGAAGAGGTGATCTGGCCATCTCATCAAATTTCAGGGATATTGCAACAAACCCCTATTTCGCTGTTGACGATAGAAGAAGAAATTTTATTATTTCCGGTACAACTTCAGCTACAGCATCAAGTTTTTTCACCAATAAATATCCTGATATCGCAACAAGATCTGATTGGGCACCCATTCTGCGATATGCTGAAGTGTTATTAACCTATGCAGAAGCATCAGCACAGGTTGCTACCGGCATTGATGCTGATGCAGTAGTAAAACTAAACCTCGTACGTGACCGTGCAAGAGTGGGTGCGCCGCAATATACAATTGCCAGCTTTGCCACTAAAACTGATTTGATAAATGCCATTTTGGGAGAAAGAAGAATTGAACTGGCTTTTGAAGGACACCGTTTCTGGGATATTATGCGTGTAAAAGGAACTGTTACCAATAAGTTTGATGGAGATGGAGTAACTGTTTTGCCTGCACAGGCATTTGGTGCCAACAAATCAATTCTGCCAATTCCCCAGGCTGAGGTTGATAAAAGCGCAGGAATATTGGTTCAAAATACAGGGTACTAAATAAGGTCTGGATATAGCTATTTGATAATGATCAACACATGAAAAGATCCGACAAGTCTGTCGGCTCTTTTCATGTGTACTTATAAGGTACTAGTCAATAACAGTTCTTGATGAAGCAGGGTTGGGATTTTCATCATTGACGATTACCTGCATTTTGGACATTGGTAATGGCTTTATATAATGAAACAGCAATGTTAAAAAGAAAACTAAGTAATATAGTTGCTGAGAAAATTTTCAGCAAGAGACGCTTGTTAATATTTAGAAAATAGTAATCCAGTTATGGAACACGAATTAAAAAAGCATATACACAATATTGTAAAAGAAACGGTGAATAAGAAAAAACCGCTATGGAAGCGGATAGGTGAGATTTTCATAGAAATCCTGATCATCGTCTTTGCTGTTTCATTTGCTGTATATATGGAGAAGACAAAAGAGCATGCACATGAAAAGAAAGAAGTGAAAGAATTTTTGTTGGGCTTAAAAAAAGACCTGCAAAATGATGTGAAAGAAATGAATGATGATATCTGGGGATATGAAACCTGTTCAAAATGGATGAAGTATTTTGTAAGTGAGCAAAAGATTAATGATGACACATTGAATAAATACTCTTGGGTGTTGATCAGTAAAACACATTTATTGGCCAATAAAGGACGATATGAAGGATTTAAAGCCAGTGGCAAAATCAATACCATTGAGAATGAAGCACTGAGAAACAGAATACTGGACTTGTATGAAGAACGAATGATTGGACTCACCAATACAACTCAAGACTATATTGTATTGAAAAACCAGATGTTGCAGGTGTTTTATCAGAAAAGAAAAGGGAGATTGTCGGTAAATGATAACCTGAAAATGATTCTGAAAGATGAT
>Ga0164290_1002008_pt1 | contig 18849 bp, 19 predicted proteins | sample Micstemetagenome_FD_108782 | JGI IMG/M metagenome (GOLD analysis project Ga0164290, IMG submission 108782) | Contaminated culture microbial community from soil near Moab, Utah, USA - Microcoleus steenstrupii SON62 (Illumina Assembly) | ecosystem: Environmental > Terrestrial > Soil > Soil crust... | reverse complement strand
CGTGCGCTTTGGTGCGGGGCGGCCGCCCCGCACCAAAGCTCCCACTGAGGCCTAATCCCAATGCCCAATACTGTCAGGGATGTATCCGGGTCATTCTGTCAGGCATCTATCGGGTTGCTCAGCGGCAATGCTGTTGCCCATGACCCCTCCGGCCCTTCGGGCCACCTCCCCGCGCGGAGCGCAGGGAGGAAGGCGAAGCAACGTCGACGAATCCGCGCTAGACTGGAGGGCGTACCGGCGAAAATGCCGGCCAGTCCTGGGAGGGATGCCTCGATGAACCGCCGACACTTTCTCAAGGGCGGCACTGCCGCCGCCACCGGAATCGTCTTCTGCAGCTGCGGCCTGCTCGAGCGTGCGCATGCGCAAGGTGCGTCGCGCACGCTGCCCGTCGCCGTCAACGGCAAGAAGGTGAAGACCATCGACGTCCATGCCCATTGCCACTTCCGCGAGGCCGGCGCGTTGCTCGGCGCCGACGCGGCAGCGGTCCAGCTGCCGCCGGTGAACGGCGCCGCCGAAGCCTTCATCGAAATCGACAAGCGCCTGAAGGCGATGGATGGCCAGGCGGTCGACATGGAGGTGCTGTCGATCAATCCGTTCTGGTACGGCCGCGATCGCGAGCTCGCCGGCCAGATCGTCAAGCTGCAGAACGAGAAACTGGCCGAGCTCTGCGCCAGCAAGCCCGATCGCTTCGCCGCCTTCGCCTCCCTCACCCTGCAGGCGCCCGACCTCGCCGTCACGGAGCTCGAGACCGCGGTGAAGAAGCAGGGCCTGAAGGGCGCCGCGATCGGCGGCATAGTCAACGGCGTGGAGTTCTCCGACCCCAAATTCGATCCGGTGTGGGCCAAGGCCGAGGAGCTCGGCGTGCCGCTGTTCATCCATCCGCAAGGCGTGCCCGAGCTCAACAAGCGGCTGGCCGGCAACGGCTGGCTCGGCAACACCATCGCCAACCCGCTCGAGACCACGATCGCGCTGTCGCATCTGATCTTCGAGGGCACGCTCGACAAGTTCCCCGGCCTGAAGGTGATCGCAGCCCACGGCGGCGGCTACCTGCCCTCCTATGCCGATCGTTCCGACCACGCCTGCATGGTGGGACCCGCCGGCTGCAAGACCGACGTCAAGCTGAAGAAGAAACCGACGGAGTACCTTAACCAGCTCTACTTCGATTCGCTGATCTTCTCGCCCGAGGCGATCCGCCATCTCGCCGCCCAGGTCGGCGCCAGCCAGATCGTGCTGGGCAGCGACTATCCCTATCCCTGGCAGCTGAAACCCGTCGACCATATCTTCGCGTGCGATTCGCTCAGCGACGACCAGAAGGTGGCGATCCTGGGCGGCACGGCGGCGAAGCTGTTCGGCGTGGCAGGATAGAATTCGTTTGGACCGCCACGCTCATGTTCCTCTCCCCGCTAGGGGAGAGGAACCCGAACATTTGGAGCCTGCCATGCCCCTGTCGCGTCGTAGCCTGCTTGCCGTGACCGGCGGCCTTGCCGCAGGCCTTGCAGCGATGCCGGTCCACAACGCCTCGGCGGCCGGCCGCAAGACGTTGCGCCTGCAGACCCGCGTGATCGAGGTCAACGGCAAGCCGGCCACACGCTACGGCGTCTTCCTGGACGGAAAGTCGTCCGGCCTGTTCCTCGATGAGGGCGACACCTTCGACGTGCGCCTGGAGAACGGTCTCGACGTACTGTCGGGCCTGCACTGGCATGGGCTCAATCCGCCGTGGCGCCAGGACGGCGTCCCCTATCTCTCCGCCCCTCCGATCGCGCCCGGCAAGTTCGTCGATTACAGCTTCCCGGCGCAGCCGCCCGGCACTCGCTGGATGCATTCGCACTTCGGCCTGCAGGAGCAGAACCTGCTCGCCGCACCGCTGATCGTGCGCGAGAAGAGCGCGATCCAGGCCGGGCTGCAGGAAGTCGTGATGTTCCTCGAGGATTTTTCGTGGACCAGGCCCAGCCTGATCTTCGAGGAGCTGCGCAAGCCCAAGCCGATGGCGGCGATGGGCGGCCAATCGGGGGGCGGTCAATCGGGGGGCGGCCAATCGGGGGGCGGCCAATCGGCGGGTGGTGGCATGTCGGGCACCATGAACATGGGCAGCGGCGCAGCGGCGCCCGACCTCAACGACGTCACCTACGGCGCCTTCCTGGCCAACGATCGCACGCTCGCGGACCCCGAAGTCGTCGACGTCGACAAGGGCTCCGATGTGCGGCTGCGCATCATCAACGCCGGCGCCTCGACCAACTTCATGATCGACCTCGGCAATGTCGAGGGCACGGTGCTGACTGTCGACGGCAATCCGGTGGCGCCACTGGTAGTGCGCCAGTTCCCGCTCGCCATCGCCCAGCGAGTCGACATTCGCGTGCGCATGCCGGCCGACGGCACGGCCCTGCCCGTGCTGGCGCGCTGCGAGGGCCGTACTCTCCAGACCGGCCTGATCTTGCGTCCGCGCGGGGCATCGGTGGCGAAGATCTCGGAGAACGCCGCGACGCCCGCGCCGGCGATTGGCCTGATGGACGAGATGAAGCTACGCGCCGCGCAGCCTCTGCCCAGCCGGCCGATCGACCGCTCGGTGCCGATCGATCTCGTCGGCAACATGGCGGCCTACACCTGGGGCATCGCTGTCCACGGGCTGGAGGCCCTGCCGATCGGCGTCGACAAGGGCGAGCGCGTCGAGCTGGTGATGCGCAACACCACGATGATGTCGCATCCCATGCACATGCACGGGCCCTCCTTCCAGGTCACCGAGATCAATGGTCAGGCGTTCGCCGGCGCAGTGCGCGACGTCGTGCTGGTGCCGCCGCGCACAACGGTGAAGGTCGTGTTCGACGCCGACAATCCAGGTATGTGGGCGTTCCACTGCCACAACCTCTATCACATGGCCGCCGGCATGTTCGCGACGGTGGTCTATCGCGGGTTCAGTTAAGGGAGCGCGGGCCTCTGGCCCGCATCATGAGCGGGCCGGAGGCCCGCGCTCCCTTACTTCCACAGCGCCACCAGCGGACCCGTCGCTCCGAGCACAGGATCCATCGGCGGCACGGCGACGGTGGCGATCGCGGCCAGGGCCTGGGCGTGATCGATCTCGCCCGGCCGTTGCTGGTCGACCCTGCTGCCGCGCGGATAGGCGCCGACCACCAGGAGGTCGCCGCTGGATGAGACGCGCCGGTGGCCGGTGCCGGCCGGCAGCACCACGACGTCGCCCGCCTCGACGCTGAGCGTTTGCCCGCCCGCGCCGCCGAACTCAACGGTGGCGCGACCGCGGGCGATGCCCAGCACCTCGTGCGCACTGGTGTGGAAATGCCGGAACGCGTGGATGCCGTTGCGCCAGCCGCCAACCCAGCCGTGGCGGGCGAAGGCGCGCTCGAATGGCACCGCCGGATCGCGCTCGCCGTCGAGCGCAATGGCGCGGTGATAGACCAGCATCGGCAGGCGAGGATGGTTGGGCGTCTCGCCGTCATCCTCAAAGCGGAAGGTTTGCACCTCGGCCATTGGTCATCCTCGCTTGTTGCAACCGCCGGCTCGGGCCGGCGTTGGAACGTGACCCAGTGTTCTCCCAGGAAGTCGGATGGTCCACCGTCGATTCGTGCTGGCCGGCGGCTTGGCGCTCCTTTCAAGCCACGTCGCCCTGGCCCAGAACCCCAATCCCCCACGCGAGAAGGGCCGCGAGCAGGCACTCGCGCCCGCCGTGAAGCCGCCCGGTTTCCGGCTCGAAGAGGCGGCCTGGTTCGACCACCAGGTCACCGGCGTCGCCGTGTCGGCCGACGGCCGCATATTCGTCAATTTTCCGCGCTGGACCGAAGACTGTCCCGTGTCCGTGGCCGAGGTCGCGCGCGACGGCTCGTTGAAGCCCTATCCGGACGAAGCGTGGAACGCGTGGCGCAATGCCGGAGCTCCCACGCCTTCGCCGCGCGAGCATTTCGTCTGTGTGCAGTCGGTGGTCTGCGATAATCGCGGCAATCTCTGGGTCCTCGATCCGGCATCACCCGGCCTCGACAAGGTCGTACCGGGCGGGCCAAAGCTCGTGCGCATTGAGCTTGCGACCAACAAGGTGGCCCAGGTCATCCGCTTCGGCGAGGACGTGGCGCTGCAGGGCAGCTATCTCAACGATGTCCGCTTCCACCCCAACGGCACGACCGCGTTCATCACCGATTCCGGTGCCCGCGGCAGCATCGTCGTGGTCGACCTGGAAAAGGGTCATTCGTTCGCGCGCCTGGACGGTCATCCCAGCACCCAGCCCGAGAAGGGCGTCGAGGTGTCGGTGGCCGGCGAAAAGCTCAAGCGCCCCGACGGCCGGCCCTTCCAGGTCGCGGCCGACGGAATCGCCCTGTCGAACGACGGCCACACACTTTATTGGCAGGCGCTGACCGGCCGCACCCTCTATCGCGTCGAGACGGCGGCGCTCACGGCCGACGATCCGGAGGAAGCGGCGCGGCGCATCGAAAAGGTCGGCACCACCCATATCGCCGACGGCCTGCTGATGAGCCGCGACGACAGGCTCTATCTCACCTCGCCGGAGGACAATGCCGTCCATCTCTGGACCGGCGAACGGTCCGAAACCGTGCTGAGCGATCCGCGCCTGAGCTGGCCGGACAGCCTGGCCGAGGGGCCCGACGGCTCGATCTATGTCACGGCGTCGCGCATCCACGAAATGCCGTGGTTCCGCACCGGCGCACCGAACGTGCTGCCGACGCATTTGTTCCGCATGGTCCGCACCTAAACGCACGCACCACTGCGCACCCAGATAGTCACAACAAGTGCGGAACATTCCGGCCGACCCCGCAGTTGTTGTCATCATGCGCTATCGCCTCCAACCCGCGACGTCCGTCGATGTCGCCTTCCTTGCCTCGATGATCGATGAGAATCGCCGGCCGTGGAACGACGACGGCGAGCCCGCGCCGGTCGATCGCTTGTTGCAGACCTGCGCCTGCAGCACGCAAATATGGGCAGCGCGAGACAATCGCGGCACGCCGACGGCTCTGTGGGGCGTGACACCGCAGGCCGACGAGCCGGATGTCGGCCATTTGTGGATGCTGGCGTGCGAAGCCTTCGACAACGATCCGGCGGAGCTCGAATCGCTGTCGCGCCTGGTGTTCGGTGAAATGCTGGGGCAATTCCAGCGCCTCGAGAATCTGGTGGACTCGCGCAAGGTGCGCGCCATCGAGCTTCTGCGGTCGATCGGCTTTGCCGTCGAACCTGCGATTCCCAAACTGGTGGAGGACGGCGACTTCCATCGCGTCTGGATCGACTTGGACCGGCTGCTCATGGGCACAGCGACGGGCCGACTGCCGAACTGACTTTCTCTTTTCATTTGCGAGCCGATCGCCTGTCTGGGTAACGTGTCGCTCCGATAAAGGGGAGATGACATGGCCCAGGATCGTCGTTCAGCCCGCGCATTGGCGGCGTTGTTGCCAGCGGGTGCTTTCGGTCTTTCGGTCAGTCTCGCCTCTGCCGATGCCGCCGCAACGGCAACGGCCGATGTCGGCACCGCTCCCAAGAAGCCGGGCGAAGTCGCCGAGCGGCTGCAATCGATCCGGCTCTCGGTTTCCGACGCCCTGCAACAGTACGCCCAGGACCGCGAGCCCTTCGTTGCCGTCGATCCCGAGAAGCAGCTCGCCTGGTGGGGCAACGGTTGGCACAACGGTGGCTGGGGCTGGCACAATGGCGGCTGGCACAACGGCGGGTGGGGCAATGGCTGGCACAATGGCGGCTGGGGCAACGGCTGGCACAACGGCGGTTGGGGCAACGGTTGGCACAACTGGTAGGCCATGACGGGTGACGTCATGGGTGCACAGTTGATGCCTGACGGCGCGTCGCGTCCCGCCATCAACATGGTGGTGCTGCAGCCGACGGCGTTCTGCAACATCAACTGCACCTATTGCTACCTGCCCGATCGCAGCAACAAGCATGTCATGGCGCTGTCGACGGTCGAGCGCCTGTTCAGCGAGGTCTTCGCCTCTGGCTGGGCGGGGCCCGAGATGATCGTGCTGTGGCACGCCGGCGAGCCGATGGCGGCGCCGATCTCATTCTATCGCGAGGCCTTCGCCATCATCGAGCGGCTGCGGCCGGAGACGGTGTGCGTCAAGCACTCCTTCCAGACCAACGGCACGCTGGTCAATGACGAGTGGTGCGGCCTGTTCCTGGAGTGCGGCGTCGGCATCGGCGTCAGCATCGACGGACCGCGCGAAATCCACGATCGCAACCGCAAGACACGCAACGGCAAGGGCACGTTCGACAAGACGCTGGCGGGCATCCATTGCCTGCAGCGCAACGGCGTGCCGTTCCATGCGCTTTCGGTCCTGGGTACCGACAGCCTCAGCGATCCCGACGGCATGCTCGCCTTCTACGAAAGCGAGAACATCGACAAGGTCTGCTTCAACGTCGAGGAGTCGGAAGGCACCTACGTTTCCGAGCTGTTCGCCGCCTCGCGCGAAGAGCTGCGCGTGCGCTTCGCCGCATTCCTGCGCCGCTTCTGGCATCGGGCGCGGGCCAATGGGCGCGTGACGTTCGTGCGCGAGATCGACCAGGCCGTGCCGCGCCTGTTCCGGCCCGACGGCATGCCGGCGCGCAACATCCAGTGCGAGCCGCTGGCCATGCTGAACGTTGACAGCCACGGCAACGTCTCGACCTTCTCGCCCGAGCTGCTCGGCATGAAGAACAAGGACTATGGCGACTTCCTGCTGGGCAACATCAACGTCAACTCGCTGGCCGAGATCCACGCGGCCTGCCTGCAATCGGCACTCTATCGCGACATCCGCGCCGGCACGCAGGCCTGCGAGAAGGCGTGCGAATACCATTCGGTCTGCGGCGGCGGCTCGCCAGTCAACAAGCTGTTCGAGAACGGTTCGTTCACCGGCACGACCACGTCGTTCTGCACCCTCACCCAGATGGTGCCAACCGACCTGATCCTCGAGGCCTATGACCGCCTCGAGCAAACCTGGGTCGACGCCGAGCCGACCGACATCATCCCAGCCAATTCCCCAACGACGGCCGAGGCGGCCGCGCTGTCACCGAGGATGCCATGACCCAATCGAAACTTGTTGCGCTCGCTTCCCTGATCGCCGCGGGCCTGCTCGGCTCCGCCGCGCAAGCCCAGCAGCCGCCGTCCACGGGCGGCTCGCCGCCGAGTCAAGGCCAGCAGCAAGGTCAGTCGCAGCAGGGCTATTCCGGCGGTCCCGGTCCCGGGCAGCCGTCGGGCACGGTCGGCGGACCGCCGGCGCCGGTGGTCTTCGTGACCAGCGTCGAGGTGCTGCGCTCGGATCGCAATGGCGGCCTCGACGTCGTGCGCGTGCGCGGTGTCGTGACCGGATCGGACTGGAGCCAGCCGCATCTCATCCCGATCACCCAGGGCAAGCCGAACGACGGCATGCTCGACCTCATCTTCCAGGCGAGCGCGCCCGCGGGCGCCGCCGGCCTCGGGCCGTTCATGCCGGTCGAGGCGATCCTGCCGGTCGAGACCGGCCATCCCTACAAGGGCGTGCGGGTACGCGGCGGCAACAACGCCCTCTCGCTGAAGGCGATCCCGGGCTATGCCGAGGCGGCGCCGCCGAAGGAGGATTGCGCCAAGTGCATCGGCAAGTTCTTCGTCGCCAAGGGCGCCAACCCGCCGGCCGGAGCGACCGCCGACAACACGGTGAAAGAGGCCGACCTGCCCTACACGCTGCGCATCATCAAGCCCAACGACGGCATCCCGAGCTACGCCCTCGATCCCAACCGGCTGACGCTGCTGCTGTCGGACGACGGCCGCATCATCGACGGCGCCTGGGATTGATCAGGGGGCGCCTGGACTCCTCCCCCGTCATACGGGGGAGGCTGGGGAGGGGGCGAACCGCAGTCGTGCTCTCAGGCATTTCAGATCATGATCTGCAAGAGTCATGCGTAGCCTTTGTGGCATTCCCCCTCCCTACCTCCCCCGTAGGACGGGGGAGGTGGAAGAAGGGGATATCGGTCACGTCAGCGGCCCGAGCGCGCTGGTCAGGCCGCGGTTGGAGATCTGCAGCAGCCCGTCGAAGGGCTGCCCCAGCTCGAGGATGAGATAGATCGCGGTCGAGGCGGTGAAAGCGCAGGTCACCAGCACGATAACCAGCGTGACGTTGGCCTTGGACGACATGCTGAAGCTCGCGAAGATGAAGCAGAGCCAGAGCACAAGAACGGTGATGAACGGCTTGGACAAGGTGTCGTCGGGCTGCGCGAACAGGGTAAGGCGCGTCTGGTCGACATCGACGCCGATCTGGAGGGCGCGCGCCTGCAGGGAACTCTGCACCGGCGTCTTGGGCACGAGCTGGCGCAGCCGGTAGAGCACGGTCTCTTCCTGGGACACCGGCCGCAGCAGATCGGCCGTCGGCGCCGCATCGTCCCGCCAGATCGCCGCGATCATGTACTTGACGTCGTCGCGCAGCGCCCGCCGCAGCACGGGACTGTCCGGCCCGCCATACTCCTTGAGGATCGTGTCGAGCTCGAGGATGCCCGCCGTCAGGCGCGCGACGTGGCTGTTGGTGTTTTCATAGGAGCCGCGGGTCGAGGCGAACAACAGAGCGAGCACCACAGCCGCCATGGTGCCGATCAGCGCCGTCGCCAGCCGGATCACGTCCTTGGAATCGCCGCTGAGATGATCCTCCGGCAGCTTGTAGCGAAGCCACAGACCGCCCCCGATGCTGAGCAGGATCAGGGCGAATGCCCCCAAGGCAATCAACACTGCCATAGACTTCGGTCTCCCCCGCTTTCTGGCATTATAGACGACAACCGTTCGATGACTGCCAGATCAATCGTGCGCTCGCTCTCGACGTGATCCGCCTGTGAGCTGGACGATGGTGCGGGCATTGAACAGGCTCTTGGACGGCGCCGAGCCCGCCAGCACGTTCATCAGGAGCTGCAGCAGCTCAGGCCTGCGGCCGATCTCGGCATAGAGCGGAGCGAGCGGAGCGGGATCCTTCAGCGCAGCCGATTGCACCGTGTAGTCGAAGACATGCCCGGTCGCGTCGAACAAGGCCTGGCGATAACCGGCAAGCGCCGCGGACAGGTCGCTATCGAGACCGGCATTGATGGCGCGGGCCAGCAGGTCAGCGCCCAGGAAGGCATCGCCGATGCCCATGCCGGTCAGCGGATCGCGATGGTAGGCGGCATCGCCGACCAGCGCCCAGCCGTCACCGTGGCAGGCGTGATAGCGGTTGGGCAGGCGGTGGGTGCCTTTGAACGGCGTCGCGCGGCGACCTGCGCTCACGCGTTCGCGCATCGGCGGATCGAGGCCGGCGAGATAGACCGTCTCGATGTCGGCCTTGTAGGCCGGCCATTCGCCATTCGAGCGGCCGACCCAGATGCAGGTGAGCCCGTCATGCGTCGGGAACACCAGGACGTCGCGGCCCTCGCGGATATAGAACTCGACGCCGTCGGTCGGCACGCCCTCCCAGTAAGCATAGAAGCCGCAGGTCAGCGACGGATGCGCACGCTCGATCGCGGCGCCGACGGCCTCGGCGACGGTGGAGGTGAGCCCGTCGGCGCCGACGACGATGGCGGCGCGCTCGTCGCGCACACCGCCGTCCGGCCCCGCAAGCTTCACGCCGACCACGCGATCGCTATCGCGGACGAGCTCACGCATCATGGTGCGCTCGCGTACCTCGGCGCCGGCGCGGCGCGCGGCATCGACCAGCAAGGCATCGAGCACGGTGCGGCGCGGGCAGTACATGGCGGCCGTGCCGTCAATCGGCTCGGGCGTGCCGTGCAGGCTCGTCGCGCCGAAATGGATCTGGACCTTGTCGATCGGCGGGCAGCCGGTCGCGGCCAGCGCATCGAGCAGGCCCCATTTGGCGAGGAAAGCCGTCGTGCGTGGCCACATGAAATGGGTGGAAACGGTGTCGCTGGGGAAGGTCGCGCGATCGACCGCCAGCACGCGCCGGCCCTGGCGCGCCAGCAGCATCGCCAGGGGCGCGCCAGCGCAGCGCGCGCCGATGACGATGGCGTCGTAGCTGGACATCAAGGGATCATGCCTTGCCAGACCGCGGGCCTCCAGGCCCGCTCATGAGTCATGAAAAGAGCGGGCCTGGAGGCCCGCGGTCCGGCAAGAGACTAAAACCCCGCCTCGGCGACCTTGTTCTCGCGGGTGCGCTCTTCCAGCGAGCGGGCGAGCTGCTTGCGGAAGCGCTCGAAGTCCTGGCCGCGCAGCTGCATGACCTTGAGCTCGGGATGGGTGATCGGGTTGACCGGCCTGCCGTCGTTCAGGACCTCGAAATGCAGATGCGCGCCGGTCGAGCGGCCGGTGCTGCCGACGAAGCCGATCAGCTCGCCGCGCGTCACCGTCTCGCCGGGCTCGATGCCCGGGGCGAAAGCCATGAGATGGCCGTAGACCGTGCCGAGCTTGTCGCCATGGTCGATGCGTATCCAGTTGCCGTAGCGGCCGTTGGGTGCCGCGCCGACCACGACGCCGTCGGCCGCGGCGTAGACCGGCGTGCCGGCCGGCGCCACGAGGTCGATGCCTTCATGCATGAACAGGCCGCGCTGGACCTGGGCCTTGGGCAGCGACGCCTGCCAGTTTCCGTAGGGGGCGAGGCCCAGCGTGGCGCCGAGCGGCGTCGCCATGTTGACGGAGCGGCCGTTGCCCGCGGTGCCACCGGTCGGCAGGCCTGGCGGCAGCGGCTTGCTGCGCAAGGGGCCGCCCATCGGCTCCTTCTTGCCGGTCGCGGCCAGCACGGGCGGCTGGTCGAACGGATCGGCGCGCAAGCCGAAGCCTGACGAGACCGACACAATGTCGAGCGGCAGGCGCATCGAGGGCGGCGTTGCCGAGAGCCCATTGGCGAACCACAGGCGCTCGACCTTGTCGTGCGTGCGGAAGCGCTGGACGACCACGGGCCCGCGCGCGGCGAGCTTCAGCTCGGCCCAGATCACGCGGCCGATGCCGGCCGGTGCGCCTTCGGCGGTGAAGGCCTGTTCGTAACGGACGTAAAGACGATCGCCCGGCTTGACGTCGCGGCTGGTGTTCACGGTGGCGCTGAGCGCCTTCACCGCCTCGAGCAGGACCACCATCGGCACGCCCGCCCCCGCCAGCGCCTCGTCGAGCGTGGAGCGGACGACGATGTCGGTCGCAATCTCGCGCGTGAACGGCTGAAGGCTGCGGAAGCGCGCCTCATCGTCGGCGGCGCCCAGCACCTGCTCCTCGGCGACACGCGCCTCGGCTGCCGATGAGTCTTCGGCGAAGCTGGGCGATATCGAACCAAGGGAAAGTGAAGCGGCGAACGCCGCGGCGAGCGAGGCCTTCTTCATAGGTTTCCTGTGTGCGACGAAACCGTCCCGGATACCAGCAATCTCAGGTGACAAGGGCGTGACTGCGCGACTGTGGCACAGTCAGGGGACCGGTTTGAAGGCCCTGACGCGCCGTTCAGCCTCGGCAATTTGCGCAGGGTTCATGCGCTTGGCAAGGGTGGCCAGGTCCTTCCTGGCCTGGTCGAGCCGGTCCTGGTTCTTGGCCGTATAGCCTGCGATGGCCAGCGTCAGCCATTTGTAGGCTTCGATATCGTCCTGCCTGGGGGTGCCTTCGCCGAAGCCCAGCATGAAGCCGATATCGTTCTGCGCCCGGGCATAGCCCTGATTGGCGGCCAGGAGATAGAGTCGCGCCGCCTCCGTGTGGTCTCGCGGCACGCCCTCGCCGCTCCAGTACATGGCGCCGAGCAGAGTGCGCGCCTCGGCATCGCCCTTGTCCGCCCACGCCTTCCAAAGGCGCACCGCCGTCGCCATGTCCTTGCGCTCGTAGGCGGCAGCGGCCGCACGCATATCGGCTTCGAGCGTCTGTGCGGTAACGGACGACGACAGGAGGAGGAGCGCGGCCAGCGCCGCAACGAAGCTCTTCATTGTCCGCGATATTTGCGCGGCGATGCCGCAAGCGCAACCTGAGCGGCAGGCGGACGTTCCCAGCACGTCCATCAGACAGGAGCGCCCATGGCCGACATCGTCCACGATCCGCGGCTCGCGGACCAGGAGCTGCGCGCCCATCAGCAGACCTTCCGCGGCTTCAGCAAGATGGTGCTGTTCGCCATCCTGCACCTCGTTCTGGTGCTCGCCTGCCTGGCGCTGGCGTTTCCCGGCAACACCCCGGTGCTGGCCCTGCTGATCGGCATCGGCGGCACCATCGCGTTGATCGCCGCCTTCGCCATCAGTCCAACGTGACGCGATAGCGGCTGATCGCCAGCGTCGAGACGATCAGCAGGATCGCCGCCAGGGCGGCGATCTCGGCGGAGACGCTGGCGAAGCCCGCGCCCTTCAGCATCAGTCCGCGCACGATGCGCATGAAGTGTGTCGCCGGCAGCAACTCGCCGATCCATTGGGCCCACAGGGGCATGCCGCGGAACGGGAACATGAAGCCCGACAGCAGGATCGACGGCAGCAGCATGAACACCGAGGCCTGCATGGCCTGCAGCTGGTTCTGCGTCACCGTCGAGATGGTGAAGCCGACGGCGAGGTTGGCGGTGATGAAGAGCGCCGTGCCAAGACAGAACAGGATGAAGCTGCCCTGCACGCCGACGCCGAACAGCAGCCAGGCGACCAGCAGGATGACCACGACCTGGACGGCGCCGATGGCGATGTAGGGCACGATCTTGCCGATCATGACCTCGATCGGCCGCACCGGCATGGCGAGCAGGTTCTCCATCGTGCCGCGCTCGCGCTCGCGGGTGACGGCGAGCGCCGTCATCATCACCATGGTCTGCGTCAGGATCACCGCCAACAGGCCCGGCACCACGTTCAGGTTGGACTTGCCCTCGGGATTGTAGCGGCGTTGCAGGACGACCTCGACCGAGCCGGCGTGATTGCGCAGGGTGGCGAGCGGCCCCACCAGATCGCGGGCCAGCGCCTGGTCGATGGCGGGTGCCGCCGCGGCCAGCGGATTGGCCGCCGCCATCGGATCGGTGGCGTCGGCGTCGATCAGCACCTGGGCGCGCTCGCCGCGCACCAGGCGACGCGTGAAGTCGGATGGGATGGTGACCACGAACTGCACCTTGCCGCTCTGCAGCAATTCGTTGGCCTCGGCCTCGCTCTGGGGCTGGTAGATGAACCGCATGTAGCCGGTGTTCTGCAGCGCCGACAGGATGGTGCGCGTGATCTGGCTCTGGTCGAAGGCCACGACCGCGGTCGGCAGGCGATGCGGATCGGTGTCGATGGCATAGCCGAACAGCAGCAGCTGCATGATCGGCACGCCGAACATCATGGCGAAGGTCAGCCGGTCGCGACCAAGCTGGCGCACCTCCTTGGTGATCATGGCGCCGAGCCGCCGCCAGAAGCCGGCAAACCTCATCTCTTGCCGGACCGCGGGCCTCCAGGCCCGTTCATGAGTCATGAAAAGAGCGGGCCTGGAGGCCCGCGGTCCGGCAAGATCAGCCTTCGGCATTGTCGCGCGCCTTGCTCATCAGGTGGATGAAGATGTCCTCCAGGGTCGGCTCGGCCTCCGCCCACTTGATCGACGGGTCGGCACGCCAGGGCTCGATCGCCTTGAGCAGAGCCGCGCGGTCGGGACCGCAGACATGCAGCGACGTGCCGAACGCCGCGGCGGCCGTGACACCGGGCGCGTCGCGCAGCTTCACCGCCAGCCGATCGGCTCCCGGTCCGGTGGCAACGAAAGCGATCAGGCCCGAGGCCTTGATGATCTCCTCGGCGGTGCCGCGCGCCATCAGCTCGCCGTAGGCGATGTAGGCGATCTCGTGACAGCGCTCGGCCTCGTCCATGTAGTGGGTCGAGACCAGCACGGTGATGCCTTGTGCGGCATAGGCGTGGATCTCGTCCCAGAAGGCGCGCCGCGCCTTGGGATCGACGCCGGCCGTCGGCTCGTCGAGCAGCAGCAGGCGCGGCTCGTGCAACACACAGGCCGCGAGCGCCAGGCGCTGCTTCCAGCCGCCGGACAGCGAGCCCGCAAGCTGGTCCTGGCGCGTCGTCAGGCCGAGCCGCTGCAGGGAATCGTCGACCCGCTCCTTCAGCCGGTCGAGGCCGTAGACACGGCCGACGAACTCCAGGTTCTCGCGGATGGTGAGGTCCTCGTAGAGACCGAAGCGCTGGGTCATGTAGCCGGTCTGGCGCTTGATCGCCTCGCGCTCGCGCACCAGGTCGTGGCCGAGACACGTGCCGCCGCCGCCGTCGGGCGTCAGCAGGCCGCAGATCATGCGCAAGGTCGTGGTCTTGCCCGAGCCGTTGGGGCCCAGGAAGCCGCAGATGCGGCCCTGCTCGACGGCGAGATTCACGTGATCGACGACGGTGCGCGGGCCGTAGCGCTTCACGAGGTCATGGACGTCGATCGCGAGGGTGGTCATGACGAGCCCCTCGGCAAAGCGGGCGCAAAAGGCGCGACGCTGACCGGCAGACCGGGCGCCAGGGTGATGTTGGCCGGCACCGCATCCTGTCGCGCCTCGATCATGAAGACGAGCTTCGTCCGGGCGCTTTGCGAGTAGATCACGGGCGGCGTGAACTCGGCGCGCGGCGACACATAGATGATCGTGGCCTTGAGATCCGGCGGGCAGCCGTCGCAGGTGAAGCTGACCTTGCGGCCCATGACGGCGCGCGAGACATCCTCCTCGGGCACGAAGAAGCGTAGCTTCACGCGCGACGCCGGCAGCAGCGACACCACGGGCGTGCCCGCCGGCACCCATTCGCCGACATTGAAGAAGGTGTTCTCGACCAGCGCGTCCTCCGGCGCCAGTGGCATCAGGTCGGCGAGGCGCTTCTTCGCCTGTCCAAGGTTGGCCTCGTTCTGGCCGACCAGCGCCGCCGCCGCCACGATCTCGGCCTGGCGCGCCGCGAGATCGCCGACGCGCTCCTGCGCGGCCAGCGAGGCCAGCCGGGCACGCAGCTGGTTGACCTGCGATTCGGCTTGGTCATAAGCCTGCCGGGTCGAGAAGCCACGCGGCAGCAAGTCGGCCTGGCGCTTCAGCTCGGTCTCGGCCATCGACAGGTTCGCCTCGACCTCGCGGCGCTGGGCGCGCACCACGTCCTGCTCCTCCGGCCGCTTGCCGGTCAGCAGGTTCTCGTGACGCGCCTTGGCCTCGGCGAGTGCTGCCTCGGCGCGCGCGACCTCGGCCTTGGCCAGGGTCGGATCGATGACGAACAGCCGGTCGCCCTTCTTCACACGGCCGCCGCGATCGACCGGCCGCTCGAGCAGCTGGCCGGCGACCGGCGGCGCGATCAGGCTGGTCTCGCCCTCGACATAGCCGAGATAGCGTTTGTCGTTGGCGACGCCGAGCAGGCCCTCCACCGGCGGCTGCCAGTAGCCGCGGGTCACCAGAAGGGTGGCGACCAGCGCCACGAGGGCGATGAAGATCGCGCGCTTGGACGGGGCTTTCATGACGGGCCGGCTTTCTCGGGGCTCAAGGCGTGCAACATCAGATCGGCGTGATGGCGGGCGAGCGCCTTGATATCGAGCTTCTCCGCGCCGATCGGCTCGAACACCGTGTGCCAGATGCCGGCGAGCAGCATGGCGCCCATGATCGAGCGCACCGTCAGGCCGGGATCGACCTTGCGAAATTCACCTTGGGCGATGCCGCGCGAGATCAGGCCTTCCATGATGGGAATGCCGCGGCCGATCACTTCCGTGAGGTAGAAACGGCCGATCTCGGGGAAGGCGCGCGATTCGGCGATCACCAGCTTGGCGACGGCGGCCATCGGCGTCTCCTCGATGCGGCTGGCCATGAACTCGAGGATGCGCGGCAACAGCGGCGCCACCGGACCGCGATGAGCCTTCACCATCGCCTCGACCGTGCCGAGATTGACCGCGACCGCCTGGCGCACGACGCCCTGGAACAGCGCGGTCTTGTCCTCGAAGTAGAGATAGATCGCGGCCTTCGAGAGGCCGGCGCGCTCGGCCACGTCATCAAGGCGCGTGGCGGCAAAGCCCTTCTCGACGAACAGCGCGAGGGCGGCCTCGAGGATCTCGCCCGGTCGCTCGGCCGGGGCGCGGCGTTGCTTGGCGGACTTCATTGAACTAACTTACTGGTCAGTTAGTTGAAATTCAAGCTCACTCAGCGGCCTGGCGCACTGCAGCTTCCGAGGGTCCAAAGCAGAATTGGATCAATGGATTGGCGCTGTGGCCTTAACATTCGGGTCCCCATGATGTTCCACCGTCGACACGTTCTTCTTGCCGCACTGGCCGCATCGGCAATCGTCGCGGCCCCCCTGTCGGCCTGGTCCCAGCCGGTCGAGCGGCTGGAGAAGGTCCAGATCCTTCTGGACTGGAAGTTCCTGCCGACCTTTGCGGGGTTCTTCATCGCCCGCGAGATCGGCGCCTTCGAGCGGCGCGGCCTCGAGGTCAGCTTCGCCGAGACGCAGGGCGCCCTCACCTCGGCGGCGAAAGTCGGCGACGGCAAGCAGTTCTGGATCGGCTCGTCGAGCGGCATCGCCACGGCGATCGGCGTGTCCAAGGGGCTGCCGATCAAGAGCCTCGCCGTCTACTACCAGAAGACACCGACGGTGATCTTCACGCGCTCCGAGGATCACATCGCCCACCCGCGCGATCTCTACGGCAAGACCCTGGGGTTGGTTCCCGGCAGCATCACCAACGACGAGTTCAGGGCGATGGTGATCGCCAACAAGCTCGAGCGCGACAAGATCAAGGAAGTTCGCACCGACTGGAGCGCGTACGATCTGGTCGACAAGAAGGTCGATGCGCTGATCGACTATGACGAAATGTCACCGGCGGAGCTGATCGCCGAAGGGCGGCGCATCACGTTGATCCGTTTGAGCGACTTCGGCGTGCGCGCCTACAGCCTGAACCTGATCGTGAACGACGACGCCTGGGCCAACCCGGCCCGGCGCGCGACCGCCGAGAAGATCGCCGAGGCGGTGCAGGAGGGATACAACCTGGTGAAGGAGCGGCCGGCCGACGCCGCCACGCACTTCTCCAATCTCTTCCCGCGGCTCGCGCCGCGCTATGTCGATCGCAGCATGGTGGATGTGTCCCAGCAGCTCAGCGGGCCGCCGACCGGCGTGCAGACCCGGGCCGGCTGGCAGGCGACGCTCGATACACTGCAGACGCTCGGCCTGCTCGCCAAGCCGATCTCGGTCGAGGACGTCGCGATCCTGCAGTAACGGCGGCCTACCCTTCAGCGCGGGCGTGCAGGCGCCCGGCCTCGCGGCCGCCGCCGAAGCGGTTGGCGATGGCGATCACGACCGTGGTGATGCCGACCATGGCGAGGCTGAGCACCGCGATGGCGCCGACATCGCCGCTTTCCTTGAGATCGAAGATCAGCACGGAGAGCACCTTGGTCTCCGAGGTGAACAGGATCACCGCGGCCGAGAGCTCGCGGATCACGGCGACGAACACGAAGCACCAGGTGGCGATCACCGCCGAGCGCAGCAGCGGAGCGGTGATGTCGGCCAGCGTACGCAGGCGCGTGGCGCCCAGCATGCGGCCGGCCTCCTCGAGCTCCGGATGCACCGCGTGGAAGGCAGAGGAGAGCTGCTGGTAGGCCGCCGGCAACTCGATGGTGATGAAGGCGATCAGCAGGATCCACAGCGTGCCGTAGAGCATGAGCGGCGGACGCGTGTAGGCGAGGAACAGGCCGACGCCCAGCACGATGCCGGGAATGGCGAGCGGCGCGGTGGCGAGGAAGGCGAGCACGCGATGCCCCCTGATCGCGCGGCGGGCGACGATGTAGGCGATCAGCAGCGCCAGCAGCGCGCCCAAAGTCGCGGCGAGCGTGGCCAGCAGGAAGGTGTTCTTGAGCGCCGGCATGGTCGAGCTGAGCTCGAGGAAGGTGAAGCGCAGATTGTGCAGGGTGATGGTGTCGGGTGTGACCAGCCGCGAGGCGACACGCGAGAAAGCGGAATTGAACAGCGCCGCGTAGGGCAGGAAGAGCGGCATGGCCAGCACCAGCAGCGCCGCGGCCGCCGCCGGCCAGCGCCACGCGCCCAGCCTCACCAGTCTTGGCTCGCCGTACTTGCCGCCAAGCACGGCATAGCCGCGGCGGCCGAGCGCCAGCGCCTGGCCGCGCAACAGCAGGACGGTGAGCAGCAGGAGCGGCAGCGAGGCCGCGGCCGCGAGCTCAGGCTTGGGCGGGAACTGGAACAGGCTCCAGATCCGCGTGGTGAGCGTGTGGAAGCCCGCCGGGATGGCGAGGATCGCGGGCGAGCCGAAGAGATTGAGCGCCTGCAGGAACGCCACCAGCGCGCCCGCCAGGATCGTCGGCAGCGCGAGCGGCACGGTGATCAGGCGCGCGGTCTGCCAGGTCTTCGCCCCCAGCATCGAGGAGGCATCCTCGAGCTCGCCCGGCATGCGATCGAGCGCATTGGCAACCAGGATGAAGACGTAGGGAAAGGTGTAGCAGGCGATGACGAAGATCAGGCCGGGCAGGCTGTAGATGTCGAGCAGCGCCTCGTCGGACGGCATGCCGGCGAGATTGCGCCACAGCTGGTTCAGCAGGCCCGAGTTGGGCGCGGCCAGCATCTCCCAGGCGATGGCGCCGACGAAGGGCGGCGTGACCAGACTCGCCATCACCAGCGTACGAACGATGCGGCGGATCGGCATGTCGGTGCGCGCCACCAGCCAGCCGAGCGGGGCGGCGACAAGGCAGCAGATCGTGCTCACCGAGACGGCGATGATGAGCGTCGTGATCAGCGGATCGACGAAGCTCGGATCGGTGAACAGCGTCACGAAGTTGCCGAGCGTCGGCGCGCCCTGCTTGTCCGACAGGCTGTAGACGACCAGCCAGCCCATCGGCAGGACGATCATCACCACGAGCAGCGCGGTGACGGCGATCAGGACAGGGCGCGACAGATCGACCTGGAGCCGAGCCGGCAACGGACCCTCACCGCATCCTGTCATCCTGAGCGCAGCGAAGGATCTCATGCCGATTGCAAGCGGCGATGAGGTCCTTCGCTGCGCTCAGGACGACAACTTTG
>Ga0164290_1002007_pt1 | contig 18878 bp, 15 predicted proteins | sample Micstemetagenome_FD_108782 | JGI IMG/M metagenome (GOLD analysis project Ga0164290, IMG submission 108782) | Contaminated culture microbial community from soil near Moab, Utah, USA - Microcoleus steenstrupii SON62 (Illumina Assembly) | ecosystem: Environmental > Terrestrial > Soil > Soil crust... | reverse complement strand
TGCTCGCCGCGCGCGTGCGGCCCTTCATCCTGCGCCGGCTCAAGACCGAGGTCGCGACCGAGCTGCCGCCGCTGACCGAGCTGGTCAAGCGCGTCACGCTGGTCGGCCAGCAGAAGCAGCTCTACGAGAGCGTGCGCGTCGCCGCCGACCACATGGTCAGGCGCATCCTGGCCAAGGACGGCTTCACGCCCACCAGCCTCATCAGCGTGCTGGACGCCATGCTCAAGCTGCGCCAGGTCTGCTGCGACCCCCTGCTGCTCAAGGCCGTGGAGATGCCGCCCGGCGTCGAGCGCGCCAAGCTCGAATGGCTGCGCGGGCACCTGCCCGATTTCGTCGCGCAAGGCCGGCGTCTGCTGGTGTTCTCGCAGTTCACCGAGATGCTGGATCTCATCGCTGCCGAGCTGGACCGTTTGGGCCTTCCGCATCTGCGCCTGACCGGCCAGACACCGGCGTCGCAGCGCGGCGACATCGTGCGCCGCTTCCAGGCGCGCGAGGAGCCCATCCTGCTCGCCAGCCTCAAGGCCGGCGGCGTCGGGCTCAATCTCACGACCGCCGACACCGTCATCCATGTCGACCCCTGGTGGAACCCCGCCGTGCAGGCCCAGGCCAGCGCGCGCGCGCATCGCATCGGCCAGGACCAGCCGGTCTTCGTCTACCAGCTTGTCGCCCAGGGCAGCATCGAGGAACGCATGCTGGAGCTGCAGGCGCGCAAACGGGCCCTGGCCGAGGGCCTGCTGGGCGGCGACGACGGCTCGCGGCTTGCCAAGTTCGGCGAGCCGGAGATCAGGTTGCTGCTGGCGCCGCTGCAGGACGAATGACCTCGACCAGCTCCGACGCCTGGTGCCGGTCGGGGCGGCACTCGAAGCCCAGGGCCCGGGCCAGGCCCAGCATCGCGCGGTTCTCGCGCAGCACATAGCCGACGACGCGCCGGGTGCCGCGCTGGGCGGCGTAGTCCAGCAGGGCCTGCATCAGCAGCCGCCCCAGGCCCTGGCCCTGGAGGTCGCTGCGCACCATGACGGCGAACTCGGCCTCGATGTTGTCGGGATCGCGCACCAGGCGGGCGACGCCCAGGGTCTGCGGTCCGCCGGGCGCCTCGGTGTCGACGGCGATCAGGGCCATCTCGCGCTCGTAGTCGATCTGCGTCATGCGTGCCAGCTCGTCGTGCGACAGCCGGTGCGGCGCCTCGAAGAAGCGCAGCCTCAAGTCCTCGGGCGCGACGGCCTCGATGAAGGCGCGGTGCTGGTCTTCGTCCTCGGGCCGGATCGGCCGCAGCAGCAGGGTCCGGCCCTGCCAGCCCAGGCGGCGCTCCAGCGCGGCCGGGTAGGGGCGCACCGCGAAGCGCGCCTCGCCCGCGGGCCGGTCGGCCGACAGGCGGATGCGCGCATCCAGGGCCAGCACGCTGGCGGCGTCGGCCCACAGCGGGTTGATGTCCAGCTCGGCCAGCTCGGGCAGGTCGGCCAGCAGGCGGGCCACCGCGATCAGGGTGTCGCAGATGGCATCGACATGGGCCGGCGGGCGGTCCCGGTAGCCGACCAGCAGGCGGGCGACGCGGGTGCGGTCGATGAGGTCGCGGGCCAGGGCGCGGTTCAGCGGCGGCAGGGCCACGGCGCGATCGCCCAGCACCTCGACGGCCGTGCCGCCCTGGCCGAACAGCAGCACCGGGCCGAAGATGGGGTCGACATGGGCGCCGACGATGAGCTCCTGGGCCTGCGGGCGCTGGGCCATGGCCTGGACGGCGAAGCCGTCGAGCCGGGCCTCGGGGCGCTCGGCGCGCAGCCGCGCCAGCATGGCCTGGGCGGCCTCGCGCACGGCAGCCTCGCCGACCAGGTTCAGGCGCACGCCGCCGGCGTCGGACTTGTGCAGGATGTCGGGCGAGACGATCTTCAGCGCGACGGGGCCGGCGATGGCGCGCGCCGCGTCGGCGGCCGCCTCGGGTGCAGCCGGCACGCGGCGCGTCGCGACGACCGGGATGCCATAGGCGGCCAGCAGGGCCTTGGCATCCACCTCGTCCAGCCAGGCCTGGCCGGCCGCCAGGGCGCGCTCGACGATGGCGCGGGCCGCGGCCAGGTCGGGCTCGCCGTTGGCGCTGGCCGTGGGCGTCTGGCGCAGCGCCGCCTGGTTGCGCCGGTAGGTCTGCATCAGCGCGAAGGCGCGCACGGCCTCTTCCGGCGTCTCGTAGTCGGCGATGCCGGCGGCCTCGAAGCGGCGCCGCGCCGGCGCCACCGTGTCGCCGCCCAGCCAGCTGCCCATGACGCGGCCGGGCCGGCTCGCGATCAGCGGCGCGCAGGCCTTGGCGATGGCGCTGCTGGAGACGATGGCCGTCGGTGCATGCACGAAGAGGATGGCACCGGCCTCGGGCGCGTTGAACAAGGCCTGCAGGGTGTCCACATAGCGCTCGGCCGGCGCGTCGCCGATGATGTCGATAGGGTTGCCGTGCGACCAGTTGGCCGGCAGCACTTCGTCGAGCCGGTTCATCAGCGCCTCGCCCGGCCGGGCCAGGGCCACGCCCAGGGCCGAAGCCGCGTCGGCAACCATCACGCCGGCGCCCCCGCCGTTGGTCATCACCATCAGCTCGCCGCTGGCGTTGTCACGGAAGCGCGCCAGCGTCTGGGCGGCGATGAAAAGCTCCTTCAGCGTGTCCACGCGCAGCATGCCGGCGCGGCGGATGGCGGCGTCGAAGACGATGTCCTCGCCGGCCAGGGCACCGGTGTGGGAAGCTGCGGCGCGCATGCCGGCCGGTGCGCGGCCGGCCTTGACGACGATGACCGGCTTGACCCGCGCCGCCGCGCGCGCCGCCGACATGAACTTGCGCGCCGACGTGATGGATTCGATGTAGAGCAGGATGGCGCGGGTGTGGCGGTCGCCGGCCAGGTGGTCCAGCAGGTCGCCGAAATCGACGTCGAGGTTCTCGCCCATGGAGATCAGGTGGGAGAAGCCGATGCCCTCGCTGTTGGCCCAGTCCAGCAGGGCGGTCAGCAGCGCGCCCGATTGCGACACCAGGGCCAGCTCGCCGGGCCGGGCGCTGGCCTGGGTGAAGCTGGCGTTCAGCCCCAGGCGCGGGCTCAGCAGGCCGATGCAATTGGGGCCCAGCAGGCGCAGCGTGTGCGGCCGGGCGGCGTCCAGCACGGCCTGCTTCTGCTCGCGGCTCAGCCCGGCCGTCACGATGATGACGGCACGGGTGCCGAGGGCGCCGAGCTCGGCCACCAGGGGCGCGATGCTGTCGGGTGGCGTGCACAGCACGGCCAGTTCGGGCACGAAGGGCAGGGCGGCCGCAGCGGGGTGGCAGGGCCGGCCGTCCAGCGTCTTGAGCCGCGGGTTGACGGCGGCGATCGGCCCCTTGAAGCCGCCACCCAGCAGGTTGCGCCAGACCGTCGTGCCGACGCGGCCGGGCTTGTCGGAGGCGCCGAAGACGGCGACGGATTCGGGCGTGAGCAGGCGGTCGAGATGGCGTTGCGTCATGCCGCGATGCTGGCGGGCAATGCGCACCCGGGGTTTGCGCGGCGTCAAGCGGGCTTGCCGAGACCCGGTCAACATCGCAGCATTGGTTCATCAGCCCGGAGAAGCCATGAAGATCATCCTCGCCGTCGACGGCAGCGCCTACACCAAGCGCATGCTCGCCTACATCGCCGCCCATGACGAGCTGGTGGCCGCCGACAACGACTTCGTCGCCCTGCATGTGACGCCCGAGCTGCCGCCGCATGCGGCGCGCTTCCTGCCGCGCGACACCCTGCAGCAGTACTACGCCGACGAGGCCGACAAGGTGCTGGCGCCGGTGCGCGAGTTCGCCCGCATGCAGGGCTGGACCCTGCGCGAGCGCCACGCCGTCGGCCAGCCCGGCGACACCATGGCCGCCATCGTCGAGGAGGAAAAGCCGGACCTGCTCGTCATGGGCTCGCACGGCCATGGCGCCTTCGCCAGCGCTGTGCTGGGCTCGGTGTCGGCGCGGCTGCTGGCGCGCACCCAGGTGCCGGTGCTGCTGATTCGCTAGGCCTCAGCGGCCCCGGCCCCGGCGCAGGCGCCGGCTCAGCAGCGTGCCCCCCAGCACGGCGACGCCGGCCGCGCCCACGGCCAGGCCCACGTCGGCAGCGCGCGGCAGGCCGAAGTGCAGCAGCTCGCGGGTCGCCGGCAGCAGCACGGCGGCCGCCAGGGCCGCGGTGGCCAGGACGCAGATCAGCCAGAAGGCGCGTGCGCCCGGCGCCGCCAGCACACGCAGGCCACCGCCGGCCGTCGTGTTGGCGGCGACCAGCAGCAGGTTGCCGGCCGTCAGCGCGATGATGGCCAGGGCGCGGGCCACGTCGGCCGCCTGGCCGTCGTGCAGGGCCAGGCCATAGACGGCCAGCGTCGCCAGCAGCAGGCTGCCGCCCTGGGCCAGCCCCTGCAGCAGCATGGACCAGCCGATGACACCGTCGTCGGCGCCGCGCGGCGGCCGGCGCATCAGGCCGGGGTCCTCGGGGGCGCCCTCGAAGGCCAGCGAGCACACCGGGTCGATGACCATCTCGGTCAGCACGACATGCGCCGGCAGCATCAGCGGCGGCAGGCCGAACAGCAGCGGCAGCAGGGCCAGGCCGGCGACCGGCACATGGATGGCCGTGATGTAGACCATCACGTTGCGCAGGTTGTCGAAGATGCGGCGGCCCATGCGCACGCCGCCGACGATGCGGCCGAAGTCCTCGTCCAGCAGCACCAGGCCGGCCGCCTCGCGGGCCACGTCGGTGCCGCGCACGCCCATGGCGATGCCGATGTGGGCGGCCTTCAGCGCCGGCGCGTCGTTGACGCCGTCGCCCGTCATCGCAACCACCTCGCCATTGCGCCGCAGCGCCTGGACCAGCCTGAGCTTCTGCTCCGGCATGACGCGCGCGAACACGCGCACGCGGCGCACCGCCTCGGCCAGGGCGGCGTCGTCCAGGGCCGCGAGCTCGGCGCCGGCAAGCACGCCGGCCTCGATCGGGATGCCGGCCTGGTCGGCGATGGCCAGGGCCGTCGCCGCATGGTCGCCGGTGATCATCACGACGGCGATGCCGGCCTCGCGCGCCTGGGCCACGGCGCCCGGCACGCTGGCGCGCAGCGGGTCCTCGAAGGCCGCCAGGCCCAGCCACTCGAAATCGTAGCCGCGTGCGTCGGCGACGGCAGCCGGCCCCGGGGCGCGGCCGGCGGCGACCGCCAGCACGCGCAGGCCCGCAGCGGCCAGCTGGCGCACGCGGCCCTGCAGCGCCTCGACGCGTTCGGCGGGCAGCCGGCACAGCTCGAACACGGCCTCGGGTGCGCCCTTGGCGGCGATGTGGCGCGTGCCGGCCTCGTCCGTCCATTCCTGCGTCACCGCCAGCAGCGCCGGGGCCAGGGGGAACTCGCGCGTCAGCCGCCACTGCGGATGCAGGCGCGCGCTGCCGGCCAGGGCCGCATCGCCCTCGGCCAGCAGGGCGCGGTCCATGGGGTCGCTGCTGCCCCGTCGCGAGGCCAGCATGCCGTGTTCGAGCAGGCGCTGCACGCCCTCGGCCAGCGGCGCGCCGGCGGCGACGTCGGCCTCGTCGACGTCCGTGACGAGGCGGCGCAGCCGCATGCGGTTCTCGGTCAGCGTGCCGGTCTTGTCCACGCACAGCACGGTGGCCGCCCCCAGGGCCTCGATGACGGCGGGCCGGCGCGACAGCACCTGCTCGCGCGCCAGGCGCCACGCGCCCAGGGCCAGGAAGACGGCCAGCACCAGCGGGAACTCCTCCGGCAGCATGGCCATGCCCAGGGCGATGGCCGACAGCAGGCCCTGCATCCAGTCGCCGCGCACGAGGCCGTAGCCGACGACGATGGCGGCGCAGACGCCCAGGCTGGCCAGGCCGAAGCCGCGCACGAGGCGGCGCAGATGCTGCTGCAGCGGCGTCGGCGCCGTCTCGATGCCGGCCAGCGACACGCCGATGCGGCCGACCGCCGTGCCGCGGCCGGTGGCCAGCACCTCGACCACGGCATGGCCGGCGACCGCCAGCGTGCCGGCGTAGACGAAGGGCGAACCCTCGCTGCCGGGCGCGGCGAGGGCCGGTGCGGGGCCGGCCGGCGCGACGCCCTTGTCCACCGGTACCGATTCGCCGGTCAGCAGGGACTCGTCCATCTCCAGCGCCCGGCCGTCGCGCACGACGCCGTCGGCCGCGGCGCGCTCGCCCTCGGCCAGCAGCATCAGGTCGCCGGGCACCAGCTCGCGCGCGGCGATGCGCAGGCGCCGGCCGCCGCGCAGCACGTTCACCTGCGGCGCAGCCAGCTCGCGCAGCGCATCAAGGGCACGCTCGCTGCGGCGCTCCTGCAGCACGACGAGGCCGACCGTGGCGACGGCGAAGCCGGCCAGCAGCAGGCCCTCGCCGAGGTCGCCCAGCAGCAGATAGATGGCGGCCGCAGCCAGCAGCAGCAGGAACATGGGCTCGGTCAGCACGCCCTTCAGCGTCGCGGCCAGGCCGCGGCGTTCACGGTCGCGCACCTCGTTGGGCCCATGGGCCGCCAGGCGCTGGGCGGCCTCGGCTTCGCTGAGGCCGGCCCGCGTCGCCTCAGTCATGGCCTTCGTCCAGGCTCAGTGCGAGCTCCTTGCCGGCGCGCTGCACGACGAGGCGGGTGTCGGCCAGGCGGCGCCAGGCCAGCAGGGCATGGACGAGGTCGGCGCTGCCGAGGATGGGGCGGCCGTTCATCATCGTGACGATGTCGCCCGCGCGCAGCCGCAGCTGTTCGGCGACGCTGCCGCGCGGCACCGACAGGATCAGCGCACCCTGGGCGTCGCGCCGCCCGGCGGCCCAGGCCGTCAGCGGCGGCACGTCGTCGAACTGCGCGCCCAGGCGCGGACGGGCGGGGCCGGGGTGGTCGCGCCTGAGCTCCCCCAGCACCTGCATGACGATGTCGATGGGAATGGCCAGGCTGGCGCCCGGCGTGCCCACGGGGCCGACGATGGTGCGCGCGTTCATGCCGACGATGGCGCCGCTGGCGTCCAGCAGCGGGCCGCCGGAGTTGCCGGGGTTCAGGGCCACGTCGCTCTGGATGAACATCAGCTCGCCGTCGTCGCCGAAATGCCTGTCCTTGCCGCTGACGATGCCGGCGGCCACGGAATGCTCCAGGCCGAAGGGCTCCCCGACGGCCAGCACCCAGTCGCCGACCTGCAGGCTGCCCGGTTTGGCCAGCACCGGCTGCACGCGCGGCGGCGGCGTGATGCGCAGCAGCGCGATGTCGGTCGCCTCGTCGCGGCCCTCCACCTCGCCGGCCAGCAGGCGGCGGTCGGGCAGGGCGACGACGATCTGCTGGGCCGCGCCGAACAGGTGGGCGGCGGTCGCGATGCTGCCCTTGTCGTCGACGAGGAAGCCGGCGCCGACGCGCGGCTCCTCCTCGCCGGGCACGAAGATGTAGAGGCCGACGGCCCAGGCCGCGCCGCGCTGGAAGGCACTGGCGAAGCTGGACGGCTGGGCGCGCGTGGCGCGGGGCTCAGCGCCGCCGGGGCCGCTGAGGGCGAGGGCGAGCAGGCCAGCCAGGAGAAGACGGGATCCGGTCATGGCCGGCACCGTAACGCCCCGGCCCCCGGGGTCGCTTGACCATGGTCAAGCCAGTCACCTCAATGCGACATCAGCACCGGCACGGTCATGGTGTCCAGCAGGCTGCGCGAGACGCCGCCGAACAGGCGCTGGGCCCAGCGTGCGTGGCCATAGGCGCCCATGACGACGAGGTCGGCGCCGTGGTCGGAGGCGGCGTTCAGCAGCGCGTCGGCGATGCCCAGCGCGGTGACTTCGTCATGGGCCTGGGCGTCCACGCCCTGGAAGGCCAGCCATTGCCGCAGCGCGGCCAGGCGCTCCAGCGGGCCCGGCTCGTCGGCGTCGCGGCGCCAGTGCATCAGCTTGACGCTGTCGGCGCGGCGCAGCAGGGGCAGGGCGTCGGTCATGGCGCGCACCGACTCGCGGCTGCCGTCCCAGGCCACCAGCACCCGGCGCGGCCGCACCGGCTCGTGGTGGGTGTAGGGCATCAGCAGCACCGGCCGCGCGCAGCCCAGCAGCACCTGCTCCAGCTCGGCGAGCTGCTGGCGGTGGCCGGGCACCGAGGGGTCGGGCTGGCTCATGACCAGCAGGTCGGCGCCCTGGGCATGCCGGGTCAGCGAGTCGACGCCGAGGGCGCGGTCGGCGAGGGCCTCGAAGGAGGCCAGGGCGGCGGCCTCGCAGCGCTGGTGGAAGTCGCGCGCGGTGGCCTCGGCCTGGGCCAGCAGCTGGGCGCCGGCGCGGGCGACGTAGTCGTCCATGGCCGCGGCCGCCTGCGCGGCCTGCAGCTCGATGGGCGCCGTGGGCGCCAGGCCGATCAGGTGGGCGTCGAACTGCCTCGCCATGTCGATGGCGGCGTTGCTGCGCGGCGCATTGCCGGGCGTGGCATCGAGGGCGACGAGGATGCTGCGATAGGTCATGGGGGGCTTTCGGAAGTCAATCGAAGTTGAGGACGGCGCGGCCGTCGATGCGGCCGGCGCGCAGGGCATCGAAGATGCGGTTGATGTCGTCCAGGCGGTGGCTGGTCGTGCTGGCATGCACGACACCCTCGGCGGCGAACTGCAGGGCCTCGGCCAGGTCCTGGCGGGTGCCGACGATGGAGCCGCGCACGGTCTTGGCGTTCAGCACCACGTCGAAGATGGGCAGGGCGAAGTCGCCCGGCGGCAGCCCCACCATGGACATGGTGCCGCGCTTGTGCAGCATGCCCAGGGACTGGGCGAAGGACTCGCGCGACACGGCCGTGACGAGCGCGCCGTGCACGCCGCGCAGCTCGCGCTGCAGGACGGCCACCGGGTCCTCCTCGGCCGCGTTGACGCAGAGCTCGGCGCCCAGGCGGCGTGCCAGTGCCAGCCGCGCGCTGTCGATGTCCACCGCGGCGACGTGGAAGCCCATGGCGCGGGCGTACTGCACGGCCAAGTGGCCCAGGCCGCCGACACCGACGATGGCCACCCACTGGCCGGGGCGGGCGTCGAGCACCTTCAGGCCCTTGTAGACGGTGACGCCGGCGCACAGGATGGGTGCCAGCGATTCGAAGGACAGGCCGTCGGGCAGTTGGCCCACATAGCCGGGGTCGGCCAGCACATAGTCGGCGAAGCCGCCGTTGACGGTGTAGCCCGTCATCTGCTGCGAGTCGCACAAGGTCTCCCAGCCCGTCATGCAGTGTTCGCAATGGCCGCAGGCCGTGTGCAGCCAGGGCACGCCGACCCGGTCGCCCTCGCGGATGCCGCGCACGCCCGCGCCGACGGCGGCCACATGGCCGACGCCCTCGTGGCCGGGGATGAAGGGCAGGGGCGGCTTGACCGGCCAGTCGCCCTCTGCGGCATGCAGGTCGGTGTGGCAGACACCGCAGGCAGCCACTTTGACGAGGATCTGGCCCGGCGCCACCTCGGGCACCGGCACCTCTTCCAGGCTCAGCGGCTCTCCGTAGGCGCGCACGACGGCGGCTTTCATCATCGGCATGGCATCTCCTGCACCGGGCCCCATGCCCAGGCGCGGCCAGCGTAGGTCGCGGCCGCCCGGCCGGCCTTGCGCTCCGTCAAGCCGGGCGGTGGGCCCGCAGGGAGCTTGATGTACGTCAAACCGCGCCAGCCACCCCCTTCCTAGCATTCCTGCATTCCTGATGCATGTTTGGAAAAGGAGATGGCGATGACGTCCATCGCGAGGCGCTGGCGCTGGCTGGGCCTGATCGGTGTGCCCGGCCGGCAGGCATGAAGCTCACCGCCTTCACCGACTACAGCCTGCGCGTGCTGATCTTCCTGGCCGCCGAGCCCGGCCGGCGCGCCACGGTCGGCGAGATCTGCGCGGCCTTCGACATCAAGGCCAACCACCTCGCCAAGGTCGTCCACCACCTGGCCCTCGGCGGCTGGGTGACGACGGTACGTGGCAAGGGCGGCGGCCTCACGCTGGCCCTGCCGGCCGAGCAGATCCGCGTCGGCGCCGTCATGCGCGACGCCGAGGGCCAGGCGCGGCCGGCGGAATGCTTCTCCAGCGAGGCCAGCCCGTGCACCATCGACGGCCACTGCCGCCTCAAGGGCGTCCTCGGCGAGGCGGTGCGGGCCTTCTACGCCGTGCTGGACCGCTACACCCTGGCCGACCTCGCGCGCAACCGGCAGGCGCTGGTGGGGCTGCTGGGCATCCCGTCGCCCGTGGCGCTGGCCTGATGAGCGACATCCCGTTTCCCTATACCGGCCCCGAGGCCTTGCGTGAACCCATCCAGGCGGCGCTGCAGCGCGTCGTCGACCCCGAGGTGGCGATGTCCATCGTGGACGTCGGTCTGGTCTACGGCGTCAGCGTGACCGATGCCGGTGCGCAGGTGGTGATGACGATGACCTCGGCTGCCTGCCCCGTGGCCGATGTCATCGTCGACGACTGCCGCGCCGAGCTGGAGCAGGCGCTGCCGGCCGGCCTCGACGTCGGCGTCGAGCTGGTGTGGGAACCGCCGTGGACCACCGCGCGCATGAGCGAGCGGGCCAAGGCCTTCATGGGCTGGTAGCGGCATGGCGGCTCGGCTGGTCTTTGCGATGCTGGTGGGCGCCGCCCTGGTGGCCGGCCTCGCCGGCGGCCTGGTGCGCGCCGGCGTCGCCCTGCCGTTGACTGGCGGCGTCGTCGCCGCCCATGCCTTCCTGATGATCTGCGTTTTCATGGGCACGGTCATCGGCATCGAGCGGGCCGTGGCCGTCAAGCGCGCGGCGGCCTTTGCCGGGCCCCTGGCGTCGGGACTCTCGGGCGCGGCAATGCTGGCGGGCTATCCAGCACTGGCAGCGGGGCTGTCCGTGGCGGCGGCCTTGGCCTTCGTCGCCGTGAACCTCGTCGTCGTGCGCCGCCAGCGCGCGGCCCACACGCGGCTGCTGCTGGCCGGCGCCGCCTGCTGGGCGGCGGGCAGCCTGCTGCATGCGCTGGACCGGCTGGCCGGCTCCGTCGTGCCGCTGTGGTTCTGCTTCCTGGTCTTCAACATCGCCGCCGAGCGCCTGGAGATGACGCGGCTGATGCGCCGCCAGGCTGGCGCCGCTGCGGCGCTGATGGCCGCGCTTGTCGCGCTGGCGGTCGGGGCGCTGCTGTCGGGCGCGTCCGCGCGAGCGGGCGGCCTGCTCTATGGCGCGGCGCTGATGGCCCTCGCCGGTTGGCTGGCGCTGTTCGACATCGCCCGCCGCACCGTGCGCGCCGCCGGCCTGAGCCGCTACATGGCGCTGTGCCTGCTTGGCGGCTATGCCTGGTTGTTCGTCGCCGGCGCCGCCTGGGCAGGCACGGCGCTGGGGCTGCCGCTGCGCGACGCCGCCCTGCATGCGCTGGCGCTGGGCTTTGTGTTCAGCATGGTGCTGGGCCATGCGCCCGTCATCCTTCCGGCCATCGCCCGCATCAAGCTGGCCTTCGGCTGGCCCTTCTACCTGCCGTTGCTGCTGCTGCACGGCTCGCTGGCCCTGCGTCTGGCCGGCCCGCTGGCCGCCGGCGCGATGGGCAACGTGCTGGCCCTCGCGGTCTTCGCGCTGACCGTCGTCGTGGCCGCCGCGGTCTGGCGCGCGCGCCACGCAACCTCGACTTCCCGTCGTCATGAACCCCTTGCTGAGCATTGAGGAACCTCCTCCGCCCGCGCCCACCGGCTTTGCGCTGTTCGCGCTGGGCTTCCGGCCCTTCTACCTGCTGGCCAGCGTCTTCGCGGCGCTGTCCGTGCCGCTGTGGGCGCTGCAGTACGCCGGCCTGCTCGGCCATGCCTACCTGGCCGGCCCGGTCTGGCATGCCCACGAGATGCTGTTCGGCTTCACGCTGGCCGTCATCGTCGGCTTCCTGTTCACGGCCGGCAGCAACTGGACCGGCCTGCCCACCCCCCGGGGCTGGAAGCTGGCCGCGCTCGCCGCGCTGTGGCTGGCCGCGCGGGTGCTGGTGCTGACGCCGTTCGGGCTGGCCGCTGCGGTGGCCAACGTCGCCTTCCCGCTGGCCGCCGCCGCGGCCCTGGCCGTGCCGTTCGTCAAGGCCGGGAACCGGCGCAACTACTTCTTCGTCGGCCTGCTGGTGCTGCTGGCCGGTGCTGCCGCGGTGGTGCACCTGGCGCAGCTCGGCATCGTGGCGCTGCCCGGCGGCCTGGGCATCCCGGTGGCGCTGGACGTCGTGCTCTTCATCCTCGCGGTGATGGGCGGGCGCGTCATCCCGATGTTCACCAACAACGGCGTGCCCGGGGCCGGCGCGGCGCGCCAGCCGCGCGTCGAGCAGGCGGCCCTGGGCAGCGTCCTGGCCCTGCTGGTGGCCGACGCCGTCGGGCTGCAGGGCGTGGCCATGGCCGTGCTGGCCGCGGCGGCCGGCGTGGCCCACGCCTGGCGCTGGGCGCTGTGGCGGCCCTGGCGCACGCTGCGCGTGCCGTTGGTGTGGGTGCTGCACCTGGCCTATCTGTGGCTGCCCCTGCACCTGCTGCTGCGTGCCGGCGCCGAAGTGGGCTGGCTGATGGCGTCGCTCGCCACCCATGCGCTGACCGTCGGCGCGGTCGGCGGCCTGGTCATCGGCATGATGACGCGCACCGCCCGCGGCCACACCGGCCGCCCGCTGCGCGCCGACCGCTGGGAGGTGGCCTGCTATGCCCTCGTCGCCGCGTCGGCCGCGGTGCGGGTGCTGCTGCCGCTGGCCGCGCCCGGCCAGGTCGTGCATGCCGCGCTGGCCTCGGCCCTGCTGTGGTCGGCGGGCTTCGGCCTCTATGCCATCCGCTACTGGCCCGTGCTGTCCCGCCCCCGCCTCGACGGCCGGCCCGGCTGACGAACTGCATGCCCGTGCAGACCGCCCTGAACGGCGCGCCCGGTGCCGTGGCTGCGCGGCTGGCCGGGGCGTGGTGATGGCCAAGAAGTTCCCGATCCGGCCGGCCCACCCGGAGCGCGTCTGCTGGGGTTGCGACCGCTGCTGCCCGACCGATGCCCTGCAATGCGGCAACGGCTCGGTCGCCACGCCGCATCCGAGCGAGCTGTTCGGCGACGACTGGTGGAGCTGGGGCCTGGACGCCCGGGCCGAGCCGCCCGAGCCGCCCGACGTCGGCGCCGAGTGATTCGTTGTCTGGCTTGCGCGGCGTCAAGGCGTCGCGCGTGGCGCTGCCCAGAATGCGCCCCATGAGCAACGGCTGGAAGCGCGCCCGCCTGGCGACCAAGATCGGCATCCTGGGCGCGGCCCTGCTGTGCATCGCCCTGGCTTCCATCGGCCTGACGCTGTGGATCGGCTGGCAGCTCGAAGGTGGCGCCGCCGCCGTCAACGAGGCCGGGCGGCTGCGCATGCAGACCTGGCGCCTCGCCCATGAAGGCGCCGTCGGGGCCCATGAGCGCCTGCCGGCCCTGACCCAGGCCTACGAGGACTCGCTGCAGCTGCTGGTGGCGGGCGACCCGTCGCGGCCGCTGTTCCTGCCGCGCGACGCCGGCACGCTGCAGGCCTACGAGGTCGTGCGCGAGGGCTGGCAGCAGTTGCGTGCCGCCACCGCCGACGGCCTGCCCTTGCCCACGGGCGCCCAGGCCGACGCCCAGGTGGGACGCATCGACGCCCTGGTCGATGCCGTCGAGGCGCGCATGGCCGGCTGGAGCTCGCTGCTGTCCAGCGTGCAGCTGGCCCTGGTGGGCCTGGCCATCGCGGCCGCGATGATCTTCCTCTACGCCTCCCACCTGGTCGTGTTCGCGCCGGTCGACCGGCTGCGCCGCGGCCTGCAGGCGCTGGAGCAGGGCACCCTGGGGGCCCGCGTGGCCGAGGACTCGCAGGACGAGTTCGGCGAGCTGGCGCGCGGCTTCAACCGCATGGCCGAGCGCCTGCAGGCCGTCTACCGTGGCATGGAGGACGAGGTGCGCGCCAAGACCGCCGACCTGCGCCAGCAGCAGCGCCGCCTGGCCGCCCTCTACGAGGCTTCGGCCTTTGCCGCCGGCGCGAAGTCCCAGCGCGAGCTGGCCGCCGGCTTCGCCGACCGCGTGCGCCAGCTGGCCGGCGCCGACGCCGTCGCCGTGCGCTGGCTGGACCCGAGCGAGCAGCGCCTGGTGCTGCTGGCCTCGCAGGGCCTGCCGCCCGCCATGCTGGAGGCCGAGCGCTGCCTGGTGCCGGGCGCCTGCCATTGCGGCAGCCCGGCGTCGCGCGCCCGCGTCATCCCGATTGCCGCGGACGGCCAGGCCAGCTCGCATTGCGCCAAGGCCAGCTTCGTCGCCCTCGTCAACGTCGGCCTGGCGTTGCAGGGCCGCGCGATGGGGGAAATCGACCTGCTCTACCGCGAGACCCCGGCGCTCGCCGAGGCCGACCGCGAGCTGCTCGACAGCCTGGCCAGCCACCTCTCCAGCGCGATGGAGGGCCTGCGCAACGAAGCCCTGCAGCGCGAGGCCGCCGTGGCCGAGGAGCGCGGCATGCTGGCGCGCGAGCTGCACGACTCCATCGCCCAGAGCCTGGCCTTCATGAAGATCCAGCTGCAGCTGCTGAAGGACGCCCACCAGAGCGGCCAGGCGCCCGTGGCAGCGCGGCTGCTCGACGAGCTGGAGCTGGGCTTGAAGGAAAGCACGGCCGACGTGCGCGCGCTGCTGATGCATTTCCGCACCCGCACCGACGGCGACGACCTGCTGCCGGCCCTGCAGCAGACGCTGCAGAAGTTCCGCCTGCAAAGCGGCGTGGCGGCCGACCTGCAGGTCGACGGCCATGGCGCGCCGCTGCCGGCCGACGTGCAGGTGCAGCTGCTGCATGTGGTGCAGGAGGCCCTGGCCAATGTGCGCAAGCATGCCCAGGCCAGCCAGGTGCAGGTCAGGCTGGCCCACCAGCCGCATCTGCAGATCGAGGTGCGCGACGACGGCCGCGGCTTCGATACCGCGGCCGACGCCCCCGACGACAGCCATGTGGGCCTGCGCATCATGCGCGAGCGTGCCGCCAAGGTCGGCGCCGCGGTGGCCCTGCAATCCCAACCCGGCAGCGGCACCCTGGTGCGCATCTCGCTGGCGGAATCCGAGGCGTGACTCCATGAACGAGCAACCCATCCGTGTCCTCGTCGTCGACGACCACACGCTGTTCCGCCGCGGCCTGATCGCGCTGCTCGGCACCCAGCCGCAGCTGCAGGTCGTGGGCGAGGCCGGCGACGCCGGCGCCGCCGAGCGGCTGGCGGCCGAGCTCCGGCCCCAGGTCATCCTGCTCGACAACCACCTGCCCGGCGTGTCGGGCGTGCAGGCCTTGCCCGCCTTGAAGGCGGCGGCGCCCGGCTGCCAGGTGCTGATGCTGACCATGAGCGAGTCCGAGGCCGACCTCGGTGCCGCCCTGCGCGCCGGGGCCTGCGGCTATCTGCTGAAGACGGCCGACAACGCCGAGCTGACCCAGGCCATCGAGCGCGCGGTGCGCGGCGTGTCCAGCTTCAGCGCCGAGATGGCCGGCAAGCTGGCCACGGCCTTCCGCCACGAGGCCGAAGCCGTGGCCGCGCCGCCGCCCGACCCGCTGGCCAGCCTGTCGCCGCGGGAGCGCGAGATCGTCGAGCTGATCGCCCGCGGCGACTCCAACAAGCAGATCGCCCGTGAGCTCGGCATCGCCGAGACGACGGTCAAGATCCATGTGCAGCACCTGCTGCGCAAGCTCGACCTGGATTCGCGCGTGCAGGCGGCGGTGCTGGTCACCCAGCAGCGCGCCGCGTAGTTCTTTCGAACGAGGCCGCGGCCGCGGCCGTCCTCCCTGCGAGCAGGGTGCCGCCGTCCTGGCGGTGAATGTGCAGCGCAGCGCTCAAGCGGGACAGTGACCGCATCGTCACTGAGGAGGAATCTGCATGAGCGCAGCCCCCGTCGACCGCAAGGCCTGGTCGGTCCTGATCGTCAGCACCCTGGCCTTCACCGTCTGCTTCATGGTGTGGATGATGTTCGGCGTCATCGGCATACCGATCAAGAAGCAGCTCGGTCTCAACGCCACCGAGTTCGGCCTGCTGACGGCCATGCCGGTGCTGACCGGCTCGCTGGTGCGTGTGCCCCTGGGCATCTGGACCGACCGCTACGGCGGCCGCATCGTCATGGCCCTGCTGATGCTGGCCACCGTGCCGGCCATCTGGCTGATGGCCTATGCCACGCAGTACTGGCACTTCCTCGTCATCGGCCTGTTCGTCGGCCTGGCCGGCGGCTCGTTCTCGGTCGGCACGCCCTATGTCGCGCGCTGGTTCCCCAAGAGCCGCCAGGGCATGGCCATGGGCGTCTACGGCGCCGGCAACTCGGGCTCGGCCGTCAACAAGTTCGTCGCCCCGGTGCTGCTCGTCGCCTTCGGCTGGGCCATGGTGCCCCAGGTGTACGCGGCCATCATGGCGGGCACGGTCGTGCTGTTCTGGCTGTTCAGCCACAGCAAGCCCGAGCACCTGGTCAAGAGCAATGCCAGCTTCGGCGCCCAGCTCAAGGCGCTGAAGGACCCGCGCGTGCTGAAGTACTGCCAGTACTACAGCATCGTCTTCGGCGGCTATGTCGCGCTGGCGCTGTGGATGGTGCAGTACTACGTCGGCGAGTACGGCCTGGACATCCGCGTCGCGGCCCTGCTCGCGGCCTGCTTCAGCCTGCCCGGCGGCGTGCTGCGCGCCATCGGCGGCGTGCTGTCCGACAAGTACGGCGCCCACAAGGTGACCTGGTGGGTCATGTGGGTGAGCTGGATCTGCCTCTTCCTGCTGAGCTACCCGCAGACCGACTTCACCGTCATGACGCTGGACGGCGCCAGGACCTTCCACATCGGCCTGAACGTCTACGCCTTCACCGCGCTGATGGCCATCCTCGGCGTGGCCTGGGCCTTCGGCAAGGCCTCGGTCTTCAAGTACATCAGCGACGACTACCCCGGCAACATCGGCGCCATTAGCGGCATCGTCGGCCTGGCCGGCGGCCTGGGCGGCTTCGTCCTGCCCATCCTGTTCGGCGCCCTGCTGGACCTGACCGGCATCCGCTCCAGCGCCTTCATGCTGATGTACGGCGTGGTCTGGGTCTCGCTGATCTGGATGTACTGGACCGAGGTGCGTGCCACCGACGTGATGGGCCGCGCGGTCGCGCCGGCCTGACCTCCGAACAAGGACTCATCATGAGCAAGAACCCCCACGCCGCCGTTGCGCAAAGCGGCGCCGACATCGTCGACTGGCGGCCCGAGGACGAGGCCTTCTGGAACAGCACCGGCAAGCGCATTGCCTACCGCAACCTCTGGATCTCCATCCCGGCCCTGCTGTGCGGCTTCGCCGTCTGGGGCATGTGGGGCATCATCGCCGTGCAGATGCTCAACCTCGGCTTCCCGTTCACGCAGGCCGAGCTGTTCACGCTGACGGCCATCGCCGGCATCTCCGGCGCGACGATGCGCATCCCGGCCTCCTTCCTGATCCGCATGGCCGGCGGCCGCAACACCATCTTCCTGACCACGGCCATGCTGCTGGCGCCGGCCATCGGCACCGGCGTGGCGCTGCAGCACCCGGAGTGGCCGCTGTGGGCCTTCCAGCTGATGGCGCTGTGGTCGGGCGTGGGCGGGGGCAACTTCGCCTCGTCGATGTCCAACATCTCCACCTTCTTCCCCAAGCGCCTGCAGGGCACGGCCCTGGGCCTGAATGCCGGCCTGGGCAACTTCGGCGTGACGACCATGCAGGTGGTCATCCCGCTGGTGATGACGGTCAGCTTCCTCGGCCTGACCGGCGACTCGATGACGCTGGTGAAGGCCAGCGGCTGGATCTTCGGCAAGATCCCCGCCGGCACGGCCACCTGGATCCAGAACGCCGGCTTCGCCTGGGTGCTGTCGCTGGTGCCGCTGGCCGTCCTGTGCTGGTTCGGCATGAACAACCTCAAGACGGTCACGCCGCAGGCCGGCCATCCGGTCGTCGCGTTCCTGAAGATCGCCTACCTCTACTCGCTGGCCTTCATCCCGTCGGTGGCCATGCTCTACCTCTACCTGCCGGCACCCACCGGGCTGGGCCTGCTGAACATGTGGGTGGCCATCCCGCTGGACATCATCGCGGCCCTCGTCGTCATGCGCCTGGCGGCCTTCGGCGCGATGAAGGAGAACGTCGCCAAGCAGTTCGCCATCTTCCGCAACAAGCACACCTGGAGCCTGACGGCGCTCTACGTCGTCACCTTCGGCAGCTTCATCGGCTTCTCCATGGCGCTGCCGCTAGCCATCACGGTCATCTTCGGCTTCCAGCACGTGCCCGACGCCGCCGGCGTCATGACCCACACGCTGAAGAACCCCAACGCCCCGTCCGCGCTGACCTATGCCTGGATCGGTCCCTTCGTCGGCGCCGCCATCCGGCCGCTGGGCGGCTGGATCTCGGACAAGGTCGGCGGCTCCATCGTCACCCAGGTCATCTCGGCCGTGATGGTGTTCGCCTCCGCAGCCGTGGGCTATGTGATGCAGCAGGCCTATGGCTCGGCCACGCCGGAGCAGTACTTCCCGGCCTTCATGGGCCTGATGGTGCTGCTGTTCGCCGCCAGCGGCGTGGGCAACGGCTCGACCTTCCGCTCGGTCGGCGTCATCTTCGACCGCACCCAGGCCGGCCCCGTGCTGGGCTGGACCTCGGCCGTCGCCGCCTACGGCGCCTTCATCGCGCCGGTGCTGATCGGCGAGCAGATCAAGGCCGGCACGCCGCAGCTCGCCTTCTACGGCTTCGCCGCCTTCTACGCGGTCTGCCTGGTGCTGAACTGGTGGTTCTACCTGCGCCGCGGCGCCGAGATCCGCAACCCCTGAACGCGCGCACGTCCTATCCCGGGCCCGGAGACTTCTCCGGGCCTTTTTCATTGCTGCCGCTGCATCGTCCGAAAGGACGATGGCCAGAGCGCGGCGCCTCGTCCTTCCGCGCCCCTGCACCCCGACCGGCGGTGGATGGGCAGCCCGGGCCCCGCGGCGGAGCATGACGACCGTGAGCAAGACCCTGTCACTGCCGCTGCCCTGGAACCCGGAGGACCCCGACTTCTGGTCCGGCCGCGGCCGTGCGGTGGC
>Ga0164290_1002006_pt1 | contig 18881 bp, 14 predicted proteins | sample Micstemetagenome_FD_108782 | JGI IMG/M metagenome (GOLD analysis project Ga0164290, IMG submission 108782) | Contaminated culture microbial community from soil near Moab, Utah, USA - Microcoleus steenstrupii SON62 (Illumina Assembly) | ecosystem: Environmental > Terrestrial > Soil > Soil crust... | reverse complement strand
GTCACCGGCCTGAACGAGACCCTGATCATGCTGGTCGTGCTGGCGCTGATCGACGTGGTGATGATCAGCAACCTGCTGATCATGGTGATCGTCGGCGGCTACGAGACCTTCGTGTCGCGCCTCGATCTCGACGGCCACCCGGATCAACCGGAATGGCTCAGCCACGTGAACGCCTCGGTGCTGAAGGTCAAGCTGGCCACGGCCATCATCGGCATCTCCAGCATCCACCTGCTGAAGACCTTCATCAACGCCGCCAACTACACCGACAAGGTGCTGATGTGGCAGACGCTGATCCACGTCGCGTTCCTGCTCAGCGCGATGGCGATCGCCTACACCGACCGCCTGCTGCAGCCCCCGGCCGGCGCCGCCAAGCATTGAGGCGACGGCTGCGGCGACGGGCCGGCCCGTCGCCGCGGCTCAGGTCCTGAAGCCCTGCACCGCCCCGGCCAGGCGCACCGCCTGGTCGTTCAGGCTCTGGCTGCTGGCGGCCATCTGCTCGACCAGCGCCGCGTTCTGCTGCACCGCCTGATCGACGCCCTGCAGGCGCTGCAGCACGCCGGCCATCGCCGCATCATCCTGCTGCGCCTCGGCGTCGATCTGCGCCACCAGCTCGGCCAGCTTCTGGATGTCGCTGACCATCGCCTGCAAGGTGCCACCGGTCTCGTCGACCTGGCGCGCGCCGGCGTCGGCACGCTCCATCGACGCGGTGATCAGGCCCTTGATCTCGCGGGCCGCATCGGCGCTGCGCTTGGCCAGGTTGCGCACCTCGGCGGCGACGACGGCGAAGCCGCGCCCCTGCTCGCCGGCGCGCGCCGCCTCCACCGCGGCGTTCAAGGCCAGGATGTTGGTCTGGAACGCGATGCCGTCGATGGTGCCGATGATGTCGCCGATGCGCCGCGCGCTGTCGTTGATGCCGCGCATGGTCGAGATCACCGCGCCCATCTGCTCACCGGCGCTCTCCGCCACCAGGCGGGTGTTGCTGACCATGCTGCGCGCGCCCGACAGGTTGCCGCTGCGCAGGCGCACCCGCTCCAGCACCTCGCCGAGGCTGCCCGAGGCCTGGCCCATCTCGGCCGCGGTCTGCTCGGTGCGCTGCGACAGGTCCATGTTGCCGGCGCTGATCTCCTGCGCCGCGCCGCGCAGCGACTGCGCATTGCTCGCCAGCGTGCCCACCAGCTCGCGCAACGCCTGCTGCATGCGCTCGGCGTTCGCCGCCACGCTGGTGCGATCGCCGGGCTGCAGGCTCATGCCCTGGCGCAGATCGCCCTCGCCGATCGCGGTGACGAACTCGCGCAGCGCACGCGGCTCGCTGCCGAGGGCGAACAGCACGCGGCTGATGGTGGCCAGGGTCAGCGCCAGACCGATGCCCAGCGCCAGCGGCAGGCCGATCCAGGCCAGGCGGCGCGCCGCCGCTGCGTCAGGCTGCGCCAGCAGCGTCAGCACCAGGCCCGCCATCAGCAGCGCCATCACCGCCCAGATCGCCAGCAGGCGCGAGCGCAGGCTCGGCAGGCGGGAGAAAAACCAATCCATGAACAAGGCTCCGGGGCCGTCTTCGAGGGCGGCGATGCTAGCCCTGCGCGCGTGAAGCCGACGCGGCGGCAAACCCGCGGACGGCGTGCACAGATCACGCGGCGAGCGCCCAGTAAAAAGGCCGCCCGAGGGCGGCCTTGGCGGGGCGTGCAGGACCTCAGTCGAGCACGTTGTCCTTGGTCTCCTTGACGAACAGCATGCCGATCACCAGCGTCGCCGCGGCGATCACGATCGGGTACCAGAGGCCGTGGTAGATGTTGCCGTTCTGCGCCACCATCGCGAAGGTGATCGACGGCAGCAGACCGCCGAACCAGCCGTTGCCGATGTGGTACGGCAGGCTCATCGAGGTGTAGCGGATGCGGGTCGGGAACATCTCGACGAGCATCGCCGCGATCGGGCCGTAGACCATCGTCACCAGCACCACCAGCAGCACCAGCAGGCCGACGACCACGGGCTTGTTGATCTTCTCCGGATCGGCCTTGGCCGGGTAGCCGGCGTCCTTCATCGCGCCGCCCAGGTCCTTCTTGAAGGCGGCGATGGCGTCACTGCTCTCCTTGGTGAACTTGTGGCCGCTGGCGTCGCGGCTGGCCGCCGGCACCACCACCGCACGCTCGCCCACCGTCAGCACGGCGTTCGTCGCGCCCGGGGTGTGCACGGTTTCGTAGCTGGCCGCGGCTTGCGCCAGGGCCCGCTTGGCGATGTCGCAGGCGCTGGTGAAGTCGACTTCACGGGCGATCGGGCTGCCCTGGAACGAGCAGCGCGCGGTGTCCACCTTCAGCTCGATGCGCGAGGTGGCCTGGGCCTTGGCCAGGTCCGGGTTGCCGGCCGCGGTCAGCGCCTTGAAGATCGGGAAGTAGAGCAGGCAGGCGAGCAGCAGGCCGCCCATGATGATGGGCTTGCGGCCGATCTTGTCGGACAGCGCGCCGAACACCACGAAGAACGGCGTGCCGATGATCAGCGAGATGGCGATCAGGATGTTCGCCGTCGCACCGTCCACCTTCAGCACGCTGGTCAGGAAGAACAGCGCGTAGAACTGGCCCGTGTACCAGACCACGCCCTGGCCGGCGACGACGCCGAACAGCGCCAGCAGCACGATCTTCAGGTTCTTCCACTGGCCGAAGCTCTCGGTCAGCGGCGCCTTGCTGGTCTTGCCCTCTTCCTTCATCTTCTTGAAGGCCGGCGACTCGTTCATCGCCATGCGGATCCACACCGAGATGCCGAGCAGCACGATCGACACCAGGAACGGAATGCGCCAGCCCCAGTCGGCGAAGGCTTCCTCGCCCATCGCGGTGCGGGTGCCCAGGATCACCATCAGCGACAGGAACAGGCCCAGCGTCGCGGTGGTCTGGATCCACGCCGTGTAGGCGCCGCGCTTGCCGTGCGGTGCGTGCTCGGCCACGTAGGTGGCGGCACCGCCGTACTCACCGCCGAGCGCGAGGCCCTGCAGCAAACGCAGCACGATAAGGATGATCGGCGCGGCAACGCCGATCGTCGCGTAATTGGGCAGCAGGCCGACGCCGAAGGTCGACAGGCCCATGATCAGGATGGTCACCAGGAAGGTGTACTTGCGGCCGATCATGTCGCCCAGGCGGCCGAACACCAGCGCGCCGAACGGACGCACGATGAAGCCGGCGGCGAACGCCATCAGCGAGGCGATGAAGGCTGCACCGGCGTCCAGGCCGGCGAAGAACTGCTTGCCGATCAGCACCGCCAGCGCGCCGTACAGATAAAAGTCGTACCACTCGAACACGGTACCGAGCGAGGAGGCGAAGATGACCTTCTTCTCCTCCCTCGACATGCCGCGTTCCTTCGTGGGCTGGCCTGGTTGCCAGGCCGGTCGATTTCCAGCCACTTCCATGATGCGTCTCCAAGGGGGTGAGCGATGGAGGTGATGCTGGGCTGGGGCGTTGACGGTGCCCTGACGATCCACTTGCGCCGCGCTGACGCGCCGTTGACACCGGGCTTACGTTCCCTATGAGGCGCGAAACGCGGCCGCCGCGGCGGCCGCGGGTTGCACCGATCAGGACTTACCCGTGTGCTTCGCGATCCAGTCGAAGAACTCCGCGTACCAGAGTCGCGAATTGCGCGGCTTGAGGATCCAGTGGTTCTCGTCAGGGAACCAGACCAGCTTGGCCGGCACGCCGCGGCATTTCAGCGTGTTGTAGTAGGCCAGGCCCTGGGCATCAGGCACGCGGTAGTCGAGCTGGCCGTGGATCACCAGCGTCGGCGTCTGCATGTGCTGCGCGAACGCGTGCGGCGACTGCGCGGCGACCTTCGCCGGGTCGTCCCAGTAGGCGGCGCCGAGTTCCCTGGGGAACCAGGTGTAGCCGTCGGTGGCGAACATCGCCTGCCAGTCGTAGCAGCCGGCATGGCAGACATAGGCCTGGTAGCGGCCGGGCGCCAGGTGCCCGTTCATCCAGGCCACCATGTAGCCGCCATAGCTGCCGCCGGTGGCGGTGATGCGCTTCCTGTCGACCCAGCGCTGCTGCAGCAGCCAGTCGGTGCCGGCCTCCACATCCTGCAGCTCGAGCTGACCCCAGCGCTGCGTGATGCTGTCCTTGAACGCGAAGCCGAAGCTCGACGAGCCGTGGTAGTTCACGCAGGCGACCACCTGACCCTGGTTGGCGAACACCTGGTGGTTCCAGCGCCAATGCCAGGAGTCGCCGAACGCGGTGTGCGGGCCGCCGTGGATGACCTGCATCGCCGGCCACTTCTTCTTGCGGTCGAAGCCCGGCGGGTAGACCAGCCACATCTGCACCGGATCGCCGTCGGCGCCGTCGATCCACCGCTCCTCGTGCGCGCCGAATGCGTGGCGGGCGAGCAGCGCGTCGTTGATCGCCTCGATGCGTCGCGGCCTGTCCGTCGTCAGCACCGACAGCCGCGGCGGAAACTCCAGCGCGTCGTGCAGCACGACGATGGCGCCGGCCTTCGCGTCGAAGGCCCCCAGATGCCCGCCCTCGAACAGCAGCGCCGGCTGGCTGCGGGTCTGCAGATCGAACTCCCACAGGTGCCGGCGGCCGCGGTCCTCGGCGGCGAAGCGGACACCGAGGTCGTCGTCGCGCCACTGCAGCGGCGCCTCGACCTCGCGATCCCAGTCGCCACTGAGCACCGCCCAGCGGCCCTGCGTGTCGAGCACCGCGAGCTGACTCGGCGCGGTGTGGCGTCGCCCCTGCTGCGCGGCGATGAAGGCCAGGTGCTGGCCGCCTCTGCTGTAGCAGGGCGCGTCGAAGCTCCACTCGGCGTCCTGCAGCAGCACGCGGATCGCGCCGCTGGCGATCTCCAGCTCGGCCAGCGCGAAGCAGTCGTCGGGCCGCTTCTCGGTCGCCGGGTCGAAGGCGAACGCGATGCGGCGGCTGTCGGGCGAGATCGCGAAGCTGTTCAGCCCCGGTTCGCGCCAGTCCAGCGAGACGCCGCTGCCCTGCATCAGGTTGCGCACCTTGCCGCTGCGGACGTCGATCACATGCAGCTGCGGCTGCCTGCCCATCGGGATGTGGTGATCCCAGTGCCGGTACAGCGCCTCGTCGGTCACGTAGGCGCTCTCCTTGCGCTCCTTGAACGCCTTCAGCGCCTTCGCCTGGGCCTCCATGCCCTTGAGCTCGGGCCAGACCCAGGAGATGAAGACGATGGCCTTGCCGTCGGGGGTCCAGCGAAACGCGTCGACGCCGGTCGGCACGGAGCCCAGGCGCCGAGCCTCGCCGCCGTCGGGGGCGATCAGGTAGAGCTGCGGCTCCTCGTCCTTGATGCCGCCCTGCTCGCGCTTGGCGGTGAACGCGATCCAGTCGCCATCCGGGCTCCAGCTCGGCGCGCCGTCCTTGTCGCCGGCCTCGGTCAGGCGTCGCGGCTCGCCACCCAGCGTCGAGAACAGCCACAGGCTGCTGGCGGTCTTGTTGCTCTCCATGTCGTGGCGGGTGACGCTGGCGACGGCCTGCGAGCCGTCGGGGCTGAGGCTGGGTTCGCCGATGCGGGCCAGGGACCAGAGGGCGTCGACGTCGAAGGGTTGAAGGCTGCGGCTCATCGCGGTCTGCACAAGAATGGGGCGGTCAGTGTCCGCGATGCACAGCCGCGCCCCAGCCCGGTGCGCAGCCCCAGGAAACTCCGTAGCCGGATCGGGCCCGGGAGTTGCTCTCATGGGTGCAGGAGGCTCCATGACGATTCCCCGCTTCGACGAGATGCTGGCCGCTGACCAGGCCCCCCGCGCCCATTACGGCCCCTATGCCCGCTGGCTAGACGCGCAGCCGCTGCAACTGATGCGCGAGCGCCGCGAGCAGGCCGAGCTGATCTTCCGCCGCGTCGGCATCACCTTCGCCGTCTACGGCGACAAGGACGACGGCGAAGGCACCGAGCGACTGATCCCCTTCGACCTGATCCCGCGCGTGATCCCGGCACCCGAATGGGGCGAGCTGGAGAAGGGCCTGGCGCAGCGCGTCACAGCGCTGAACCGCTTCATCCACGACGTCTATCACGACCAGGACATCCTGAAGGCCGGCATCGTGCCGGCCGAGCAGATCCTGAAGAACGCGCAGTACCGGCCCGAGATGATTGGCGTCAACGTGCCCGGCGGCATCTACAGCCACATCGCCGGCGTCGACCTGGTGCGTGCCGCGCAAGCAGACGGCAGCGGCACCACCTATGTGCTGGAGGACAACCTGCGCGTGCCCAGCGGCGTCAGCTACATGCTGGAGAACCGCAAGATGATGATGCGGCTGTTCCCCGAGCTGTTCGCGCAGCACCGCATCGCGCCGGTCGCGCATTACCCCGACCTGCTGCTCGACACGCTGCGCTCGGTGGCCCCGGGCGGCAACGCCGAGCCGACCGTGGTGGTGATGACGCCGGGCATGTACAACAGCGCCTACTTCGAGCACGCGTTCCTGGCCCAGCAGATGGGCGTCGAGCTGGTCGAGGGCCAGGACCTGTTCGTCGACAACGGCTACGTCTACATGCGCACCACGCACGGCCCGAAACGGGTCGACGTGATCTACCGCCGCATCGACGACGACTTCCTCGACCCGGCCGCGTTCCGGCCCGATTCCACGCTGGGCTGCCGCGGCCTGCTGGAGAGCTACAAGGCCGGCAAGGTGACGCTGTGCAACGCCATCGGCACCGGCATTGCCGACGACAAGTCGACCTACCCCTATGTGCCGAAGATGGTCGAGTTCTACCTCGGCGAAAAGCCCATCCTGCACAACGTGCCGACCTGGCAATGCCGCGTCGCCGACGACCTCAAGTACGTGCTGGCGCACCTGCCCGAGCTGGTCGTCAAGGAGGTCCACGGCGCCGGCGGCTACGGCATGCTGGTCGGACCCGCCGCCAGCAAGGCCGAGGTGGAGAGCTTCCGGGCGCAGCTGATCGCCAACCCGAGCAACTACATCGCCCAGCCCACGTTGTCGCTGTCGACCTGCCCGACCTTCGTGGAGAGCGGCATCGCGCCACGGCACATCGATCTGCGACCCTTTGTGCTGTCGGGCAAGACGGTACGCATGGTGCCCGGAGGGCTGACGCGGGTCGCGCTGAAGGAGGGCTCGCTGGTCGTCAACAGCAGCCAGGGCGGCGGCACGAAAGACACCTGGGTGCTGGAGGACTGACGCATGCTTTCAAGAACCGCCGACAGCCTCTTCTGGCTTTCCCGTTACATGGAGCGCGCCGAGAACACGGCGCGGATGCTCGACGTCAACTACCAGACCTCGCTGCTGCCGCAATCCGCCGGCGACGCCGCCCAGGGCTGGGCCAGCCTGCTGTCGATCTCTGAGCTGACGGGGGCCTACGAGGCCCGCTACGGCGAGGTCGAGCCGGCCAAGGTCACCGAGTTCATGGTCGCCGACGAGGGCAATCCGAGCTCGATCGTCAACTGCCTGCGCGCGATGCGCGAGAACGCCCGCGCGGTGCGCGGCACCCTGACCACCGAGGTCTGGGAGACGACGAACCAGACCTGGCTGGAGTTCCGCCGCCTGCTCAAAGACAAGCTGCACCAGCGCGACCCGGCCGCGCTGTTCGAGTGGGTGAAGTTCCGCTCGCACCTGCTCGGCGGCGTCACCGTGGGCACCATGCTGCAGGACGAGGCGCTGCAGTTCCTGCGCGTCGGCGGCTTCCTGGAGCGGGCCGACAACACCGCGCGACTGCTGGACGTGAAGTACCACGCGCCGCGCGCCGCCGGCGGCGACGCCGTCGACGACTACTACCACTGGAGCGCGGTGCTGCTCTCGGTCTCCGCCTTCGAGGTCTATCGCAAGGTCTACAGCAACGTGATCCAGCCGGAGAAGGTCGCCGAGCTGCTGATCCTGCACCCGGGCATGCCGCGCTCGCTGGCCTACAGCATGACGCGCGTCGTCAGCAACCTGGCCAAGGTCAGCGGCGGCCGCCGCGGCGAAACTCTGCGCCGCGCCGGCAAGCTGCAGGCCGAGCTGCAGTTCGGCTCGATCGACGAGGTGATGTCAGCAGGGCTTCATGTCTACCTGAAATCATTCCTGCGCCGCGTCAATGAATTGGGCGTCGACATCTCGAACGAGTTCCTCCGATGAGCATCCACGTCGCGCTGAAGCACGTCACCCGCTACCGGTATGACCGGTTGGTGGCCCTCGGTCCGCAGGTGGTGCGCCTGCGCCCTGCCCCGCATTGCCGTACCAAGATCCTCAGCTACAGCCTGCGCATCGAGCCGGAGCAGCACTTCATCAACTGGCAGCAGGACCCGTTCGCGAACTACCTGGCCCGGCTCGTGGTGCCGGAGCGCACGACCGAGATCACCGTCACCGTCGATCTCGTCGCCGAGATGGCGGTCTACAACCCCTTCGACTTCTTCCTCGAGCCGGCGGCCGAGCAGATCCCGTTCCGCTACGACGACGCGCAGCGCGCCGAGCTCGCGCCCTACCTGGCCTGCGACAAGCCGACGCCGCTGCTGGCGCAGTACCTGAGCGAGATCGACGTCTCGAAGCCGCGCGCGACGATCGACTTCCTGGTCGAGCTGAACCAGCGCCTGCAGCGCGACATCCGCTACCTGATCCGCCTCGAGCCCGGCGTGCAGACGCCGGAGCAGACCCTGGCCAAGGCATCGGGCTCCTGCCGCGACTCCGGCTGGCTGCTGGTGCAGATCCTGCGGCAGCTCGGCCTGGCCGCGCGCTTCGTTTCCGGCTACCTGATCCAGCTGGCGCCGGACGAGAAGGCGCTCGACGGCCCCAGCGGCACCGAGGTCGACTTCACCGATCTGCACGCCTGGTGCGAGGTGTTCCTGCCGGGCGCCGGCTGGATCGGCCTCGATCCGACCTCGGGCCTGCTCGCCGGCGAGGGCCATGTGCCGCTGGCCTGCACGCCGCAGCCGTCGAGCGCGGCGCCGATCAGCGGCGCGGTCGACGCGGCCGAGGTCGAGTTCGGGCACGAGATGGCGGTGACGCGGATCTGGAAATCGCCGCGCGTGACCAAGCCCTACACCGAAGCGCAATGGGCCGAGATGCTGCGCCTGGGCGAGCAGGTCGACCAGCGCCTGCAGGCCGGCGACGTGCGCCTGACCATGGGCGGCGAACCGACCTTCGTCGCCGTCGCCGACCGCGACGCGCCCGAATGGAACACCGAGGCCCTGGGGCCGACCAAGCGCGTCTACGCGCAGGAGCTGGTGCAGCGCCTGCGCGACGAGTACGGCAGCAAAGGCTTCCTGCACCACGGCCAGGGCAAGTGGTACCCGGGCGAGCAGCTGCCGCGATGGGCGCTGTCGAGCTACTGGCGGCGTGACGGCGAGCCCTGCTGGCAGGACCCGCGCTGGCTCGCCGACGAGCGCGAGCCGCAGCAGCGCAGCGCCGACGACGCGCGCCGCTTCATCGCGCTGCTGGCCGGCAAGCTCGGCCTGTCGGCCAGCTATGTGCAGCCGGGCTACGAGGACGCCTGGTACTACCTGTGGCGCGAGCGCCGGCTGCCAACCAATGTCGACCCGTTCGACAGCCGGCTCGACGACGAGCTCGAGCGCGCCCGCCTGCGCCGCGTGTTCGATGCCGGCCTGGCCAGCGTCACCGGCTTTGCGCTGCCGATCGCCCACGAGGAGCAGGCCTGGCGCACCGGGCCCTGGTTCTTCCGCGACGAGCGCATGTACCTGATCCCCGGCGATTCGGCGATGGGCTACCGGCTGCCGCTCGACTCGCTGCCCTGGGTCGACCCGCGCGAGTTCCCGCACCAGCATGCGCACGACCCGTTCGCGCCCAGGTCGGCGCTGCCGGCGGCGGCGCAGCTGCGCACGCAGCTCGCCGGCTTCGATCCGCATGTCGCCGGCGGCGTCTTTGCCGAGGGCGGCACGGTGGCGCGCCAGCGCGGCGCCATGGCCAGCGCCGAGCTGCGCAGCGCCCAGCCCGAACGCTTCGCCAGCGCGCACTGGATCACCCGCACCGCGCTCTGCGTCGAGGCCCGCGACCCGCTGCGGGCCAACGGCCCGGCGGCTGAACAACAGGGCAGTCGCAACCGGCTGCTCTACGTCTTCATGCCGCCGCTGCAGCAGCTCGAGGCCTACCTGGAGCTGCTCGCCGCGATCGAGGCGACCTGCGCGCAGCTGCAGCTGCCGGTGGTGATCGAAGGCTACCCGCCGCCGCGCGACCCGCGCCTGGCCTTGCTGCAGGTCACGCCCGACCCCGGCGTCATCGAGGTCAACATCCACCCGGCGAAGGACTGGGGCGAGCTCGTCGCGCACACCGAGTTCCTCTACGAGGCGGCGCGGCAGACCCGGCTGTCGCCGGAGAAGTTCATGCTCGACGGCCGCCACACCGGCACCGGCGGCGGCAACCACATCGTGCTCGGCGCTGCCACGCCGGCCGACTCGCCGTTCCTGCGCCGGCCCGAGCTGCTCGCGTCGCTGCTCAGCATCTGGCACAACCACCCCAGCCTCAGCTACCTGTTCAGCGGCCTGTTCATCGGCCCCACCAGCCAGGCGCCGCGCGTCGACGAGGCGCGCAACGACCAGCTGCGCGAGCTGGAGATCGCGATCGCCGAGATCCGCAAGCAGCAGGGCGAGATCCCGCCCTGGCTGATCGACCGCAGCCTGCGCAACGTGCTGGTCGACGTCACCGGCAACACGCACCGCAGCGAGTTCTGCATCGACAAGCTCTACGACCCGTCGTCGGCCACCGGCCGGCTCGGACTGCTCGAGCTGCGAGGCTTCGAGATGCCGCCGCACGCGCGCATGTCGGTGGTGCAGCAGCTGCTCATCCGCGCCCTCGTCGCGCGCTGCTGGGAGCAGCCCTACCAGGCGCCGCTGGTGCGCTGGGACACGGCGCTGCACGACCGCTGGCTGCTGCCGCACTTCATCGCCGAGGACCTTGACGACCTGCTGCGCGAGCTCGGCGACGCCGGCTTCGGCTTCGACCCGGCCTGGTTCGCGCCGCACCACGCGTTCCGCTTCCCCAAGCTCGGCGAGTTCAGCAGCGGCGGCGTGCACGTCGAGCTGCGGCATGCGCTCGAGCCCTGGCATGTGATGGGCGAGGAAGGCGCCGCCGGCGGCACCGTGCGCTACGTCGACTCGTCGCTCGAGCGCCTGCAGGTCAAGGCCACCGGCCTGATCGACCCGCGCCACCGCATCACCGTCAACGGCGAGACCCTGCCGCTGCAGCCCACCGGCCGCCGGGGCGAGTACGTCGCCGGCGTGCGCTACCGCGCCTGGGCGCCGCCGTCGGCGCTGCACCCGACCATCAAGTCGCATGCGCCGCTGACCGTCGACCTCGTCGACAGCTGGAACCAGCGCAGCCTGGCCGGCTGCCGCTACCACGTCGCCCATCCCGGCGGCCGCAACTACCAGAGCTTCCCGGTCAACGCCTACGAGGCCGAGAGCCGGCGCCTGGCGCGCTTCGCGGCGATGGGCCACAGCCCTGGTCGCGTCGAGACCGGCGAGCCGCGGCGCAGCCTGGAGTTCCCGTTCACGCTGGACCTGCGGCGCTGCTAGCGACGGCCCCGGGCTCCGGGGTCGCCGCACTTGCGCAGCCGGGCGGCGCGCGCATCCAATGCGAAGCGCCGCCCAAGCACTCCGCCATGACCCTCCGCCTGCTCCTGCGCTGCCTGCTCTGCCTGCTGTTCGCCGGCGGCGCGCTGGCGGCGCGCGCGCAATCGGGCTGCGATCCGCGCCAGGCGGTCGCGTTCTCCGACGGCAGCCGCGTCTGCCTGCATGAGCGCAGCGGCCTGCCCTGGCCGTCCGACCGCCGCGACTGGCGGCCGGCGTTCAACGGCATGTACAGCGTCGCCGCCAGCGCCGGCACCGCCGCCTGCCCGCTGGCGCTGGGCGTGGGCACGAACATCAACTCGGCGCACAGCTGGTACGCCGAGAAGCGCGACCAGACGGCGTTGCAGCAATGCAGCACCGAGCTGCGTCAGCGCGGCGGCGCCGCCGACTGCGCCTGCCAGCTGCTGATCAAGGACGGCGTCGCCTACGTCGAGCGCGAGGAGTTCGAGGCCCTGCTGAGCGGCAGCGCTCCGGCGCAGGCCGCCGCGGCGCCGGCGCCCGGCCTGCAGCAGCCGCTGCCGGAGCCGGTCGCGCCAGCCGCCGTGCAGGCGGCCGCCTCGGCACCGCCCTCCCCGCCGACGGCGGCCAGCGCCGCGCCGTCGCTGCCCGGGCCCGTCGTCAGCGCCGCGCTCGGCCCCGCGGCGCCGGCGCGCGTCGACCGCCGCCGCGAGTCGCCACCGCCGCGCGCCGCCGCGGCGGCGGTGCCGAGCAGCCCGGCGGCGCTGCCCGAGCCGGCCGCGGTGGCCGTCGCCGCGCCGGTGCCGCCGGCAGCGCCGGCGCCGCCGCCCCTGCCGCCTCGGCGCGCCCTCGTCATCGGCAACCGCGACTACGTCGTCGGGCAGCTGAAGAACCCGGTCAACGACGCCCGCGCGATGGAGCAGATGCTGCGCCGGCTCGGCTTCATCACCACGCTGGTGCTGAACCTGCGCCGCGAGGACATCGGCAGCACCATCGACGCGTTCACCGCCAGCGTGCAGCCGGGCGACGACGTGGTGCTGTTCTATGCCGGCCACGGCCTGCAGATCCGCGGCATGAACTACCTGCCGGCGGTCGACGCGCGCATCCGCACCGAGAGCGACGTGCCGCTCAACAGCATCCACCTCAACCAGGTGCTGGAGCGGCTCGACGAGGCCAAGGCCGGCGTGCGCCTGCTGCTGGTCGACGCCTGCCGCGACAACCCCTATTCGCGCAGCTACCGCAGCGGCCTGCAGGGCCTGGCGCGCATAGACGCCGCACCGGCCGGCACGCTGATCCACTTCGCCACCCGACCCGGCGGCCTGTCGGCCGACGGCGACGGCGATCACGGCCTCTACACCAAGCACCTGCTGCAGCACCTGCCCACGGTCGGCCTGCCGGTCGAGCAGATGCTCAAGCGCGTCGCCTCGGCGGTGCGCCGCGAGTCGGCCAACGAGCAGCTGCCCTGGACCGAGGGCAGCCTCGACGGCGAGTTCTACTTCGCGCCGCCGAAGTGACACCCACCCCCTACCGGCTTCGCCGGCCCCCTCAAGGGGGCGCCGCCAGTGGCCCGGCAAAGCCGGTTCCACGGCGGCCGCTTGATGGCCTGTGTCATGCGTCCACTGTCGCGCTACGCCCGGTGGCGAACAGGGACGGCATGGCGCGCTCTGCCGGATCGCGCACACTGCGGCGACCGCCACTCCATTCCGCCCAGACTTCCCCATGCGCATCGAAATCGAACCCGGCGTCCGCCTCTTCGTCGACATCGAGGGCAGCGGCCTGCGCATCGACGGGCCGCGCCTGTGCCCGAAGCCGACCCTGCTGCTGGTGCACGGCGGCCCCGGCTTCGACCACACCGGTTTCCGGCCCTTCTTCTCGCAGCTCGCCGACCTGGCGCAAGTCGTCTACTTCGACCTGCGCGGCCACGGCCGCAGCGACGAACGCCCGCCGGCCGAGTGGACGCTGGACACCTTCGCCGACGACATCGTGCGCCTGTGCGAGCGCCTCGGCATCGAGCGACCGATCGTGCTCGGCCAGAGCTTCGGCGGCTTCGTCGCGCAGCGCTACATCGCCCGCCACCCGCAGCACCCGGCCAAGCTGATCCTCTCCAGCACCTCGCACCACTACGGCCTGGAGCGCAAGGTGGCCTGGTTCGGCAAGCTCGGCGGCCCGTCAGCCGCCGCCGCCGCGCGCGCCTTCTGGGAGCGACCGAACCCCGCGACCTAGGCCGAGTACGAGCAGCATTGCCGGCCGCTCTACAACACCCGGCCCAAGGACCCCGACGCCGCCGGCCGCATGCGGTTCCGGCCGGAGATCCTGTACGCGTCGGCCGGAGGCGAGCAGCAGCAGATGGACCTGCGCCCCGGCCTCGCCGGCGTGCCCTGCCCGGTGCTGCTGATGGCCGGCGAGCAGGACCCGGTGACGCCGATCGAGGACGCCGAGGAGATCGCCGCCGCGCTGCCGCCCGGCCAGCTGCGCTTCGAACGCTTCGCCGGCGTCGGCCACGGCGCCTGGCGCGACGACCCGGCAGCCTGCCTGCGCGTGCTGCGCGACTTCATCACCGCCTAGCGTGGCCGGCGTCGAACAGACCTCGCTGCTGCCCGAGGACCGTGCGGCGCAGCTGGCGGCGCAGGCGGCGCAGCGACCGCAGCCCGGCCATTGGGACGAGCTGCGCGGCCGGCTCAGCAGCGAGGCCGAGCGCGACGACATGCGCCTGGCGCCGCTCTGGCAGGGCTTCTGGGAGTCGACCGGCGTCGCCGGCTTCCAGTCGCTGCAGGCGCGCGCGGCGCGCGTCGCCCGCCGCGTGCAGGAGGACGGCGCCAGCTACAACGTCTACGCCGGCAACGGCGACGGCACCGACGGCGAGCTCGGCAGCGCCAGCCATGTCTGGCCGCTCGAGCTGCTGCCGCTGCTGGTCGGCGCGCGCGAGTGGCGCCGCATCGCCGCCGGCCTGCGTCAGCGCGCCGCGCTGCTCAACGCGGTGCTCGCCGACGTCTATGCCGCCGACGGCGGCCGGCTGCTGCGCGAGGGCCTGCTGCCGGCGTCGCTGGTGCTGGCGCACCCGCAGTACCTGCGGCCGCTGCAGGGCTGCCGGCCGCCCGGCGGCGTGCACCTGCACGTCGTCGGCTTCGACCTCGCGCGCGGCCCCGACGGCCTGGGGTGGGTGGTGGCGCAGCGCACGCAGGCGCCCTCGGGCCTGGGCTACATGCTGGAGAACCGGCTGCTGATCGCCGAACAGTTCCCGGAGGCGTTCCGCGAGCTCGCGGTGCAGCGCCTGGGCGGCGCGTTCCGCGTGCTGCTGCAGGGGCTGATGCGGCTGGCGCAGGGCTGCTGCGCGGCCGGCGAGACGCCGCGCATCGCGCTGCTCACGCCGGGTCCGCGCAACGAGACCTATTTCGAGCAGGCGTTCCTGGCGCGCTACCTCGGCATCGCGCTGGTCGAGGGCGGCGACCTGACGGTGCGCGACAACCGCGTCTACCTGAAGACGCTGCGCGGGCTGGAGCGCGTGCACGGCCTGCTGCGCCGCGTCGACGACGAGTTCCTCGACCCGCTGGAGCTGCGCGCCGACTCGGCGCTCGGCGTGCCCGGCCTGGTGCAGGCGCTGCGCGCGCAGCAGGTGGTGGTGGCCAACGCGCCGGGCAGCGGCTGGCTGGAGTCGCCCGGCCTGGCGGCGTTCTGGCCCGGCGTCGCCAAGGCCCTGCTCGGCGAAGACCTGCTGCTGCCGGCCAGTGGCGGCTGGTGGTGCGGCGAGGCCAGCGCCTGGGCGCGCTGCCGCGAGCGCCTGCAGGACTTCGTCGTCGCGCCGACGTTCCCGACCAGCGAGACCACGCGCAGCTTCACGCCGTTCCTCGCCGCCGAGCTCGACGACGCCGCGCGCATGCTGCTGGCGGCGCGCATCGATGCCGATCCGGCGGCGCACACGCTGAAGGACCGCGTGCGGCCGAGCAAGCAGCCGCTGTGGCGCGACGGCCGGCTCGAACCGCGCGCCGCCGTGCTGCGCGTGTTCGCGCTCAGCGACGGCGCCGGCGGCTGGACCGTGCTGCCCGGCGGCCTGACGCGCATCGCGCAGCAGCGCGGCAGCTTCGACGCGCTGCTGACCATGCAGGCCGGCTGCGCCAGCGTCGACACCTGGGTGCTGGCCGAGAGCGCGCAGCAGGTCGACCGCACCACGCTGCTGCCGCCGCCGCTGAAGCCCGAGGAGCTGGCGCGCGCGCACCGCTCGGTGAGCAGCCGCGCCGCCGAGAACCTGTTCTGGCTTGGCCGCTACACCGAACGCGCCGAGAACAGCCTGCGGCTGGCGCGCCATTGCCTGGAGACGCTGGCGGCCAGCCGCCGCGGCTACGGCAGCAGCGAGGCCAGCCTGCGCATGCTGCAGCGCCTGGCGCGCCAGCATGGCCTGATCGCCGGCGGCGCCGAGCCGCTCGGCGCCGGCGCCTTCGAGGCGCAGCTGCTGGCCCAGCTCGGCGACGCGCAGCAGGGCAGCAGCGTCGCCTTCAACCTGCAGCAGCTGGCGCGCTGCGCCGAGGCGCTGCGCGAGCGCCTGTCGCCGGCGCACTGGCAGCTGCTGCGCCAGCTCGGCCCGGCGTTTGCCGAGCGCCTGCGCGGCAGCGCTGGCGACCTGCCGTCGGCGCTGGCCGCCACCGACCAGGACCTGGCGGCGCTGACCGGCGCGCAGACCGACCGCATGACGCGCGACGACGGCTGGCGCCTGCTCAGCGTCGGCCGCCAGATCGAGCGCCTGCACTTCCTCAGCGACGTGCTGCAGCAGGGCCTGGCCGAGCAGCTGCCGCAGGACGACGACGGCTTCGCGCTGCTGCTGGCGCTGTTCGACTCCACCATCACCTACCGCGCGCAATTCCCCGGCCGCCGCGAGCTGGCGCCGCTGCTGCAGCTGCTGGTGATGGACGACAACAACCCGCGCGCGCTGGCCTGGGTCGCGCGCACGCTGCGCGAGCGCCTGCTCAAGCTGGCGCGGCAGGAGGCCGACTGGGCGCGCAGCGTGCTGGCGCCGCTGCCCGACCCCGACCGCTGGCGCCTGGCCGAGCTCACCGGGAGCGACGGTCAGGCCCTGCCCGCGCTGACGCAGCTGCTGCAGCAATGCGGCAGCCAGGCGCTGCAGCTGTCGACTGCGATCGGCCGGCGCTACTTCGCCCATGTGGCGGCGCCCGAGCGCCGGGTGTGGCAATGAGCCCCCAGGCTGCGGCGCTGCGCGTCCTCGCCACCCCCCGAGGGGGCTGCGCTCCCCTCGGGAGCTGCCCTTCGCTGGAGCGCGCATGAGCCCCCCCGCCGTGCGCCTGGCGGTGCGCCACGACACCGAGTACCTCCACGACTGGCCTGTCGAGCTCGCCCACCATGTCGCGTTCCTGGTGCCGCGTGACACCCCCACCCAGCGCGTGCTGCGCTGGCAGCTGGCCATCGACCCGCTGCCCGACGGCTGGGCCGAGGCCAGCTGGGAGGCCGAGCGCCACCTCAGCCGCGACGCCTGGGGCAACCGACGGCTGGTCTTCAGCCATGCCCGCGTGCACCAGCGCCTGCGCGTCGCCAGCCGCTTCGAGGTCGAGCGCCTGGCGTCGCCGCCGCTGCAGGCGCAGGATTCGCCGCGCTGGGAGGCGGTCGCCGAGCGCCTGCGCTACCACGCGCCGGGCGACGACCCGGCGCCGCCCGAGGCGGTCGAGTTCAGCCTCGCCTCGCCGTTCGCCGCGCCCGACGCGCAGCTCGCCGCGTATGCACGCCTGGCGTTCACACCGGGGCTGCCGCTGGCCGCCGGCGCGCTGCGGCTGATGCGGCAGATCCATGCCGACTTCCGCTACGAGCCGCAGGCCACCACCGTGGGCACGCGGGCGATCGACGCGCTGCGCCTGCGCCGCGGCGTCTGCCAGGACTTCGCGCAGGTGCTGATCGCCGCCAGCCGCGCGCTCGGGCTGGCGGCGCGCTACGTCAGCGGCTACCTGCTGACGCGGCCGCCACCGGGCCAGCCCAAGCTGATCGGCGCCGACGCCAGCCACGCCTGGGCCGAACTCTGGTGCCCGCGCCAGGGCTGGCTGGCGCTGGACCCGACCAACGACATGCTCGCAGGACAGGACCATGTGCTGCTCGCCTGGGGCCGCGACTACGCCGACGTGGCGCCGCTGCGCGGCGTCATCCGCGGCGGCGGCCAGGTGCAGCCGACGGTGGCCGTCACCGTCGAGCGGCTCGACGCCTAGGCACGCCGTCGCGCACCCTCACGCCGGCCGCAGCCGGCGGCCGATGCAGATCGCCAGCCAGGCCATCGGCAGGTAGGCCAGCAGCAGGTCGGCGGCGATGAACCAGGCCGGCGCGGGAATCATCGCGGCGGCCGCCACGCCGCCGCAGAGGAAGAAGCCGCCGACCGCCCAGGCCAGGCGCTCACGCCTCGCCGGCGCCAGCCACCAGGCCAGCAGCGCACCGACCAGCGTGCCCAGCGCATGGGCCAGGAACGGAAACAGGAAATGCACCGGGGCCAGCAAGGGCATGGCCTTGGCCAGGCCCTCGGCCGTCTTCATGTCGGTGCCGGCCGGCGGCGGGATCAGCACCGGCCCCAGCGAGACCAGGCCCATGTTGACGACGCTGCCCAGCACCAGGCCGGCGAGCAGGGCAAGCAGGTAGCGCAGCGGCAGCGGCATGACGGCGATCCGGGGGGGCGACGGCGCCCATCATCGAAGCCGGCAGCGCCACCGGACCAGCCCGGCTAACCCTGAGCGGCTTGCCCCCGGTGCGCCCGGCCGGCGCTGATCACGCCATCACGCGCGACGCTCGAACGCGTCCGGCTCGAGGTCCAGCGTCAGCGACTGTCCCGGCGCCAGCGCCTGCCAGCGCGCGCTCAGCGCCAGCATCAGCTGGCGCGCCGCCTCGATGTCCGCCGGCTGCACCGGCAGCGGCGCGCAGTGGCGGGCCGCGCAGGTCAGCTGGTAGAGCTCGACCAGCTCGGCCGCCGGCGTCTGCCAGCCCGACCAGCCGTCGGCCTGCAACACCTCGACCAGGCGCTCGACGCCATCGCTCTCGGCCTGCGCCGCCATCTGGAACGAAGCCGCCTCGCCGGCCAGCACCCGGCCGATGAAGCCGCCGCGGGCCTGCAGCGTCGTTTCGACGGCGACATGCACCATGTCGTGCGGAATGATTCCCTGCTTCGGGCACTCGATGCGCTCGCTGACGCGGCCGTCTCTGAGCACCTCCAGCTGGTCGTGCCTGCCGGAGCCTTTGGTGAAGATGAGCGGCATGATCAGTTCGGGTTCGATTCCGGGCGCGATTGCAGCATGGCCTGCATGAAGGCGAGGTTCATCCCGGGCAGCTCCGGCGCCGCTGCCAGGGCAACGAGAACAGCTCCAGCAGAACGACCGCCAGTTGCCTGGCGAGTTGGATCTGATCGAGCGACATGGCGACAGGCCTCTATGGGGTTGAGCAGAGCGGGCCGCAAGGACCG
>Ga0164290_1002005_pt1 | contig 18921 bp, 19 predicted proteins | sample Micstemetagenome_FD_108782 | JGI IMG/M metagenome (GOLD analysis project Ga0164290, IMG submission 108782) | Contaminated culture microbial community from soil near Moab, Utah, USA - Microcoleus steenstrupii SON62 (Illumina Assembly) | ecosystem: Environmental > Terrestrial > Soil > Soil crust... | reverse complement strand
GCCCAGAACATCGATGCCGAAATGCTCGAAGAAACGGCGGTCCTCGGTCGCCAACACCGCCTTGACCAGATGATCCGGCAGCTCGTCGATCGGCACGGAATCCTCATGGATGATTCCGCGATGGCCGATGACATTGCCGTAGCGATCGAGGAAGGTGACGGCGAAATCCGACTTCTTGCGCCAGTCGCTCTTGGCAATCTCGAAAGCCGGCTTGGCGAGCGCAAGCATGGCGATCATGCCGACCGCCCCCCAGGTCAAGGCCTCGCCCGCGAGTTCGAACGGGATGCGCTTCCAGCCCTTGACGCGGAAACGCCGGAAAAAGATGGTGATGTCTTCCCAGATATCGAGAAAGCGGAAACCCGCAGCCCAGAGCGTGGAATCGAGCCAGGCATCGAGCTTGAGGAAGAAATGGCTTTTGAGCCGCTTGTTCTTGATGTCTTCGCCTTCGTCGGCCATCACGGGAATCCCAGGTAATACTGGCCAAATGCAGTGCTTGGGTATAAACGCTGCGGCCTTCATCACGTTTGCTGATTTTCGCCAAAACAGCAAGAAGAAGACGTTTCACCGAGGACACGAATTCGCGATATGACCAACGCTGTTCCATTCTGGAAACAAAAGACGCTTCGCGAAATGACCGGCGAGGAATGGGAGAGCCTGTGCGACGGCTGCGGCCGCTGCTGTCTCAACAAGCTCGAATACGAGGATACCGGCGAGATCATCTGGACCGATATCCGCTGCAAGCTGCTTGACCGCGATAGTTGTCGCTGCACGAACTACCCCGATCGCAAGAAATACGTGCCTGACTGCATCCGGCTGACCATCGAAGAGGTCGAGACCCTGGCCTGGCTGCCGCCCACCTGCGGCTATCGGCTGGTGAAAGAGGGCCGCGACCTCTATTGGTGGCACCCGCTTGTCTCGGGCGATGCCGAGACTGTGCACGCGGCGGGCATTTCCGTGCGCGGCCGGACCGTCGATGAGACCGAAGTCGATTGGGACGACTACGAGGATCACGCTGTCGAGTGGCCGAGCGAAGTGCCGGAGAGTGCACAACAGAAGCAGAGATAAGCATCGCTTCCGGTCGCCAGCCCAGCGAAAGGCTCGGGCACTAGTCTTGCCTGACCAAATTCCACGACGGCAGGCGCGATCCATGGACAATCTGGCACGGCAAGACACTCTCGAAGCGGAGATTGGCCCTTTTCTGGAAAAATTCTCGATGGTCTTGTGGCCCGACGAGATACGTCGGCTCGGCCATGAATTCCTGGCGCGATTCCCATCGCAGCGCCGGCTGGAGATCGCCTCGGCGCTGACCTGGGCCAACCCCTTCTTCATCGCCGACATTCCCGGCGATGCGGCAGCCAAGCTCTTCCTCAATCTCAACCAGTTCGCCGAATTCACCATGCGGGCAAAGCTGACCGCGCAGCGCGCACGGCAACTCAACGTTCTGGTCGCCTGTGCGCCGAAGTCAGCCTCCACCTTTATCGAAGCCGCTTTGCGGAAGGCCCTTGAATTGCCATCGGCCGGACTCTTCACGGCGACGACGAGCGCCTATTCCGGCTCGACGCTGGGTGCGAATTTGCGCGAGCAGGAGCCAGACGAGCTGGCCCTCATCCGAAATGGGCTAAATGGCAAGGGCTATGTTGCTCAGCATCATTCGCGCTGCACGCCCTATGTGGCGATGCTCCTAAAGACCTACAATATCCGGCCCATCGTCACTCATCGCAATCTGTTCGACACGATCGTCTCCCTCGATGACATGATGTGCGGCTATCGCAAGGGAGAACCGGACGATGCCAAGTACTATTTCAGCGACGGACTGCCGGCCAACTACGGTGCGCTCGATCGCGAGGAAAGGCTGACGATCACCGCTCAGCGCAACACGGCGTGGTTCATCCAGTTCTATGTGAGCTGGAAAAAATGCGAGCGTATCGGGTTGGTCAAGCCGCTCTGGATCTCCTATGAGGACGATTTCCTAGGCGATAAGGTGCTGCTGGCTGAGCGTGTCAGTCAATATCTCGGCGCCGAGGTGGCCGATGTCGAAAAGCTGGCCGAGGCTTTCGCCGACAAGCGCGACGCGGGCGCCCGCCGGTTCAACAAGGGCGTCTCGGGACGCGGGCGGGACATGCCGCAATCCGTCCGGGATATCATCCTGAAGACCGCGCATTATTACCGTGACGAGGAGGATTTGACGCCGCTGATCGACGGCTGACGCAGCCGATTTCCGCTCATCGGCCGAGCGCCAGTCTGGGGAAAGGCTGGGTTCGTAGAATTCGACGAATTGCTTCACTGAAAGGGATGAGACGGTATGGACAATCTGGCGAGAAAAGACGATCAGGCGCAGGAGTTCGGTTCTTTCCTTCATGCGATATCGTCGGTCTCCGATATGGCGGCCCTTGATGCGATGTGCCATGATTTTCTCTACCGGCAGCCGCCGCAGCAGGGCCTCGAATATGCCGCCGGCATGACCTGGGCCAACCCCTTCTTCCTGCCCAACATTCCGCGCGAAAGCCTGGACCTGCTGGCGCTCGACCGCGGTTATTTCGCTGAGATGATCATGCGCGCCAAACTGACGGCGGCCCGTAACGACCGCCTCAACGTGCTGGTGGCCGCTGCACCCGGCGCAGCCCCCGATTTTCTCGATGGCGCGCTTTCGATTGCGCTCGGCCTGCTGACCGCCAACATCGTCGCCGGTGCCGCCGAGCCGACCAATCTCGGCGCTTCGACGCTCGACCAGGAGCCCGATGAATTCGCGCTGATCCGCGAGGGCCTGATGATGGGCGCTGGCTACGTAGCCCGTCATGCGGCCCGCTGTACGCCCTATGCGGCGCGCATGCTGGCGCTCTACAATGTGCGGCCGGTGATCGTTACCCGCAATATCTTCGATACGATCGTGGCGATCGACGAAGCCGCGATGACCCAGGGCAGCACGGTTGCCGCGATGATGCCGGCGGGCTTTGCAGGCCTCGACCGCGAGGACCGGCTGATGCTGGTCGCCGGACGCTTCGCCGCCTGGATCGCCGAATTCCACCTTTCGTGGAAGCGCGCCGAACGCGAAGGCCTGATCAAGCCGCTATTTCTCTCCTACGAAGCCGATTTCCTCGGCGACCGCCACCTCGCCGCTCGCAAGCTCGCGGAATTCCTCGGACCGAAGGCCAATGCGTTGCGGATTTCGGCCATGCTCGACGAGCGGGAGATCCAAGGTGCGGGCGCGGGTGAAACGCTACCAGCGGTCGTGCGCAACATGGTCGCCCGGATCGTGCGCGGTTACGCCGGCGAGGACGATGTGTCCGCGCTGCTGGGCTGAGGCTCGCCAAGCTCCAGTAAATTCTTCGGCGCGACATTGCGCCAAGCCATTTCGACCGCCATCCTGGCGGTCGTTTCGTTGCATCCGTCGAGATGCAGAGTGGTCCAGCCGCGCGGGCCCCATTTATTGGGCAAAGGCGAGAATTCCACGGGATAGAGGTTGGCGAGCATCAATTGCTGGTCGGGTTTTAGGTTGAGGTTCGCCGTGGTCTCCGACGGCAGGCTCATGAAAATCTTTGGCGCCCGGAAATCGCGCTTGCCGAAATGGCCGGATTCGGTGACGCCGGGGAGGGAGAGGGCGATTGCGGCGATGTCGTCGTGGGTCATGGGATGTTCGTGTCCAAGAGCAGTGCTATGATGACATAAATTGCTCCGAGGTTCGAGATAATGACGGAAAAAGACAACAAGGGGTCATCAGCCATGCCAAACGCGGCACCGGCGAAACCCGCGAACCAGCTTCCGAGTTCTATCGAAGGCTCTCGGAAGGGAGCGGAATCGATATAGATCTTGACGCCATTATCCGCGAGGAACGCAAGCCTCACGAGGGCATAATAATTCCTTCAGACTAGGAAAATAATCCTTGACAGCGTGACGGTCGTTTGGTAGGATTATGACATGATCCGGTAACTGCGGGTAACGGCGACGAAAGCAGTGCCGATCGGCAGTTCCGGCAAATCTCAAATAGGAATTTGTTCCATGTTTGACGCGGATGATTTCGATCCGGCGCTCGCCGGCGCGTGGCCGGTGGGGCGGAGTGCGGTCTATCGGCCTGGTATTGCCGAGGCGGTGGAGGCGCTTTTGCTCGAGACCAAGTCCGAGCCATCGCCGACGGAGGCGTTGCAGGGCCTGCTCAACGAGATGCAGGCCGAGCTGAAGGCGCAGTTCGACGTGTTCAAGCAGATCCGCGTCGATGCGCAGGCGCATCTCGGCAGCACTGACGAAGGCGAGATCAAGCTTGCCAAGGCGGATGTGAAATCGGCGAGCGATGCGCTTTCGCTGATCGTGCGGACGATCGAGAAGGTCGATGGGCTGCAGCGGGCGTTGGCCGAGGACCGGATGCGGGCGGAAGAGGAGAGCTTCGATGACGATGCTTATCAAGCGCTCCTTGCTGATATCGAGCGGAAAATTAACGAGCGCGCCGATGAGCGTGCCAAACAGCGCATTTCGGACGCGGGCTCCCGGAGTGGGCGGGGGCCGCCCGACGGTTGACCGCGGCGTTGCAACGAGAACGGTAAGGCGCGCGACGAAGACCGTTGAGCGGATAGCAGAGCGTGTGGTCAAGCGTCATGGTGCGAAGTTGGAGGCCGGTGTGCTCGATCCTATGGAACTGAGAGCGCAGACGACCCGGGCAACGGCGCTCGCGACGGCGAGCGGCATCGAGCTCAATGACGAGCGGTCGGCGGCGGAATGTGTCGGTCAATCGAGCGTATCAGCAGATCGAGAGCCAGCCCCTCACCCTAACCCTCTTCCCGTACACACGGGGAGAGGGGAGGCTGGGGGCGCTGACGGTGCCGGGCGTGTTGAGGATATCGAGGCAGCTGAGGGCGCTGACGGCGGCGAGGGTGCTGACAGCTCAAAGAGTGCCGACGGCACTAACGTTGCGAATAGTGCCGAAGGTGCCGCGAGTCCCTTCTCCCCGTCCTCGCGGGGAGAGGATGCCGGCAGGCAGATGAGGGGCGCGCCGGACGTTGATCCGGGATGCGGCGACAATGTCGACCCGGCTCCCGTTGCTGCTATTCTGCCACTGCTGGTTGCCGAAAGACGGCGAGCCAATTTCGCATGGACGCTCAATGGCCGACCCGAACAACAACCACCCCCCGGTGACTGGCGGACATGGCTGCTGATAGGCGGACGAGGATCGGGAAAGACCCGGGCCGGTGCCGAATGGGTGCATGCCATGGCGAGCGGGGCGAAAGCGCCGTTGAGGATCGCGCTGGTGGCCGAGACATTGGCCGATGCCCGCGAGGTGATGATCGACGGGGTCTCGGGTATCTGGCGGATCGCCAGGTTCAGACGGCCGCAATTCGAGATCACGCGGCGCAGGCTGGTCTGGCCGAACGGGTCGGTGGCGCAGCTGTTTTCGTCGGAGGATCCCGACAGTTTGCGCGGTCCGCAGTTCGACCTTGCCTGGTGCGACGAGCTGGCGAAATGGAAACATGCGCAGGAAACCTGGGACATGCTGCAATTCGGGCTCAGGCTCGGCGATAGGCCAAGGCAGGTGGTGACCACCACGCCGAGGGCCATTCCGCTGGTGCGAACGCTGGTATCGGATGCCGGCACGGTGGTGACGAAGCTCTCGACCGAAGGCAACCGCGCCAACCTGGCGCCCGGCTTCGTCGAGACGCTGGCGAAGCGCTATGGCGGCACGCGGCTGGGCCGGCAGGAACTCGGCGGCGAACTGATCGAGGACCGCGAGGATGCGCTGTGGAGTCGCGACATGCTGGAACGGCTTCGTATCCGGACGCATGGGCCGCTTGGCCGGATTGTCGTGGCGGTCGATCCGCCGGCGGCGGAACGAGCCAAGGACTCCTGCTGCGGCATCGTGGTCGCCGGCCTGGAGGCGACGGGCAGGGCGGTGGTGCTGGCCGATCTCTCGGTTGCCCATGCCTCGCCGTCCGCCTGGGGCAATGCTGTGGTCCGGGCGTTCAGGAAATACCAGGCCGACCGGGTGGTGGCCGAGGTCAACCAGGGCGGCGACATGGTGAGCGCCATATTGCGTTCGATCGATGAGACACTGCCAGTAACCACGGTGCATGCGAGGCGCGGCAAATACCTGCGCGCCGAACCGGTTGCCGCGCTTTATGAGCAGGGCCGCGTGGCCCATGCCGGGGATTTCGCGGCGCTCGAGGACCAGATGTGCGACTTCGGACCCGATGGCCTGTCGGGCGGCACCTCGCCGGACCGGCTCGATGCGCTGGTTTGGGCGCTGACCAGCCTGGTGCTGGGAGCACAGGGCGAGCCACGGGTGCGCGGCGTCTGACTGCAACCCATCGCGACTAACAAGCTGCGAGCTGGTTGAGAATGGTTGTGTATTGTCAATATATGCACTTTATAGTAGATTTGTCTCGCCGGTCGCCCGGCGGGATGGGCGAGCGGAATTCATGGACAATCAAAGCTCGGGGAAATCCGGCGTCGCGTTCGCGCGCCGTATGCTCCCGCATGCCTGGGAGGGAATCAACATGCCGATGAACCGCGAATTTTTCTTCGACGAAGTGCGCGCCAATCTGTTTTCCGGGGCGCTCAAGCAAAGCCAGGTCGATGGGATGGGGGCCATTCTCGACGAATGGGACCTCAATCATTCCGGGGATGACGACCGCTGGCTGGCCTATATGCTGGCGACCGCCTATCACGAAACCGGCCGGGCCATGGCGCCGGTGGAGGAAAACCTCAATTATTCCTCAGCGCGGTTGCGCGTCGTGTTTCCCAGCCGCTTCACGGCGGCGCAAGCGGCGAGCTACGAGCGCCAGCCGCAGCGGATCGCCAATCGCGTCTATGGCGACCGGTTGGGCAATGGCCCGGAAGCGAGCGGTGACGGCTGGAAATATCGCGGCCGGGGGCTGGTGCAAATCACGGGCAAGACGAACTACGAGAAGTTCGGTATCGAGAATGCGCCCGACGAGGCGATGAACGATGTCAGGACGGTGCAGATCATGTTCCAGGGGATGATGAACGGGCTCTTCACCGGCAAGAAGCTGTCGAACTACTTCAGTCCGACCAAGGAAGACTGGAAGAACGCTCGCGAGATCATCCTGGCTGGAAATCTCGAACTGGAAATCGGCAAATATGGTCAGGCGTTCTACCGCGCCATCAGCTATACGACATGAGGACGGCATGATGCCGCGTTGAATGCGGTGGGCGGACATGGTAGCGGCGAGGAACACAGCTTCGCCAGGAATGACCATGATCCGCCATATCGTTTTCTTCTCCGCCCGCGACCGCAACGATCTCGCCACGATCCGCAAGGGCCTGTCGCTGCTGACCGAGATTCCGCATGCGACGGTTCTGGAGATCGGCGAGAACGTCAAAACCGACCAGCTGGGCAGCGAGGTGGACGTGGTGGTCTATGGCGAGTTTGCCGATGCCGATGCACTTGCCGCCTATAAGGCGCATGCGAACTACCAACGGTCGATCGAGATCGTTCGGCCGCTCCGCGAGATCCGGATGGCGGCCGATTATGACAGCGGCGCGGCGGTCAAGAGGCCTCTGCCATGAGCTATAGAGCGGGCAATTTGGTCAATCCACCAAATTCGAGCTTGATTTAACGCAGTTTTGTGAGACGCTGGTATTCGTCCTCCAGGACACCGGGCGTGATGCTGGCCCGCATCAGGCGGCGAGACTGGTTACCGAAAATTCCGCCGCTCCATGGGAGCCGCCCGGCCTGCCTGCCTGAAGAGCGGGCGGTGCCTCGGCGCGACCGGCCCTGACAACCGAGGCAATGACACATGAAAATCCCTTTTCTCACGTGGGGCGCCAGGCGCCCCGGCGCGACGCCTGCCGTGCCTGAACTCAAGGCGCTGTCGCATCTTTTCAGCGTCTCGGGCGGCATCGCATCCGGCGGCCACGAGCGGAGCTATGCCGGCCTGGCGCGCGAGGGCTATATGCGAAACCCGGTCGCACACCGGGCGATCAGGCTGGTCTCCGAGGCTGCGGCATCGGTGCCCTGGCTGCTGTATCGCGACGGCACGGAGATTGACGAGCATGAGATACTCGACCTGTTGGCGCAGCCGAACGCACGGCAGGGCGGCGGCGAATTCTTCGAGGTGCTTTATGGCCAGATGCTGATCTCGGGCAATGCCTTCCTGCTGCCTGTCATGGCGGGCACGCGGCTGGCGGAACTGCATCTGCTCCGGCCGGACCGGATGCGGGTGCTGGAGGGCGCCGATGGCTGGCCGGAGGCCTATGAATATCGCGCCGGCAGCCGGCTCAGGCGCTACCCGGCCGTGGGACCGGGATCGGTTCTGCAGCTGAAGCTCTTCCATCCACTCGACGACCACCAGGGCTTCCCCCCGCTGGGGGCTGCGGGCGCGGCGCTCGATCTGTCCAACACCGCGAGCCAGTGGAACAAGGCGCTGATCGACAATTCGGCCCGGCCATCCGGCGCGCTGGTCTACCAGCCGAAGGAGGGTGGCAATCTGTCGCCCGACCAATATGAACGACTGAAGGCCGAACTCGCCGAGGGCTATTCGGGACCGGCGCGGGCGGGACGGCCGATGTTGCTCGAGGGCGGGCTCGACTGGAAGGCGATGGGGCTTTCGCCCCGTGACATGGATTTCATCGAGGCCAAGAACGGCGCCGCGCGCGATATCGCGCTCGCGCTCGGCGTGCCGCCGATGCTGCTCGGCCTGCCGGGCGACAACACTTACGCCAACTATGCCGAGGCCAACCGGGCCTTCTGGCGCCTGACGGTGCTGCCGCTGCTGACCCGGACGGCGGCTTCGATGAGCGGCTGGCTGATCGCGATCTGCGAGGAACGATTGGCGCTGGGGCACGATCTCGACCAGGTGCCGGGACTGGCGCTGGAGCGGGATGCGCTATGGGCACGGGTGGGGGCCGCGGGGTTCCTGACGGATGAGGAGAAGCGGGAGGCGGTGGGGTATGGCGGCAATTCATAACACCTGAACAAGTGAATAGAATCGTAGACCCAAGGTTGTATTGGCCGTGGTCATGATGGTAATCGTCATCTCAGAATGAGATTTCGGTAATGGTGATTATTCATGCGGTTCTTGAGCTATTTGATGGCTTGTCTTGTCGGGATTCTCCCGGCGAAATTCGTCCATGCAAACGATTTCGTGAAGAACGAAGAAGTACGCCAGGGGATGCGCCGGGAAGGCGATGACGGGCGAACGCCCAGAGCCATTCAACATTATGCTTACTTCCCGGACGAGGTGGCGCGAAAAACCTATCGGGAATTCGTGACGTCACGTGGTTACGAGATTGACGACGAGCATGGAGAAGGGTCGGGAAGGAATTCCCTGGCAATCATATTTTCGAAGGTTCAGGCACCCACTGAAATCGACGATGAAACCAAGGTTCTGGACGACAACGCCGTCCGATTGAGCGGAGTCTATGACGGATGGGAAACGGCCATCGTTCGTCCTTGATCCGGCGCTTGCCGGCCACAACTGGATTCACATCACCGTCTTCTTGAACTTGCCCATGAGATACGGCCCCGACAGTACCGGCTCGTATTTCGGCGCCTCGCCCGGTGACAGGCATGAGGGCAGCGTCTCGATACTGGCGAACCAATCCGGCTGGTGGAAGAAGGCCAGCGACTGGCGGCGGTCCAGCCCGCCGTCCTCGGGCGCCACATTGACGACGCGGTGCAGCGTCGAGACCCAGCGATCATTGGTCCAACGGGCCATGAGATCGCCGATATTGATGACGAAGGCGCCATCGACCGGCGGGACTTCGCGCCAGGCGCCTTCGGGCGTCATGATTTCGAGGCCCTTGGAGCCGGGTTGTGGCAGCAGGATCGTGAGGCTGCCGTAATCGGTGTGAGCGCCGGCGCGAAGCTGGCCTTCCGGCGGCGGGGCTGAAAGTTCGGGATAATTGAGCGCACGGAGCGCCGAGATCGGCTGGCCGATATGGGATTGGAAATAATCCTCCGGAAGTTCGAGTGCAACCGCAAACACCTTCATGATGCGGGACGCGAGATCGGTGACGGCGCGGTAGTAGGCCTCCCAGGCCGGGCGGAAGCCCTCTTGTGTCGCCGGCCAGATGGTGTCCGCATAGCAGAAATTCAGCGCCTCCTTGTCGGTGAGACCGGGTGGGACCGTCAGGGGACCACCGTTGAAGCTCTCCTTCAGGTCGGGCGGCGTATCGACGCCTTTGGATTTGGCCAATGCCTCCGTGCCGGGGCCGAGATAGCCGTAGGGATAGCCGGGATAGGGCGCCCTGGCCTGGTTCTTGGTGTCGGGATCGAGGTCGAAGAAATCATGCGCCTGGCGCCATACAGCTGAAATCACATCGTCCGGCACGCCGTGGTTCCGAACCGCGAGGAAGCTGGATGTGCGGCAGATGAGGTCCACCTCCCGCCCCATCTGCCGCTTTCCATTACTGTCGGAACGTTCGAAGGCGGCGAGGTCGAAAACGGGAAATGACATGGGAAATACTCCGGATTCTCTGAAAGCCGGATCGTGCATGGATTTCAAACGTTTGTCGAGAAATCGGGACACGAGTTTTCCCGATGGCGACGAAGGGAGACCACATTGTTTTAGCAAAATCAACGGCTTGTTGCATGGAGAGGAATCGAAATTGGATCGGCCTCATTCAATCCCACAGCTGTCGGACTCAACCTCGGAAGAAATGGCGCCAAGTGATTCCAGCGGCACTGTTTTCGGGTGACCGGCGGTAGGCCGGATGCCGGAAACGGCCGGCTGCAAGGTTGGGCCCGAGACACCAAACTTGAGCAGATTGTAATATAAAGAGGTTAACCAATGGCTGATTTTTCCGGGGCGTTCTGGATGGAACGTGCGATCGGCGCCTCGGCCGGAGCGGCCGTGTCGCTGGTTTACATGCTGCCGAAGGGGAGCCGCGAAGCCGCCTGCAGGTTTCTCGCTGGCTTGATATCGGGGTTGGTATTCGGCGGGCCGGCGGGTGTGTTTCTCTCAGCTCGATTGGGGATCGCGGCCTTTCTGTCGCCGTCGGAAATCATGCTGTCGGGGGCGGCGGCGGTGAGCGTGAGTGCATGGTGGGGATTGGGTGCGCTGGCAAGGGTTGCCGGGAAATGGGGTGGGGCGAGGGGATGACCGTCGCCCCACGACCGTGATCAGTTCTTTCGCACCGGCAACCAGATCTCAAACCCGCCATCCCCCGTCACGCCATCGAAGGCGGGCGGATAATATTCGATCAGCGGGGCTTCCTCGGCGGTGTAGCCCGAACCCGGCAGCCAGTCCTGCCAGATCGACATGATGGTCGGGCGCATGAGCGTTATATGGCCGGGCTGACTGAAGATGGCGTATGTGACCGCGGGTATGGTCGTCGTCTGCGCTTCCGTCGGCACCGAGGCAAGGTCGGTGACTTCGAGCGCCGCCATGTATTCGCAGCCCTTTTCCTCGCTGAAGGAAAGGGAGGCGCCGAAATAGCGGCGCTCGGGGCCGGTATTGGTGATCGCGTCCTGGATCTCGTCGAATTCTTTCCATAGCGAGGGGATTGAGCCCAGGTCTTTCATGGCGAAGGTCTTGATCAGGCCGGCGAGCAGCAGGGCCTTGCGGCTTTCGATCGTCGGCTCGGCGAGCTTGGGGGCGAGAGGTGCGTCCATAATAAGTGGCTCCGTGAGTTCGAGATGTCTTGTCGTGCGCGCCTCGCGGACACTTTCCGGCGTAAGCCCGAAATGCTCGCGGAAGGCGCGGGTGAAGGCTTCGTGCGATCCGTAGCCGACATCGAGTGCCAGGCCAAGGATATCGGGAACGCCGAGGGCAAGAATGCGGGCCGCTTCCGACAATCGCCGCGCCCGGGCATAGCGCATCAGCGAACAGCCGGTGGCGAGTGCGAAGGCGCGGGTGAGGTAGGCGGGTGTCACTCCACTCAGTTCCGCTAGATACTCCAGGCTGATGGGCCGGCGGAGATTGCTTTCGACCTGCCATAAGGCCTTCTCGATGATGTTCATGCACTCAACTCGTTTCCGATGACGCCTTTCTAACGCGGCTCTTCCGGACCGCGCTTGACCGTTCTTGCGGTCGGCCGAACTTTTTCATTCCATAGCATAAGGACATCGAGATGACCGCAGACGCTCTCATCGCCGGGCGCGAACGGAAATTCGCGCGGATCGAACTGAAGATGCTGGGCGAGGCCGGCGCGTTTTCAGGTTATGCCAGCCTGTTCGGCGAGGTCGATCTCGGCAAGGACCGGGTCGAGCGCGGCGCCTTCCTGAAATCCCTGGCGCGACGGGGCGCCGGCGGCGTGCGGATGCTGTTCCAGCACGATCCGGCCGAGCCGATCGGCGCCTGGCGGGTGATCCGCGAGGACGGTCGAGGGCTCTATGTCGAGGGCGTGCTGTCGGACGGCGTCAAGCGGGCGCGGGAAGTGCATCAGTTGATGAAGAACCGCGCCATCGACGGGCTGTCGATCGGGTTCCAGACAGTGCGCGCGAAGGCCGAACCAAAGACAGGCGTCCGGCAGATCCTGGAGGCGGATCTCTGGGAGATCTCGGTGGTGACCTTTCCGATGCTGCCGAGTGCGCGGATTTCCGAGGTTAAGGCGGGCGGCGGCGCAATGAGCCTGACCGAGAGAGGATTGATCCGGGCGATGCGGAATGCGGCGCGGTCGATAAGAAAGCTTGCATGAATTTCAACGAAGAGGATTTCCAGACATGGACAACCAGAGCATGATTGCAGCACCGGAGATCAAGGCGCTGCCGGATACGATCGCGGATGCCTTCGATGGCTTCATGGGCGCCTTCGAGGCGTTCAAGGAGGCCAATGACGCCAGGCTCGACGAGATCGAGAAGAAGCTGACGTCGGATGTCGTGACCAGAGACAAGGTCGAGCGCATCAACAAGGCCGTGGACGAGCAGAAGAAGGCGCTCGACCAGCTGGTGATCAAGAAGGCGCGGCCGGCGCTCGGCGGCGGCGGGACGCTGGGCCTCGACCAGATGGAACACAAGGCTGCGTTCGAGACCTATATCCGCCGCGGCGACGACAGCGGGCTGAGGGCACTCGAGGAAAAGGCCTTCTCGACCGCCGTCGGCTCGGATGGCGGCTACCTGGTGCCCAACGAGACCGATACGGAGATCGGCCGCAGATTGTCGGTCGCCTCGCCGATCCGGTCGCTGGCGACGGTGCGGCAGGTCTCCGGCCATGTGCTGAAGAAGCCCTTCGCACTGGCGGGGCTCACCACGGGCTGGGTCACCGAAACGGGCGCGCGCAGCGAGACGGCGACGCCGTCGCTCGCCGAACTCTCCTTCGAGACGATGGAACTCTATGCGATGCCGGCGGCCACGCAAGGCCTGCTCGACGACAATGCCGTGGACATCGAAAGCTGGATCGCGTCGGAGGTGGATATCGCATTCGCCGAACAGGAAGGCACGGCCTTCGTATCCGGCAACGGCACCAACCGGCCGAAGGGTTTTCTCGCCTATACCAACGTTGCCAACGGCAGCTGGAACTGGGGCAATATCGGCTATCTCGCCACGGGCGTCTCAGGCGCCTTCGCGGCGTCCGGACCCGGCGACATCCTGATTGACGCGGCCTATGCGCTGAAGGCCGGGCATCGGCAGAATGCCAACTATGTGATGAACCGCACGACCCAGGCGGCGATCCGCAAGTTCAAGGATTCACACGGCAATTATCTCTGGCAGGCACCATCGGCGGTCGGCCAGCCGGCGACGCTGATGGGCTTTCCGGTGACCGAGGCGGAGGACATGCCCGATATCGGCAGCAATACATTCGCAATCGCGGTGGGCGATTTCCGTGCCGGCTACCTGGTGGTCGACAGGACGGGCGTGCGGGTGTTGCGCGACCCCTATTCGGCCAAGCCCTATGTGCTGTTCTACACCACCAAGCGCGTCGGCGGCGGGGTGCAGAATTTCGAGGCGATCAAGCTGGTGAAGTTCGGCGTGAGCTAACGCGGGCCGCAGGCATCGGCGCGGGTGGAGGGCGGTGAAGGCCATCCACCTGCCAACAAATTCAACGACGATGTGACGACGAAATCCAGGAGCGCGCCATGAGCGGCGGAATATCCATTGGTACGGGTCTTGGGCTCGACCGTTTGACGTGCGGGGGCTACGCGTTCGTGAATTCAGAGGCGGCTGCACTTGTTGCCCGCTTCGTGACGCCGGCTACGGACGCACGCAAGGCGCTGATCGACACGTTTATCGGCGCGCTCAAGACCGCAGGTGTTTGGTCGAAGCTCGATGTTCTGCATATCATGGCCGCGCATGACGCTCAGGCAGCGCGCCAGAACTGGATCGCCGATCAATACAACCTCACGCCGGTGGCTTCTCCGACGTTCACTGTGGATCGCGGATATCAGAGCGACGGTTCCTCCAGCTACCTGACGACCGGCTTCAACCCCTCCACGGCGCCTGGCCCTAAATTCACGCAAAACAACGGCGCATTCGGGCTTTGGTCTCGGATGAATGTCCAGAGCGGAACAGGCTCTGAAATGGGCAACTCGAACAATGTTATTCTCCCTCGAAATACATCCGACCAGGCGCTTTATCGGGTCAATAACAGTGGGACGGCTTCCGGAACGACGAACGGCGGCTCAATGGATTCTTCTGGCTTCTTTGCTGCGCTCCGTTCGACATCGACAGCGGAACGCCTGAGACGAAACGCCACACAACTCAACGCAAACCCTGCGTCCCCGTCTTCTATGTCGAATAGCCCGTTTACCGTATGCGCGCGCAACGGAAACACATCAGGCGGCTATACCGTTTCCGCATACGGGGTTCGGCAGCTTTCTGCTCATTTCATCGGCGCGAACCTGTCCGACTTGGAAAGCGACAGCTTCAACGTCGCCATGAATACTTACCTCACGGCCATAGGAGCCGTTTAATCACCACTCAAGTATGATAACGCGACTGCGCTAGACGACAAGAATACGATGTTGTGGGGCTGACTTGCCGCCTCATCTGCGATAAATAACTGCCATCCAAGGTTTTACCAAAGCCACGGAAATGATTGCAAGACTCACAAGGGGTCATGCTTGACGATCTCAGGGTGAGCGACATTGGGAAAGTTCTTCGAACCTTTCGAAACTTGGGGGACCATTCTCGATAAGCTGAATCATAACAATGTGAAGCGTTTCGGCGCCAAGTGCGATCTAGCGGAAGTCATCTTCGGTGTCGCTAAAAGGGGATCAAAGAGATTTTCCGCTACGGACGGTAACTGGACCTCAACCGACGTTGGCAAAACGATCGGCATTGTTGGAGCAGGAGATGCTGGCACTGACTTTGTCACCACTATTGCGGCCGTTTCATCGCCGAAAATCATAACACTAAGCGAGGCGCCCCCGGCCAGCATGGAACAGGCGCAGGCGATCTACGGCACAGACGACACCATAGCATATCAGAATGCAGTCGACACGCTGCATGCTGAAGACGGTACGGTGTATGTTCCGGCACCAGGTTCACTTCTCCTGTCCACGATCTTTTTGCAAACTTCGCGCAAAACCAGCGGTCACGCTCCGATCTGGAAGCGGCTAAAATTGCTTGGCGATGGTGTGATGCAAAGCGCCGAGAATGGAAAGATGGATAAGGGGTCGAGCAACCTTTTCAAGCCGACTCCGGGCCCGATGTTCTCAGTAAACCTCAATGCTGATGGCGTGGGCATGACATCGAACGGCAGCAAAATAACGCACCTATTCCACAATCTCGCGATAGACGGCATTTCCTTCAACGGATTACCGACGGTCGAGATGACACCCCTTAAAGGACATTGTTCACGGCTGCACTTTGGAACCATTGCGTTTTTGAACGTGTGGCGTGCTTGGGATTTTTGTGACCCTGATGCAAATGGGGCGCCCAACTATTCCGACCAATGGACAATGGACTCGGTGTTCTTCGTCAACATCGGCGACAGATTGTTCCGCCAGCGCGGAGCGGATGGTACGGACTTCAGAAACCTTCGCTGCGAAGTTTTTCAGAAGACCGCGTCCGGCGGCATCTATCTGGAAGCAACTCGTGGAGCTAAAATCAGCACACCGTTGCTCAACAAGCTGTCGTCAGGCATTCTCATTGAGTTCTATAATAACAAGAATTGCTCGATTGAGGCTGGGCACTTTGAACGGATCGGCGGCCAGGGAGTCAAGGCCACGGATAGCCCCGGCACCCGAGTCATCGGCAATGATTTTTTTCATCCAAGTGCAAGTGCTGCACTGAGCGCACACACGATCCACTTTACTGGCAGCACCTCGGGTGAAGTGTCGGACAACAGTTTCGCACATGCGCGTGAAAGCGGTTATGATGTGCTCTTCAGCAATGTTTCCAACTGCAAGGGGGAGCGGAATCGCTATTACAACGAGGTCTATGAGGAAGTGTCGCCGGCGTTGCGCTTCGGTAATTTCCCCGATGGCGGCAGCGATGGATCGATATTTGGGACACCTCACTTTGTGAGGCTTGCTTTCGACGGAGCCGCCTTTCGCATCTTCAACCAGACCGGTCATGACGTGACGGACAAAGTGGGAATTGGTCTTGGTGCTGGCCCCTTGTTCGATTACGATACGGGCCGAGTCAATCTCGACGCAGACGGCGCGATGCGATGGGGCAAGACGTCGGCGATCATTCCCGTTCAAATCGAAGGAAAACTTCGACCCGTATTATACAGCCCATACGCCGGAGCGGCTGTTTCTTTCGTTGACGATAGCGGCGTCGTTCAGACCGCGCCAAGTGCCGCGATGGAGTGCTGGCTCCTGCTTATGTGATCATTACTTCCCACGAGTTGGGGTCTCTGACGAACCTTAGGCGGTTCAATATCTAGTTTAACTTTCCGGTGAAATGACGCCCAGTCCAGAGAAGCAACATACTATCCAAACTCTGCGGTTAGTATGGGCGAATCGAACATGTCTAATGGTAATTCAACCCCAAGCACTGGCGCTATACTGGCCTTATATGCGATAATATAGCAGTTGGTGCTTAACGCCACCATATGAAGTCGGGTAGAAGGCGGGACTGGAGATTGAATGCCCCTTGAAGATGCAGTCGGTTCTAGTGAAAGCGGTCCAAGGCGGAGCAAAGTCGTCACAAAACCTCCTTCACCCTTGAGCATACCGCGTAAGCCGTACAGCTTGTTTGGTGTGGCGATTTTTACATTTTTTTCGCTCCTTTGGGAGGGGGTCCCGTTTGTTGTCCTCAGAATGGACGTGGGAACGATGCCAAGACACATTTATTCGATGATTTGCCTGGCTGGGGTTTTAGTTTATTTTTTTAAAAGGGGAAATAGAAAGCTCGATGCATGGGAGTATTTGCCGCTTTTGCTATTTGCGTCTTGTTTCATTACCTCTTTCATATCCAATACTTGGATTTTCCCTATACCTACGAGCGCGTGGATTTTCGCCTCATATACAGTAACGCCGATGCTGATGCTGTTTCTGTTGCGGGCAGCGGGATGTCGGCTCGAGGATGCAATCATATCTCTCTATGCGACAGGTATAATCGCTTCGGTGCTCTGCATCATTCACACCCGCTTCAACATATACTTCCTTGAGGTTTACTATAGATCATCTGGTTTTGATAGTGATCTACGTATAGTTTTTCTAAAATTGCAAGCTACAATCGCTGCGGTGATCGGGATAGCAAAGTTTTTCGAAAGCGCCACGCTGAGAGGGAAGCTGTTGCACATGGTGGCAGTCGCAATAATCTCCACATATATTATAGTGATCTCTGAGAGTCGCCTTTCAATACTTTCGTTAGCAGTAACATGTGTTCTCGCCTTCCTTTTAATATTAGAAAGAAAACAACGGTTCTTGGCTTTTATATTATCTGTTCCTGCAGGCTTGGTTGTCATCCCTTACGTTATCGCCAAGTATCTTAGCGATTTCAAAAGCTGGGACCAGTACATGGCGAACGATGTCAGTGCTGCGTTCCGTGACATCGAATATCAGCACTTTATGAGCTATTTTTACCAGACTTACGGGTTGGGCTTCGGCTTCATGGGTCGATCTCCTGAGAACGACAATATCCTTGCATTCGCCGGTCATTTTGGCGGATGGCTATACGGAACCTACGATTATGGCCTTAATCCCGACGATAACGGGCTTTGGGCCGCGCTGTATCAATATGGCTACCACGGCTTCGCACTGGTGCTTTTCATGACGCTGTTCATGGCAGTGGCGTTCATCAGGCTCGCCCGCGAATACCCCAGATACTTAGTGCCAGGGTTTATTGGCTGCTTTGTGATTTCGCAATTGATCAGCCCTGTTCCGCTGAACTTTTTTACGCTTGAATACTCAGGCTACTTCGGTGGATTAATCTGGTTTATGGCCGCTCAGGCCGCCACCATCCGATCAGGTCTTAATGCACGGCGCGTGCCCGCTCCGCCAGCTGAGCGCCCGCGCAGTCGCCGGGGCGAGAGAGTCCTAACTTCGTGAATCAATCCTGACTCAAAACGGACACCCTTGGAAAATCCGCGGACGAGACCAAGGCGGCGGCCGCCCAAAACCGGACCCGGCAACATCACCCCTGTCGCCGCGAAACCAGTGCCCACGCCCCGGCTTATCCAGACCGGCGAAAGACTGTGAGCCTTTGCATCAATCAGGATTGGACCGGGATGCGGTTCATGCGGTTCCCCGTCATCGCCTCACGATCTAGTGTGTCATTTCTTGCCACATGGTTAAGCCGCCCCTGGCCGCCTCGCATCATCAGCGGGCAAGGGCTGGACGTCCATGGCGATTGTTTCGATCGATTGCCGCTCGCGCACATGTTCCGGATGTCCACGCAGCAAGACCGGGCGCGAGGCGCTGCCTTCGCCGGCCCCTATCCGTGGCGTCCCCCTCTGGCGGCTTTTGCCCATCCCACAGCCATTTGAAGGAAATTCCATGACTTATGCACTTGTCACTCCGCCGGTCGCGGAGCCGCTGGCGCTTGCCGAAATCAAGGCGCATCTGAGGATCGACGGTACAGTGGAGGATGACCTGCTCACGGGCCTGATCACGAGCGTGCGCGAATATCTGGAGCGGGCGACG
>Ga0164290_1002004_pt1 | contig 18938 bp, 15 predicted proteins | sample Micstemetagenome_FD_108782 | JGI IMG/M metagenome (GOLD analysis project Ga0164290, IMG submission 108782) | Contaminated culture microbial community from soil near Moab, Utah, USA - Microcoleus steenstrupii SON62 (Illumina Assembly) | ecosystem: Environmental > Terrestrial > Soil > Soil crust... | reverse complement strand
ATAGTTAACACTGAGGTTAGGGTTATGGTCTACATTTACTTTACCTACATTTATTTTACCGTCATAATCTTTGGCCAGTTCTTCAATAACGGGTCCGATGGCGCGACAGGGTCCACACCATTCCGCCCAGAAATCTACTACGGTCAGTTTATCACTATCCAGTACGGTAGACTGGAAATTCGCATCTGTTAATTCTAAAGCCATTTTGTTTATTTTTTAGATGATTATTTGTTTTTTGGCTGTGAGCTGTGGGCTATGAGCTTCGAGCTTTTAAAACCAGTTTGTCTGCTATTCCCTGAACCAAAAACCCGAAGCTCACAGCTCACGGCTCATAGCCCTAAAGGACTCCAAATTTAGGCCAAACCCCCATCTCTGCCCCTTTGACTTTTCCACCACTGTTATTAATGACGTTAGGGCAGGAGAAACCTGACAGGTGGGCATGGGGATCGCATTTTATTGCTGAAATTACCCGGGGCAGGATTGTAGAAAAATATGTAATTTTAATAATGTGTGAATGAAGTTTCGTAAATCTGATAATGTATGGTGTATTGGCTAATGTGGGTTTCGTCAGTTTACAAGTTGTCAGCAATCCTAAGTGACAGTTCGACGATCAAATGAAATCAAATAAAGACACACTAATTTACAAAGCTCTCAATGCAAAGAGGGAATCCAAATATGTCGAGTTTAAAGAATCTTTTGATGTGGATGCAGCACAAGATTGGTGTGAAATTATAAAAGATATAATTGCTTTGACAAATTCAGGTGGAGGAATTTTAATTATTGGACTTAAAAACAACGGAACACTATCCGGCTTTGACTGTTCTAAAATATTATCACTTGACCCAGTTACTCTAACAGACAAAATATACAAGTATACTAATATCAGTTTCCAAGATTTCGAAATTGAAGAAATTAGCAAAGGACGAAGAAAAATAGCCGGAATAATTATCTTTGAATCGCGTATACCAATTCCTTTTTGCAAACCTGGTACTTATGCTATACCAGACGGCAAACAAAAAACTGCGTTCGGACAGGGTACGTTATATTTTCGACATGGCGCAAAAAGTGAGACTTGCAACTCTGACGACCTTAAAGAAGTTATCGAAAGAAATCTTGAGTTTATAAAAAAGTCATGGTTAGGAAATATTAGAAAAGTAGTTAATGCGCCAAGTGAATCTACTGTTGCTGTTTTACCTCCAAATGTTGTTGTTACTACCAGCTTTGCAGCTACCCCCATTCGTATAACTAATGATGAAAAAGCTCCAACATTTAAGTTAGAAGACCCAAATACAACACATCCATATAGAGGGAAAGAAATTATTGAAGGGTTGCAACGTAAGGTAAAAGTCAAAATCAATTCATTTCATTTAAGATGTATAAGACAAGAGTATAAAATTGACGAGACAAGACCAGACTTCTTTTATAAACCCAAGTTTGGAACACCGCAGTTTTCCGAAATGTTTTTAGATTGGTTAATTGAACTTTATAAAAGTGATAACCAAGTATTTGAGAAAATACGTGACAAAAATTTAAAGCATTAGAGCATGCTGCAAAAAATTTTTTGTTCTTGTAAGAGTGTATTTATTAAGAGACACGCTTACAAATTTGCTTGAGGTAAAATTTGATTTATATCAAACGCTTTAATTTTGGCTCTTAATTGAGATTTGTCTTTGAAATGTCTTGATATATTCATTGCAAGATCTGTATAGTTTGATTTGCCATGGTTGTCTGTATAATGGTAGATATTTATATCTTGGCAATACTTATTTTCAAAAATTTCATTGAGTAGTAGCCTGTCAGATAAGCCACATGAATGTCCAATTATTGATACTATATATGAACTATCATGTAAACGGTTTCTCAACTGATCATATTTAGTGTCATTGAAGTATTGGAAAGATTTGAAGTATTTTAAGTAAGTGTTGTCTCCAATGTTTTCTATTTGCGAGTATTTGCTATCCATTTCGTCACCATAGCCAAATATGATTTCTGTATCGTATCTACCGTGAATTGGGATGTAGATGTCATTTTGATCTAAGAAAATGGCATATTTTCTTTCGAAAGTTGGAGTGTAATTGAAATCTAGTATTATCTTCTGAGTCCCTTTATGTTTTGTAAAAATTGAAGTGTATCCAATCAAAGGATCAGATGTAATATTTTGTGATAAACTTTGAATATACTTTTTTAAGTTAGTAATTAAGTGGCCGAAAAATTCATTTAATGTAGCAACAGCTTCGTTATTCTTTTTTTCTGCGTATTTGGTAAGTAGATTATAAAATTCTTGTTCAACATCAAACCAGTTTTTAATCAAGTTCTGGTTGTTGGATTTTGATATATAATAATCTATAAGTATTGAAAATAATTCTGTTACATTTGACATTCCCGGTCTTAAGTTCAAAAGAAATTCTGAAAAACTGGCATTTCTAAAAGGAGTAAAGTATGTTCGATCTATTATATTTGGGTAAATTGAATAGAAAACATTGGTTTTAGTGGTGAAATTTCCTTTCTTGTAATTATTTATTATTTCGGAAAACTCTTCCTTTAAATAGTAATCGATAAAATCAAAATAGGATGTTTTGAATTTGTGAGATAAATCAAAACCATTGCCTAATAAGTAGAGATGTTTCATGTTCAAGTAGATTGCTATTTGCAATTTAATATTCTTTCTTTGAAGAGTATAGATGTTACTTATCCGTAAGGGCTTCCCTTCAAAAGAAGGTCGCCGCATTGTCTTCCTTCTTCGTAGGGCCTTTTTGTTCTCCACATGGTCTTTCATCCAAAAGATGAGCAATAACATTTGGAAAGTTCCGAAACTTTCCAAAAGTTTATTATCTCCGAAGTGTGTTTGAATCTTAACTTTCCAAAAGTTTCTTGAATTTGCTGTTATAAATGAAGTAAGGACAGTAAAAAATCTGACAGGGACAGAAGGCGAGATATTAACTTATAAATAAATACTATTTAACCCTTTGACAATGATTTCAAACAAAAACCTTGCACGTATTGCCGGTCTTTTATACCTAATAGTTATTGCAACAGGCTTATTTGCAGAAATAGCTGTGCGGCAGGCAGTCAAAGTTTCAGGAGATGCATTGGCTACCGCAAATAATATTCAAAAGTCTGAAATGCTTTTTCGATTCGGGGTTGCGGCAGATATCGTGAATTTTGTTTGTGGCTTGCCATGTGTGCTGATTATTTATTTTTTGTTCAAACGGGTAAACAAATTTTTACTTCAACTTGCTCTGATATTTGTTATCATTCAAACGGCAATTATAGCCGTTAATCTTTTAAATCAGACTTCACCCTTACAAATACTGGGTAATGACGCTTACTTACAATCATTTCAACCCAACCAACTTGCTACCCTTTCACAATTATCACTGAATGTACAGGCTGTGGGATATGCGATAGGTTTGGTATTCTTTGGGGTGTATTGTTTGTTAGTAGGCTTTGTTGTTTTCAAATCCAAACTCGTTCCTAAATTTCTAGGAATACTTTATGCCATTTCAGGAATCGGATACCTGATAAACAGTTTCACCATGCTGCTTTCTAAAGAGTTTGAGAACCCTGTCTTTGCCTATGTAGCTATCCCGATTTTTATCGGAGAATTATCATTTAGCTTATGGTTATTAATCAAGGGAATTGACAATTCAGCAATATTCAACCCTAACGACTGAGAAAACGGCCACCAATATGTGACCTTCTTTTCTTCTTCGCAGGTTTTCCCGCAATGTCTCCCTCTATTACCGCAGGTGAAAGAATGGGAAGGTTGCAGCAGAATTTCCTTTTTCGCAGAGTGTTCTCCGCATTGTTTCCCTCACTCGCCTTCGGCGTAAGTGAGTCCATGGGACTACTTTGGAGAGACGATGCGTGGAACAAATAATAAAATAAGGAATAAGAAATAAAAAATCAGGAAGTGTGCATTTCACGTTTCATCAACCAGAATACCACTCAGGCGCACCCTACTTTAACGTGAGGTGAATTTAAAAACAGCAATTGTTAAAACTGAACAATGAACAGTTGTTTGTGCTATAATCCATTTAATTTAAGCATGTAAGCAAAGCTATCATTCTGCAACAGACAATATAACCAGATAGCCAGATAAGTATTGGTAGTAAACAATGTTTTAGCCATTTATACTACTTCTTTAGTGAAAGGCTCACCGATAAAGAAGCGCTACTAAATACTGTTACCCAATCAATCATTTTGAAATAGAATGAAATTACAGCAACGAAAATATGCGAAGCTATTAACCAGTATTGGCACTGCTATTGCAACGGCAAGGCGTAATGCAATAAAATCCGTTAATACAGAATTAGTAAAAGCGAATTGGGAAATTGGCAGGCATATAGTAGAATACGAACAACAAGGGCAGGAAAGAGCAGAATATGGAAGTGAGCTACTGGCAAGGCTTTCAAAGGATTTAAAGCAACGGTACGGTAAAGGATTCGGCAGGCGGAATATACTTGATATGCGGAGGTTTTACCTTACCTATCAGAAATGGCAGGCAGTGCCTGCCAAATTGAGCTGGACACATTTTATAACCCTGCTTACTGTTTCAGACAACAAAGCGAGGATGTTCTATGAAAAGCAGGCCATACTTGAAGATTGGGGTTATCGTGAACTGGAAAGGCAAATAAATTCCTCCTTGTTTGAAAGGCTGGCACTCAGCAAAGACAAAAAGGGGGTAGTACAACTTTCCAAAAAAGGGCATATTGTTGCCCGCGCAACAGAAGCCATTAAAGACCCATATGTGTTAGACTTTCTAAAAATACCGCAGAGCCATCGTGTAACAGAGAAACACCTTGAGCAGAAAATAATTGATAACCTGCAAATGTTCCTACTCGAATTGGGGAAAGGCTTTGCGTTTGTAGCGAGGCAATATAAAATTTCACTTCGTAATAAACATTTTTACATTGATCTTGTATTTTACCATCGTGTATTAAAGTGCTTTGTACTGATCGATTTAAAAATTAAGGGTGTGGGTCACGGAGACATCGGGCAAATGAACCTTTATCTCAACTACTTCAAGACAGAAGAAAATGTTAAAGGTGATAATGAGCCTATCGGTATTATTCTTTCAACCGAAAAAGACGAAGTGTTGGTAGAGTTTGCAACAGGGGGGATATCCAATAAAATTTTCGTTTCAAAGTACCAGCTTTACCTCCCGGATAAAAAACAATTACAGAAAAAGGTACATGCAATACTTGAAAGTTAACTTTTATAAAGTTTCGAAAATTTCCAAAAGTTTTGTTCTCCGCATCGTCTCCCTCTATCACCGCAGGTGAAAGATCGGGTACGTTGCGGCAGCGTTTACACAGGAACAAGCTATTACTTACTTAGCTGTCTCATTATAGTTACCAACATGCCCGAATAACAGTTATTTGATACACCTGAGATGTTTGGTAACGCAACGTCCCCAATCTCTCGCCTTCGGTGTGAGTGGTAGACGATGCGTAAAAATTTATGTTGATTCATTGAAAAAAAAGGAGAAGCTATTGATTTTATTTTTCCCTTTTATTTAAATAAGGGAAATTACAGTCTCCTACTAATAGGTATCATTATGCTTCAACAGATTCATCCCAAATTACCCATGCGGGATAAGGGCATTACCCAAACATATTACCGGCAACTTGGTTTCCACATCAGTGCAGATTATGGTGATTACCTCATCATTCAAAAAGATGCGATTGAAATACATTTCTTTGCTTTTACTGCACTCGATCCGCTCACCAATTATGGACAGGTATACATCAGAACAAATGATATCGATCAACTGTATCAATCGTTTCAGGAAAATGGGGTGGCCATTCATCCGAATGCAGCACTGGCTGTAAAGCCCTGGGGGCAAAAAGAATTCGCCCTCTTAGACCCCGATCATAACCTGCTCACTTTTGGACAGGCAACCTAACTCGGTGGGTAAAAAATAGTGAGTAGTGAGTAGTGAGTAGTCAGTTATGAGGGGAGTAGGTCTAAAATCAAACTCACTACTCACTACTGACTACTCACTATTTTCCGAAAGGGCTGTATTTTGAAATAGGTAGCTGTTCTCCACAACCATTCAACCGGACCGAAATAAAAATGCCTGAACCACCATTTGCAGAACCTTGCCTGTAGTATAAAAAATACAATGGCGATGATCCAATTAAGCCAGGGCGGGGTTATACCAACCAGTCCAAACCCAAAACCAAAAAAGAGGGTAAGTCCCAATGCCGTTTGCAACAGGTAACTGGTAAGTGCCATCTTACCTATGGGTGCCAATGGATACAACAGACGCTGCCAGAATGGTCTGTTCATCAGTAAGGTGATACCTGTTACATAGAATACCACTAATGATGCATTATTGACATTGTAGAATATGCTGAAAATAAAACCAGGTACAGGACTTCTTTCCCAGCCCAGCTTGAATGCTTCATTGATACCAAACATACCCAATGCACAAATCAGTGTAATCAGTACCAGCCATCCTGATCTGGTTTTTATTTTTTTGAAAATGGGTTTTAGTGCATCGCTGCTCATCGCAAACCAGCCCCTTCTGCCGCTGTACATTCCCAATAGGAAAAAGCCCAGTGTTACATAAATGCGACCACTCCCAAACTGAAAATCGAATTTTTCGCCAATGCTGAGGATATTGTTTTTCATCATGCTCCATATATCGCTTTTGTAAACGGCCTTATAAAATGCCTGCGAAGGATCAATGCCTGCGGGCGTTCCGGCGGGAGGTGGTGGCGGGGGTGGGGTATTTGTAGTTAACTGCTCAATCAGTCCGGTTAACTGTATTAATAATCCTGGTAAGTTAATGGCCAATAAGATGCCGATGATCAGCACGGCTTTATTACTCAGTTTACGCATGGGTAAGAGGATAAAACCCAATGGTGCGTAGATCGACAGAATATCACCCCTCCAGAAAGCATGGTGTAGGAGCCCGATGATGCCCATAAGGGTAATTCGCCAGGCATAGCGCCATACAAAGGGACGACCGGTATCTTCCATGCTTTTCATCTGCAGGAAAAAGCTCAGTCCAAACAGAAAAGAAAAGAAGGCAAAGAATTTACCCGAGATGAATATTTCATTGATTGTTCCAATAATACCGGAACCGATATTATTATGCTTTTCAAAAATTTCACCCGGTAATGGGCCGGCATTGTACCAGTACACCATATGGGCTAATAAAATACCCAGGAGGGCAAATCCACGAAGGGCATCTACGGTAATGATGCGTTGTTTCAGGGTTTCGGCTTGCATTCGTTATTTGTTTGAATGCAAGAAGATATGAATTTTTGAGATTTGCAAAAGGAAAATGGATAGGCGGCGGGGGGTGAATTGTCAATTGTGAATGGTGAATGATTAATTGTGAATTGTTAATCTTGAGCAAGATTAGCAATTAATGATCGCCAATAATAGGTAACAATATTATTCACCATCCCCTATTCACTATTCACCATTGACCATTCACAAACTCACCCCACCAGCCCCACATTTACTTCTAAGTCTGGATTATTGAGCAGGAAATTGGCCATATCTTCATTCATCAGAAAACCTTTCTCTAATGTATAGAGACTTACTTTCAACTGCTCACGTGGTTCATACAGCGTAAAACGAAGGGATGATTTGCCTGGATATTCCCTTACATTTTTATCGATAAAAGAAACAAAATCTGTGGTGAGTGATGCAGGCTGCATGCTGATTTCAATACTGCGGGTCATGCTTTGCTTCACTGTTTCCAGTAACGACATCACATTGATCTTGAACTCGAAATTATTCGGTTGGTTATAACGTGAACGGAAAAAACCGGTGAGTAAGATGTTCTGTCCCTTTTCAAGGTAATTCTGAAACTTGATATAATCTTCGCTCCACAGGATAAAATCAGTCTTTCCACTGAAATCTTCAATTACAAAAGAGCCGAAATTTTTTCCTGTTTTGGTAACACGGTGTTGTACATCTATCACCAGTCCTGCCACACGTAGCTGCTTGCCGGGATTGGGCTGTAGATGCAGGGTTTCTTTGATATCATTAAAATCGCTGATATTGGTGATGCCGTAATATTTCAGTTCAAATTTAAAATGATCGAGCGGGTGCCCACTCATAAACATACCCGTTACATCTTTTTCATGATCGAGTAATTCTGTGAGTGTCCAGGGTTCTACGGTGGCAATTTTCGGGATGGGTACCTGCATGGCGGAACTCATATCACCAAACAGGGTATTGGCACTGGCGGCAGATGCAGTCTGGTTGGCCTGACCGTATTGGATAATCTTTTCAAGCCCATTTAATTTATCTCCATCACCCACATGAAAGTACTGTGCCCGGTGAAACTCCGGAAAACAATCGAATGCACCGGAATAAGCGAGGCTCTCCAATGATTTTTTGTTTACACTTCTTTGTACGATTCTTTTACTGAAATCAAACACATCTTTGTACCATCCATTTTTATCTCTTTCCGCAATGATATTTTCTACGGCAGATTCACCTACCCCCTTTAATCCCCCCAGTCCAAAACGGATTTGTCCATTCTTATTCACCGCAAATCCTTTGAGTGATTCATTGATATCAGGCCCCAGCACTTTTATGCCCATCCGTTTACATTCTTCCATGAAGAAAGTAATCTTCTCAATGCTGCCTGCATGGTTGAGCACCGCCGACATGTATTCTCCCGGATAATGCGCTTTCAGGTAAGCGGTCTGATAAGCTACAAAAGCATAACAGGTTGAATGCGATTTATTGAAAGCGTATTGTGCAAAAGCTTCCCAGTCGGTCCATATTTTTTCCAGTTTATCAGCAGGATGTCCTTTGGCAGAGGCACCATCGATAAACTGTTTTTTCATTTTATCCAGCACCGATTTCTGTTTTTTACCCATGGCTTTACGGAGTACATCCGCATCACCCTTGGTAAAACCACCGAGGCTCTGACTCAGCAACATCACCTGCTCCTGGTACACCGTGATACCATAGGTTTCAGCAAGGTATTCTTCCATTTCAGGGATATCATAACTAACTGCTTCACGACCATGTTTACGGTCAATGAATTTTGGGATATAGGCAATAGGGCCCTGACGATACAGGGCGTTCATTGCAATCAGGTCATCAAATTTATCGGGTTTGAGGTCGCGGAGGTATTTCTGCATGCCCACACTTTCAAACTGGAAAGTGGCATTGGTTTCACCACGCTGGTAGAGATGAAATGTTTTTTCATCATCCAATGGAATCGTATCAAGATCAATCGTAAGACCATGATTCTGTTTGATGAGCTCCAGTGCTGTTTTCATGATGGAGAGGGTCTTCAGACCCAGGAAGTCCATCTTGATAACACCTGCATCTTCAATAATGCTTCCTTCAATCTGTGTTACCCATAAATCCGAATCCTTGGCCGTAGCCACCGGAATCAGTTCTGTGAGGTCTCTCGGAGCAATGATGATACCTGCGGCGTGAATACCGGTATTGCGAACAGAACCTTCTAAACGTTCGGCTTCTTTCAATACCTGTGCACGGATATCGGTACCATGATAAATTTCACGCAGCTTTTTTACGTTCTCAATATCTTCCTGCTGATAGGCTTCTTTTTCTTCTAATGATTTCTCACCTTCTTTAATGGTCAGTGGCGCATGTAATACACGACCTAGTTCGGTGCCGGGTTTATCAGGAACCAGTTTGGCAAGCATATTACTTTCTGCAAGTGGCAGATCGAGTACACGGGCCACATCTTTGATACTCATTTTGGCAGCCATGGTACCATAAGTAACAATCTGTGCCACCTGTTGCTTTCCATATTTCGATACCACATAATCAATCACTTTCTGACGGCCTTCATCATCAAAGTCGGTATCTATATCGGGCATGCTCTTACGATCCGGATTCAGGAAACGCTCAAACAGCAGGTTGTATTTAATGGGATCGATATTAGTGATGCCGATACAATAAGCCACCACACTTCCTGCCGCAGAACCACGGCCCGGACCCACAAATACACCCAATTCACGTCCGGCTTTAATAAAATCACTTACAATTAAAAAGTAGCCGGCAAAACCCATGGTTTTGATAGTGAACAATTCAAAGTCTATCCTTTCCTGTATCTCCGGTGTAAGATCGGAATAGCGCATCTTGGCGCCTTCCATGGTAATATGTTTCAGGTATTCCCACTGGTTCAGGTTGGCGTCGGTATGTATCTGAAAAGATGCAGGAATAGGGAAGGCGGGAAGTAAGATATCTTTCTTCAGGTTTAATACTTCCACCTTGTCTACAATCTGGTTGGTATTATCCAGTGATTCGGGAATATCACTGAATAATTTTTCCATTTCCTGTGTGGTCTTGAAATAGAACTGGTCGTTTGGAAATTTAAAACGACGGTTCTTTACCTGCACATCATCATTTACAAAATCATCAAAACCCGGTGTGCTTTGTTTTTCGCCGGTATTGATGCAAAGGAGGATATCGTGTGCATTGGCATCATCGCGGTCTACATAATGACTGTCGTTGGTAGCAATAACCGCGACATTGTATTTCTTGGCGAACTTTAATAATGTCTGGTTAATGAGTTCCTGCTCTTTAATATTATGACGCTGTATCTCGATATAATAATCTTCCCCAAACAAATCGAGCCACCATTTGAATTCCTATTCTGCTTTTTCTTCTCCGTCGTGGAGTATGGTTTGTGGTACATAGGCGCCGATACAACAGGTAGTGGCAATGAGTCCCTCATGGTATTGTTCAATCAGTTCTTTATCGATACGGGGGTATTTACTATACATCCCTTCAATAAAACCCAGTGAAGTGAGTTTAACGAGGTTCTCATATCCTTTTTTATTTTTAGCCAGCAGCACCTGGTGATAGCGTTCATCTTTTACCTCTTTGGTAAATGTTTTGATATGCCTGTCTTTTACCACATAAAACTCACAACCTACAATGGGTTTTACCTGTGGTGCGAGGATGTCTTTCCCGTTTTCATCTTTTCCAATGATTTTGGTATTCTTCCAGGCCTGACTCACAAATTCAAATGCCCCGAACATATTTCCATGATCGGTAATGGCAAGTGCGGGCATATTGTCTTTGGCAGCTTTTTTGTATAAGTTGTCAATGGCGGCAGCGCCGTCGAGTAATGAATATTGGGTATGTACGTGCAGATGTGAGAAAACCATAGCAGGGAATGTCAGATGTTAGATATCAGATGTCAGATTTTTAAGGCTGTTACTCTTTTCCGAACGACAAATATCCCGTTTTTGGGGCGTTTGGGGAAGGGCTGATTATCCACATTTGCGTTTCAGAGGAGAGGCAGAAACGTGAATGGTCAATGGTGAATGGTGAATGCGGATACAGCAAAACTCCCCCTCTCTGCTCAGCACAGAGGGCCGGGGTGAGTTGAAGAGTCTGTTAAGGGTAAAACAAACCAATAGTGATAAGCCGATAATGATTCAATGTCAAATCTGACATCTGACATCTGACATCCGACATCTGAGATGCTGCTTTTTCCACAATTGTGGAACTGCTGTTAAAACCATAAAACTTATACTCAATCCTTGGGCTGAAAAGGATGGGGGATTATATTGCAAAGGTTATGATGAACAGGATTGTTTTTTTGACAGGAATGCTATCGGCATTTGTATTCACCAGTTGTAAATCGCTGAGTAAACTTACGGCGAGAGACAACTCGACGGCCAAGGCCAGCACTGCCAAAACCACAGCTGCACCTCAGCAGAGAGCATTCCTGAACGGTATTGAAGTAACACCCGGGGCGGCTGTTACCAGCCGGCATAAAACCAGTACCACCAATGCTGCTGTTGCTGGTGGAGCCGGAAAAGATAAAGTATCATCGGCTGCAAAAGAAATGAGCAGCTTCAATATAGAACGTGCCGGTTATCTCCAGCTTAAATACGCTGTCATTATTGATGCCACAGTAGAAAAACTCACCAATATACCCCTGCTCGAAACCATTGATAAATGGTGGGGAACCAAATATTGCATGGGTGGCAGTACTTCAGACTGTATCGACTGTTCTGCTTTTACACAGGTATTAATGCGTGATGTATTCAATACCAGTTTACCACGTACCGCACAGGAACAATTCGACAACAGTGAAAAAATAGACCTCGCCGATTTACAGGAAGGAGACCTCGTATTCTTCCATACCACAGGACGTAAAAAAGATATTACCCATGTAGGTGTTTATCTCCTCAACAACAAATTTGTACATGCCGCCACCAGCGGAGGGGTCATGATCAGTGATCTTAACGAAAAATACTGGCAACCGAGGTTTAGGGGTGCTGGCCGGGCTAAATAATTTGAAAATGTGTTAATTTGAAAATTTGAAAATGAAAGGAGTCTTTTTGCTTTGCAAAAAACAGTGTTTCATTTTAGAATGAACTACTAAATAAAAGTTCTCTCATTTTCAAATTTTCAAATTAACACATTTTCAAATTACTTATAGAGTGCCTGTATCGTTTCCTTTGTCTTCTGCAGTAAAACAACTTCTTTTCCTTCCAGCATTTTTTGTACGAGTGTGTCGTTGTAATGTCGGATGGTGAGGAGGTAGAGGTCTTTTTCTAATTGTACATCGAATAAAGTGCTGGCTTGTGATGCAAACTGATCGGTCTTATCTTTTTTATCATCCATACATATCTGAACGCCGATAGCACCTGTTTGAATGAGGTTGGGACGTACACGGGTTTCTGCAAAAATGCCATATAACTGACGCATGGGTTCTTCACCCATGAAAGAAAAATCTCTGCTGTTGAGGTGTACCAGTAACTGTTTTTCTTTGATGACAAAAATAGGAGGTAGTCCCTTGATATTTTTTTTGTGAATAACCGTTCCGGGCAGGGAAGGGTCGAGAAAACATTTTACATACATCGGGATACCCTTATTCTGTAAGGGTTTGATGGTTTTAGGATGGATGACCTGTGCCCCATAAAAGGCCATTTCAATAACTTCGGTAAAATTCAGTTCACTGATAAGCTGCGCATCGGGAAATTCTTTTGGGTCGGCATTCATCACACCTTCCACATCTTTCCAGATGGTTAAACTTTCGGCATTGAGCATGTTGGCAAAAATGGCCGCTGTATAATCACTGCCCTCTCTTCCCAACGTAGTGCTTTCATTTTCATCTGTGGAGCCAATGAATCCCTGTGTGATGAGTATATTTTGTGCTGCCAGCACAGACTGCCAGCTTTGAACAGTTTTTTCGGCTGTATATTTCCAGTCAACTCCGGCATCCCTGAAATTATCATCTGTGCGGATGATATCGCGGACATCGAGCCACTGGTTATTGATTTTTTCCTGGTTGAGGAAATGACTGATGATACAGGTGCTGAGTAATTCGCCCACACAAACGATCTGGTCATAATAATAGTCGTATTCACGAACAGGTTTATCGTGTAAGAGCCATTCTACCTCAGTAAAAAAATCATTGAGTTGTTCAGCGCAGCCATTATAATGGGTAACCAGTAAATATTTAGCAGTAGTGAGGTGTTGATTTTTGACAATCTCAAAAAGCTGCAGTGCTTCTTCCTTTTTACCTGCAAAAAATGCTTCTGCCACTTTCTCCAATGCATTGGTGGTTTTACCCATCGCAGAAATAATGATGACAAGCTGTTCCTCCTTATAACTTCCTACAATAGATGCCAGGTTCTTTATACGATCTACACTATTTACACTGGCTCCACCAAACTTAAATACTTTCATGTGCTATGCATTCTTGGATACAAAACTATAGGAAGAAGAATTTGAAAATGTATTAATTTGAAAATTTGAAAATGAAATATCGCTCATTTTGAAATTAGCACATTTTCAAATTTTCAAATTTTCAAATTATGGCTTTTCTCGTTTCGCCCTAAACTCTGACCCTGCTTTCCATTTTGGCATATGTTTTTCAAATGCCAGTTTTTTTCCTACCTGGAAAAGCCATTTTAAATCTTTGATGGCACCATTCATGGTCCAGGTGGCAGGATCGTAGCTGTCTGATGGCTGGTGATAATCTTTATCGGTATAATCATCCTCCAGTTTTTGTCCGAATGCCTTACCCTTGTTCACTACATCAACACCCGTACTTACATATAGGGCTGGTATACCTGCTTTGGCAAAATTGAAATGGTCAGAACGATAATAATAACCCGCTTCCGGATGTGAATCATAAGAAATATAACCTCCTGTTTTTTCCACTACTTCTTTCAGGTAATCTTCCAGGTCTGACTGACCCTCACCCACAATAACAATGTCTTTGGTGGGTTCAAAACGATTGAGACCATCCATATTGATATTGGCTACGGTTTTATCAGCCGGATAAATGGGGTTCTGTGCATAATAAGCAGAGCCCAGTAAGCCTTGTTCTTCTGCAGTAACTGCGAGGAAGATAATCGTTCTCTCAGGTTGTTTTTTCATGCTTTTGAATGCCCGTATCAATTCAAATAAACCAGCGGTACCGGTAGCATTGTCTAAGGCGCCATTATATATTGTATCACCAGCAGCATTGGGTCGGCCAATACCCAGATGATCCCAATGGGCGGTGTAGATGATGACTTCATCTGGTCTTTTGGTACCGGTTATTTTACCAATTACATTGTACGATTTTTTATAAGTGGCCTGCACTCTCATACTGGTAGACAGCTTCAGGTTCAGTGGCACTGCTGTGAAACCAGGTTGGTTGGCTTTTTTCAACAGTGTGGAATCGAAGCCGGAAGCTGTAAATAGCTGGTTGGCTGTTTTTTCGGTTACCCATCCGATCACATCACAGTTTTTAACGTTCATACCCCTGGTGTCGAGTTGTAAACGTGAAGTATTAAAACTGTTTTGCTGAACACTGAAAGGATAGCTGGCTGCAGCGGTGTTATGGATGATCAGGCATCCTTTGGCACCCTGTCTGGCTGCTTCTTCGAATTTATAGGTCCAGCGTCCATAATAGGTCATGGTTTTGCCTTTGAATAAGCTGGTATCGCCTACCCAGAAGCCCGGATCGTTTACCATCACCATTACTACTTTACCCTTTACATCCAAACCGGCATAGTCGTTCCAATTGTATTCGGGAGCCACTACGCCATAACCAGCAAAAACCAGTTCTGCTTTATCGAGACTTTGAGCAGAGTCAGCTTTATCAGTCCAGATAATATAATCGTCAAAAGCTTTCAGGTTGAAAGTACCTTTTGGCGCATTCACTTCCATGCTGGGTGCTGCCTGTGCCAACAGGCTAACCATGGGCACATCCTGTATATAACTGTTGCCGTTACCCGGTTCAAGTCCCGCTGCAGTAAACTGTGTGGTTAGATAATCTATGGTTTTGGTTTCACCTTCAGTAAAAGGTTTTCTGCCCATAAATGAATCAGATGCAAGTATGCTGACATGTTTTTTAAGGCTATCGGCATTAAATGCAGACAGCCCATCTTCCGGATCAACAGCAGTTGAACAGGCAGCAAATACAGTGATTCCAAGCAGGGCTAGACCGGTTGTTAGTTTAAACATGTAGGATAATTTTAACGGTGAAGTGTGGGCCTAAGTTAGCGGTTTTGCTTTATTTCATGTAGGTAACTATTGATCAGCTGCCAATTACATCAGAAAGCGTTTTTTTTACCTGTATTTCATAGCATTTTTTGTATTTGGTATAGTTGTTGTCTTCAAAAAGAGGTATATCTCCGCGAAACCTCCCTGTTCTCTTATTCTCTGCGGTGAATGTTCTTTAGAGAATAGGGGATTAAAATAATGAGGATTAGTTATTAAGCGTATTTATAAGATAAAAGTTATGTCAATGATGAAACGATTCAGTTTTTTACCCATTTTATTAATACCTGTTTTACTGTTTTCCTGCACCAGAAATATCAGTCGGGCTACAGGTAGTGAACCCCAAACAGCAGCAGTTTTTAATGCTTCAACCATGAGTACTGATATTCTCTATCATGTAAATGCCTACCGAAAGAAGAAGGGGCTGGCTTCATTATCTTCCCTGGAAGTAGCCAATCAGCAGGCAGCATTACACAGTAAGAATATGGCACTGAAAAAAACAGCTTTCAGTCATAATGGGTTTGAACAGCGTATCGCTATCATTTCAAAAACCGAAGGTACCATGCGTGCCGCAGCAGAGAATGTTGCCTGCGGACAATTATCCGCAAAAGAAGTAGTAGAAGGCTGGATTAATAGTCCCGGCCACCGTAAGAACATTGAAGGTAATTATACGCTTACAGGTATTGGCGTTTACCGCGATAGTAAAGGGGTTGTGTTTTTTACGCAGTTGTTTATGCGGAAGTAATTTGGGAATTTGAAAATTTGGAAATTTGGAAATGAAGGACAGGTTCAGTATGTAAGAGTTACACATTAAACTAACTTCTTCCATTTTCAAATTTTCAAATTTTCAAATTTCCAAATTAAATACCTTCGCTCAAACGATCGCCCTGCTATGACAGTCAACAGAAGAATTCTTACACTGGATGAATTTACATTACAACAATTAAGACAATTTCCTACTGCTACCGGAGAACTGAGTAGTTTATTACGTGATATTGGGTTGGCCGCTAAACGTGTAAACGTAGAAGTAAACAAAGCCGGTTTGGTTGATATACTCGGTGATGCCGGTACCATCAATATACAGGGAGAAGATGTAAAGAAGCTGGATATTTATGCTAATAACCAGTTTATGGGTGTATTACAGCATGGCATTAGTTGTGCCGGTATCGGAAGTGAGGAAATGGATGATTTTGTGGTGTTTGGTGATGAAGTAAGCAACCAGAGTAAATATGTGGTGATGTTCGACCCGCTGGATGGTAGTGGTAATATAGATGTGAATGTTTCTATTGGTACGATTTTCAGTGTGTACCGCCGTATCAGCGAGAGAGGTAAACCATGCGTTAAAGAAGATTTTTTACAGCCGGGTAACCGCCAGGTAGCTGCAGGTTATGTGATTTATGGTTCAAGTACCATGTTTGTATATGCCACCCGCCGGGGTGTGAATGGTTTTACACTCGATCCTTCTATCGGAGAATTCTGTTTGAGTCATCCCGACATTAAATGTCCGCCATCAGGAAAGTTTTACTCTGTTAATCATGGAAATTTTTTCCAGTACAATATTAATGTAAGAAAATACATCGATGCCTGTCAGCGTAAAACCAAAGAAACAGGAGGCCCTTATACACAACGTTATATCGGCAGTATGGTGGCAGATGTGCATAGAAACCTCATTAAAGGGGGGATTTTCATGTATCCGGGAACAACTGATAAACCCAAGGGTAAATTGCGTTTATTATATGAGGCCAATCCATTTGCCTTTATCCTCGAAGTGGCTGGTGGTAAAGCCACCAATGGAAATGAGCGGATACTGGACATTCAACCCACAGAACTGCACCAGCGTACCCCTTTGTTTATCGGCAGTAGCGAGATGATGGCCGAACTGGAAAGTCATTTGAATGCTGAATCATGAATAGCCAATATGGAATGATGAAATAAGTTATTTATGCGCTAACTTCATCATTCAATATTCATTATTCAACATTCTTCATTTACCCTCTTTCTATGCGTTTACTTTTCTGTTTACTGGCTATATTATTAGTGCAGGGTTTATCTGCCCAGCAAAGACTGGAGCCGGGTCGTATGCATTATATCACCAATCCGAAACCCAATAGTATTTTTTACCGCGATACACTATACAGAGGCAGTAAAGAATTTATGCAGTTGTTTTACCGTACCCAGGATCAGCAACTGATTACTTTGTACCAGCAGCACCAGTCTAATAAAATAACTGGGCAGGTATTAGGTGTGGTTGGCAGTTTTGCCATGATATTTGGTATCAGCAGGGTTAGTTCCGATGATCAGAAAGGAGCAGGCTGGGCATTAATAGGTGGTGGGTTCGCCGCTACTTTAACCAGTGGATACCTGATTATGCAGAGTCAGCAGAAATTAAATATGGCTGTAACTTTATTTAATCAGCGTCATAATAAAGCGTCATTGGGAGTTGGTCTGGCACAACAGCAGGCCGGACTTGTTTACAAATTTTAAGTATGGTAAAGCCAATTATAAAGGTCAGTAACCTTCGAAAAAAATATGGTGATTTTGAAGCGGTGAAAGGCCTCAGCTTTGAAGTGCTGGAAGGAGAGATTTTTGGATTACTCGGACCGAATGGAGCGGGTAAATCTACCACGCTGGAGATTATTGAAACCTTGCGTGATAAAACGGGTGGTGAAATATCGGTAGGTGGATTTGATCTGGATAAACAACCCAATGAAATCAAAAAAATCATCGGGGTACAGTTACAGGCATCTGGTTATTATCCGGGTTTGAACCTTGTTGAGTTACTTGAATTATTTGCCGGTTTATACAACCAGCCGATTGATCCGATGGCTTTATTAGATACGGTAAACCTCCGCGATAAAGCCAAAGCCAAATACAAAGATCTGAGTGGGGGACAAAAACAAAGGTTCTCCATTGCTACTACGCTGATCAATTCGCCTAAAATCATTTTTCTGGATGAACCCACCACGGGTCTTGATCCACAGGCCCGCAGGAATTTGTGGGACCTGATCAGACAAATCAGGAGTAAAGGAACCACAGTGATCATTACCACACACTATATGGATGAAGCAGAGATATTGTGCGACAGGGTGGCCATTATAGACAAAGGAAAAATTATTGCCCTCAATTCTCCCGATAAACTCATTGATGAACTGGTGGCCAGTGGTTTTGAGAAACCAAAAGAAGTAAAGAAGGCTAACCTGGAAGATGTATTTATTCAGCTCACAGGTCACGCATTGAGGGAAGGGGCGTAGGGGTGAATTGTCAATGGTCAATTGTCAATAGTGAATGGTGAATGAAAAAATCTGGAAGCACACAATAAACACAATCGCAGTCAAGTTTCCCTATTGACTATTGACTATTGACTATTGACTATTGACTATTGACTATTGACTATTGACTATTGACTATTGACTATTGACTATTGACTATTGACTATTGACTATTGACTATTGACTATTGACTAT
>Ga0164290_1002003_pt1 | contig 18938 bp, 17 predicted proteins | sample Micstemetagenome_FD_108782 | JGI IMG/M metagenome (GOLD analysis project Ga0164290, IMG submission 108782) | Contaminated culture microbial community from soil near Moab, Utah, USA - Microcoleus steenstrupii SON62 (Illumina Assembly) | ecosystem: Environmental > Terrestrial > Soil > Soil crust... | reverse complement strand
GCCCAGGATCGCGATGGCGGTCGCGGCGATCAGCCGCCGTTTTGCCCAGTTCATGTTGCCCCCTTGATGGATTGGTTGGCGTTTTATTGTGCCGAAGCCTAGCGGCCGTTGCGCCCAGCCGCAAGCAACCCTCATGGGTGATCACGCAGCCATGATGAATCGTCAGGCCGGGGCGAGCGTCACCAGGATCGGGGCATGGTCGGAGGCCTTGTCCTTGGCCCGCATGGCCTTGGCCACTTCGGCCGCCTTGAGCCGGCCAGCCAGATCGGCGCTGACCCAGACATGGTCCAGCCGGCGGCCCTTATTGGCGGCGGCCCAATCCGGCGAGCGGTAGCTCCACCAGGAATAGAGCTTTTCCGGCGCCGGGGTGAAATGCCGCACGGCATCCACCCATTTATGGCTGGCCTGCAGGGCCAGCAGGCCCTCGGTTTCCACCGGCGTGTGGCTCACCACATCCAGCAGCTGCTTATGCGACCACACATCGCTTTCCAGCGGCGCGATATTCAGATCGCCCACCAGGATATGCTTCTGGCCCTTGCCCTTCAGCGCCTTGGACCAGGCGGTCATCTCCGCCAGCACGCTGAGCTTATGGGCGAATTTATCATTCTTCACCGGATCGGGGATGTCGCCGCCGGCCGGCACATAATAATTGTGGATCACCGTGCCATCGGGCAGCCGGGCGGCCAGATGGCGCTTGTCGTCACGCCCGGCCAGGCTGCGGGCATCGGCCAATTCCAGCGGCAGCTTGCCGAAAATCGCCACGCCGTTATAGCCCGGCTGGCCGCGGATCAGGCGGTGACCATAGCCATGCTCGATGAACAGCTCATGGGGGAATTCGTCGTCGCGCACCTTGGTTTCCTGCAGGCAGAGAATATCCGGCGCGTATTGGCGCAGGAATTCGTCCATCAGGTTGAGGCGGGCGCGCACCGAGTTGATATTCCAGGTGGCAAGGGTGAGGGGGCGGGCGGCGGGTTTCTTGCTCGGCATGATTTCTGGATAGCAAATTCAGCGCGCCCTCGCCAGCCGTCAGGCGGCATGGCATAACAGCGTTAGCTCAATCAGCACGGTGTTTAGATGGCCGCCTCCCCGGTCAACCCGCCCCGCGAATTGCAGGTCACGCTGTCTCGCCATGCCGCCTTCCTGGCGCGGCATCCCGATGGCGCACGGCTGCAATTGCGTGGCCAGCGGCTGGCCGGTTATGTGCTGACCAAGACCAATCTTTCCGATGCGGTGCTGCCCGCCTGCATCTTCACCGGCAGCGATCTTCGCAAGGCCGAATTCCGCCGCGCCGATCTGTTCGGTGCCGATTTCGGCCGCTGCGATCTGGCCGAGGCGGTGTTCGACCGCGCTGATCTGCGCGGCGTGTATTTCGGCGCCGCCAAGATGCAGAAGGCCTCCTTCGCCCAGGCCGATCTGCGCCCCGGCCAGTTCATGAGCACCGGCGCCGATGGCCATAGCGAAAGCCGCCTGGTCGCCACCAATATGAGCGACGCCAAGATCGACGGCGCCGATTTCAAGGGCGCGCAGCTCGATCAGGCGAATTTCTCCGTTGCCTCGGCCAAGGGCGCCAATTTCAGCAGCGCCGAACTCTATGCCACCAATTTCTCCGGCGCCGATCTGTCTGGCGCCAATTTCGCTGGCGCACGGCTGAAGGATGCCAATCTGCTCGGCGCCAAGGTGGAAGGCTGCAGCTTCGAGGGTGCCGATCTGCGCGGCGCCAATCTGCGCAATGTCGATCTCACCAAGGCGAAGATGGGCAATGCCAAGCTGGAAGGCGCCATCTACCGCAAGAGCAGCGATTTGCCGCCCGATGTGGCGGTTAAGCTGGAGGCCCATAGCCTGTGGATCGCCTCGCTCGGTGCCAGCGGCGAACGTGCGGTGTTTCGCGGCGCCGACCTGACCGCGCAGAATTTCGCCAGCTGCGATCTGCGCGCCGCCGATTTCAGCAATGCCAAGCTGATCGGCGCCATCTTCGATGATGCGCAATTGCTGTTCACGGTTTTCACCGGCGCTAATCTCAAGGGCGCGCGTTTCGATCATGCCACTTTGGGCGGCGTTGATCTCAGCCGTGCCGATCTCACAGCGGCAAGGCTGCGTGGCGCGCAATTCCTTGGCGTTGATATCTATGGCGTGGATAACAAGCCCACCGGCCGCCGCCGCTTTCCGCAACTGGCTGGCGCGGTCTTCCGCCGCGCCGATCTCACCGGCGCCGAATTCGAAGGCGTCGATCTCAGCCAAGCGGATTTCGCCGGCGCCATCACCAGCGGCAGCAGCTATCGCCATTGCCTGGGCGCGCCGGAACAGCCTGGCGAGCAGGCCGGCGGCTAACTCGCCTTCATCTGCGCCGGATCATAGTAGAAGCGTTCTTCCGCCACTTTGTCGCCATCCCAGCGCTGATAGGCCAGCTCGTCCATATTGCGCTTGCTGCCATCCTTGAACACGAAGCGGAAAATCCAGCGGATCACCACGCGGTCGCCGGCCACGAATACCGGCCGCACGCATTCGCTCTCCACGCTCTGCACCCGCGCCAACACGGCGCGTTCATGGGCCACCAGATTGGCGCGGCCCCTTCGCGGCGGCGTGGCCAGGTTTTCCTGCATGCTGGCATCCTCGGCGTAGAAGCGCTCGATCGCGGTGTCATGGGCGCCGCTTTCCACCAGGGCGATAAACTCTTCCAGAACGGCTTGGCTCGGCATGTTGGTAGGTCTCCCTGATCGCGGTGATTCGTCGCAGGCGGTTGATCGCGGCTTGTGCCCTGCCCAATTGAGGCATGAAGTATTCGCCAGGAGTAAACGCCATGCATAGTCGCAGCGACAAGATATTCGGGATCGGCATCACGCTTGCCCTGCTGGGCGCGCTGGTGGGCGCCATCTACATGTCGGTGCGGTTCTGGACCGGCATGGGCGATGAACTGGAAGACGCTGCCGTGCTGCCGATGATCCTGGGCGTGGTGCTCAGCCTGGTGGTTGGTGGTGGTGTGGTGGGCATCTATCTCTATGGCCGGCGCCAGGAAATCGCCCGCGACCTGCGCCAGCGCTAAACCATTCCCGGCATTGGTTGCTAAAACAGGTTGAGCGTGTTGCCGGTCAGGCCAAGTGGCCAGCGGCCCATCTCGAACAGGCGGAACTTGGCGGCGAAGGCATGCTCGCCCTCGCTGGTGTCAGCCTCATGGCCAGAAGCCTGCGTCGCCAGCACCAGGGCGGCCTGATAGGCCGCCTGGGCCGCCGCCTGGGCCGCGGCCTTGATCAAGTCGTCATCCACGATGCCGGCGCGGGCAGCAGCCGCCACCGCTTTGATCTGCGCCAGTTCAGCGGCGCGGATCGAGACATGGCTCAAGGCCACTTCCAGGTCATGGCCGGGCAACAGCCGCTCGGCCTGTTCCAGCAGCGCCTGGTGCGCCTGATCCTCGGCTTCCCACCAGAGCGGATTCCATTCCGGGTCCTCGGCGGCGGCCGCCGCCTCGCGCCAGCCTTCCACGCCGCCGATGCTGGCATCGAAAAAGCCCAAGCCGGTGCAATAGTTTTCCGCTTCGCGGCGCTCGGCATGCTTCAGCGGCTGGCCCACGGCGCCGAACCAGTCGATGCCGGGCAGCAGCTTGGCCAGGCGGGCCACGGCGCGCAGGCCTTCCAGGGCTTCATCTTCGGGGATGAAATCGTCATCCTCGTTATCGAAGCCCTCGCCATAGGCATCATCGTCATTGGCGACAGTGCGGTTGCCAGGGGGTGGTGTGCGGTTGATCGGCATCAGCGGTTGCCCCGGCTTTCCCGCCACAGGCCCAGTTTCTTCTGCACCGGGCGGTCGGAGAAACTGAACAGCACGGCATCGCCCTTGGGCGCGTGATGGCTATACGGCACCCAGCTCGGCACCACGAAGGTGTCGCGCTTCACCCAGTCGAAGCGTTCCTCGCCTACCATGGAATAGCCTTCGCCTTCCACGATGCTGAACACCGTGGCGTCGGTGGCGCGATAGCGCTCGCCGTTGAAGCCCTTGGGCAGCAGCTGCATGAAGCTGCCGATGGTGGGCATGGCATAGTCGCCGGTGGCCGGATTGACATACTGCATCTTCAGGCCATGGCAGGCATCCCAGGCTTCCACGCGGCGCATGGTTTCCAGTGCCTCGCGGGTGCGGCGATAGGGATAATTGAAAATCGGCGAGGTGCGGCTCTGCGGCTCGTAATCCACCGGCAGCAGGCCGGCGCCATAGCGCGCCAGGCTGTCGCCCACTGGCTTGGACAATGGCTGGCTGTCTTCCGCCGCGCGCTCCATGAAGGAGCACTCGAGCGACTGGATCAGCGGAATGTCGAGCCCATCCATCCACACCATGGGCTTGGCTGAGTCATTGCCATGATCATGCCAGGTCCAGGACGGCGTGATGACAAAATCGCCTTCCTCCATGATGGCCTTCTCGCCGTCAACGGCGGTGAAGGCGCCGCTGCCCTCCACCACGAAGCGCAGCGCCGATTGCGTATGGCGATGCGCGGGCGCCACTTCGCCAGGCAGAATCAGCTGCAGGCCGGCATAGAGTGAGGTGGTGATGCGCGACTGGCCGGGCATGCCGGGATTTTCCAGGATCAGCACGCGGCGCTCGGCTTCCTTGGCGGTGATCAACTGGCCGGCTTCCAGGATGAAGGGGCGCAGATCGTCGTAATGCCACAGGGCCGCCATGCAGGCGCTTTTGGGCTGCGGGATCACCAGGCCATGCAGCACTTCCCAAAGCGGCGTCAGCTTATGCTCGCCGATGCGCTCGTAATAAGCGCGGCGGGCAATGGCAACGTCGTCGGTTGCGGCTGTCTGGGTCATCTCTGGTCTCCTGCCGCGCGAGAGCGGGGCTGCTATGGCCAGTTTAAGCCCCAGCAAGGTGGTCACCAAGGGCTGGGTTTGCCCTAAGAAAAAACGCCCGACCTGGACCCTTGCGGGCTGCGGACCGGGCGTTTGCTCATGCGTGAGGGCGTGCGGGGGGCGCCTACCCTCGAGCAGGGAAGGCCGGAAGGGGGGTATCTCCCGGCTGCGGCAACGGCGGGGGGCCTGATGCCGCTAGACTCGATATGGGGTGGAAAAGCCCGGCCTCAAGGGCTGAAAGCCAGAAAATTATGCCGATGACTGCCGGATGCTCAGGCTTCGGATTTCAGGCGATAGCCGATGCCGGGTTCGGTCTGCAGCAGGGCGGCGCGGGCCGGGTTGGGTTCGATCTTGTCGCGCAGCTTCTTCACCAGCACGCGCAGGGATTGGCGCTCATGCTCGCCGTCATGGTTCCATAATTCCTTGGCGATGGCATCCAGCGGCACCACTTGGCCGGCGCGGGTGGCCAGCAGCACCAGCAGGCGATATTGCATCACGCTTAAGCGCACCTGGCGCTCGCCCACCATGGCCACATGCTGCAATTTCGACACGCTCAGGATGCCGGCGCGCACGGTGTCGGAGTCCTCGGGCACGGCACGGCGCAGGGCGGCGCGCACACGGGCCAGCAATTCGCCCAGATCATAGGGTTTGGTGACGTAATCCACCGCGCCGGCATCCAGCGCCGCCACCTTCATTTCAGTGTCTTCATGGCCCGAAACCACGATGACCTTATAGGCGCGCCGTTCAGGCAGTTGCCGCAGCAGATCCAGGCCGCCGACTTCCGGCATCACCAGGTCGAGCAGCATCAATTCAACGCTTTCGCTGCGCAGCACCGCCAGGGCGGCGGCGGCGCTGGGCGCCTCGATAACGGGATAGCCCGCTGCCGTCAGCGCGGTTTGCAGATATTGCCGGTCAACCGGCGAATCATCGACTACAAGAAGCTTCGAGCCGGCCATGGCTTGGCTCCGCTATGTTCGTCATCCCTGTCACCATGCCCGCATCCTTGGGCAGATGTCAGGCTCGATTACTATGCCGAGGGTAGCAGTGTGAGCGCAAGCAGGCGGACGGTATTCCAGCGCCAATATTGATAAAATCGCCGTTGTTCGCCTGATCCGGGTGTGGGGGTGGGTGAAATTCTCTGGGCAATTGGCTGCGGCGCCACCCTGCTTTTCGCCCTTGACCTTCCCATGATGGGAAGCACCATATCCCAGCCATGAACCAGTTCAGCCTTGCCACCCCCGCCGCCGCCGTCACCGATCTGGCGATCAGCGGCATGACCTGCGCCTCCTGCGCCGGCCGCGTTGAAACCGCCTTGCGCAAGGTGCCCGGCGTGCGCGCGGCGGCGGTGAATCTGGCCACGGAATCCGCCCGCGTGGCCTGGAATGGCCGGGGCGATCCCGCCGCTTTGCTCGCCGCCGTGCAGAAGGCCGGCTATGGCGCTGTGCCGCAGGTGATGCTGGATGTGCCGCCGCCACGCGGCGATATTTTGGCGCCTTTGCGCCTGCAGGCCTTCGCCGCGCTGGCGCTCACGGCACCCCTGACTTTCGACATGCTGGCGATGTGGGCCGGCCAAAGCCAGTGGATGATTCCGGGCTGGACCCAGGCCCTGCTGGCCGGTCTGGTGCAATTCGGGCTTGGCGGGCGCTTCTATGCCGGTGCCTGGCGGGCGGTGCGCGCGGGCAGCGGCAATATGGACCTGCTGGTGGCGCTCGGCACCTCGGCCGCCTATGGCCTCAGCCTGTGGCTGTTGCTCAGCGATGCCGTGGCGCATCACACCACGCATCAGCTCTATTTTGAGGCTTCGGCCGCCGTGGTCAGTTTCGTGCTGCTGGGCAAATGGCTGGAGGCGCGCGCCAAGCGCCGCACCGCCGATGCGCTGGATGCCCTGCTGCGGCTGAAGCCAGCCCAGGCGCATCGGCTGCGGGATGATGGCGCCGTGGTGGAAGTAGCAACGGCCGCCTTGCAGATCGGTGATCGCCTGCTGGTGCGCAGCGGCGAGGCGATTCCCGCCGATGGCATGGTGATCGAAGGTCGCGCCAGTCTGGATGAAAGCATGCTCACCGGCGAGAGCCTGCCGGTGGAGAAGGCTGTGGGCGATCATGTCGTTGCCGGTTCGCTGAACCGCGATGGCCGCCTGGTGCTGCGCGCCACGGCGGTGGCGCAGGAAACCATGCTGGCGCGTATCGTGTGCAGTGTCACCGATGCCCAGGCCGCCAAGGCGCCGATCCAGCAGCGCGTTGATCAGGTCAGTGCCATCTTCGTGCCGGTGGTGTTGCTGATTGCGCTTATCACCTTCGCGCTCTGGGCAGCGCTCGGCGGCAATATCGAAACCGCCATCGTCAATGCCGTGGCGGTGCTGGTGATTGCCTGTCCCTGCGCGCTGGGCCTCGCCACGCCGGCCGCCTTGATGGTGGGCAGCGGCGTGGCGGCACGCCACGGCATCCTGGTGCGCGATGCCACGGTGCTGGAACGCGCTGGCCAGATCAAGCTGGTGGCTTTTGATAAGACCGGCACGCTGACGGAAGGCAAGCCGGCGGTGACCGAATTGCAGCCGTTCAGTGTTTCGGCGCAGGAATTGCTGCGCTTGGCCGCCGCCTTGCAGGCCGGCTCGATGCATCCGCTGGCCGAGGCCCTGCGCCAGCGCACCGGTGGCATAACGCTGCCCGGCGTGAGTGCTTTCCGCGATCATGCCGGTGGTGGCGTGGCTGGGATGGTTGAGGGCCGCAAGCTGCTGCTCGGCAATGCACGGCTGCTGCGCGAGGCCGGTGTGGATGTGGCCGCGCATAAGGCCACCGCTGAAGCCTTGCAGGCCCAGGGCCGCACCGTGTCATGGCTCAGTGCCGATGGTGCCTTGCTCGGCCTGATCGCTTTCGCCGACAAGCCCAAGCCCCATGCGGCTGAAGCCGTGGCGCGGCTGCAAGCCCGCGGCATCCGCGTAGCGATGATCTCAGGCGATAGCCAGGGCGCGGCGCGTGCCGTGGCGCAATTGCTCGGCATCGTCGACGTGGAAGCGGAAGTGCTGCCCAACCAGAAAGCCGAGGCGATCCGCCGCTTGCAAGCGGTGCATGGCCCGGTTGCCATGGTGGGTGATGGCGTGAATGACGCGCCGGCCTTGGCCGCTGCCGATCTCGGCATCGCCATGGGCACCGGCTCGGATGCTGCCATCGGTACCGCCGGCATCACCCTGATGCGCGGCGATCCGCTGCTGGTGGCCGATGCGCTGGATATCGCCGAGCGCACGGAAGCCACCATCCGGCAGAATCTGTTCTGGGCCTTCATCTACAATCTGGTTGGTCTGCCGCTCGCGGCTTTCGGCCTGCTCAATCCGGTGCTGGCTGGTGCTGCCATGGCGATGTCCAGCGTCAGTGTGCTGGGCAATGCGTTGCGCCTGCGCCGCTGGCAGCCGAAAAATCAAGGAGACCGTGCATGAAGACCATCGGCGAGGCTGCGGCTGCTTCCGGCGTGTCGGCCAAGATGATCCGCTATTACGAAAGCATTGGCCTGCTGCCGGCGGCCGGGCGTACGGCGTCGGGCTATCGCAGCTATGGCTCAGCCGATCTGCATAACCTGCGTTTCATCCGCCGCGCCCGCGATCTCGGTTTCAGCCTGGAGGAAATCGCCAAGCTGCTGTCGCTGTGGCGCGACCACGAACGCGCCAGCGCCGATGTGAAGCAGATCGCACTGAAGCATGTGAGCGAACTTGACCGCAAGATCGCCGAGATGACCGCCATGCGCGCCACCCTCAGCCATCTCGCTGAAGCCTGCCAGGGCGATGGCCGGCCGCATTGCCCCATTCTGGAAGAGCTGGGCGAGGGCGATGGCGCCCATTGCGCGCATTGCGCGCATTGAGTATGGGCCACAAACACCAATCGTCACCCTCGGGTCAAGCCCGAGGGTGACGATTGGTTTGGTTAGGCTGGGGGTGTTGCATATCGGTTATGGCGACAGCCGGTAAAGCCGCACGGCGTGGGCTGCGAAATCTTCCTCGAATTCGGTGCCGCCGCGCTGCAGGGCCGGCGCGGTATCGGTATCGAACCAGCGCTCGACCTTGCCCATGGGCTGCGGCAGCGTGACGCTGAGGCGCCAGGGTTTATTGGTGAGGTTCACTGCGATCAGCGTGAAGCGGTTATCAAAGCTTTTCAGCAGCAGGCGGAGCGGCGCCGGCTCAAGACTATCGGCGGGCTCCAAGGCGCGCACCCGCACGCGGTAATCAAAAGCGGCGGTGGGGCTGAGCAGGGCGGGGCTCAAGCGCTCGATCTCGCGGTTCAGCCGCGCCACGGCCTGCCACAGCCCGCCGGCAGCGGCCACCTCGCTGGGTTTGGGCCGCAAGGGCCGGTTGCCGGTATCGAAAACCTGGATGCCGTAATCCAGCGGCGGGGTCGGCGCGATGCCGATAGCGCCGATGCTGCGCCCGGCATAGCTGTCTTCCGCGAACCAGACCAGGCCGCTGGCGCCCTGCACCAGCGCGCCATAGGCCAGGGCGCGGGCTTCCGCCGGGCTGGGCAGGCGGCGATCCTCCGCTGGCGCCCCGAAAGCCTGCAACACGGCCCAGACCGGCAAGGCCTTGGCGCTGCGGCCAGCGCTTTGGTCCGCCACGGCCCTGGTCAGCGCGCCAAGACCCTCCATGCCCACCAGATCGGCCACCGGCTGGCTGGCGCGGAAGGGCATGGCGCGCACCAGCTCCACCTGCGCCGGATCGAACCAGGCGATGTCATCGGCCTCGATTGAATCGGTTTCGCCTGGTTTGGCCGGCGGCATCACGGCGAGCAGGCGCGAGCCGGCGGCGGCTTCCAGCACCGCTTCGCGCGGCTGTTCCGACCATGGCGCTACGGCATTGAAGCCGGCGGCGGCGGCCGTGGCGAAGCCAAAACGGGTGCCGCGCTGGTAATCCACCATGGCATTGTCCAGCACCAACGGCAGCAGCGAGCGCGCCGGATCGAGCGTGGCGCGTGCCTGGCCCAGCCGGTCGGTATGCGGCACGCTGGTGCGATGCACGCGACTCACCGCCTGGGGCGTGTCGCGCCAGGGCGATGGTGGCGGGGCGGATGGTGCTTCAGCGGCGCAGGCGGCCAGCAGCGGCAGCAACGCCGCCCAGATGAGCCATGTGCGGCGCCGGCGGCTCAGCGATGCGTGCTTTCGGTCATGCGGTCCATCCAGGCCAGCAGCACGCCGGAGACCACGAAGGCCATGTGGATGCCCACCAGCCAAGCCAGCTGCACCTGATCCATCGACTGGATATTCATGAAGGCGCGCAAAAGCTGGATCGCCGAGATCGCCACGATGGAAGCCAGCAGCTTGAGCTTGAGGCCGGAGAAATCCACCTTGCCCATCCATTCCGGGCGGTCCTTATGCTCGGCCACGTCGATCTTGGAGACGAAATTCTCGTAGCCGGAGAAGATCACCAGCAGCAGCAGGTTGCCGGCCAGCGACAGATCGATCAGCGCCAGGATGGACAGCACCACCTCGCTCTCGCTCATGGTCAGCACCGAGGGCGTGACATGCGCCAGTTCCTGCAGGAACTTGATCAGCAACAGCACCAGCGAAAAAGCGAGGCCGAGATAGAACGGCGCCATCAGCCAGCGGCTGCCGAAGATGGTCTTTTCCAACAGGTTTTCCATGACTGATCCTTCAGTAAATGCAGGGCGTCAGGATACCGGATCGCGCCAGTTGGAGCCAGGGTCTGGACCGCGGCTGCCGGCTCCGTCAGTATACCCGCATAACAACGATATGTGGGAGCGCGCCATGAGCATGCTGGACTGGAACGAGTATCGCAAGGAATTGGCCCAGGGCGTGGGCACGCTCACCCAGCTCAATCCCGATATGGTGGCTGGTTACCGCGCTATGAGCGGCGCCGGCAAGCAGGTGGGCGGCCTGGGCGACAAGGTGCGCGAGTTGATCGCGCTGGCCGTGGCGGTCACCACGCGCTGCGATGGCTGCATCGCGGTGCATACGGCGGCGGCGCTTAAAGCCGGCGCCAGCCAGGAAGAACTGGCCGAGGCGCTGGGCGTTGCCATTTCGGTGAATGCCGGCTCGGCCCTGGTTTATTCCGCGCGCGTGATGGATGCCGCCGCCCAGGGCCGCGCGCATCAGGCCGCCAAGCAGGCCGGTTGACCCCGCGATGCTGACGGGCGACATGCTGCGCCGTTCGGCGCAGCGCTTTCCCGCGAAACCAGCCGTGCTCTGGAGCGAGCTATCATTAAGCTATGCCGCCTTGGACGCGGCGGCCAACCGCCTGGCCAATGCGCTGATCGGGCCGCTTGCCCTGCCACGTCAGGGCAAGGTGGGCATCGTGTCGCGCAACCGTGGCGAATATGCTGTGGCGTTTTTTGGCGTGGCGCGCTCTGGCGGCGTGCTGGTCAATGTTTCCGTGCTCTATGCCGAGGCCGAGCTGGATTATGTGCTCGGCAAGGCCGATGTGGAAATCCTGCTCTATGACGAGGCCTTCCGCGACAAGGTGCTGAATGTTCTGCCGCGCCTGGCGAAACTGCGCGCGGCTTTCGTTATCGGCGCGGCACAGCATGGCGAACAAAGTTTCGATGCGCTGCTGGCCCAGGGCGCGGCAACCCCGCCGGCCATAGAACTTCGCGACAGCGATCCCTTCTGCATGACCTATACCGGCGGCACCACCGGCAAGCCCAAGGGTGTGCTGTGCAGCCATCGCGCCCGTGCCGTCACCGCGCATACGGTGATGGTGGAGGAGGCGATAGACGAGCGCGATGTGGTGGCGGTTGTCACGCCGATGTTTCATGTCGCGGCACTCAATATCATGTTCCAGCCGGCGATCCTGGCCGGCGCCACGGTGGCCATGCTCAGCCCGTGGTCGGCCGCTGGTTTCATCGAACTGGCGCGGCGCCACGGCGTGACCGCCGCTTTCATGGTGCCGACCCAGGCCATCGCGTTGATGAGCGAGCCGGGCCTTGATCTCGGTGCGTTGAAAGCCTGGACCAAGCTGTCATTCGCCGGGGCGCCGATGCCGGATTGGACCCAGCGCGCGCTGATGGAGAAGCTGCCGCAGCTAAAATTGACACAGATTTATGGCCAGGCGGAAATGGGCGTGGTGGCGGTTTTGCGTCATTGGTATTTGCCCGCCAAACTCGGCGCCGTGGGCCGTATGCCCTATAATGTGGATGTGGCTTTGGTGGACCCTGAGGGCCGCCCCGTGGCCGTGGGCGATATCGGCGAAGTGGTGTCGCGCGGCGACAATGTGATGCTGGAATATTATGGCGAGCCGGAACAGACCAAAGCCTTCTTCAAGCAGGGCGATGGCTGGGGCTGGACCGGCGATGTGGCGATCATGGATGACGAAGGCTTCATCACGCTGATCGACCGCTCCAAGGATATGATCATCGCCGGCGGCGAGAATATCTATCCCAAGGAAATCGAGACCGTGCTCTACGAACTTGAGCCCGTGCAGGAATGCGCGGTATTCGGCATTCCCGATGCGCATTTCGGCGAAGTGCCGGCGGCCTATATCCAGCTCAAGGCCGGCATGGCCTTGAGCGAAGCCGCCGTGCTGGCTCATGTGGAAACGCGGCTGGCGCGCTTCAAGCGGCCCCGGCTGATCAAGTTCGTGGATGGTTTCGAGAAGACGCCGATTGGCAAGATTCTGAAAACAGTGTTGCGTGCCCCTTATTGGTCCTCCCGGGAGAAGAAAATATGACCGACGCTTATGCCGCCTATAAAAGCCTGCGTTTCAACCGCCCTGCTGACCGCGTGCTGGAAGTGATCATGGGCCGCGCCGATGGCAAGCTCTCCACCGCCGATCACAACATGCATCGCGAACTGGCCGAAGTGTGGCGCACCATCGATGCCGATCCGGATGTGGCCGCCGTGATCCTGCGCGGTGAGGGCAAGGGCTTCTCGGCCGGCGGCGATTTCTCGCTGGTGGAGGATATGTCGCGCAACTTCGAGACCCTGACGCGGGTATGGAAGGAAGCGCGCGACCTGGTCTACAACGTGATCAACTGCTCCAAGCCGATTGTCTCGGCCATGCATGGCCCGGCGGTGGGCGCCGGCCTGGTGGCCGGTCTGCTGGCCGATATCTCCATCGCCTCCAAAAGTGCCCGTATCATCGATGGCCATACAAGGCTTGGCGTGGCTGCCGGCGACCATGCGGCGATCATCTGGCCTTTGCTCTGCGGCATGGCCAAGGCGAAATACTACTTGCTGCTCTGCGAGCCGGTGAGCGGCGAAGAGGCCGAGCGCATCGGCCTGGTCTCGCTCTGCGTGGAAGAGGCCGATCTATTCCCCAAGGCGTTGGAGGTTGCGTCGAGGCTCGCCGCCGGCTCGCCCACGGCGGTGCGCTGGACCAAATACGCCCTGAATAACTGGCTGCGCCAGGCCGGGCCGACCTTCGATACCTCGCTGGCGCTGGAATTCCTCGGCTTCAACGGCCCCGATGTGCGCGAGGGCGTGGCCTCGCATCGGGAGAAGCGCAAGCCGGAATTCGCCAAGACCGCGCCACTGTAAATTGTGCTATAGAAGCGGGCGGAGGCCGCATGCTCGATATCCGCACGCTTTACATCACCCTCAGCCTGCTGGTGCTGGTGATGGGTGTTGCCTGGCTGATGGTCTGGCGCGCCCAGCCGCGCTTGCCCGGCTTGGCGCTCTGGGCGCTGGGTTCGCTGCTCACCGGGGTGGCCACCGGGCTGCTGGCCATGCGCGGCCTGATCTCGGGCTGGCTCTCGGTGGTGCTGGCCAATATCCTTATCGTCTACAGCCAGGGCCTGCTGCAATACAGCATTGCCGATCTGGTGGGGCGGCCGCGCCTGCGCTGGCTGGTGCTTGGCGCCACCATCATCACCATCATCACCTGGCCGTATTTCTGGGTGGTGATGCCGGAGAATATCGGCATCCGTTACGCGATCAATAATGGCTTCATCGCGCTGATATTCACCGGCCTCGCCTGGACCGCCTGGTCATCGCAGGATTTGCCGCGCCTGCAGATCATGCCTTTCGCGGTGATGGCCTCCATTCATGCCATGTCTAGCTTCTATCGCGCCGGCGATGGCCTGCTCAATCCTGGACAGGATTTCCTGGCGCCCGGTCTGGGCCAGGCGGTGCTGACTCTGGAAGCGGTGCTTGGCGCCATTGCCTGCACGGTCGGTTTCGCGGTTTTGCTTGGCGCGCGGCTGACGCGTGACCTGCAGCAGCAAAATGAGGCGCTGACCGAGGTGATCGGCACCCAGCGCGTATTACAACTGCAACTGCGCACGGCGCTCACGCAGGAAGCCGCGATGCGGCGCGAGCAGCAGCATTTCATTAGCCGCATCTCGGCGCAGTTTGACGCGCCGCTGCAGGCGATCAACCAACGTGCCGAGCATTTGCGGCAATTGTCGCCCGGTTTGCGCGCCGCCATCGCCGCGCGGCTGGATGCCATCAGCGGCGCGGCGCGGCGGCTGCGTCTTTTAATCGATACCTTCCTGCTGGATCGCCGCATCCAGGGTGGCATGGCGGAGATGCGCCAGGATGCCGTGGATCTGGCCGCGCTGCTGGGCGAATTGCTACGCGAACAAGCGCGGCCCGGCGCGGAATGGCGGCTGCAATTCAACGCGCCGGACAGGCCGGTCACGGCGCGGGGCGATGCCGCGATGCTGGCGGTGGTGTTTGGCAATCTGGTGGATAACGCGCTGAAATACTCCGCCGTCGATGCGCCGGTGGAAGTGACGCTGGAGCGCGATAATGAGGAAGCCGTGGTGACGGTGGAGGATCGCGGCATCGGCATCCCGGCGCGTGATATGGGAGCCATTGGCCGGCGCTTCTTCCGTGCCGCCAACGCGGCCAATGTACCGGGTACTGGCCTCGGCCTGTTCAGCGCCGGGCGCTTGATTCAATTCCATGGCGGGCGTTTCATGGTGGATAGCGCGCCCGATCGCGGCACACGGATCACTGTGCATCTGCCGTTGCACAACATGGCCTGAACCATGCTGGATATCCCCACCCTATTGGTGATCCAAAGCGCGCTGGCGCTGATCCATGGTTTGGCCTGGCTGGCGGTGTGGTGGGTGCAGCCGCGGGTGCCGGGGCTCGGCCTGTGGAATTTCTCGATTCTCCTGAGCGGTGTTGGCCTGGGCCTGCTGCTGCTGCGCGATACCTGGCCCGATCTGGTCACCTCCACAGGCGCCAATCTCTGCTTTGTCGGCAGCTATGGCCTGATGCAATTCGCCCATGCCGATCTGCTGCAGCGGCCACGCTATACCGGCCTGGTGCTGGGTAGCCTGATAGCAGTGCTGGTGCTGTGGCCGGTTCTGCTGCTTGGCTGGCCGCAAGAGGTTGGCCTGCGCACCGCCGCCAATACCACGTTATTCGCCGTGCTTTCGGTCAGCCTGGCCTGGACCTTCGTGGGCGCGCGCCGGCTGATGTGGCTGCTGCGCCGCACTTTCGCCACCTGCTGGCTGCTGCATGCCGCCTTCTGCCTGTTGCGCGGCGCCACTGGCATCGACGCGCCGCCAGGTGAGGAATTCCTCACTTTCAGCATCAGCCATGCGGTCTGGGCCAGCGAGAATATCCTGGCCACCATCACCTGCAGCGTGATGTTCGGTATCCTGATTGGCGCCTACCTGAACCGCCAGCTCTTGCATCAGAATGCCGCCCTGGCCGCCGAGATCGCCGAGAGCCGCCGGCTGCAAACGCAATTGACCGCGGCCCTGGTGCATGAAGCCGCTTTGCGGCAGGAACAGCAGATTTTTGTTACCCGCGTCTGCGCTGAATTCCAGGAACCGCTGATTCGCATTGGCCGCCGTGCCAGAGCACTGCTCGCCGGCAGCGATGCGGCCTCATCCGGCATCGCCAAGCGGCTGGATGCCATTGCCAGCGCCACCCAGCGTCTGGCCGGGCTGATCGAGAATTTCCTGCTCGACCGGCGCCAGATCGATGGCCTGGGCGATATGCCGCTGGAGCCGGTGGCACTGGACCCGCTGCTGGCGGAATTGACCCAGCAGCGTCAGCCGCTGGGCGTGGACCGCATCCGCCTGATCCTGCGCAGCCAGCCGCTCTGGGTGCGCGGCAATGCGCCTTTGCTGGCCGTGGTGTTTGGCAATCTGATGGATAACGCGCTGAAATATTCCGCCGCCGATGCGCCGGTGGAAGTGACGCTGGAGCGCGGCGATGAGGAAGTGGTGGTGACGGTGGAGGATCATGGCATCGGCATTCCGGCGCGCGATATGGGGGCCATCGGGCAGCGCTTCTTCCGTGCCGCCAATGCGGCCAATGTGCCGGGCACTGGCCTCGGCCTGTTTAGCGCCGGGCGCTTGATTCAATTCCATGGCGCGCATTTCATGGTGGATAGCGCGCCGGATCGTGGCACGCGCATCACCGTGCATCTGCCTTTGCATAACGTGGCATGAGCATGGCGCGCCAGCTTGGAGCAACCGATAACGGGAGGAACGGCGATGCTGCTTGACCAACGCACGCTGGCCGTGGTGCTGGCGGCGGTGCTGCTGCTGCAGGGCATTGGCTGGCTGCTGATCTGGCGCAACCAGCCACGCACCCCGGGCGTCCGCTACGCGGTCATCGCCTCGCTGCTTTTCGTGCCTGGATTGACGCTGGTCTCGCTGCGCGGTCAGGTCAGCCCCTGGATCAGCGATGTGCTGGCGAATTACCTCGGCATTGGTGGCCTGCTGCTGACGCTGTTCGCGCTTGCCGCCATGGCGGAGCGGCCATTGCCCAAGCGCCTTGGCTTTGCGCTTTACGGTATCAACCTGGTGGTCTGGCCATGCTATGCCATTCTGGTGCCGGGCCATCCCGGCTGGATCGCGTTGCTCGGCGCTGTACCCGGTATTGGCTTTGGTCTGCTCTGCGCGCGGGAAGCCTGGGGCGCGCGCCAGGCGCCACGCGTGATCTGCGGCCTGCTCACCGCCTTGAACATCGTGCATGCCCTGGTGGCGATGCTGCGCTTCGCCGATGGCTTGCAGCAGATTCAGACCGGGCGTGGCCTGATGCCGCCGGCCTTGATCGGCGTGTTCTATCTTGAGTTCATCCTCTATGCCGCCTTCTTTTTCATAGGCATCGTGGCCTTGCTCGGCAGCCGCCTAGCTTTCGCCCTGGTGCAGCAGAATGAGATGCTGCTGCGCGAGGCCGATCAGCGCCGGCAATTGCAGACCGAATTATCCGCGGCCCTGGCCGAGGAGAGTGCGGCGCGCCGCGAACAGCGGCATTTCCTCGACATGGTGAGCCACGAATTCCGCACCCCGCTGGCTATTATGGACCGCGCCGCCGAGATGATCGCGCTGACGCTTTCTGACAAGCCGGAGGCCGCCACGGAACTGGCTGAGGTGACCGCGATGCGGGCCGAGGGCCAGCGCCTGCGCCTGATGATCGATGCTTTCCTGGCCCAGGAAAGGCTGCAAAGCGGCCTGGGCGAGCCGCGGCGCGAGAATTACGATGCCGTGGCTTTGCTGGAGGAATTGCGCGACAGCCTGGATGCGAATTTGCAGAAGCGGCTGCATTTGCTCATGCCGGTGACCTGCCTGGCCAATGGCGATCCCGATCTCAGCCGCATCGCCATCGCCAGCCTGCTGGATGCGGCGCTGAACGAGCCCGGTGGGCCCGGCGCGATCACGCTGCGGCTGGAGCGCCATGATAGCCACGCCCAGATAAGCTTCGAGGGTTCGGCGCCCGGCATCGGCATGGTGGCCGAGAATGATGGCGACGAACCCGAGGCTTTGGGGCTGATCACCGCGCGGCGCCTGTTCGAAGCCCAGGGCGGCACGCTTTTGCTGGCGCCCGATGCTGGGCCGGGTCGTCTGGCGGTGGCGCGGCTGCCGCTGGCGGCGGTGGCGGTGGTGAAATGACAATCGATCTGCTCACGCTGAATCTGGCATTGGTGCTGATGCAGGTGCTGCAGTCACTGGGCTGGCTGGCGCTGTATCTCGGCCTGCGCCGGATGCCCGGCATACGCTTCATCATGCTGGGATCGCTGGCCGCCACGCTGGGTACGCTGCTGCACCCGATGCGCGAAGTGCTATCGCCCTTCGCGGTGATCTGGCTGGCCAACATCTTGTTGCTGGGTGGGCAGGCGGTGGTCATGGTGGGCATAGCGCAGCTCATCGAACGGCCGCAGCTGCGTTGGCTGGCCGGCGCGGCGATCCTGTTCACCACCCTGCTATGGCCGCTGATGCTGGGTCTGGCGCCTGATAATCTCAGCATCCGCATCGCCGCCTGGGCCTTTGTCGTGGGCGTGATCGTCTGCGCCGCCGGACTCAACATGCTCCACGCCCAGCGGGTGCCGCGCGGCCTGCGCTGGACCATGGCCGCCCTGGAACTGACCCATGGCGGGCTGTCGCTGCTGCGCGCGCTGGAAGCGGTGCTGGCGCCGCCGCGCGACAATTATCTGGCGATGGATGCGGTGCATACCGCCTGGTTCCTGGAAATCTTCATCTTCGGCATGCTGCATTTCATAGGCCTGGTGGCGGTGGTGGGCAGCCGCATGCTGGCTGAACTGACCGAACGCAATCAGGCGCTGGCCGAGGAAGTGGAGGCGCGTCGCACGCTGCAGAAGCAACTGGCTGCCGCCCTGGAGCAGGAAGGCGCCATGCGGCGCGAGCAGCGCCTGTTCATCGACATGGTAGGGCATGATTTCCGCACACCGGTGGCAGTGATTGATCGCGCCGCCGAGATGCTGCAAACCCTGCTGCCCGAAGCCGCCCAGTCGGTGGCCCAGCGGCTGGCGGCGATCCGGGGCGCCGGCCGCAGCCTGCGCCGTCTGATTGATACCTTCCTGGCCAATGAGCAATTGGAGGGTGGCCTGAATGCCGGCAGGCGCCAGCCGGTGGCGTTGCGGCCTTTGCTGCAGGGCCTGCGCGCCGATATGGCGCAATTGGGGCCTGACCGGCTGCAGCTGGATGTCGAGCCCGGCGCCGAAGGGCTGGCAGCCCTTGGCGATCCCGATTGGCTGGCCACGGTTTGCGCCAATCTGATCGACAACGCGCTGAAATATTCTGGTGACGACAACATCGTGCTGTTGCGGCTCGGTCGCCTGGGCGACCAAGCGGTGCTCTCCGTGGTGGATAGCGGCATGGGCATCCCGGCCGCCGATCTGGCGCGGATCGGTGACCGCTTCTTCCGCGGCAGCAACGGCGCCCGCGCCAAGGGCACCGGGCT
>Ga0164290_1002002_pt1 | contig 18941 bp, 20 predicted proteins | sample Micstemetagenome_FD_108782 | JGI IMG/M metagenome (GOLD analysis project Ga0164290, IMG submission 108782) | Contaminated culture microbial community from soil near Moab, Utah, USA - Microcoleus steenstrupii SON62 (Illumina Assembly) | ecosystem: Environmental > Terrestrial > Soil > Soil crust... | reverse complement strand
TCCATAGTATGTAATACATTTGGGGGCTTACTAAATAAGGGGCAGGGTTGTTTAAAGTTACTAACGTTTTATTTAATAATTTATTTCATTCATGTTCATTGAGCCAAATTTAACAGGTGAGCGAAGAGGCTGGATTGAAGTGATTTGCGGGAGTATGTTCAGTGGCAAGACCGAAGAACTCATCCGCAGGCTGAAAAGGGCCAAAATTGCCAACCTGAAGGTAGAGATATATAAACCTGCCATTGATGTTCGCTACGATGAAACACAGGTGGTGAGTCATGATGCCAACAGTATACAGAGTACACCCATTGAGAACTCCAAGACCATTTTACTGATGGCACAGGATGTAGATGTGGTAGGTATTGATGAAGCCCAGTTTTTCGATGCAGAAATTATGCATGTTTGTGAAATGCTGGCCCTGAGAGGTACCCGCGTTATTGTTGCAGGTCTTGATATGGATTACCTGGGTCGTCCCTTCGGACAAATGCCCAATTTACTGGCCATTGCAGATTATATTACCAAACTGCACGCCATTTGCATGAAATGCGGCAATATTGCCAATGTTTCTTACCGGAAAGTAGCAGGTGATGGACAAGTGTTACTGGGAGAAAAAGAAACTTACGAACCCCGTTGCCGTAAATGTTACCATGAAATGAGCCACAACAAAAGTTAATACAACCCGGAATGTTAAAGGGCGAATTCCATGTGACAAAAACCAATAGAAATTCACACATGAAAAGTAGCAACACCATACTTGCACTGGTTAAAAAAGACCTCCTGCTGGAAATGCGCCAGCAATACACGCTGTATGGAATACTCCTCTATGTAGCTTCTACTATTTTCGTGGTTTACTTATCCATGGGGCAACCCGATGATGCTGTCTGGAATGGTTTATTCTGGGTGATTCAACTTTTTGTTTGTGTAAATGCAGTTGCCAAAAGTTTTCTTGCTGAAGGGCGTGGCAGGATGTTATATTTCTATTCTATTGCCGGACCTGTTGATTTTGTACTCGCCAAACTTATTTTCAACCTACTGCTGATGCTGGTGATGAGTTTACTTAGCCTGCTAGTATTCTCACTACTGCTTGGAAACCCTTTACAAAACTTTCTGAAGTTTACGGGTATTGTGTGTTTGGGAGGTGTTAGCCTGAGTCTTGTATTTACTTTCCTTGCCGCCATTGCCGCAAAAGCACAGCAACAATCGGCCATGATGGCCATCATGGGTTTCCCATTGATTATTCCCCAGTTATTATTGCTGATGAAAATTTCCGGAACAGGTTTCTCCGATGTAATACAGGCCGGCTGGTGGCAGATGGTATTCTTGCTTGCAGGACTGGATATACTTGTAATTGCGCTGGCAGTGATATTGTTTCCTTTTTTGTGGAAAGATTGAGATGATGGCAGATGTTAGATGTCAGATAGAAGATTTATTTGAAATAAATATCTGACATCTGCGATCTGACATCTCCTATCAAAACCTCAGGTGCCTCACCGTTTGCCCTTTATTGATCAGTTGTTTGAGTGAGTCGATACCTATTTTCAGGTGTTTTTCAACATAATCTGCTGTTACTTTTTTATCACTGGCTTCCGTTTTTACTCCGTCTGGAATCATGGGCTGATCGCTTACAAGTAAAAGTGCGCCTGTTGGTATTTTATTATAGAAGCCTACCGTAAAAATGGTAGCCGTTTCCATGTCGATGGCATAGGCCCGTACTTTGGTGAGATAGGCTTTAAACTCATCATCGTGTTCCCATACCCTTCTGTTGGTGGTGTATACCGTACCCGTCCAGTAATCTACCTTATAATCGCGTATGGTGGTGGATATGGCTTTCTGCAATGCAAACGCCGGCATAGCCGGTACTTCCGGCGGGAAATAGTCGTTAGAGGTTCCCTCTCCCCTGATAGCAGCAATTGGCAATATGAGATCGCCTAACTTATTTCTTCTTTTCAAACCACCACATTTCCCGAGAAATAATACCGCTTCGGGAGCAATTGCCGTGAGTAAATCCATAATGGTGGGCACCCGGACTTCCCATTCCAAAATTAATAATGGTAATTCCGTTGGCGGTAGCACATTGCATGGGCCTGTCGGTTCCTATCACTTTCACCTTGTTCCATTTTGCGAACATGGTTACATAGTTGCCGAAATTGGTCAGCAAAATGTATTTCCCGAAATTTTCCAGTTTCTCACCTGTATAGCGTGGTAACCAGTTGTTCACAATTTCTGTTTTCGTCTTCATAACATAACTATTTTGGTCTGCTTGCCCGGTATCTTTGAACAAGTTAATTGGCTAAAATACAAAAAATCAATTCCACCTGCAAGCATTATGATCAAAATAACCTACCCCTCTTACCCTTATAAAATAGAAATGAAAGATGGCAAGGAACATATTTTTGATCAGCTGCGTAAAAAATGGGTGCGACTTACCCCGGAGGAATGGGTACGTCAAAATTTCCTGCAGTACCTGCTTCAGGTAAAGCAATATCCCGCCTCACTGATTGCCGTAGAGAAAGAGATTATAGTGGGTGAATTGAAGAAGCGTTTTGATATACTGGTTTATAAAAATGACCTGCCCTGGTTATTGATTGAATGTAAAGAGATGAATATTCCTGTTGAAGAAGCTGTATTTCATCAGCTTTTAAGATACCAGTCTGCATTGCAGGCAAGCCATATTATCATCACTAACGGTAATGAAACAAAAGGCTGGACAACAAAAGAAAAAGGAGTTATTCACCTCGATTCAATTCCGGATTACGACAATTAATAACCGAAAGATGATAAAAGAAAAGGGAAGCAATGCTTCCCTTTTCTTTTATGTCTATCAGACTTTCCGACTTTGGTCTCGCGGACTATTATGGGAAAATACCCAGTTCGGCATAAGATGTACCTACTTTATTGATGGCACATACATAAGCTGCAGTTCGCATATCGGGAATATCAGGATTGTTTTTCCAAATCTCCATGATCTCGCGTGTTGCAGTAATCATGGTTTCTTCGAGACCACTGTGAACGAGGTCTACTTCTTCCGGTCCATGGAGAATAAAGGTACGCTCACTATCGGTTACTTTTTTACCGGTGAGTTCTTCAATCTGTCCGAGAATATGGTTGTTCATATTTTCAGTAAAGCGTTTTTCCATACGACCATAGCGAACATGGCTCAGGTTTTTCAACCACTCAAAATAAGATACGGTTACCCCACCTGCATTCAGGTACATATCGGGTACTACCAGTATTCCTTTGGCTGAAAATATTTCATCTGCTTCTGGCGTTAAAGGTCCGTTGGCAGCTTCCCCAATAATCTTTGCTTTTACGCGTGGTGCGTTCTCGCCATTAATAACATTTTCAAGTGCAGCAGGAATCAGGATATCACATTCCAGCTCCAGGGCATCTGTGCTTTTAGCAAGGTTGGTAGCACCTGGGAAATTCAGGATAGAACCTGTTTTCTTTCTGTGCTGAAACACTTCTTCTTCATTCAATCCAGCGGCATTAAAAATAGCGCCTTCATATTCTGCAATGGCTACTACTTTTGAACCTGCTTCGCGGAAGAATTTAGCAGAATGATATCCCACATTACCTAATCCCTGTACTACTACCGTTTTACCTACAACGCCTACTGTAAGCCCCAGTTTCTGCATTACATCGGGCATATTACATACTTCACGGATACCGAAAAAAACACCCAGTCCGGTTGCTTCTTTTCTTCCACGTACCCCACCCTGTGTTACTGGTTTACCTGTTACACAACCTGCAGCATCAATTTCTCCGGGTTTTAAAGAAGCATAGGTATCAACAATCCATGCCATTTCACGTTCGCCGGTTCCATAATCAGGTGCAGGGACATCGATACCAGGTCCTATAAAATTTTTCTTCACGAGTTCAGCCGTGTAACGACGCGTAATTTTCTCCAGTTCATAAGTACTATGGCTACGTGGATTGATTTTAATATCGCCCTTACCACCACCAAATGGCACATTCACAATAGCGCATTTGTAGGTCATGAGTGAAGCGAGTGCCATCACTTCATCCTGGTTCACTTCTTCACTGAAACGGATACCTCCTTTACAGGGCGACTTATGCTGCGAATGCTGCACACGGTATGCTTCAATTACTTCTATACGGCCATCATCCATTTTTACCGGGAATCGCATGCTGTATATACTGTTACAGGCTTTGATCTGTTCAAGCAAACCCTTCTCCCAGTTGGTAAATTTGGCTGCTTTATCAAAACTTCTCTCAACACTCTGAAAGAAGCTATACGGTTTGTGTTCTGACATGAGCTAATCGTTTTTGTTTTTGACGTTTATTGTATAGCAGATAGTCGATAAACCATAGTCCATGGACCATGGTCTATTGACTATTTGCTTTTCTCCAGTTTACTGATCTTACGGTCGAGGCTTGCTACATAGATGAAGAGTCCGGCAACAATGGTAATTACCACAGCCATGACTACATAAATCTTTCCGTTACTTCTCATGATATCTGTTTCTGCTGCTACTTCCTGTGCCGAAGCTGAGGTGGTAAGAAATAATGCGAACAGTATAAAACTTATTCTCTGCAGTAATTTATTCATGGGTTAATATTTGTTCTTTAATGATTTCGTAACGAATACGCAGTGTGCTGATCCACACACCTAATAAAGTCCAGCCAATTACTGCAGGATAAAATACAGACCGCATATTCGAGTCCATATCTTTTCCATTCAATCCGGGGTTTCCCTCACTGCCTTCTCCGCCGGGGTGTAATGATTCTGTTAAACGGGGTAATATCCAGAGTGTGGGGAAGAGCATGAAAAAAGCGAAAATATTGTACACAGCACCTATTCTTGCTTTCTTCTCTTCGTCATTCATACTGCCACGTAATACAAAATAGGCGAGATAGATAAGCATTGCAATTGCGGCTCCATTTTGTTTGGGATCTCCACTCCATGGACTCCCCCATTGGTAATTGGCCCAGATGGCACCGGTAGCCAGACCAAGAAAACCAAAAATAGTACCCGTAATAGCAAAAGCTACTGAGTAATGATCATGAATGGGTTTACTGCCCCGCAGGTATTTAATGGCATATACCACTGATACGCCAAGGAGAATCATCATGGCAAACCACATGGGTACATGAAAAAAGAAATTGCGGATCGATTCCTGTAACCTGTCGTCCAGTTTTGGTATTTCTACCAGGAATCCATACGAGCAGACATACATCAGTAACAGAAAGGATAATATCTTCCACCAGGCTTTTCGAATCATGATCGGTTTTTTACAGTTTCCATACGCACCAGCCAAACTAACAACTGTTTGGCGCAAAATTAGGTGAAAGCCCTTCAATAAATGCCAGTATCTGCTAAAATAATCTATGCACAACAATTGGTGAATTTTGTGGGCCAGCGGCAGAATCGATAAATCAAACTTATCTTGTGACTGCCTATGCCCACACCCGTTTTATCTATCCGCAATCTTTGTGTAGATTTTACATCTTCCTCCGGTAATCAGCGGGCTGTTGACAGTTTGAACCTCGATTTAAATAAAAGTGAAATATTGGCCATTGTGGGTGAATCGGGTTCAGGGAAATCGGTTACAGCCCTTTCCATATTGCGGCTATTATCCGGTTCCGGGGTCAGTTATCCATCAGGTCAGCTTCTTTTTTACGACGAAAACAAAGAAACAGACCTGCTTAGGCTTCCGGAAGAACAGTTGCAACAGATTCGTGGGCAAAAGATTGCTATGATCTTCCAGGAGCCCATGACTGCACTGAATCCGGTATTTACCTGTGGCGATCAGGTAGCAGAAGCCATTCGCCGGCACTATAATCTGGATGAAAAAGCGGTCTGGGAGAAAGTAGTGGCACTTTTTAAACAGGTGCAATTACCTCATCCTGAAAAAATTGGTTTGAGGTACCCTCATCAGCTTAGCGGCGGACAAAAACAAAGGGTGATGATTGCTATGGCCATGAGTTGTAATCCATCATTACTCATTTGTGATGAACCTACCACCGCACTGGATGTTACGGTTCAGAAAAACATACTCCGACTCATTAAAGAATTGCAGTTAGAGCACCAGATGGCTGTTATTTTTATTACACATGACCTGGGTGTGGTAGCAGAAATAGCAGACCGTGTAGCTGTTTTATACCGTGGTAAATTATTGGAAGAAGGAAAGGTGCAACAAATATTTCAACAGCCGGCGCATCCATATACAAAAGCATTACTGGCCTGCAGACCCTTATTGCATCCAAAAGGAAAAAGATTACCCGTAGTGAGTGATTTTATGGATGAACATCTCGCAGAAAAAAAATGGGTACCAACTGAACAGCCTGTCAGTAACCCTGTTTCATCAACAATGAATCATCCCCTGCTCGAAGTAAAAGATCTCTGTGTGTGGTATCCGGTCAGGAAAAATTTTCTCGGCAAACCAGTTGAATTCATGAAAGCGGTTGACAGGGTAAGTTTTACAGTTCAGGAAGGTGAAACTTTAGGGCTGGTGGGTGAATCGGGCTGCGGGAAAACCACCATTGGCAGAGCCATACTCGGACTTAACCCAGTAACATCGGGCAGCATTCATTATAAAGGACATGATCTTACGCATGCTACTACCAGACAAAGAATGCCCTTTCGCCGCGATATGCAGTTGATTTTCCAGGACCCCTATTCTTCGCTTAATCCACGCATAACCATTGGCGAAGCCATTGGGGAACCTTTGCTGGTGCATGGGCTGGTAAAAAATCAGCAGGAGAAAAAAGACTGTGTAATTGATTTACTTGAAAAAGTACAACTGGGTGCTGCTCATTATCATCGATACCCTCATGAATTCAGTGGCGGACAAAGACAAAGGATCGTAATTGCCCGTGCACTGGCGCTGAAGCCTTCGTTTATTGTATGCGATGAAAGCGTTTCGGCACTGGATGTAAGTGTTCAGGCACAGGTGTTGAATTTATTAAACGACCTGAAACAGGCTTTTTCGTTTACTGCTATTTTTATTTCGCATGACCTGTCTGTGGTAAAATATATCAGCGACCGGATTATGGTAATGAAAGCCGGAAAGATTGAGGAAAGCGGACCTGCAGAAACTGTTTATTATCAACCCAAAAAAGAATATACCCGGCAACTGATAGCTGCTATTCCGGGTATAAGCACCAGTACCTAGGTCGTTTCTTGCTTATTGCACCAAAAACGGCAAAAAATCCGTACCTTTGCCGACTTCATAAAAAATCATGCCGTAACATGAAATTATCTCAATTTAAGTTCGATTTACCCCTTAACCTTATTGCACAAAACCCTACCAAAAGAAGAGAAGACAGTCGACTGATGGTAGTTGACCGTAAAAGCGGTCACATGGAAAACAAACATTTTCGTGATATCCTCGAATATTACGATGACAAAGATGTGTTTGTAGTAAATAACACCAAAGTGTTTCCTGCCCGTATGTATGGAAGGAAAGAAAAAACAGGAGCCAAGATTGAAGTGTTTTTGTTGCGCGAGCTGAACAAGCCCAATCGTTTATGGGATGTAATTGTTGATCCCGCAAGAAAAATTCGTGTAGGAAACAAACTCTATTTTGGCGACAACGAGGAACTGGTAGCAGAAGTAATTGACAATACCACCAGCCGCGGTCGTACCATTCGTTTTTTATGGGATGATGATGATGAGAGTTTCAAAAAAATGCTGGAATTTCTGGGCGAAACACCTCTTCCCAAATACATTAAACGTAAACCAGATGAGGAAGACAAAGAACGTTACCAGACTGTTTATGCCAAGCATGAAGGTGCTGTAGCAGCTCCTACTGCCGGTTTGCATTTCAGCAAAGAACTCATTAAACGTTGCGAAATACTGGGTATTCGTTTTGCAGAAGTAACACTGCATACAGGTTTGGGTACTTTCCGTCCTATTGAAGTGGAAGACCTGAGCAAACATAAAATGGATGCAGAATACTATGCCATTTCTGAAGAAGCCTGTAAAATTGTAAACAAAGCCAAAGAAGGCGGTCATCGCATCTGTTCCATCGGTACTACTACCATGCGTGCCATGGAAAGCAGTTTTACTGCCCAGAAATTACTGAAGCCAAGTGAAGGATGGACCAACCATTTTATTCACCCACCTTATAATTTTAATGTGGCCGATAGCCTGGTTACCAATTTCCACCTGCCAAAAACAAGTCTGTTGATTATGACCTGTGCTTTTGCCGGTTATGACCTGGCCATGGAAGCTTATAAGAAAGCCATTAAAGACAAGTATCGTTTCTTCAGTTATGGTGATGCATTACTGATCATCTGATGAAGAAATAACAATAGCTTTTAAATGAGAAAGCCATCCCACCTTAGGCGGGATGGCTTTTTTCATTTAACAACCAACAACTCTCATATACCCTATAAGAAGTTGTCAAAACTGAATCTAACGTTCACCTAAACTAACAAACATTAGTTGTAATACAGGTATAAAACTGCAACTATTTTTTTAAAAACGCAAATAACCGCAGTTATTTTTTAAATAATAGGGATAAAATGGCAAAATAACTCTACAAATTGCCTGTTTGAGCCTCTACGTATTGGCGGAGTTTCTCCAGATTCTTCTCCATCATGGGTCCGAGTATCTTATCATTCATCATCGTTCCCAGCTTTTCCCAGGGTAACCAGCCTACAGATTGTTCAAACTGCCACTGTACAATGGTCAGGTTTTCACTTTGCCCACCAATGAGTTGTATGGTGCTTACCTGCTTTTTATTCCTCTGGCTGATCCATTCACTCACTACCATGGTATCAGTTAGTTTTACAATACGCACTTCACTCTTTCCTATCGAAGCCTCATTTGCTGAACGTATATGTACAGAGGCGTCATTCATACCTTCCACCCAGTTTTTCCAGTGTGTTAAACTGTTTAATTCGGTCATTATTTTTCCGGCAGGGGCTTTTATATTCACTGCTCTCGATACCAATACCTTTGATGGCAATAAAGCACCAATACCGGTAGCCAGTGCAAAAAGACAGACCAGACTTATCGCCGCAAGTTTCAGCAACTTCATATTATTCCCATTTAAAGGTTTTAAACGCTACTGCATAAACAACTACGGTCCATGCACCCAATATCATCAGTTCTTTTCCACAGGCAGATAAAGCCGCTCCCTCAAAAGCAATACTACGCATGGCATTATTGAAATGCGTAAGAGGCAATATTCTGCACAAAGGCTGTAACCAGGAAGGGAAAGCATCAATAGAAAAAAAAGTGCCTGCCAGCAAAAACTGGGGTAATGTAATAAGATTGGCTAATGGAGGAATACTGCTTTCATTTTTTGCCAGACTGCTTACAATAAAACCAAAACCCATAAACAATATCAGCGCAATAAAACTGAGCAACATAATGGTTAGAAAGGTTTCAACACCATTAACCAGTGTAAACTTAAAAGCATAATGCCCTACCCCGATGATGATGATAGCTGTCATCATCTGAAAGATCACACGACTCAGTGCTTCGCCCAGAACAATATAAGGTCTGCGTATAGGTGTAGCATAAAACCGTTTGAGTACGAGTTGCTGGCGCAGATTAAAAAACAAAAATGCCACACCAAATACACCCGCGCTTAATAAAGAAAAACCCAATTGTCCGGGTAAAATAAAATCAATGGTCCGGTAAATACGCCCCGGAATTTTTTCTATCCGGCTATTCACCATTGCAATGGTTGGCGTATTACTGTATGTCTGCTGGTTGATTCCTGCTATAACAGCATTCAGTATGGATTGCAAGACCTGCAGGTTCTGCGGATTTACCGCCTCCGAGCTGGAGATATCAATGCTGTAAGGCGGATTTTCAACCCCCGATTTCCGGATATTGATCATAGCAGTTACCCTGCCTTTTTCCAGGTCTTCTTTTAAAGCCTGTCCAGATTTGTCGACGATGCGTATGCCTGCAATTTTTTTAAGTGCCGGATAAACAGGATTGAGCGTATCTGTATTGGCCGCAAAAGCAATACTCAGCGATACCCTGCTCCCCCCTCCGATAAAACCAAAAACAAGGATAAAAATCAAAGGAAATGCAATACTGAAAAGAACTGCCGATGGACTGCGAAAAACGGCTTTGAGGCTCCCTTTGGTTATGGCCAGCATGGCGCGTAACTGGCTGTATTGTACAGGCATACGATTTTACTTGTAAAACAAAGCTATCCTATTCTCCAGGAAGATAAAAGGAATAATTTTTTATTCAAAGACAGAAGTCGTATATTTGTGTGACAAATGTTACTTAATGGCAAAAGCTAAAAAAATACCACCGGCACCTCATCCTCCCCTTGCGGAAGAACCTGTTGCTTCCTATTTGCCTGCAGTTGCAGAATTTACCTATCGCAAGTTTAAAAAAATTGCCGACCTGGTTCCTTTTACGCAGGCCGAGTGGGCAGGTATTTTACATCTCTCCGAAAGAACGCTTCAGCGATATGCCAAAAACAATGGGTCGTTTGAAGGCATTTATACTGACCGTATTCTTCAGTTACAGGAACTCATTGAAACTGGTCTTGTTACTTTTTCTTCTCCTGAAGCTTTTTACCAATGGCTAAAAAAAGATAAACATGTAATGGGGCATGTTCTCAATTTTAATTCTTTGTCTGCCGGTCGTGGTATTCAGGAAACAATCAACCAATTGGTTCGTATACAACAAGGTGTGTACGCATGATTTTGTATCGTTTTGCACACCACAAATTTGCGGACGACTTATCCGGTACCGGCGCCAAACTGAAAGGTGGGAGATGGAACCTGATTGGTACACCTGTATTGTACACCAGCAGTTCTATTTCACTGGCCCTTCTCGAAATATTAGTGAACACAGGAAGTTTTGAGGAACTGCAACTATTTAAACTGATGCAACTCACTTTGCCTGCAGATGCAGCTGTATATCATATAGAGACAAAAAATTTGAAGAAAAACTGGCACCACGATTTTGAATATACACAGTGGATGGGCAGTGAAATTATGCAGGATAAAAATTCACTCGCCGTTGCCTGCCCTTCTGCCGTAGTTCAGCAGGAACAAAACTTCTTACTGAATCCTACCCACAAAGATTATGGTAAGATTCGTTTAAAAGAAGTAAGTGGTTTTTATTTTGATGAACGTTTATTTCCCTCAGTGTATCGTTAAGAAATAAGGCATTCGTGCCTGTGGTTCTCCTACCATCTGTTTTACCTGTTTGAACTGCTGCATCAATTGCCACTGCTCTACCCCTATTTCATCTTTTATCAGCGTGGTTTTGATGGAACGCTTATAATCGCCCATAATCTGTTCGAGGAAATTTTTCTTCTCGGGATATTCGCGCAAACGATAATCGTCTTCAATTTTAGCGAGTTTGGCCGCATGTTTTACTGCATCCTGCAATGTACCAATCTTATCTACCAGCCCTGCTTCCAATGCCCGTTTACCTGTCCATACCCTGCCTTGCGCGATACTGTCTACATATTCGATGCCCTTATTACGACCTTCCGCTACCCGGCTTTTGAAAGTATTATAAATTGAATCTGTTGCCGCCTGAAAGAATCGTTTTTCAGTTGCTGTTAATGCACGGTCACCTGCCCCCATATCGGCATAAGGAGCCGTTCTTACCCGGTCTGTAGTAATACCCAGTTTATTTTTCAGGAAAGATTCGAAATTGGGAACGATACTGAATACACCGATAGAGCCGGTGATAGTTGTTTCATTGGCGAATACGGCATCTGCATTACAGGCAATATAATAACCACCAGATGCAGCAACATCGCCCATACTTACCACTACAGGTTTTTCTTTCCGGGCCAATGAAATTTCTCTCCATATTACATCACTCGCAAGCGCGCTGCCACCGGGTGAATTTACACGAAGCACTATTGCTTTGATATCTTTATCAAGTCTGGCCTTGCGAATTACATTTTTATATACATCACTACTCACCTGTTCTTCATCGCCTTCCTGGCTTACAATATCGCCCTGTGCATAGATGATGGCGATTCTGCCACTACCCGAATAATCACTCAATGTAGTTGCAGCAGCATATTCATTGATGGTGACAAAATTGATACTTGATCGCGAACCTTTTTTCAGTCGCTGTAAAATCTCTCCCTTTATTTCATCATCATATTTCAGTCCATCTACCAACTGGTATTTTTCTGCATCAACTGCTGTTTGAATATCTCCATCATTGGCCAACTGGTGTAATACCGCTGTATCGATCTTACGAGCCGTACTGGTTGCTTTTAAAAAAGCACTGTACAAATCGCCCAGCCATACCGATGTTTGTAACCGATTGGCTTCGGTCATTTTTGTTTCGCGCAATGGCTCTGTTGCGCTTTTAAATTTACCCGCATAAAATATCTGCGGTTCAATCTCAAGCTTATCCAACATTCCTTTCAGAAAAAACAAATTCGATGAAAATCCAGACCACTCCAATCCGCCCTGTGGATGTACATATACACGTTCTGCTGCGTTGGCCACGTAATAAGCTTTCTGGGTCATGGTTTCGCCATAGGCTATCACAAACTTTCCCGATTTTTTAAAATCAAGGACCGCTTTCCGCAATTCTTCACTTGATGAGAACCCATTTGCATTATCGCTGGCTAATATATAAATTCCTTTCACTGCCGAATCTGATTTTGCCTCTCCGATCAATCTTACTACATCGAACAGGGATGGTGTATTGGCTTCTGCGGAAGAAATGAGTCCACCAAAAGGATCTTCTTCTGCCTGTTCTTTGAAATTAACAGACAGGTCAAGTACCAGCACTGCTTTTGAACCCACAACCGGCACTTCTGAAGTAGTGGCTGTTGATATAAACCCGATCAAAATAAACAGGCCGATTACCGTAAACACGATTAATGCCAGTAATGAGGCGAAAAATATTTTAAAAAATGTCTTCATATGCTTTTTTTACGGCCTCTTACAAGGTACCATTCTTCTTTCTGAGAATAATCTCCACAGCTACGTGAATTTAAAGATATTTGAAGCCGCAAATATCTCCAATTTATGAATACAGCGTATTTGCTGACAGGCGGTAATATGGGTAACCGGGCTTTTCACCTGCAACAGGCCGAACAATATATTCAACAATATTGTGGCGAAATCGTTTGCAGTTCTTCTATTTATGAAACCGAAGCCTGGGGTTTTACAGATCAACCCGCATTTTATAACCAGGCCCTGGAACTGAAAACGGCACTTTCCCCTGATCAGCTTATGCGTAAATTACTGGAAATAGAACTGGAGATGGGACGTATCAGGACACAGAAAATGGGGCCTCGTATTATTGATCTGGATATATTACTGATCGATGACCTGATTATTGAATCTGAATTACTTTCCGTGCCACATCCGGCCCTTACTGAAAGACGTTTTGCTTTACTGCCGCTGGCAGAAATTGCACCCCTACTCATACACCCTATTGAGGGTAAAACCATTACCGCTTTACTTGATAGCTGCACCGATACATTAAATGTGCAAAAAAAATAGCATACTGCTTGGTTACTGCGGTTAATTTTGACGGTATTGCATCGAATCAATATGAAGTATCAATATATTACCGTAGAAGGAAACATAGGAGCAGGTAAAACCACTTTAGCGCATTTACTATCGAAAAAACTCAATTCCAGGTTGATACTGGAAGAGTTTGCAGACAACCCTTTCCTGCCAAAGTTTTATGAGAACCCCCAGCAATATGCTTTTCCGCTTGAACTGTTTTTTATGGCTGAGCGATATAAACAGTTAAAAGATATGCTGCATACCAAAGATATGTTTCAGCACGTGACCGTTTCTGATTACCTGTTTACCAAATGTTTGCTCTTTGCCAAAGTGAACCTGCCTGAGGAAGAATTCAGGCTTTATCAGAAATTATTTGATATTATTCACCAGCAACTCATGTTTCCCGATATTCTTATTTACCTGCATGCGCCTGTTCAGAAATTGCAACAGAACATCAAGCGGAGAAACAGAGAATACGAACAAGCTATTCCAGATGAATATTTATTCAACATACAGGAAACCTATACCAGTTATATCAAACAACACAATATCAAAACCATTTTTATTGATGCCAGTAATGCTGATTTTCTGGGTAATGAAAAGCATTTAAATATTGTATTGGAAGCATTGGAAAAAGATTACGACGGAGGACAGCATTATTTCAGTTTACCCTGAAATAAATAAGGCACTCAAAAAAAATACAGATGACCCAGCAGCCTACTACATACGACGCTTTCGCAGCCATGCGTATTCCTGAATACCGCAACCTGATGATGGGGCGCTTTCTGTTTATCATGGGTTTGCGTATGATGGGAACACTGGTTGGCTGGTGGATTTATGAACTTACCAATGACCCGTTTGCTATTGGGTTAATTGGCTTATCGGAAGTAATACCTGCTGTTTCCCTTTCCTTATATGCGGGCCATGTAATTGATATCAGTGAGAAAAGAAAACTCTTATTACGTGGGGTGAGTTTGTATTTTACCTGTGCCATTTTTCTGCTACTCTTATCCAGCAACTATACTTCCACTCAATTAAGTAATCACTGGATTGCTTTCAGCATTTATGTAATCATCTTTTTTACTGGTATCATCCGTGCTTTTACCGGGCCCACATTTTGCACGATGGTGGCTTCTATTGTACCCAGAGAACAATTGCAAAATGCCACTACCTGGAACCAGGGCATCTGGCTTACGGCTTCTGTAACAGGCCATGCCACCGTTGGTTTTATGATTGCTTTACTGGGTAATACAGGCTCCCTGATTATTATCTGCAGTCTTGTAGCTATTGGTTTTTTATTTATGTACCAGCTAAAACCCAAACCTTCCCTGAACGAACCCGGTGAGAAAAAAACCATGGATAGTGTAAAAGAAGGTCTGCGTTTTGTCTTTAAGACAAAAGAGGTTTTGGGAGCACTCAGCCTCGATTTATTTGCCGTTCTTTTTGGCGGTGCTGTTGCCATGATTCCTGTATTTGCAAAAGATATTTTAAAAACCGGACCCATTGGTTTTGGATGGCTCAATGCGGCTTCCGACATTGGGGCCATTCTTGTAGTTATTTTACTGACACTGTTCCCGCTTCGAAAACAGCAGGGTAAAAAATTATTATTTGCCGTAGGTGGCTTTGGTGTCTGTATCATCATATTTGCCTTATCAGAGTGGTTCTGGCTATCGTTTTTTGTACTGATGTTAAGCGGCATACTTGATGGCATCAGCGTGGTAGTAAGAGGCACCATTCTTCAACTCAAAACACCCGACCAGATGCGAGGAAGGGTAATGAGTGTAAACTCCATGTTTATTAACAGCAGTAATGAGCTCGGACAATTTGAAAGTGGTGTTGCCGCCAAATTATTGGGGGTAGTGCCGTCTGTAGTTTTTGGCGGATGTATGACCCTGCTGGTAGTAGTAGGTACCTGGTTTAAAGCACCCAGTTTAAGAAAGATGGAATATTAAAAAAGCATCCCGGAGGATGCTTTTTATGCTGGTTAATCAGGTATGACGAGTTTATTATTGTTGCGGTTTATATCTGCCATTCGCATGGATGGATCAATTTCAACCGATTTAATTTCCTGTATACCCTTTCCAATAGCGAATTTGTATTCGGGGTGTGTCCAACGCCAGGGCGTATGATTGGTGCGGGGTATTTCATTTTCCGCAGGTTTTGTTCCATACATCAGGTCTAGGGCAATTACATGCATTTCCTTTGAGCCGTCTTTATAGGTTACCAGTACATCAATAGGCATGGGCATTTTTCCGATGCGTTTTACCGAGAGCATGGTCTTACCATTTTCTACGTTGATATCTCCTACTGCGTAATCAATGGTTTTGGTTGAATTGATCCAGTATTCTTTATACCAGTCGAGTTCCATACCACTTCTTTTTTCTGCCACACGGATGAGATCATTTGGATTGGGATGTTTGAATCTCCATTGATAATAATAGTCGAGCAAAATCTGGTCGCGTACTTTTTCACCTACTATATATCCCAGTTGCGCCATAAACACGGCTCCTTTGCTATACGCTGCAGCGCTATAGGCAAAATTGGTATTGAAATGATCGGCATGTGTACTGGCAGGTTCTTCCAGACCACTTTTTGCGAGATTAAAATAACTTCTGTAAGAACCTTCTGCTGCAAATCCGCTTCTGCCGCGCATTTCAGCCATGACACGTGATGTGGCATAATCTGTAAATCCTTCATCCATCCATGGATAGAGTGCTTCATTACTGCCCAGCATCATCTGGTACCAGCTATGCATCCATTCATGAATAGCGGTGCCGATGCTGGCATTTTTCAGCAAAGTGGCCATCGGATATTCCATTCCACCATCTCCTCCCTGTATAAAAGTGTAGGTTTTGTATGGATATGGACCAAATGTTTTAGCTATAATCGGATAAGCCAGCGCAGTTGAATCTGCTACACGCTGCCAGCGGCTGTCAACAGAATCCACCGCTTTATATACTACCCGGATCAAGGGGCCGTTTACAGTTGTGCGTGTAATCATTTTATAATTCGGATCAGCGGCCCACATAAAATCATGAACATTATACGCCTGCCATTTCCAGGTAACGGTATTTCCTGCAGGTGTTGAGGGTTTAGTACCTGCAACTTCATACCCTCTGCCTATTTCATTGGCGTTCATGAGATCGCCACCGGCTGTTACAAAATAATTTTTATCGATGGTGATGTTTACATCAAAATCGCCCCATACCCCATAAAATTCCCGGGCAATATAGGGATTGGCATTCCATCCCTGGTAATCGTATTCTACTACTTTGGGATACCACTGGCTCATGCTGTAGCGGATACCTTCCCCATTATCGCGACCGCTTCTGCGGATCTGCTGGGGCACTTGTGCTTCAAACTGAACATCGAGTTGCACTTTCGATTTGGGCATGATAGGTTTTGCCAGCACTACTTCCAAAATCGTTTCGTGCATTTTCAATTCCTGGGCCACTCCTGCAATTTTTACCGATGCCACCTGCTGAAAACCAATTTGTTCGGGTGTAAGTTTACTGATCCGGTCTTTTACGCGCGCATCCCAATCGAGGCCATCACTCATACGGGATGGTTCTCTTAACACAGTTTTACCCAATTCACGGCTGCGCACGTCCATGCTGCTGTTGGGCTGAAATGCATTCCAGTATAAATGAAAGAAAATACGGGTTAAGGTATCGGGCGAATTGTTCCAGTAATCAATTTTCTCTGTGCCTGTAAAACGGTTTGTGTTCACATTCATGTTTACATTGATCTGGTATTTGATACGATGCTGCCAGCGATCGGGCTGTGCTTCAACAAAAAATGAACTAATCATTGCAGATGTGAGCAAAACAGAAAATAGAAATAGTTTTTTCATATGCCTTGGATACATTTTATGTTTAATTTCAGAAAAAAAATATGGAAACTCCAAATATAATCAATGGTTATCCTTTTATAATCTATCGTAAAGAAACGTATAATGATGATCAAATAAAGCAAAGATCAGCTGATTTTTATGGGTGGATGAATGAAAGACGCACTGTTCGTGAGTTTTCTGACCGAAATATTGACAAATCTGTTATTGAAAATATTCTAATGACCGCTTCCACAGCACCTTCGGGGGCCCATAAACAGCCTTGGACATTCTGTGTTGTAAGCGACCCCGACATTAAGCAACAAATAAGAGTAGCTGCTGAAGCAGAGGAAAAAGAAAGTTATACAAACAGAATGAGTGAGGAATGGCTGGAAGATCTGGCCCCTTTTCAAACAGATTGGCAAAAACCATTTCTTGAGATAGCTCCTTACCTGATTGTGGTTTTCAGAAGAAGTTATGAAATTGATTCGAATGGAAAAAAAAGGCAGAATTATTATGTTACGGAGAGTTGTGGAATTGCCTGTGGTTTTTTATTAACTGCTATCCATAATGCAGGTCTCGTTGCGCTTACCCATACACCTTCTCCTATGAATTTTCTGTCAACACTCTTACAACGACCGGAAAATGAAAAGCCCTATTTATTAATACCAGTTGGATACCCGACTGATACTTGTCTGGTTCCACAATTGTCAAGAAAAAAAATAAATGAAATTTCAAACTGGTATTAAGCAGGATTTCCGGCTACAACAATCACAATTTCCCCTTTCACTGTTTTTGCACGGAAATGATCGGCTACTTCTTTTATGGTACCACGGAAATTTTCTTCATAGAGTTTGGTGAGTTCCCGACTCACTGAACAGGGTCTGTTTTCTCCAAAATATCCAGCCATTTCATCCAGTGTCTTTACCAGTCGAACAGGACTCTCATAAAACACCATGGTTCTCTCTTCAGTTACCAGTTGTTTGAATAGTGTCTGGCGACCTTTTTTGAGCGGCAAAAAACCTTCAAATACAAAACGGTTAGACGGAATTCCGCTGTTTACCAGTGCCGGTACAAAAGCGGTAGCGCCGGGCAAACATTCTACTTTAATTCCTTCCTGCACACAGGCCCTGACGAGTAAAAAAGCCGGATCTGAAATACCGGGAGTACCTGCATCTGTTATCAATGCAAATTGTTTACCGGCTTTCATCTGGTCAACCAGGTGTGCCACCACTTTATGTTCATTATGCTGGTGATAGGGAGAAAGCGGTTTCTGTATCTGATAATGATTCAGGAAGCGGGATGATGTGCGCGTATCCTCACATAAAATCACCTCTACCTGTTGCAATACTTCTAATGAACGAAGTGTTACATCTTTTAAATTCCCGAGAGGTGTAGGGACGAGGTAGAGCATATGGCAGATGTGAGATATCAGATGGCAGATGTATTTCAAATCAGACATCTGCCATCTGACATCATCAAATATTATTGTATCATTTCAATCTCATAAAACTCCATCACCGGGTTGGCGAGTAGTTTTTTACTGGCTTCTTCGGCTATTTGTCTGGCTTCTGTTTCTGAGGCGGCATCGATCTGTAAAGTAATATGTTTCCCTACTCTTACATCGGCAATTGATCCGAGTCCGAGGTTCTTCAATCCACCCAAC